>Ga0210384_10000008_pt1 | contig 331856 bp, 309 predicted proteins | sample IncBWH2MmetaG_FD_160574 | JGI IMG/M metagenome (GOLD analysis project Ga0210384, IMG submission 160574) | Forest soil microbial communities from Barre Woods Harvard Forest LTER site, Petersham, Massachusetts, United States - Inc-BW-H-2-M | ecosystem: Environmental > Terrestrial > Soil >... | reverse complement strand
CTGTCGCTGCTGGGCACCTTCATCGTGCGCTCGGGCGTGCTGTCGTCGGTACACGCGTTCGCCACCGACCCGAAGCGCGGGGCGTTCATCCTCGTGTTCCTGGGCATCGTCGTCGGCGGCGCGCTGGCGCTGTACGCCTGGCGCGCGCCGAAGGTGGGCCTGGGCGCGCGCTTCGCGCTGGTGTCGCGCGAGTCCATGCTGCTGGGCAACAACATGCTGTTCGTCGTGGTCTGCGCCTCGGTGCTGCTGGGCACGCTGTACCCGCTGCTGCTCGACGCGCTGGACAAGGGCAAGATCTCGGTGGGCGCGCCGTACTTCGAGACGGTGTTCCTGCCGCTGATGGTGCCCGTCGTGCTGCTGATGGCGCTGGGCCCGCTTGCGCGCTGGAAGGAGGCCTCGCTGCCGTCGCTGTTCCATCGCCTGCGCTGGGCCGCGCTGGCCTCGGTGCTGGGCGCGCTGATCACGGCCTGGCTGGCCGGCAAGCTGTCGCTCGGCGCGATGCTGGGCTTCCTGATGGCGTACTGGATCACCGCGTCCATCGTGGTGGACATCGTCGAGCGCCTGAAGTCCGACGGCGGCACCCAGCTGGGCCTGTTCGCCCGCATGCGCCAGTGGCCACGCTCGCTCACGGGCATGTGGCTGGCGCATGTGGGCGTGGCCGTGTTCGCGTTCGGCGTGAGCATGGTGCGCACCTACGAGGTGGAGGAAGACCTGACGATGGCCATCGGCTCCAGCGCCACGGTGGGCGGCTACGAGTTCCGCTTCGCCGACCTGCACCCGGTACACGGCCCCAACTACGAGGCCATCGAGGGCGACCTGCCGGTCACGCGCAACGGCAGCGAGGTGACGGTGCTGCACCCGCAGAAGCGCATCTACCGCGTGCAGCGCACGCCCACCACCGAAGCGGCGATCCAGCCGGGCCTCACGCGCGACCTGTATGTGTCGCTGGGTGAATCGGTGCAGCCCAACACCTGGACGCTGCGCGTGCACGTGAAGCCCTTCGTCGACTGGATCTGGGGCGGCTGCCTGCTGATGGCGCTGGGCGGCATCGTCGCGGTCAGCGACCGGCGCTATCGCCAGAAGGCGCGCCAGGCGCGCGCCGAGGATCCGCTGCTGCCGCCCAGCCGGCCGGTGCCGGTGGTGGGCCCGCTGGGCGCCAGCGGAGAGTCGGCATGAAGGTGTTGAAGTTCCTGATCCCGCTGGCGATCTTCCTCGTGATGGTGGGCTTCTTCGCGAAGGGCCTGTACAACAACCACGACCCGCACGAGGTGCCCTCGCCGCTGATCGACAAGCCGGCGCCCGAGTTCGCGCTCACGCGCCTCGACCAGCCGGAGCAGACCATCCGCCGCGCCGACATGCTGGGCAAGGTGTGGATGCTCAACGTCTGGGCCTCGTGGTGCGAGAGCTGCCGCGACGAGCATCCGTACCTCGTCGAGTTCGCCAAGCTGAAGGCGCTGCCGATCTACGGCCTCGACTACAAGGACCAGCGCGAGCCCGCCCAGGCGTGGCTGGCCGAGCGCGGCAACCCGTACGACGCATCGCTGTTCGACGCCAACGGCCGGGTGGGCATCGACTTCGGCGTCTACGGCGTGCCCGAGACCTTCGTCATCGACAAGCAGGGCGTGATCCGTTTCAAGCAGATCGGCGCGCTGACGCCCGAGGTGCTCAACGGCAAGGTGCTGCCGCTGCTGAGGAAGCTCAATGGCTGACCCGCGCCGCCTGCTCGCCACGCTGCTGCTCGCGCTGGGCGCGGCGCTACCCGCGCTCGCCGCCGACGCGCCGGCCTCGGCGCCGTCCGCCGCGGCCGCGGCCGCGTCCGAAGCCACCGTGAAGTTCGAGGCGCCTGCCGCGCGCCTGACCGCCGCCGACCCGGCGCTGGAGGCCCGCATGCTGGCGATCACCGGCGAGCTGCGCTGCCTGGTGTGCCAGAACCAGACCATCGCCGACTCGCACGCCGACCTGGCCGTCGACCTGCGCCAGGAAGTGCGCGAGATGCTGCAGCGCGGCCAGACGCCCGAGCAGATCCGCCGCTACATGACCGATCGCTACGGCGACTTCATCCTCTACCGGCCGCCGCTGAAGGCCAGCACGGCCGTGCTGTGGCTCGCGCCGGCCGCGCTGCTGCTCATCGCGCTGGCCGCGCTGGCCGTGGTGATCCGTCGCCGCGCCCGCCTGTCCGACGACCAGTTCGAACCCGAGCCGCTGCTGGACGACGAGTCCATCGCGGTCGACCGCCCCGTGAATCTTGTATGAGCATGACGCTGTTCGTGATCCTGTCCCTCGCGCTCGCCGCGGCCACGCTGGCGATCCTGGCCTGGCGCGGCCCCGCCGTCGCCCACGTCACCGACGCGGCCGGCGCGGCCGCGGCCGTCGCCCGGCCCACGCGCGGCCTCGTCATCGCCCTGGCGCTGCTGGTGGCCGTCGTTGCCGGCGGCGGCTACGCCTGGGTGGGCTCGCCGCGGCTGCTGCCGGTGACGCCCGACGCGCCGCCCGGTCCGGGCCCGTCCGCCGAGGCCCAGGTGGCCGAGATGCAGGATCGCGCCGAACGCCATCCCACCGACGCCAACGGCTGGCTGCAGGCGGCGCGCGCCAACGCGATGCTCAACCATGGCCAGGCCGCGGTCGACGACTTCCGCAAGGCCGTCGCGCTGCGCCCCAACGACGCCGAGCTGCTGGCCAACCTGGCCGACATGCTGGCCGCCACGGGCACCGGACGGCTCGACGGCGAGCCGATCCAGCTCGTGGAGCGCGCGCTGGCGATAGCCCCGAACAACGTGCGCGCGCTGGCGCTCAAGGGCAGCTGGCTGATGACGCAGCGCGACATCCGCGGCGCGCTCACCACCTGGAACCAGGCACTGAAGGTGGCCCAGCCGGACGATCCGATCGCCCAGTTCCTGCGCACGCAGCTGGACGACATGCGGGCGATGGCCGCGCAGGCGGCGTCGGCGCCGGCCTCTGCGGGCCGCTGAGCAACCCGTGACTCCCCGACGACGGCGTCCGCGGGCGCCGCTTTTGTTGCTTCCACCGGTTTCGGGGCCGTCCGGATTTCGTGCAGTACCTCACGAAGGCGGCGTCTTTGCGTTGCGTTTGTACACATCTGTGGCCCGGCGACCCCTAACAGAACATCTGCTTACTGATTACCTGTTGGGGGAAACAGTGCGCCCGGGAAACCGGAACTTTTTCACGCTTGTTCAAAGGTCTTCACTGCGAAGATGCTGGCGAAGCGACGGAGTGTGCAATCCGCACGCGCCTCCAGAACAACGATTTCCCGCCCGTCCTCAGGGCCCCTCGCGCCATCCCGGCCCGGGGTCACGCACCACATGACCATCGTCCACCCGCCCGCCGCCGCCAGCGTTTCGCCGTCGCCGACTCCCGCCCAGGGATCGGCTGGCGGCTGGTATCGCGCCGAGGAAGCGATCATGGGCACCGAGGTGAGCGTGGAGCTGCAGGCCGGCGACCGGGTCGGCGCCGAGGCGGCCATCGCCGCGGTGATGGCCGAGATGCACCGCATCGACGCCACGATGAGCCCGCACAAGGCCGACTCGGAGCTGTCGCTGGTCAACGCGGGTGCCGCCCAGGGCCCGGTGCGGGTCAGCCCCGGCATGTTCGGCCTGCTGTCGCGCGCCGTGGCGTTTTCCAGGCTGTCCGGCGGCGCGTTCGACATCACCTTCGCCAGCGCCGGCAACCTCTACGACTACCGCGCCGGCATCGCCCCCGACCCGTCGGCGCTGGCCGACGCGCTGCCGCTGATCGACTGGCGCCACCTGCAGCTCGACGCCGCCACCCACAGCGTGCGCTTCGCGCGCCCGGGCGTTCGCATCGACCTCGGCGGCTTCGCCAAGGGCCACGCGGTGGACAACGCCGTGGCCATCCTGCGCCGGCTGGGCATCGCCAACGCGATGGTGGCCGCCGGCGGCGACAGCCACGTGATGGGCGCGCGCGGAAGCCGTCCGTGGACGGTGGCCGTCCGCGACCCGCGCCGCGCGGGCGCCGTCGTGGCGGTGCTGCCGCTGGAAGACGTCTCGATCTCCACCTCGGGCGACTACGAACGATTCTTCGAGCGTGACGGCGTCCGCTGCCATCACCTGCTCGACCCGCGCACCGGCCGCTCTCCGGCCGGCGTGCGCAGCGTCACCATCATCGCCGACGACGGCCTGACCACCGAAGCCTTCTCCAAGACGGTGTTCGTGCTGGGCGTCGAGGAAGGCTTGCGCTTCGTGGAGGCCCATCCGGGCGTCGACGCGGTGATCGTGGATGCGCAGGGCGCACTGCACTACTCCGCCGGCCTTCTCGGCTGAGACGGATCAGAAGAACCCAGGAAAGAAACCCCCATCATGAAGCTGCCGATCATGTTCCCGACGCGCACCCTTCTCGCCGGCACAAGCGCCCTGGCCGCCGCCGGCGTCCTGTCGCTCGCGGCCTGCGGAGGCGGCTCGAAGTCCGCCTCGAGCACCGTCACCGTGCAGGGCGACGTGGCCATCGCGTACGCCAAGCGCGTCAACACCATCGGGCTCAATCCCACCAACGGCGCGCCCACGGCGCCGGGCGGCGACCTGATGATCCGCGAGAAGGCCTCGCCCAGCGCCCCCGAGCACAACATCACCGCGCAGTTCACGCTGGGCAAGGGCGATGCGGAGACGCCCGAGGTCTCGTGGGACGGCAAGAAGATCCTGTTCTCGATGCGCTGTCCCGCCTCCAACGCGGTGACCGTCGGCGGCGCGCCGGCCTGCACCGGCCACTGGAACGTCTGGGAATACGACATGACCACGGGCGGCCTGACGGGCGGCACGTTCCGCCGCGTCACCTCGTCCACGAACGACGACGACATCCACCCCGTGTACCTGCCCGCGGGCCAGGGCATCGTGTTCTCGTCGAACCGCCAGACCGAGTCGATGCCCAACCAGGCGCTGGGCCACAGCTACTACGCGCTGGACGAGTACGAGCGCGAGCGCGTGTTCAACCTGCACACGATGGCGCTCGACGGCAGCAACATCACGCAGATCTCGTTCAACCAGTCGCACGACCGCAACCCGGTGATCCGACCGAACGGCCAGATCATGTTCTCGCGCTGGGACCACGTCGGCGGCCGCAACCACTTCAAGGTGTTCACGGTCAACCCGGACGGCACCGACATGTTCGTGCTGTACGGCTCGCACAGCGACGGCAACAGCTTCCTGCACCCGCGCGACATGGATCCCGCCGGCAAGTACGCGGGCTTCCTCACGTCCGACCTGATGCCGCTGCAGCGCACCAACGAAGGCGGCGCGATCATGCTGATCGATGCGGCCCACTACTCCGAGCAGAACACGCCGGCCACGAAGTCGGTTGCCGCCATCGGCGGCCAGGCCCAGGCCACCGACAAGACGGTCAACATCGACCGCGGCATCTCGACGTACGGCCGCTTCACCGCCCCCTATCCGCTGTGGGACGGCACCGACCGCGTGCTGGTCTCGTACCGCCCGTGCGAGGTGACCAAGAACGGCGTCGTCGTGCCCTGCTCCACGCTCTCCGCCGCCGAGCTCGCGCTGCTGGCCGACACCAACCGCCCGATCGCCGAGAGCGCGCTCGACCCGGTGCAGGACAACGTGCCGCCGCCCTACGCCGTCTACATGTTCAACGCGGCCAACCAGTCGATGCTGCCCGTGGCCACGCCGCCGGCCGGCTTCATGTACGTCGACCCGGTGGCCATCCAGGCCCGCACCGAGCCGGCCACCAGCTCCCCCGCCGCGCTCGACTCGACGCTCGCCTCGCAGCACCTGGGCACGCTCAACGTGAAGAGCGTCTACGACACCGACGGCCTGGGCCGCATGGGCGCCGCGATGCTGACGGCCGCCGACGCCACCGGCACCTGCACCACGCTGATCCCGCAGACCACGCCGGTCGACGTCAACGACACCCGCGCCACCGTGGCCGACATCGCCCGCATGAAGAACCCGGCCGACGCCGCGTACAACTGCGCGCCGGCCCGCTTCATCCGCGCGGTGCGCGCCGTGGCGCCGCCCACCAACATGATGAAGATGCGCAGCTCGCTGGGCGAGACCGACTTCGAGGCCCAGCAGGTGCTCGGCTACGCGCCCATCGAACCCGACGGCTCGTTCAAGCTGAACGTGCCGGCCGACACCCCGATCGCGCTGGCCGTGGTCGATTCGCAAGGCCGCGCGCTGCAGACCCACACGAACTGGATCCAGGTACGCCCCGGCGAGAAGCGCACCTGCGACGGCTGCCACAGCCCGCGCCGCGGCGCGCCGATCAACACCGGCGCGATCGCCAACACGGTGCCGTCGGCGATCATCGCCGCGATGGCCAGCGCCCACCAGTCCGGCGAGACGATGGCCGAGACCCGCGTGCGTCTCGACCCGACCGCCGCCACCCTCAAGCCCGACATGGTGTCCACCGACATCTGGGCCGACACCACCCAGGCCGGCGTCACCGCCCGCCCGGCCGTCGCGCTGCGCTTCACCGGCAACCCGAACCCGGCCGACGACCTCGTCACGCCGGTGCCGGTCAACGGCGTCATCAACTATCCGACGCACATCCAGCCCCTGTGGACGCGCGATCGCGGCGCCAACACCTGCACCACCTGCCACAACGTGTCCGACCACACCGACCTGAGCGCCACCATCGCCGGCGACGGCCGCGTGGTGTCCTACGACCGGCTGATGATCGGCGACCCGCAGCTCGACGCCTCGGGCCGTCCGGAGATCACCTTCGACGACGGCGTGCCGATGCTGGTGCGCCAGGCGGCACTCGTGAACACGGCCGCCAGCGAAGGCGAGGCCGTGGGCCTGGCGCGCAAGAGCCGGCTCATGGAGATCCTGTCGGGCCAGACGCTGATGTCGGACGCCGCCGCCCAGGCCTCGCACCCGAACCCGCCGTCCACCGCGCCGGATCACTCCAAGATGCTCAACGCCGGCGAGAAGCGCCTGCTGGCCGAGTGGATCGACACCGGCGGCAAGTACTACAACGACCCGTTCGACCCGACCAGCGGCACCGCCATCATGGTGCCGACGCTGGACGAGAACTCGTTCATCGCCTCCGTCTACCCGATCCTGGAAAGCACCTGCGCCGGCTGCCACCAGGCCCTCGGATCCACCAACACCCCGACAGGCGCGACCTCGTTCACCAACAACCGCTTCGTGCTCACCGGCGACCCCGACGGCGACTGGGGCGTGACGATGACCATGGTCAACGACGTCTGCCACCCGCCCACCAGCTACCTGCTGACGCGTCCGTCGACGATCCCGCACCCGGATTCGGCAACCAGCCAGACCACTGCGGTACTCCCCGCGAACGGCGCGAACTATGCGACCATCGCGAGCTGGATCCATTCGGGTTGCCTGACTCCATAAAGATGCTGATCTCGAAGACGTTTTCACATCCCGGCGCGCGGCTTCGCGCGCTGGTCAGCGCGGTCCTCGGGGCCGCGCTGTTGTCTGCCTGCGGCGGCGGCGGCGGCCCACTGAGCAACCCCGGCAACGTGACGAACCCGGTGATCACCGGCGGCGCCTCGCTGGCGTTCCCCTATTTCGAGAAATGCATCTTCCCGATCTTTCTCAAGCAGTTGCCCATCGTCCAGAATGGCGTCTCCTCGACGAACACGTGTTCGGGCTCGGGTTGCCATGACAGCAACACAGGCACCGGCGGCGCCTTGCGGGTGATCGTCGCGGCCCAACCGGTGAGCGATGCCGACCTGACGGCCGCGGCCACCGACTCCGCCACGGCGACCGCCATCCGCGCAACCGACATGTACAAGAACTTCTACTCGGCGCAGGGCACGACGGTGTTCGGCAGCCCGATCCAGAGCCGCCTGTTCGACAAGCCCCTGGTGCTCAACGTGCTGCACGGCGGCGGCCGCATCTTCACGAGCCAGGACGACCCGAACGCCAAGCTGATCGCCTACTGGATCAGCCATCCGGTGCCCAACGGGCAGAACGAGTTCAGCGCGGCCAGCTACAGCATGTTCACTCCCGCGGATCCGGCGACGGGTACGTGCAACACCCAATGAACGGCGTGCGCGCCGTCCTCTCGTCGCCCAACGCACCCCGGTTCGCCGCGGGCTGGCTGGCGTGCGTGCTCGCGTGCGCGCTGGCGTGCGGCGCCGCACGCGCGGCCGATGCGCCGGCGGCCGTTCCGATCGACGCGGCCGCGTCGGCCTCCGCCCCTGCGGACAAGCCTCCCGTCGCCACCGTGCCGGTGCCCGGCACCACGAAGACCGTCGAGATCCCCGCGCCGCTGGCCACCGTCTCTGCGCCCACCGTGCCCACGCCCGACAGCGTGCCCGGCGGCGAGAAGGTGGAACGCGTCCAGGTCACCGACCCGTTCATCGAGCTGCACACCTTCCCCGGCCGCGGCTACCCGATCTTCTACGTGGCCGGCCGCGGCGAATGGGTGTCCATCGAGCTGCGCCACACCGACTGGTACAAGGTACGCACGGCCACCGGCAAGGAAGGCTGGGTCACGCGCGCGCAGCTGCAGACCACGCTGGCCGAAAACGGCCTGGCGGCGCCGTTCGGCGACATCGCGTTCAACGACTACCTGGCGCGCCGCTGGGAGCTGGGCGCCGGCTACGGCCGCTTCCACCAGGAACCGTTGATCAAGTTCTGGCTGTCGTACCGGATCTCGGACACGCTCAGCTTCGAGTCGACGCTGGGCCAGGTGCAGGGCGTGTTCTCGGGCACCACGCTGTGGCACGTGAACCTGCAGGCCGAGCCGTGGTCCGACCAGCGCTTCTCGCCGTTCGCCGGCATTGGCATCGGCCAGTTCAAGAACATCCCGAACCAGAGCCTGGTCAATTTCCAGACCACCAACGCGCGCCTGGCCGATGCCATCGTCGGCGCGCGCTACCACCTCACCGACCGCTTCATGATCCGGGCCGACTACGCGATCTACACCGCGTTCGTGTCCCAACAGCGTTCGCTCGAGTACCGCGCGGCCACCGCCGGACTCTCCTTCTTCTTCTGATGCGCCGCCCATGACCGCCAAGAGCCGCTCCACGACTGCATCGCGCAAGTACTCCATTGCCGCCCGCGCGACGGCGGCCACGCTGGCCACCGCCTGCGTGCTGGCGCTGCTGGCCCACGGCAACGCCCGCGCCGCCGACGCGCCCGCGGTCGACACGCCCGACCAGGTGATCGTGCCGCAGGTCGAGCGCCGCGACGTGCACAAGCCCAAGTACCCGTCCAACGACTTCGAGATCGGCCTGTTCGGCGGCAGCTACTCGTCGCAGAACTTCGGCACCAGCTTCAACTGGGGCGCCCGGCTGGGCTACGACGTCACGGAAGACTTCTTCGTCGAGGCCACCTACGGCCGCACCAAGGTCACCGACAAGGCCTTCCGCCAGATCCTGCCGGGCGGCATCTTCACCGCCGAACAGGAAAAGCTGAAGTACTACGACCTGTCGCTGGGCTGGAACTTCCTGCCCGGAGAGATCTTCGTCGGCAAGAACTGGGCGAAGGCCTCCACGATGTACGCGATCGCGGGCATCGGCAGCACCTCCTTCGACTCGCAGCGCATGCAGACCTGGAACTTCGGCATGGGCGCCAAGCTGTTCCTGGCCGACTGGGTGGCGCTGCGGGCCGACGTCCGCGACCACATCTTCACGCTCGACTTGCTCGGCAAGCGATCCGCCACGCAGAACCCCGAGCTGTCGCTGGGATTCTCGTTCTTCTTCTGACAAAACCGACTCCGTCCCGGCTTGATCGCACGGCCGCGTCGTCGATATCCCTGACGACACCCCCGTCTCCACCGTTCGATTCCAGCCAGGTGAAACCCAAATGCGCATGATCCGCTCCCTCGTCGCCGCCGCCTTTGCCGCGCTCGCAACATCGGCCATGGGCACCGCCGGCGCCACCGTGCCGGTGGCCAACGCCGCCGCACCCGACTTCACGCTGCGCGGCTCCGACGGCCGCAACGTGCGCCTCGACGAACTGCGCGGCCAGGTCGTTCTGGTCAACTTCTGGGCCACCTGGTGCGGCCCGTGCCGCGAGGAAATGCCGCGCCTCGACACGCTGTACCAGAAGTACCGCAAGTCGGGCTTCGTGCTGCTGGGCGTCAACGTCGACGACGACCCGCACACCGCGCTGGCCACCGCCGCCAGGTTGAACGTGAGCTTCCCGGTGCTGCTCGACACCGACAAGAAGGTGAGCAAGCTGTACGACCTGAACACGATGCCGTCCACCATCGTGATCGACCGCGACGGCAAGATGCGCTTCCTGCACCGCGGCTACCGCGCGGGCACGGAGGACGACTACGAACAGCAGATCCGCGGGTTGCTGAAGGAATGACGATGCGCGCCTTCCGTCCTGTCTCCGTCCTGGTCCTCGCCGGCGCCGCCTTCGTGCTCGCCGGCTGTGCCTACAAGCCGATCGAGCCCTGGGTGAAGCCCTACGAGCGCGAGCGCCTGGCCGACCCGGTGATGAAGGCCTCGCTCAACGAGCTGCCGGGCCGCCAGCAGGATCACGTCTACACGGTGCGCGAAGGCTCGCGCGGCGCCACCGGCGTGCAGGGGGGCGGCTGTGGCTGCAATTAAGAACGCCGCGACCGTCGCCGGCCTCGTCGGCGGTGCCATCGTCTCGGGCAGCGTGCACGCGGTGGACCTGCCGGAAGACCGCGCCGAGACGATGTACCACCTGTACGACGGCGGCGGCGTCATCGCGCAAGGCCCGGCCGTGCTGGTGCGCAAGAGCATGCTCGATCGCGTCGCGCTGTCGGGCAGCTACTACGTGGACGCGGTGAGCAACGCGTCCATCGACGTCGTCACCACGGCCAGCAAGTACAAGGAGACGCGCGACCAGGGCGAGATCGGCCTCGACTACGTGGTGCGCGATTCGCTGATCCACGTCTCGGGCTCGCGCAGCGTGGAGCCCGACTACCAGGCCAGCACCCTCAGCGTCGACCTCACGCAGGACGTGTTCGGCGGCATGACCACCGTCACCATGGGCTACAGCCGCGCGCACGACAAGGTGGGCCAGCACGGCACGCCCGGCTGGATCGACACCGCGCGCCACTGGCAATACCGGCTGGGCGTCACGCAGATCCTCACGCCGCGCTGGACGGCCAGCGCCAACCTCGAATCGATCAACGACGACGGCTACCTGGGCAGTCCGTACCGCCTGGCGCGCGTGTTCGGCACCTACGTGCACGAGAACGACCCGCGCACCCGCGAGAGCAAGGCGCTCAAGCTGTCCACCACCGGCGACATCACGCCCGAGGGCGCCGACAACCGCCGCGCGTTCCGCGCCGACTACCGCTACTACTGGGACACCTGGGGCATCCGCGGCCACACGCTGGAGCTGGGCTACAACCGCAACCTCGCGCCGGGCTGGCTGCTCGAGAGCTTCGTGCGCTACTACCGCCAGAACCACGCCCTGTTCTACAGCGACAACGCGCCGCAGCAGACGCTCTACGTCACGCGCAACCGCGAGCTCAGCACCATGCACGACTTCGGCCCCGGCGCCAGCGTGTCGTACACGCTGCGCAGCGTGCCGGGCAAGTACGACGTCAAGCTGAGCGCTACCTACCAGTTCATCGATTTCCATTACGCCGACTACACCGACGCGCGCACCGGCAAGCCTTATTCCTACAAGGCGAGCGTGATGAACACCGTCCTGTCGGCCACGTTCTGAAAGACAAGTGAGAGCCCGCATGCTGAAACTGACTCGCGCGGCGTTGATCGCCCTCGGACTCTGCGCCACGGCGCTGTCGCCCGCCTTCGCGGCCGACGCACCCGCCGCCCCGGCCTCCGCGCCGCTGCCGGCCGCCGTCTCGGCACCCGATGCCGCGGCCAGCGCGGCCGCGCCCGCCGCCGCGAGCGTGCCGCAGGGCAGCCTCGACGACCGCGTGCAGGCCACCAAGGCCGACGTCATCAGCCTGAACCGCGACCTGCTGGTGCTGGAAGAGGAGCTGCTGTTCCCGGCCAACACGCAGGTGGCCGTGTTCGTGTCCATGGACGTGGGCCTGCTGTTCGACCTCGACTCCGTGCAGATCAGGCTCGACGACAAGGTGGTGTCCACCTACCTCTACACGCCGCTGGAGGTGCAGGCGCTGCATCGCGGCGGCGTCCAGCGCGTCTACCTGGGCGACCTGCGCGCGGGCAGCCACGAGATCGTCGCGTTCTTCACCGGCAAGGGCCCGCACGACCGCGACTACAAGCGCGCCACCACGATCAAGTTCGACAAGACCACCGAGCCCAAGTACATCGAGCTGCAGATCAAGGACGTGCAGCAGAAGCTGCAGCCGGAATTCGACGTCAAAGTCTGGCAGTGACGACGATGCGCCAGCGTTCGCGCTTCTCCTTCCACCTGGCCGTGGTCGCCGCCCTCGTGGCCGGCGCGCTGGCGATGTCGGGCGCGCGCGCAGCCGACGACCCGGACAAGGTGCCCGCCGATCCGCCGCTGCACCCGGTGCTGGATCCGCACTACGGCGACGTGCTGTTCGAGTTCTACCAGGGGCGCTACTTCCCGGCCATCACCAAGCTGGAGGCCTCGCAGGTCTTCAACCGCATGCAGCACCACGCCGACGAGGCGGAGATCCTTCGTGGCGGCCTGCTGCTGTCCTACGGCCTGCACCAGCAGGCGGGCGAGGTGTTCGAGGCGCTGCTCGCGCGCGGCGCCGCGCCGTCGGTGCGCGACCGCGCGTGGTACTTCCTGGCCAAGGTGCGCTACCAGCGCGGCCTGATGCCCGAGGCGAACAAGGCGCTCGCGCGCATCGAGCACCGCCTGCCCGCGCCGCTGGAGGACGACCGCCGGCTGCTGCAGGCCAACGTGCTGATGGCGCTGGGCGACAACGCCGGCGCCGGCAAGATCCTCACGCCCATCGCGGGCCCGCGCGGCGACGACCTGTACGCGCGCTACAACCTGGGCGTGGCGCTGATCCGCGGCGGCGACGCCGCGCACGGCACCACGATGCTCGACGACCTCGGCCGCCAGACCATGCCCGACGAGGAAGGCCGCGCGCTGCGCGACAAGGCCAACGTCGCGCTCGGCTTCGCCGCGCTGAAGGCCGGCAAGCCGCAGGACGCGCGCGCCTACCTGCAGCGCGTGCGCCTGCAGGGCATCGAGGCCAACGCGGCGCTGCTGGGCTTCGGCTGGGCCGCCGACGCGCTCGGCAGCCCCAAGCTGGCGCTGGTGCCCTGGGTGGAGCTGGCCGGACGCGACTCCACCGACTCCGCGGTGCTCGAGGCCCAGCTGGCCGTGCCCTACGCCTACGCCGAGCTGCACGCCGACGCCCAGGCGCTGCAGCGCTACGAGAGCGCGATCGCCAACTTCGAGACCGAGGACGCCAACGTCGACGCGACCATCGCCGCGATCCGCGACGGCAAGCTCATCGAGGGCCTGATGTCGCGCAACCCGGGCGAGGAGATGGGCTGGTTCCAGACCTTCCGCGACGTGCCGCTGATGCCGCACGCCCGCCTGCTCACGCCGGTCATCGCCGGCAACGAGTTCCAGGAAGCGTTCAAGAACTACCGCGACCTGCAGTTCCTCGGCCACAACCTGGCCGAATGGCACGAGAACCTGGGCGTGTTCGGCGACATGCTGGCCACGCGCCGCCAGGCCTTCGCCGAACGCGTCCCGAAGATCCGCGAGCAGCAGCAGGCCAGCGGCCAGGACATCGCCCACCTGCAGCAGCGCAGCGACGAGAACGCCGCGGCGGTGAAGCAGGCCGAGGAGGCCGCCGACGGCGTCGCCTTCGCCGACGCCAACGAGCGCGAGCTGCAGCAACGCCTGGCGCGCGTCACCGGCACGCTGGCCAGCCTGCCGCCCGACGCCGATCCCGGCCTGGTCGAGGCCCACGACCGCCTGCGCCGCGTGGCCGGCGCGCTCGCGTGGCAGCTCGCGCACGAATTCCCCGCCCGCGTGTGGGATGCGAAGAAGGGCCAGAAGCAGACCGAGGACGCGCTGGTGGATGCCCGCGCGCACGACGAGCAGCTGGCCCGGGCCCAGCGTGACGAGCCCGCGCACTTCGAGGAATTCGCGCGCCGCATCGCCGAGCTCCAGGCCCGCGTCGACGTGCTGATGCCGCGCGTGGCCGCGCTGGGCAAGGAGCAGCAGGGCGCGCTGCAGGAGATCGCGATCACGGAGCTGAAGTCGCAGAAGGAACGCCTGGCGCAGTACACCGCGCAGGCCCGCTACGCCGTCGCGCAGCTGTACGACCGCGCCACCGAACCGAAGGAGGGCGACCATGCGGCCAAGCCCTAAGCTCGCGCCGCGGCCGCGCACGCTGGCCCTGCTGCTGCTCACCAGCTCGCTGGGCGCCTGCTCGATGCTGGCCGGCACGCACAAGCCGGGCGCCACGCCCGACGACGCGCCCACGCTGAAGACCCTGCTCACCCGCGAGGTGGTGATCGCCTCCGACCCGGGCATTCCCGCCAACGAGGACAAGGCGATCGCGGCCTACCGCAACTTCCTGGCCGTCACGCCCGATGCCAGGCAGCGCGCCGAAGCGCTGCGCCGCCTGGGCGACCTGTCGATGGCCAGCGCGGACAACCAGAACGCCACCACGCCCACGGCCAGCGGCACGCCCGACTACACCGCGGCCGTCGCGCAGTACCGCGACTACCTCAAGACGTATCCGAACGACCCCGACAACGACCGCATCCTGTACCAGCTCGCGCGGGCACAGGAGCAGGGCGGCCAGCTCGAGGAAGGCCTGAAGACGCTGGACCAGCTGGTGGCGCAGTACCCGAAGACGCGCTATCTCGACGAGGCCGAGTTCCGCCGCGGCGAGCTGCTGTTCACGCTGCGCCAGTACCCGAAGGCCGAACAGGCCTACACGCTCGTGCTCAACGGCCAGAAGGACAACCCGTACGTCGAGCGCGCGCTGTACATGCAGGGCTGGTCCAAGTTCAAGCAGGGCAACCTGGAAGAGGCGCTCGCCTCGTTCTTCGGCGTGCTCGATGGCAAGATCGTGGGCATCAAGGACGACGACCTCGACAAGTCCGACGCGCTCACCCGCGCCGACAAGGAGCTCGTCGACGACACCCTGCGCGTGATCGGCATCTCGCTGGCCAACCTGAAGGGCGCCGACTCGATCCCCGCCTACATCACCAGCGACGCGCGCCGCTCGTACGAGTTCCGCGTGTACCAGCAGCTGGGCCAGCTGTACCTGAAGCAGGAGCGCCCGAAGGACGCCGCCGACACCTACGCCGGCTTCGCGCGCCTGAACCCGCTCGATGCGCAGGCGCCGGCCATGCAGGCCCAGGTGATCGCCATCGACCAGGAGGCCGGCTTCGACCAGCTGGCGCTCTCGGCGAAGAAGGACTACGTGGCGCAGTACGGCCTGGCCGGCGAGTTCCGCAAGGCCAATCCCGAGGGCTGGGAGCACGCGCAGCCGCTGGTCAAGACCGCGCTGGCCGAACTGGCGCAGCGTTACCACGCCAGCGCGCAGAAGACCAAGTCGAAAGACGACTACGTGGAGGCCGCGAAGTGGTACCGCGCGTGGCTGGCCGAGTTCGCGTCCGACCCCGAGGCCGCGGAGAACAACTTCCTGCTGGCCGAGGTGCTCTACGAGAGCGGCCAGTTCGGCGCGTCGGCGGTCGAATACGAGAAGACCGCCTACGAGTACCCGACGCATCCGCACGGTGCCGACGCCGGCTATTCGGCGCTGCTCGCGCACGCGGCCGAGCAGAAGGGCGTCGCCGGCGACGCGCTGGTGCCGCTGCAGCGCACCGGCGTCGACAGCAGCCTGCGCTTCGCCGCCGCGTTCCCGGCCGACTCGCGCACGCCCGCGGTGCTCACCAACGCCGCCGACACGCTGTTCAAGCTGCACGACAACGAGCGCGCCGCGAGCGTCGCCGAGCAGGTGCTGGCGCTGGATCCGCCCGCCACGCCGGCGCAGCGCCGCGTGGCCTGGACGCTGGTCGCGCACACGTCGTTCGAGGCCGGCAAGTTCGACCGCGCCGAGAAGGCCTACGGCGAGGTGCTGGCGCTCGCGCCGGCCAACGACCCGGCGCGCGGCGAGCTCACCGAGCGCCTGGCCGCGTCCATCTACAAGCAGGGCGAGCAGGCGCGCACCGCCGGCGACAACCAGGCCGCGGCCGCGAGCTTCGCGCGCGTCGCGGCGGCCGCGCCCGGATCGGCGATCCGCGCGAACGCCGAGTACGACACCGCCACCTCGCTGATCGCGCTGAAGGACTGGGCCGGCGCCGCCCGCACGCTGGAGGACTTCCGCCAGCGCTTCCCGGGCCACGCGCTTCAGGGCGACGTCACCGCCAACCTGGCGCTGGCCTACAGCGAGCAGCAGCAGTGGGCCCCGGCCGCCGCGCAGTACGAGCGCATCGCCGCCGCGCCCGCCACCACGCCCGAGGGCGCGACGCGTGCCCGCGCGGCGCAATGGCAGGCCGCCACGCTGTACGAGCGCGCGGCCGCGAGCGATCCGGACAGCGTCAAGGCCGGCAAGCCGCGGCCCGCCGACGCCGCCGCCAACCGCGCGCTGGCCGCCAAGGCCTACGACCGCTACCTCAAGCAGTACCCGAGCCCGCTGGAGCCGGCCGTGGAGGCGCGCTACCGCCTCGCGCAACTGGCGCACATCGACGGCAACACGGCCGTCGAGACCGCGCAGATGCACGCCATCTTCCTGGCCGACCAGGCCGGCGGCGCCGCGCGCACCGAGCGCACCCGCACGCTGGGCGCGATGGCCGCCCTAGCTGCGGCAGAACCGGTGTTCGAGGCCTACCAGAAGGTGCCGCTGGTGGAGCCGCTGGCCAAGCAGCTGAAGTTGAAGAAAGCCAAGATGGAAGACGCGCTGAAGGCCTACGCGCTGGCCAGCGACTACGGCGTGGCCGAGGTCACCACGGCCGCCACGTTCCACGTCGCGACGGTGTACCAGGACTTCGCCAAGGCGCTGGTCGGCTCGCAGCGTCCGAAGAAGCTGTCCAAGCTGGAGCTCGAGCAGTACAACGAGCTGCTGGAGGAGCAGGCCGATCCGTACGTGGAGAAGGCCATCGCGCTGCACGGCATCAACGCGCACCGCACCACCGACGGCCTCTACGACGAGTGGGTGAAGAAGAGCTTCGAGGCGTTGAAGACGCTGCAGCCGGCGCGCTACAACAAGTCCGAACGCAGCGAGGGGACGATCGATGCGATCCGCTGAACGTCTCCCGCTCGCGCTGGCGACGCTGGCCTGCGCGGCGCTGCTCGCCGGCTGCGGCTCCGTGGGCATGCGCCTGCGCGACGCGCTTCCGGGTGCGCCCGCGAGTGCGGTCGCGGCCTCGGCACCTCAGGCCGCGGCCAGCGCCGACGCCGGGCCCAGGCCCGCGTCCACCGGCCCCATCGCGCCGGCCACGCAACGCGCCTACGACGACGCGCTGGCGCTGTTGCGCGCCGGACATGCCGCCGACGCCGAGCGCGGCTTCCGCGCGCTCACCCAATCCGATCCCGACCTCGCCGGTCCGCACGCCAATCTCGGCCTGCTGGCGCGCCAGGCAGGCCGGCTGCCCGAGGCCGTCAGCGAGCTGGAGAAGGCCACGACGCTCGCGCCCGGACTGGCCATCGCCTGGAACCAGCTGGGCCTGGCCTATCGACAGAGCGGCGAGTTCACGAAGGCGCGCGACGCCTACGACCACGCGCTGGCCGTCGATCCGAACTACGCCACCGCGGTGCTGAACCTCGGCGTGCTCGACGACCTGTACCTCGGCGACAGCGCCCGCGCGCTGGACCTGTACACGCGCTACCTCGCGCTGACGCCGGCGGGCGACCCCGTCGTCACGAAGTGGGTGGCCGACGTGAAGAATCGCAAGCCCACGGGCGCGAGCGCGGCGCCAGCCGCAATCGCCCCTGGGACAGGCGCCGCGCCCGCGGCATCCGCGGCTGCCCCGGCGGCCGCGCCGAAGGAGAAGTCATGATCCCTCGCCTCGCCGCGCTGCTTACGATCGGTTGCCTTGTCGCCCCTGCCTTTGGCCAGGATCGCGCCGAAATCGATCCCACGAAGATCATCGGCAACCGAGAATTGCCGAAGGTGCTCTACATCGTTCCCTGGAAGAAGCCGTTGCCGGGCGAACTGGCCGGCCGGCCGCCGGCGAGCGTCGTCGACGAGGCGCTGGCGCCGGTCGATCGCGACGTCTTCCGGCGCCAGGTGCGCTACGACAAGCTCGAGCTGGAGCACGCCGCCGCCGCGGCGCCTCCCGCCGCGACGCCTGCGCACTGAATCCGCATTCCCTTCCGTTTCACGTTACCGAATCTGTTCCCCGGAGATTTCCAGATGAATTCCATCGACTCGATCATCAAGTTCTTCCAGGACTGTGGCCTGTTCATCTTCCCGAGCCTGGCGATCATGGCCACCGGCCTGGCCATCGCCATCGAGCGCTTCGTGTTCCTGCAGAAGGCCCGCGTGGCCAATCGCAAGGACTGGTCGAAAGTGCTGCCGCTGCTGCAAGGCGGCCAGTGGAAGGAAGTGCTGGGCCTGACCGCGTCGTCCGACTCGGCCATCGGCAAGATCGTGCACAACGGCCTGTCGCGCCTGCAGTCCTCGCGCCGTCGCGACGACATCGACGCCGCGATGGAGGAGGGCATGATGGAGATCGTGCCGCGCCTCGAGAAGCGCACCCACTACATCGCCGTGTTCGCCAACGTGATCACGCTGGTGGGCCTGCTGGGCACCATCACGGGCCTGATCCATGCGTTCACCGCGGTGTCGCAGGTCAACCCGGCGGAGAAGGCGGCGCTGCTGTCGGCGTCCATCTCCATCGCCATGAACAACACCGCGTTCGCGCTGATGGTGGCGATCCCGTTCCTGCTGATCCACTCGTTCCTGCAGGCCCGCACCGCCGACATCGTCGACGGCCTCGAGGCCGCCAAGATCAGCTTCCTGAACCTCGTCCAGCGTCTCGCTCCGGAACACAAGGCGGCTTGATCATGTGCCGATCCACCCACCCGCAACACCGGGGGTGCCGCCATGCGAACTAGACGCCTGAAGAAGGGTTCGGAGGCGCTCGAGGTGAGCGCGTTCATCAACCTGATCGTCGTGCTGGTGCCGTTCCTGCTGTCGACGGCCGTGTTCTCGCGGATGTCCGTGGTCGACCTCACGCTGCCCGCGAAGTCGGCCAACTACGAGAACCTCAAGGCGGACGACCTCAAGCTGGAGGTGGTCGTGCGCCACGACGCGATCGAGGTCGGCGACAAGATCGGCGGCCTGTTCTGGGCGATCCCGAACAACAGCGACGGGCCCGACCTCGTCACGCTCAACGCGCGCATGTTCGACGTCAAGCACAAGTTTCCCACCGCGACCGCCGCCTCCGTGCTGCCCGAGCCCAACATCTCCTATGACACCGTGATCCACGTGATGGACGCGATGCGCACGGGCAAGACGGCCAACGGCGGCACCGAGGTGGTCGACGTCGACCTGTTCCCGGCGATCTCCATCGGCGATGCGCCGGTGCGGCACTGAAAGGGGCGCGTCATGAAGCTCACCCCCATCCAGAAGCGCGCCGCGCGCAGCGCCCGCCACGGCAACGCGCTCGACATGAACCTCGTGTCGCTGATCGACGTCTTCACCATCCTGATCTTCTTCCTGCTGTCGAACTCGGGCGTGGAGACGCTGCCCGCGGCGTCCGTGCACCTGCCGGAATCGACGGCCAAGAAGGATCCCAAGGAAACGCTGGTGATCGTCGTCAACGGCAGCGAGATCACCGTCGAGGGCCGCAAGGTGGCCGACGTCGCGCCGCTCGCCACGGCCGCCGACGACATCATCCCGGGCCTGAAGGCCGAGCTCGACCAGATCGCCGCGCGTCCCGTCGCGCTGGCCGAGAACGCCGCCAAGGCGCACGCGGTCACCATCATGGGCGACAAGGACATCCCCTACCAGGTGCTGCGCAAGGTGATGTACACCGCGGCACGGGCGGACTTCACCGACGTGTCGTTCGCCGTGAACCAGAAGGGATGACTCGCATGACCGCGATCTCATTCCGCACCTCCACCCTGCCCTGGGCACTGGCGCACGACGACGAGGAACGCTTCCGCAAGCTGTTCCTCGCGTTGATGGGCTTCGTCATCGTGTTCGGCATCGCGCTGCGCTTCATCACGCTGCCCGAGCCCGAGCGCGCGGCGACGCCCGTGCTGCCGCCCATCGCCGCCAAGCTGCTGCTGGACAAGCCCGCGCCGCCGCCCCCGCCGCCGCCGCCCGTCAAGGCGGAGAAGGCGGAGCCGCCCAAGCCCGACCTGAAGGACAAGAGCGAGCCGGCGCCGCTGCCCACCAAGCCCGTGCCGCGCGAGCAGCCGGTGGTGGAGGCGCGCCAGCCGATCCCGGGCAAGCCGCCGGGTGAAGACCGCGAGGCCGCGCGCAACAAGGCCGCCGGCATCGGCCTGCTGGCCGCGCTGAAGGACCAGCCGCCCGAACTGCACGGCGCCCCGCTGGCCGTGCAGCTGAACCAGGACATCAAGAAGGGCGCGGGCGTCGGCACCGGTGTCGGCGTGGGCGTGGGCGCCGGCAAGGAGCAGGGCCTGCCCGATCGCAACATGATCACGTCCAACGCCGCGGGCGGCAGCGGCGGCATCAACACCGCCGGCTTCAGCCGCGACAGCGGCGGCGGCGGCCTGGCCGGACGCGCGACCACGGCCGTCCTCGGCGTGGCCGGCGGCGGCGGTGGCGGTGGTCCGGGCCTCGGCGGCGCCATCACGGGCACCGGCGGCCACGGCACCGGCGCGGGCGTGGGCAAGACGGGCGGCACGCTGGCCAAGAGCGGCAGCGGCAAGGCCTCGCGCTCGATCGAGGAAGTGCGCCTCGTGCTGGAACGCAACAAGGGCGCGCTCTACGCGATCTACAACCGGGCGCTGCGCGAGGACGCGTCGCTCCAGGGCAAGTTCGTCGTCGAGTTCACCATCGCGCCCAACGGCAGCGTCACGTCGTGCACGCAGGTCTCCAGCGAGCTGAAGAACCCGGAGCTCGAGCAGAAGCTGCTGGCGCGCTTCCGGGGCATGAGCTTCCCGGCGGAAGACGTCGAGACGCTGGTCACGCGCTACCCGATCGATTTCCTGCCGTCCTGATTCGGGCGCGCTTCCTGAGCGCCACGAGAGGCCCCGCGATGCGTCGCGGGGCCTTTTCATTGTCGAAGTTTCCGGTGACGGGTTCCGGAGCCGCCCAATCGTTGCGGCCGGTTTGCATCGCACGGCGTGAGCGCCTGCGCGACTTCGATTCTGGTGACTTCAAGGCCTTCCACTTCGGCTGTGCCCCGACGCGAGCCCTCCCGTCGGAGGCGGCGTCTCGCTGCACGAGGCCGGGTGTCGCGGCCGCGCACATCCCGCGCCGCGTACGCCGGGAGGCTTTGCGACGACGGAGTGCAGGGACACACCCGAAGTGGAAGAAAAACAAGAAGGCCCGGATCCTTTGCGGAATCCGGGCCCCTGAATTCAGAGTGCGGCCAGGCGCGTCGTCAGACGCGGCGGCCTCCCGGATCGGGACGATCCCCGGACTCGCGATGCTCGGGCGATGGCCCCGACGTCATGCGGCTCGAACACAGCGGGACGGTGGCCGCGAACGCGCGCAGGCCGGCGAGGGCTTGGGCGTTGCGATAAGCGATCCGGCTGGTCACGAGGGCTGTCCTGGTTCGTTTCGACGGCGCGCGGAGCGCCGTGCAAGGATTCATCGCTCTTCCAAGCGACAGGGCGCAGTGTAAATAGTCTTTACTGCTTGCGCAAGCGCGCTGTTGCGCATCACCCACGAAGCGCACAATCCATCGTCGCCCAGCCACCGAACCCATGAACGCCACCGAACCCCGCATCCTGCTGACCGGCTTCGAGCCCTTCGGCGGCGATTCCGTCAACCCGTCGTGGGAGATCGCGCGCGCGCTCGACGGCTGGGCCTGCGAGGGCCACCGCGTGGGCGCCGAGTTGCTACCCTGCGTGTTCGGCGACGCGCTGCTCCGTCTCGACGAGGCGCTCGCGGCGCATCGCCCCGCGCTGGTGGTGTGCCTGGGCCTGGCCGGCGGCCGCACGGAGATCTCCATCGAGCGCGTGGCCATCAACGTGGACGACGCGCGCATCCCCGACAACTCGGGCCGCCGGCCGGTCGACATGGCCGTCGAGCCCGGCGCGCCCGCCGCCTACTTCTCGACGCTGCCGATCAAGGCGATCGCGCGCGACGTGCGCGGCGCGGGCATCGCCGCCGGCGTCTCCAACACCGCGGGCACCTTCGTCTGCAACCACGTCTTCTACGCGCTGATGCACCGGCTCGCCACGCGACCCGGCCTGGCGCACGCGCGCGGCGGCTTCGTCCATGTGCCCGACACGCCGGCCATGCCCCTGGCCGACCAGATCGCCGGCATCCGCCAGGTGCTGCGCACGGCGGCGCTCACGCGCCACGACGTGCGCGAGACGGCGGGACGCGAGCACTGACGCACGCGTAAATAGTCTTTACGGCGCGAGCCGCGGCGGCGACAATCGGCGTCCCTGCCGGCCCTTCCCGCCACGTGATCGATCCCACCGTTTCCCGCCGCCGCAACGTCCTGTCGCTGTTCCAGGCCTACGCCGAAACCGCCGTCGCCACCGGCGTCGCCCCCAAGGGCCTCGAGCAGGCCTTTGCCGCCCATCTCGAGATCTCGCCCAGCATGTGGAGCCAGATCAAGTCCTCGCGCCCGATCGGCGACAAGCTGGCGCGCCAGGTCGAACGCCACTGCGGCAAGCCCGCCGGCTGGCTCGACGAGGAACGCGAGGCCGCGGGCATGACGCCCGGCGAACAGCAGTTCCTCGCGATCGCGCTGCTGGCGTGGCGCAACGTCGACAGCGACGGGCGCAAGGCGCTGAAGTCACGGATGAAGCAGCTCGCGCAAGGCTGAGCGGTGTTGCGGCGCCCGCATCCGGCCAGACGCTCGTAGACTCGCGGCGAGGCGCCGCATCCTCCGGCGCGACTGCCTGCGGGAAGCCGAATGAACCAGCGTTTCGTCGAAGCCTTCTATTGGGTCGCGACCCTCAAGAGCATGACCCGCGCCGCGGAGAAGCTGTTCATGACGCAGTCGGCCATCTCGAGCCGCGTCTCCGCGCTCGAGGAGGAGCTGGGAATCCTGCTGATCGACCGGCGCGATCGCCAACAGTTCGCGCTGACCAACGCCGGCATGCGATTCCTGAACTACGCCGAGCGCCTGATGACGATCCATCGGCAGCTGCGCGACGAGCTCGGCACCGAGGACGCCGGCGTGCATCTGCTGCGCGTCGGGGCGATCGAGTCGGTGCTTCACACGTGGCTGATCCCGATGCTGCAGCACCTGCGCAGCGTGCACCCCAACCTGCAGCTGGAGTTGACGGTGGAAATCACGCCGGTGCTCGTCGAGGCGGTCAAGCGCGGCACGCTGGATCTCGTCTTTGCCGCGCAGTCGATCTCGGCGCCCGACATCCGCACGCGGCCGCTGCCCACGATGGAGATGGTGTTCGTCGGCGCGAAGCACCTCAAGCGTCGTGCGCCGTACACGCTGGCGGAGATCGTCTCGAGCGAAATGATGACGTTCCAGCGCGGTTCGCAGCCGCACCTGGCGCTGCTGGAGCAGTTGCGCGGCGAGGGCCTGGAGCCGCCGCGGCTGCATACGGTCTCGTCGATCCCCGCGATGGTGCACCTGATCGAGAGCGGCTTCGGCATCGCCACGCTGCCGATCATCGCGGCGCAGAGCCTGGTGCGAAAGCACGAGATCGCGATCCTGCCCTGCGAGACGGCGCTGTCGCCATTGCCCGTGCAGGCGAGCTATCGCTACGACCCGGGCTCGTCCGCGCTGTTGTCGGTGATCCAGGACGCCCTGAAATTCATCGACGCCTTTGGTGGAAACCCGAAGAAGGTGCGCGCCGGCACCGCGCTGGCTCACAAGAGAAATCGATGAGCTCAAAGAAATAATTTGCGCTTGCCGCGCGGCGCCGGGCTTTCCAGAATCCATCCATTCCCGATGCGGCGCCTGACGCATCGCGACGCTCGAGGCGACTCCCCATCCCGTCCACTACCGCGAGAGACTCATGAACCTCACCTGGAAACACCGGCTTGTTGCCGCCGCCGCCCTCACGGCCGTCACGCTAGTCGCGCAGGCGCAGCAGGAGATCAAGATCGGCGTCATCTACCCGCTGACCGGCCCGCTCGCCTCCAGCGGCGCGGAGATGCGCGACGCGCTGGAGTTCGCCGCCGACGTGGTCAACAACGGCCTGAAGGGCGTCCCCGAGCTGCCGTTCTCGGCCGGCGGCGGCCTGCCCGGCCTGAAGGGCGCGAAGATCAAGCTGGTGTTCGCCGACCACCAGGGCAACCCGCAGGTGGGCGCGACCGAGGCCGAGCGCCTCATCAGCCAGGAACACGTCGTCGCGCTGATGGGCTCGTACAACTCCAACGTGACGCAGACCGCCAGCCAGGTGGCCGAGCGCGACAAGATCCCGTTCCTGAACGCCGAGTCGTCGTCGGCGACGCTGACGCAGCGCAACTTCAAGTACTTCTTCCGCACGACGCCGCACGACGAGCTGTTCGTGAAGAACGCCGTCGAGTTCATGAAGGACGTCGAGCAGGCCAGGCACATCAAGATCGCCTCGGTCGCCACGCTGGCCGAGAACACGCTGTTCGGCAACGAGGCCGCCAAGCTGCAGCTGAAGTACGCCGCCGCGGCGGGCTACAACGTGGTCAAGCAGGTGAGCTATCCGGCCAAGACGACACAGCTGACGTCGGAGGTGCAGACGCTCAAGGCCGCCAATCCGACGGTGCTGCTGCAGTCGTCGTACTCCGAGGCGATCCTGTCGATGAAGACGTACAAGGAGCTCGGCTACCTGCCCGACATGCTGATCGCCAACGACGCCGGCTTCGCCGACACCGAGTTCGTCAGGACGCTCGGCAAGGACGCCGACTACGTCGTCTCGCGCGAGGTCTGGGCGCTCGACATCGGCGACAAGAAGCCCATCATCAAGAAGGTCGACGAGCTGTTCAAGGCGCGCTACAAGATCGACTTCACCGGCAACTCCGCGCGCAGCTTCACCGGCCTGATGGTGCTGGCCGACGCCATCAACCGCGCCGGCTCGACCGACCCCGAGGCGATCCGCAAGGCGCTGGCCGCGACCAACATCCCGTCCTCGGCGCTGATCATGCCGTGGAAGGGCGTGAAGTTCGACGAGACCGGCCAGAATACGCTGGGCGCCGGCATCCTCGTGCAGATCCGCGACGGCAAGTACGCCACCGTGTGGCCGTTCGACCTCGCCTCCAGGGAAGTGGTGTGGCCGATGCCGAAGTGGGACGCGCGCAAGTAAGCGCGGCGACCCTCACCGAATCCACGACACGTGAGCGCGCAATGACCGCTGACCTGCTGTTCCAGACGCTGGCCTCGGGGGTGCTGATCGGCCTGATCTACGCCCTCGTCGCGATCGGACTGACGATGATCTTCGGCGTCATGGACATCGTGAACTTCGCCCACGGCGAGTTCCTGATGCTCGGGATGTACTCGAGCTTCTGGCTCTTCGCGCTGTTCGCGCTCGACCCGCTGATCACGCTGCCGCTCACGGTGCTGATGCTGTTCGCGTTCGGGATGCTGCTCTACAAGCTGGTCATCAGGCGCATCATCGACGCGCCGCCGCTGAGCCAGATCTTCACGACCTTCGGCCTCATGCTGCTGTTTCGCGGGCTCGCCCAGTTCTTCTGGAAGCCCGACTACCGCACGATCGAGAATTCGCTGGTCAGCGGCAGCGTGCACCTGGCCAACTTCCAGCTCGGGCGGCCGCAGGTCGTGGCAGGCGCCGGCGCGATCGTCGTCACCTCGGTCGTGTGGTGGTTCCTGCATCGCACCAGGCTCGGCTCGGCGCTCGAGGCCACCGCGTCCGACAAGGAAGCCGCGCGCCTGATGGGCATCGACTCCCACAGGATGTTCGGCCTGGCCTGGGGCATCGGCGCGGCCTGTGCGGGCGCGGCGGGCGCGCTGCTGTCGACGTTCTTCCCGATCTTTCCGGAGGTCGGCGCCAACTTCATCCTGATCGCCTTCGTCGTCGTCAACCTCGGCGGCTTCGGCAGCGTCGCGGGTGCGTTCTGGGCCGGCATCCTGGTGGGCGTGATCGAAGTGATGGGCGGCCTGCTGATCGGGCCGCAATACAAGATGGCCATCGTGCTCGGACTGTTCCTCGCGGTGCTGATGTTCCGCCCGCAAGGCCTGATGGGGAGGACGCAATGAAGCGCACGACGCTCCTGCTCGGCGCGGCGGCCGCCGTCGCGCTCGTGCTGCCCTTCGCCGTCAAGGACGCCTACTGGATCAACCTCGCGGTGCTGGCGCTGATGGCCGCGCAGATGGGCGCCGCCTGGAACCTCGTCGGCGGCTACGCCGGCCAGGCCTCGCTGGGCCACGCGGCGTTCTACGGCATCGGCGCGTACACCTCGACGCTGCTGCTGATCAACTTCGGCTGGAACCCGTGGCTGGGCATGCTCGCCGGCGGCCTCGTCGCCGCGATCCTCAGCGCCGTGTTCGGCTGGTCGTGCTTCCGGCTGAAGGGCCACTACTTCACGATGGCGACGATCGCCGTCGCCGAGATCGTGCAGATCGTGTTCACGAACTGGGACTACGCCGGCACCGCGGTGGGGCTGTCGATCCCGATGGACAGGCAGGGCCTGGCGGCGATGGTGTTCTCCGACAAGGTGTCGTACTACTGGCTCGCGCTGGCCCTGCTGGCGCTGACGCTGCTCGCGACCTGGGCGGTGGAGCGCAGCTTCCTCGGCTTCTACTTCCGCGCGATCAAGGACGAGCCGGACGCCGCGCGCAGCGTCGGCATCGACATCGCCCGCTACAAGCAGGTGGCGTTGTCGCTCAGCGCGTTCTTCACCGCGATCGGCGGCAGCCTCTACGCGCAGAAGGAGCTCTACATCGATCCGGGCTCGGTGCTGTCGACGGCGTTGTCCATCAAGATGGCGCTGGTCTCGATCCTCGGCGGCGTCGGCACGCTGTTCGGCCCGGTGATCGGCTCCGTCGTGCTGACCGTGATCGAGGAGCTGTCGCGCTCCACCTTCGGCGGCAGCGGGCGCGGCACCGACACGGTGATCTACGCCGGGCTGATCGTCGTCGTGGCGGTGTTCTACCCGAGCGGCATCGTCGGCTGGTTCAGGGAGCGCGCCGCGCGGCGCCAGGCGCGCCGCGACGGTGACAGCGCGGAGCAGCTCCGTGCCGCCGCGCGGGACGCTTCCGCGCTGGCCGCGCCGGCGCACGAATCGACGGAGGCATCGCTGTGAGCGCTCTTCTCGAACTGCGCGCCGTCTGCAAGCGCTTCGGCGGGCTCACCGCCAACGAGGACGTCTCCTTCGACGTCGCCAGGGGCCAGATCGTCGGACTGATCGGGCCCAACGGCGCCGGCAAGACCACGCTGTTCAACTGCGTCGCCGGCTCGTCGGCGCCCAGCGACGGCACGATCCGCCTGAACGGCCGGCTGATCTCCGGCCTCACGCCCGAGAAGTGTGCGCGCGCCGGCATCGGCCGCACGTTCCAGATCGCACGCACGTTCCACGGCATGACGGCGCTGGAGAACGTGCTCACGGGCGCGCTTCTGCGCGAGCGCAGCGTGACGCGGGCCCGCGAGCGGGCCCGCGCCTGGCTCGCGTTCGTGCGCCTCGAGCGCTTCGCCGACAAGCCCGCCCGCACCATGACGATCAGCGAGCAGCGCCGCCTGGCGGTGGCGCGCGCGCTGGCCACCGAGCCCGAGCTGCTGCTGATGGACGAGGTGATGGCCGGCCTCAACCCGAGCGAGGTGCGCGAGATGGTGGACGTCGTGCTGCAGATCCGAAGCAAGGGCATCGCCTCGCTGATCGTCGAGCACGTGCTCGAGGGCATCATGCCGATCGCCGACAAGATCGTCGTGCTCGAACGCGGCCGCAAGATCGCCGAGGGCACGCCCGCCGCGGTGCAGGCCGACCCGGTCGTGATCTCGGCCTACCTGGGAGACGACTGATGCTCGCGCTTTCCAACCTGCGCGTCAGCTACGACGGCGTGCCCGCCCTCACCGACGTGAGCCTGAAGGTGGCCGCCGGGCAGATCGTCGCCCTCGTCGGCGGCAACGGCAACGGCAAGTCGACCACGCTGCGCGCCGCCGCCGGCCTCAACGCGCTCGACGGCGGCAGCGTCACCTTCGAGGGCCGCCCGATCCACGCGCTGCCGGCCCACGAACGCGTGCCGCTCGGGCTCTCGCTGGTGCCCGAAGGCCGTCGCCTGTTCCCCAAGCTGACGGTGCGCCGCAATCTCGAGCTGGGCGCCTACACGCGCAGCGTCGCCGTGGACATCGCCGCCGACATCGAGCGCATGTTCGAGCTGTTCCCCATCCTGCGCGAACGCTCGACGCAGCTGGCCGGCACGATGAGCGGCGGCGAGCAGCAGATGCTGGCCATCGCGCGCGGCCTGATGGCGCGTCCCAAGCTGCTGATGCTCGACGAGCCGTCGTGGGGCATCGCGCCGAAGTTCGTCACCAAGGTGCTGGACGTGATCCAGCGCGTCAACGAGACCGGCGTGGCCATCCTGCTCGTGGAACAGAACCTGACGAAGGCGCTGGCCATCGCCGACCACGGCTACGTGATCCAGACGGGCCGCGTCGTGATGGAGGGCCCGGCGCAGGCCCTGCTGCACGACGAGGCCGTGAAGAAGGCGTACCTGGGGCACTAGCGCCCGCGCCGGAGATTCCTCCCACTTCCAACCGAGAGAAACGCCATGCACGTCACCCATGACGACCCGGGCGCGCTGCGCCACGCCTGTCGCTCGGGCGCCTTCACGCTGCCCACCGCCGGCCACGCCGGCGGCCACATCCAGGCCAACCTGATGATCGTGCCGCAGGCCGACGCGTTCGACTTCCTGCTGTTCTGCCAGCGCAACCCGAAGCCGTGCCCGCTGATCGAGGTCCTGGCCCAAGGCTCGCGCGAGGTGCAGTGCGCGCCGGGCTCCGATATCGCCACCGACGTGCCCGGCTACCGCGTCTACCGCCACGGCGAGCTGGTCGAGGAGCGCGCCGACGTCGCCGCGCTGTGGCAGCCGGACTTCGTCACCTTCCTCATCGGCTGCAGCTTCTCGTTCGAGGCGGCGGTGGCCGAGGCGGGCATCCCGCTGCGCCATGTCGTGCAACGGCGCAACGTGGCGATGTACAGGACCAACGTCGCCTGCGCGCCGGCCGGCCGCTTCAGCGGCGAGATGGTGGTGTCGATGCGCCCGATCAAGAGCCGCGACGTCGCCCGCGCGGTGGAGATCTCGGGCCGCTTCCCGCAGGCGCACGGCACGCCGGTGCACGTCGGCAATCCGCGCGCGATCGGCATCGCCGACCTGATGAAGCCGGACTACGGCGACGCGGTCGAGATCCGCGACGACGAGGTGCCGGTGTTCTGGGCCTGCGGCGTCACGCCGCAATGGGTGTCGCAGCGCAGCCGCCTGCCGCTGTGCATCACGCACGCGCCCGGCAAGATGTTCGTCACCGACCTGAAGGGCTGAGGCCATGGGCACGGTGACCCGCCTCCTGCGCGCCGCAGCGTTCGCGTCGGCCCTGGTGCTCGCCGCGTCCGGCGCCGCGGCGGCGCCGGTCACCTGGCGGCTCGCCACCGGCTACGCGGCCGACACGTTCCACGGCGCCAACCTGCGGCAGTTCGCCGACGACGTGCGGGTGGCCACGCAAGGCGACGTGCTGATCGAGCTCCATCCGAACAACTCGCTGGTCAAGCTCGCCGACATTCCCGCCGGCGTGGAGTCCGACCGCATTCCGGCCGGCGAGGTGATCATGACGGCGCTGGTCAAGGACATCCCGATCGCCGGCGCCGACTCCGTGCCCTTCATCATCGACAACTACGCCGACGCCCGCACGCTGTGGCGTTTCCAGCGGCCAGGCATCGAGAAGGCGCTGGCCGCGCGCGGGCTGGTCGTGCTGTACGCCGTGCCATGGCCGTCGCAAGGGCTCTACACCACCAGGCCGATCGCGAGCACGCTGGATCTGCGGGGCATGAACATGCGCACCTACAACGCGACGACCGCCCGCATCGCCGAGCTGATCGGCGCCCATCCGGTGGACGTACCCATGACCGGCGTGGCCCAGGCGCTGGCCGAGGGCCGCATCGACTGCATGATCACCTCGGGCGTGACCGGCACCGAGAGCCGTGCCTGGGAGCATCTGAAATACTTCTATGACATCCGGGCGTGGTTTCCCAAGAACATCGTCATCGTCAACAAGGCGCGCTTCGAGGCGCTGTCGCAGGCCGAGCGCAAGGCGGTGATGCTCGCGGCGCACGGCGCCGAGGATCGCGGCTGGGCCGCCAGCGAGGCGGCCTCCAGCGCCGCGCTGCGCGAGCTGGCCGCGCATGGCATGCACGTCGAGTCCCCCGATTTCGAGATCCGCCAGGACCTGCGCCGCTACGGCGAGAAGTTCTCGCTCGAGTGGGTGCGTGCCACCGGCCCCGAGGCCAGCGACATCCTCATACCGTACTACACCTACCTGACCTCCACCCGCTCCGGCGGCCGCGCTCCGGCCGGCATGCACTAACCCCTGACGAGACATCATGACCACCCAAGCACCCGCCCTCCCGTCGCGCTGGCAGTTCTGGATCGACCGCGGCGGCACCTTCACCGACATCGTCGCGAAGCGCCCCGACGGCACGCTCACCACGCACAAGCTGCTGTCGGAGAACCCCGAGCAGTACCGCGACGCGGCGGTCGCCGGCATCCGCCACCTGCTCGGGTTGAAGCCCGGCGAGCCGGTGACGCCGGAGCTCGTCGAGTGCGTGAAGATGGGCACGACGGTGGCCACCAACGCGCTGCTGGAACGCAAGGGCGAGAAGACGCTGCTGGTCACCACGCGCGGCTTCCGCGACGCGCTGCGCATCGCCTACCAGGACCGGCCGCGCCTGTTCGACCGCCACATCCGCCTGCCCGAGCTGCTGTATTCGCACGTGATCGAGGCCGATGAGCGCGTCGGCGCGCAGGGCGAGGTGCTGCGGGCGCTGGACGATGTCGCGCTGCGCACCGACCTGCAGCGCGCGTTCGACGCCGGCCTGCGCAGCGTGGCCATCGTGTTCCTGCACGGCTACCGCTTCACGCGGCACGAGGCCGCCGCGGCGCGGATCGCGCGCGAGATCGGCTTCACGCAGGTGAGCGCGTCCCACACCACCAGCCCGCTGATGAAGCTGGTCAGTCGCGGCGACACCACCGTCGTCGACGCCTACCTGTCGCCCATCCTGCGCCGCTACGTGGACCAGGTGGCCGGCGAGATGCCCGGCGTCAAGCTGTTCTTCATGCAGTCCTCGGGCGGGCTGGCCGACGCGCACGCGTTCCAGGGCAAGGACGCGATCCTGTCCGGCCCCGCGGGCGGCATCGTGGGCATGGTGCGCACCGCGCAGCTGGCCGACTTCGGCCAGGTGATCGGCTTCGACATGGGCGGCACCTCCACCGACGTGTCGCACTTCGCCGGCGAGTTCGAGCGCGCGTTCGAGACGCAGGTGGCCGGCGTGCGCATGCGCGCGCCGATGATGAGCATCCATACCGTGGCCGCCGGCGGCGGCTCCGTCCTCGGCTTCGACGGCGCACGCCTGCGCGCGGGCCCGCACAGCGCGGGCGCGAATCCGGGGCCGGCGAGCTACCGGCGCGGCGGCCCGCTGGCCGTCACCGACGCGAACGTGCTGCTGGGCAAGATCCAGCCGAAGTGGTTCCCCAAGGTGTTCGGCAAGGGCGCGAACGAGCCGCTCGATCACGACGCCGTCGTCGCCGCGTTCGACCGGATGGCGGCCGACGTCGAGGCGAGCACCGGCGCGAAGCGCTCGCCGGAGGAGCTGGCCGAGGGCTTCCTCGACATCGCCGTGGCGAGCATGGCCAACGCGATCAAGAAGATCTCGGTGGCGCGCGGCTACGACGTCACGCGCTACACGCTGCAATGCTTCGGCGGCGCCGGCGGCCAGCACGCGTGCCTGGTGGCCGACGCGCTGGGCATGACCACCGTGTTCGTGCACCCGCTGGCCGGCGTTCTGTCGGCCTACGGCATGGGCCTGGCCGACCAGGGCGTGATGCGCGAGGCCGCGATCGAACAGCCGCTGGCCGACGCGGCGCTGCCGGCGGTGCGCGCGCGTCTCGACGAACTCGCCGCCGAGGCCGCCGGCGAGATCCGCCGCCAGGGTGCCGGCTCGGGCGCGGTGCGCGTGATGCGGCGCGCGCACGTGCGCTACGCGGGCACCGACTCGGCGCTGGTGGTCGACTTCGGCGACGGCAGCGTCGCCACGCTGGCGGCCGGCTTCGAGGCGGCCTACCGCCGCCGCTACGCGTTCCTGATGGAGGGCCGCGGGCTGATCGTGGAGGCGGTGTCGGTGGAAGCGATCGCCGCGGGCGACGCGCCGGTCGAGCCCCGCGTCGAGGCGCTGGCGCCCGCGCAGGCCCCCGTCACCGAGACCGTGCGCATGTACAGCGAAGGCCGCTGGTGGGACGCCGCGCTGGTCGTGCGCGAGACCCTGCATCCGGGCCACCTCGTCGACGGTCCGGCCATCATCGCCGAGCGAAACGCCACCACCGTCGTCGAGCCGGGCTGGCAGGCGCGCGTCACCGAGCTCGATCACCTGGTGCTGCGCCGCGTCGCGCCGCGTGCCGCGCGCGTGGCGATCGGCACGCAGGTCGACCCGGTGATGCTGGAGGTGTTCAACAACGCCTTCATGAACATCGCCGAGCAGATGGGCCTGCAGCTGCAGAACACCGCCTACTCGGTCAACATCAAGGAGCGGCTGGACTTCTCGTGCGCGCTGTTCGACGCCGCCGGCAACCTGATCGCCAATGCGCCGCACATGCCCGTGCACCTGGGCTCGATGAGCGAGTCCATCAAGACCGTGATGGCGCGCAACGCCGGCACGATGCAGACCGGCGACGTCTACGCGCTCAACGATCCGTACCATGGCGGGACGCACCTGCCCGACATCACGGTGGTGTCCCCCGTCTTCGACGAGGCCGGCGAGGCGATCCTGTTCTACGTCGCCTCGCGCGGCCACCACGCCGACGTCGGCGGCGTGACGCCCGGCTCCATGCCGCCGTTCTCGACGCGCGTCGAGGAAGAGGGCGTGCAGATCGACAACTTCAAGCTGGTCGAGCGCGGGCGCCTGCGCGAGGCCGAGATGATCGCGCTGCTCGAGAGCGGCGAGTACCCGTCGCGCAACCCCGCGCAGAACATCGCCGACCTGAAGGCGCAGATCGCAGCCAACGAGAAGGGCCTGCAGGAGCTGCGCAAGATGGTGGCGCAATACGGCCTGCCGGTGGTGCAGGCCTACATGGGCCATGTCCAGGACAATGCCGAGGAGTCGGTGCGCCGCGTCATCACGCGCCTGAGGGATGGCGCATTCACGCTGCCGCTGGACAACGGCGCGCAGATCTCCGTGGCGATCCGCGTCGACGCTGCCGCGCGCCGCGCCGCGATCGACTTCACCGGCACATCGCCGCAGCTGGTCAACAACTTCAACGCGCCCACGGCCGTGTGCATGGCCGCCGTGCTCTACGTGTTCCGCACGCTGGTCGACGACGACATCCCCCTCAATGCGGGCTGCCTGAAGCCGCTGGACGTGGTCATCCCGGACGGCTCGATGCTCAATCCGCATCCGCCGGCGTCGGTGGTGGCCGGCAACGTGGAGACCTCCACCTGCATCACCAACGCGCTGTACGGCGCGCTGGGCCTGATGGCGGCGGGCCAGTGCACGATGAACAACTTCACCTTCGGCAACGAGCGCCACCAGTACTACGAGACGATTTCCGGCGGCTCGGGCGCGGGCGCGCTGATCGACGAGCAGGGCAACGTCACCGGCGGCTTCGCCGGCACGAGCGTCGTGCAGACCCATATGACCAACTCGCGCCTGACCGACCCCGAGGTGCTCGAGTTCCGCTTCCCGGTGCGCGTGGACAGCTACGAGATCCGCCCCGGCTCCGGCGGTGCCGGCCGCTGGCGCGGCGGCGACGGCGGCACCCGCCGCATCCGCTTCCTCGAGCCGATGACGGCGTCCATCCTCAGCAACGGCCGCCGCCACGGCGCGTTCGGCATGGCCGGCGGCTCGGCCGGCGAGGTGGGGCGCAACTCGGTGGAGCGCGCCGACGGCGGCATCGAACGGCTGGATCACATCGGCTCGGCGCAGATGCAGCCGGGCGACGTGTTCGTCATCGAGACGCCCGGCGGCGGCGGATTCGGCCGTCCGGACTAGCGCCGGCGCACGCAGGCCGCGCCGCGCGCATCGAACACGTGCAGCGTGCCCGGATCGGCCTCCAGCGCGATCCGGTCGCCCACGCGCAGGCGCGTGTGCCCGGATGCGCGCGAGACCAGCTCGAGCCCGTCGGCGCAGCGCAGGTAGACCAGGTGCGATTCGCCGAGCTGCTCGATCAGCGTGATCTCGCCACCGAAGCGGATGCCCGCGGCGGACATGTTGCCGTCGGCCACGCGCAGGTGCTCCGGCCGGATGCCGATCTCCACCGCCTGTCCGGGCAACAGCGACGCGCCGTCGACGGCCACGTCCACCACGCAGCCCGCATGCACCTCGAGCCGCGCTCCCGCGGACGAACAGGCCTGCGTCGTCGCCGGCACCAGGTTGAGGGTGGGCGAGCCGATGAAGGACGCGACGAAGCGGTTGGCCGGATGCTCGTAGAGCTCCAGCGGCGTGCCGGCCTGCTGGATGCGGCCCTCGTGCATCACCACGATGCGGTCGCCGAGCGTCATCGCCTCGACCTGGTCGTGGGTGACGTAGACCATCGTGGCGGCGAGCTCGCGGTGCAGCCGCGCGAGCTCGATGCGGGTCTTCACGCGCAGCGCGGCGTCGAGGTTGGACAGCGGCTCGTCGAACAGGAACAGGCGCGGCTCGCGCACGATCGCGCGCCCGATGGCCACGCGCTGGCGCTGGCCGCCCGACAGCTCGCGCGGACGGCGATCCAGCAGGTGGTCGATGTGCAGCGCCTTCGCGGCCGCCAGCACCCGGGCCGCGCGCTGGGCCTTGTCGGCGCCGTGGATCTTGAGCCCGAACGCCATGTTGGCGCGCACGGTCATGTGCGGGTACAGCGCGTAGCTCTGGAACACCATCGCGATGCCGCGCCGCGCCGGCGGCAGGTCGTTGACCCGTTCGCCATCGATGCGCATCTCGCCTTCGGTGATGTCCTCGAGGCCGCAGATCATGCGCAGCAGCGTCGACTTGCCGCAGCCGCTGGGGCCGACCAGCACCACCAGCTCGCCGTCCGCGACCACCAGGTCGATGTCGTGCAGCACCTGCGAGCTGCCGTAGCTCTTGGAGAGGTTGGAGAGTTCGAGTCGGGCCATGGATCGCTACTTGACGGCACCTGCGGTGATGCCGCGGATGAGCTGGCGCGAGAAGACCGCGTACAGCACGAGGATGGGCAGCACGGCCAGCGAGAGGGCGGCCAGCACGGCGTTCCAGTCGGTGGCGAACTGGCCGACGAACTGCTGCACGCCCAGCGTGATCGTCTGCGTCTGCTCGGACGGCGCGAGGATCAGCGGGAACCAGAGATCGTTCCAGATCGGCACCATCGTGAAGACCGCGACGGTGGCCACGGCCGGCCGGATCAGCGGCAGCACCACCTGGAAGAAGATGCGGTACTCGCCGACGCCGTCGCAGCGCGCGGCGTCCTTCAGCTCCTGCGGCACCTGGCCCACGAACTCCGACAGGATCATCACGGCGAGCGGCAGGCCCTGCGCGATGTAGACCAGCACCAGCGCGGTGAGCGTGTTGACGAGGTCCAGCGCCACCATCTCCTGCAGGATCGCGACCGAGCCCAGGCGGATCGGCACCATGATGCCGAACGCGAGGAACAGCGCGAGCAGGCGGTTGCCGAAGAAGCCGTACTCGGTCAGCGCCCAGGCCGCCATCGCCCCCAGCAGCAGGATCGCGGCCAGCGACACGCCGGTGACGATCGCGCTGTTGACGAACATGTGGCCGACGGCCGCGTCGCCCAGCACCTTGCCGTAGCCCGCGAGGCTCAGCGTCGCGGTCGTCGGCAGGCCCAGCGGATCGTCGAAGATGCCGGCGCGGCTCTTGAACGAGTTCAGCAGCACCAGCAGGATCGGGCACAGCACCAGCAGGCAGTAGCCCCCGAGGGTCAGGTGCACGAGCGCCGAGCGGCCGAGCGCGCTGGCGCGGATCGGGTGGCGGCTCATGAGGCGATGCGCTGCAGGCGCCGCTGGATCACGAGGAAGTACAGGCCGACGCCCGACAGGATCACCAGGAACATCAGCGTGGCCAGCGCGGCGCCCATCGTGGCGCTGCCCGTCTCGGACTGGTAGCCGAAGAAGGTGCGGTAGAACAGCGTGCCCAGCAGGTCGGTGGAGAAGTTGGGCCCGGCCAGCGCTCCCTTGACCGCGTAGATGAGGTCGAACGCGTTGAAGTTGCCGACGAAGGTGAGGATGTTCACGAGCCCCAACGTCGGCAGGATCAGCGGCAGGCGGATGCTCCAGAAGATGCGCCACGCGCCGGCGCCCTCCACCGCGGCGGCCTCGACCACCTCCTCGGGGATCGCGATCAGCGCCGCGTAGATCAGCATCATGGGGATGCCCACGAACTGCCACACCGAGATCAGCGCGATCGTGCGCAGCGCCGTCTCTTCCTGGCCCAGCCACGGCCCGAAGTGCTCGCCCAGCCCCACCAGCGTCATCAGCTTCTCGCTGACGCCCCACAGCGGCGACAGGATCAGCTGCCAGGTGAAGCCGATGATCACCACCGACAGCAGCGTGGGCAGGAACAGCACGGTGCGATAGGCCGCCGCGCCGCGCACGCCGCGCAGCGACAGCAGCGCCGCCAGCAGCAGCGCCACCGGGTTCTGCACGAGCGTGTGGATCGCGAAGAACTCGACGTTGTCGACCATCGCGTTGCGGAACGCGCCGAACCAGTGCTCGTCGAACAGCAGCTTGCGGAAGTTGTCGAGGCCGACGAAGCTGACATGGCCGACGTCGTCCGTGCCGTACAGGCCCAGCCGCAGCGTCGCCAGCAGCGGCCACGCGCTGAACGCCGTGTAGATGACCAGCGCCGGCGCCAGGAAGACGAGGGCCGGCCAGCCGGCTTTCTGCTTCATGCCGGGTGCATCACTTGGCGGCGGGGTGGTACCACTTCGCGAAGCCGGACTGGATCCGTTCGGCCGCCTGCTGCGGCGTCATCTTGCCGTTGAGCACCTGCGAGTTCACGTTCCAGAGTTCGTTCTCCATGCTGGGCTCGCCGCGGCTCATGATCTGCGCGTTCAGCCGGATCGTCGACTTGCACTGCAGGCGCCAGCCCACCATTTGCCGGGCCACGGGGTTCTGCACGTCGATGGGGAACTTCGACAGCGAGAAGAAGCCGGTCGCCTTGTTCGTGTACAGGTCGGCGAACTCCTTCGACGCGATCCAGTCGAGGAAGACCTTGGCGTCCGCCTTGTTCTTGCTGGCGGTGTTGATGCCCATGCCGATGTCGGCGTGGTCGGAGATGTAGCAGGGGTCGCCGGCCTTCTGTACCGGCGGCGCGAACGCACCGAAGTCGAGGCCGGCCTCCTTTTGATAGAACGCGATGTCCCACGAGCCGGCGGGCACGATCGCGGCCTTGCCGGACGCGAACAGCGTCTGCGTGTCGCCGTAGGTCTGCGCCTGGTAGCCCCTGGCCAGATACGGCGGCCACTTGGCCATGGCCTGCCACACCGCCACGAATTGCGGGTCGGTGAACTTCGCCTTGCCGGCGATCAGCGCCTTGCGGCCGTCCTCGCCCTTCCAGTAGTTGGGGCCGATGCCGGTGAAGACCACCTGGCTGGTGTCCCACTGGTCGGCGGTGCCCAGCGACATCGGCGTGTACTTTCCAGAGGCCTTGATCTTGTCGAGCGCGGCGTGGAAGTCCGCCTCGGTGGCCGGCGGCTTCAGGCCCAGCTCGCCGAAGATCTTCCTGTTGTAGAAGAAGCCGTGGATCACGGAGGCCATGGGCACGCAGTAGGTGTCCTTGCCGTCGTCGGTCTGCCAGGCCACCTTGGCCGAATCGGGGAAGTTGGCGAGCGCCGGGTTGCCGTCGAGCTTCTCGAGGTGGCCCTTCTTGTAGAGATCCAGCGAGACGTCGAACGGGCGGCACGTGATGAGGTCGCCGGCGCTGCCGGAGGCCAGGCGCGCGCTGACCACCGAGTTGTATTCGGGCGGCGCGGTCGGCGTGAACTTCACGGTGATGCCCGGATGGGCCTTGGTGAACGCGGGCAGCAGTACCGTATCCCACAGCGTCTTGTCGTCGGTGCGCCAGCTCTCCAGCGTCAGCGTGCCGGCGTGGGCGCGCGCCACGCTGAGGAGGGCGAGGGCGGCGAAGGCGGTCGGGCGAAGCAGTGCGTTCATCGGCGGATCCTTGGAGGCGGAAGGTGCGCGGGCGACGGGCCCGCCGCGGCGTCGCGCAAGTTAGCATCGAGCCCCGCGCAACGCGAGCACGCGCCCCTTCGCGCGGATGAAGGCGCAAGTGCTTGATCCGCAAGGTGGTTTCCAGCATTGCCACGCGGATCGCCTTACGCATCATTACGTTGCCGCTCACCCGCCCCGCAGGGCCTCATGCGAACCACGGAACCGGGCTTACAAAACATTGCAAAGCGCAGGCTTTCGACAGCCGGGCGCCGGCCCGCGCGCGCCCTGGCGGCATCGATACTGGCCGCCGTGTCCCTGTCCTGCCTGAATCCGCGCGCGCATGCGCAGCCCCTGAACGTCCTTCACTGGTGGACGTCCGACAGCGAACGCCAGGCCGCCGATCGCCTGGTGCAGCAGCTCGCGAGCCAGGGCGTCGACTGGCACGACGACGCGATCCCGGGCGGCGGCGGCGGGGCCGCCATCAAGGTGCTCACGGGCCGCGTGCTGGCCGGCGAGGCGCCCGACGTCGCGCAGGTGATCGGCCGGACGCTCACCGACTGGGCCGACCTGGGCCTGGTGCGGCCGCTCGACGACGTCGCGCAGCGCGGACACTGGCGCCAGGCGATGTTCCCCGTGGTGCTGCAGACGGTGAGCCGCGGCGGCCGGATCATGGCCGCGCCGCTGGGCGTGCATCGCATCAACACGCTGCTGTACAACCACCACGTGTGGGAGCAGCTGCGCCTGGCGCCGCCGCATACGTGGCACGACATCGAGGCCGCCGCGAAGGTGATGCGCGCCCACCAGGTGACGCCGCTCGCGTGGAGCGACGAGCCCTGGCAGATCGCCACCGTGTTCGAGACGGTGCTGCTGTCCGAAGGCGGTCCGGCGCTCTACGCGCAACTGGCCTCCACGCAAGGCTGGCCGGCGTGGCAGGACGCGCGCGTGGCCGTGGCCCTGAAGCGCCTGCGCTGGTTGCGCGACCTCGACGACGAAGCCACCTCCGAGCAGCCATGGATGGCCTCGGCCCGCCGCCTGCAGTCGGGCGCCGCCGGAATGCTGATCATGGGCGACTGGGCCCGCGGCGAGCTCGAGGCCTGGGGCGAGCAGGCCGGCCTCGACTTCGACTGCGTGCCCATCCCGCAGACCGCCGGCATGCACCTGTACAGCATCGACACGCTCGCGATGCTGGTGGGCCACGACACGCACCGGCCCGAGCAGGAACGCATGGCCGAGATCCTGGCGCAGCCGGCCACGCAGATGGCCTACAACCAGGCCAAGGGGTCCGTGCCGGTTCGCATGGACATCGATCCCGCGCAGCTCGATGCCTGCGCGCGCGATTCGTGGCAGACGCTGGCCCGCCCCGGCAGCGCCCTGCTGCCCAGCATCGCGCACCGCATGGCGGCCGTCGAGTCCGTGCGCGAGGCGATGGGCGAGGTGCTGCACCGCTTCATCAAGGAGCGCGCCATGACGCCGCAGCAGGCGCAGGCGCAGCTGGTGGCCATCGTCCGCGGGGCCGCCCGATGACCGCCGCGCGCAAGAAGACGATCCTCGCCGTCGACGACGACCAGAAGACGCGCCAGCTCCTCAAGCAGTACCTCGAGAAGCACCAGTACGTCGTGCAACTGGCGCACGACGGCGAGAGCTTTCGCACCGAGTTCGAGCGCCATCGCGACGACCTGAGCCTGGTGATCCTGGACGTGATGCTGCCCGACACCGACGGCTTCGCGCTGTGCCGCATGGTGCGCGAGCGCTCCGAGGTGCCCATCATCATGCTCACCGCGAGCTCGGACGACACCGAGCGCATCGTGGGCCTGGAGCTCGGCGCGGACGACTACATCGGCAAGCCCTACAACCCGCGCGAGCTGCTCGCGCGCATCAAGGCCATCCACCGGCGGTCGAACCCGGGCGACACGAATGCGCGCCGCTACCTGCGCTTCGCCGGCTTCTGCCTGGACCGGCTGGAGCGCACGCTCAAGGACGCCGACGGCAAGCTCGTGGTGCTGACCGGCATGGACTTCGACCTGTTGCGCATCTTCGCCGAGCATGCGGGCGAGGTGCTCGATCGCGCCCGGCTGATGGAGCAGACGCGCGGGCGCGACCTGGGTCCCACCGACCGCTCGCTGGACGTGCAGGTGAGCCGCCTGCGCCAGCGCCTGGCCGACGACGGCAAGCAGCCCGTGCTGATCAAGACCGTGCGCAACAGCGGCTACGTGTTCTCGGTCGAGGTGGTCGCCGCCCATGAGTGACGGCGACGCGCGGCGCCGCGCGGCGGGCTGGCTCGACCGCCTGCTGCCAGCGACGCTGCGCGGCCGCATCATGGGCGTGATGGTGGTCGGCGTGCTGCTGAGCCAGCTGCTGGGAAGCGCCATCTGGACCTGGCAGCTGCGCGACACCGCGCGCAAGGACGCGGCCGAGGCCGCGCGCCAGACGGCCGTCAGCGCGGCCGCCGCGGTCCGCTTCCTGCGCGACCTGCCCGGCCAGTACCGCCCGCTGTTGATCGACCAGCTGCGCCAGATGGGCGGCACGCGCTTCTTCGTGGCGATCAACCGCCAGCACGTGCCGGTGCAGCCGGTGGAGGATTCGCTGCTCGCGCGCACGGTCGTCGGCCAGGTGCGCGGCACGCTGCAGAGCGAGCTGCCCCAGGGCTTGCCGGCGGACGTGACGCTGGCGTGGCCGGAGGGGCTGTCGGTCACCGGCGATGGCCGTTCCCTGCGCGAGCTGCCCGAGAACTGGGTCGTCGCGCCGATGCTGCTGCGCCCGCGGCGCGCGCCCATCCTCGTGATCCAGGTCGACCTGGACAGCGGCGGCTGCCTGCTGCTGGCGGCCACGCTGCCCGACCCGTACTTCCTCGATGCGGCCAACCCGCTCACGCGAGACCGGCTGCTGCTGCAGGGCGCGACGCTGCTGACCGTGCTGCTGCTGGTGGTGGTGGTCGCGCGCACCGTCACGCGCCCGCTGCAGCGCATCACCGACGCGGCGGCGGCCTTCGGCAGCGCGATGCATCCCAACCATGTGCCCGACGAGACGGGCACCGTCGAGCTGCGCCGCACCGCCCGCGCGTTCAACGACATGCAGGCCCGCATCCAGCGTTTCGTGGAGGATCGCGAGCGCCTGTTCGCCAGCATCTCGCACGACCTGAAGACCCCGATCACGCGGCTCAAGCTGCGCACCGAGCTGCTGGACGACGACGCGCTGCGCGCCGACTTCCACGAGGATCTCGACGAGCTGGACGTGATGGTCAAGGGCGCGTTGCAGAGCGTCAAGGACAGCGCCGTGCACGAGAACGTGGCCGACGTCCGCCTGGATCGCCTCGTCGAGCGACTGACGACGCCGGCGCTGTCGGCCGGCGCCCGCGTCACCATCGCCGTGCCGCCGATCACCGTGCGCGGCAAGCCGCTCGCGCTCAAGCGCGCGCTCGGCAACCTCGTCGACAACGGGCTGCGCTACGGCGGCCAGCACCTGGAGATCGCCGCCGAGGCCGACGGCGCCGGCGTGACGCTGACCCTGCGCGACCACGGGCCGGGACTGCCCGAGAGCTCGCGCGAGGAGATCTTCGAGCCCTACGTGCGCCTCGCGCACGGGCGCGAGTCCAGCCGCGACGGCAGCGGCCTGGGCCTGGGCATCGCCCGCGGCATCCTGCGCGAGCACGGCGGCGACGTGCGGCTGGACAACCATCCGCAGGGCGGGCTGGTGGCCACGGTGCGCCTTCCCCTGGGCTAGCAAGCCCGTCCGATTCATCAGAGCGACTTCGAAATGCCGAAGAAGAACCCGCGACGCGGCCCGAACTGCGGTGCTCCGACGCCCACGCCCGTGCCGTTGCGGATCTCGTAGCTGCGGTCGAACGCATTCACGATATCCATTCGCAAGGTCACATCCCCGGCGCTGCCCAGCTGGAACTTGTGGCTCGCGGCCAGGTTGACCTGTGTATAGGTCGGCAGGTGCGTCCCGTTGGGGATGGTCGTGCCATCGGGCAGCGTCTCGCTGGCACGAAGGCCGGAGCCCAGGATCGCGTCGCCGCTCAATCGAGTGCCCTGCAACAGGTACGACGCGCCGACAGAGGCCGTGACGCGCTGCTCGTGGTCGAGGTGGATGTAGTGACTGGCGATGTAGGCCAGGTCGTCCGGGCTGAAGTTGAACTGCGCCGAATCGATGTGTTGGCCGCGAGCGCTCTGGAACGCGGCATTGGCATAAACGGAGAAATTCTTGTGAACATAGTTCAGCTTCAGCTCCGCACCGTATTGCTTTCCTTGGGCGTAGTTGAACGGCGTGAGGATGATCGGCGCCCCGAACTGGCCCTCGTCGACGAGTTCCTTGGACCGCTTGAAGTAGGTGTCGACGCCGGCGGTCAATCCCGGCATGAGGGTCTGGTCGACGCCGAAGTCGAAGTAGTTGGCTCGTTCGGGCTTCGGGGTATCCGCCTGCGTGACCGTGGGCGCACCGGTGGTGTTCGCGAATTTCGCGACGTCTTCGTTGCCGACCAGTTCGAACGGCGGGGGCGAGAAGTAGCGTGAGTAGCCGCCATGGACGATCGTCGATGGCGTGGCATTCCAGACCACATTGACTCGCGGGCTCAACTGGTGACCGCTCGTGAATGCATTCACGTTGTCGAAGCGCGCGCCATAGTTCAGCGTCAGGCCCGGCAGCAGCAGCCACTCGTCCTGAAGGTACACACTTTCCAACAGCTCGACTTTGCTGCCATTGTCGACGACTGATTCGGGCACGGTACCGGCGTTGCCGTTCGCATCGACCGGAAGAACTTGCGAGGTTGCACGGCTCAACGACACGTCGCGCTGCACGAACATACCGCCGCGGATCGTATGGCTGGCGTTGAGCTTGTATGCTGCGTCCGACTGTAGTGCGATGGCCGTGTTGCGCTTGTATGCGTCCTCCGCGATACCGTTGTACAGCAGGTCACCGATCGGATCGGGCGTGAACTTCAGGCTCGAATAGCGGCCTGTCACGGACGTTTGCCAGTCGAGCGGGCCGACAGAGTGCTGGTAGCTCAGAAAGCCGAAGTGCGTGATCTCGCGCTGGTTCTCGTTGAGATTGTCGCTTGCGTAGGCGGTCTGCCCGTTGACGGTCAGCCCCAACGTCGGCTGCAGGCCACGCTGGTTCGGGATCTGGAACGACCCCACCGAGGTGCCCGCACCGACGGCGACGCGGTTGCTCGGGTCCAGCACATCCTCGACGTAGCCGAACACGTGGTGCTGATGCGTGTGATCGTGCAAGGGCGTCGAGCTGCCGTCCGGCGACTCGATGCCCAGTCCGCTGCTGAGCGAATCGGCAGTCAGGAAGTAGTGGATGTCTTCCGAGCCGCCGGCGTAGCTGATGCTGGGCTGCACCGTGCCGTGGCTGCCACCGTAGATGGCGACCGAGCCGCCTGGCTCGACGGCATCGGTCTTGGTCTTGATGTCGATGATGCCGGCCGTGCGCAGGCCGTACTCCGCCGGCAGCGCGCCGGTGACCAGCGTGACCGACTCGACCACTCTCGGGTCGAGCGATTGGCCGAACACGCTGATGCCCTCGGGCAGGATCAGCCCGTTGATCCGGTACTGCAGGCCGTTGTGTTCGCCGCGTACGTGGAACTGGCCGAACGAATCCTGCGCCACTTCCGGTGCCTGAAGCAGAACCTGGTTCAGCTGCACGTTGTCGCCGCCCGGCATCGCGTTGATCGCGGCCGAGTCGAGCGTGTAGATGGAGGCGCCCGTCTGGGTCTGGATGCCGGTGCGCGCGTCGTTGAGCCGTTTGATGCGCGAGGTGATCTCCACGACCTGCGGCTGCGCCGTGTTCGTAGTGGCAGCGGACGTGTCGGCTGCCTGTGCGACGGCAGTTGGCGCGGAAGCCGCGCCCGACGCGGGGCTGGCCGAGGTGGATTGCGCGAAGGCTTGGGTGGGTTGGAACGCGGCAAGGGCGGTGATAGCCAGCGTCATGCCGCTGAGAACGGGCTTGAACATATGAATGCTTTCTGAACTCGCAATACGGGGAAGGACCTGCAGCGAATGCCGCAAGGCCGATGGACAAGGGATCGTTCAGAAATGAGCAGGCGGGTCGCGGGCACGCGCTTGCGGGGCATCGGCAGCGCGAAACGCGACGCGCTCCATCAAGCCCCAGTGTTCTTCGGTCGACAGGAGCGCCGGCACCACCATGGCGGTGGCGACCGCGCCGGCGATGTGCTCGAACGCCAGACAGATGTCGCACCCCATGCCGGACCCGTGCGTGTCGGCCTCTGCGCTTTGCAGCGTGTCGCTGCGGTGCGCGTAGTGCCTGAGCTCATGCAGCAGCGCGCCCTGCTGGCTGGACACCAGGCAGAGCGCGAGCAGCAACGAGGCCCAGATTCTTCGCATCGTCAATGCGTGCCGGCAGGCGCCACGAAAGGCGAAGACGCGCAGGCTGGCGCGAAAGCGCCCGCGAGCGCCAAGCGCCCACGAGAAATGGGAAGCATGGGGAATCCTTCTGAACTCGAATGCACGGCGACCGCGCCTCGGCCGTCACGCGGCCATGCGGGTCAACTTTTCGACGATCAGACGGACTGGGGCGGCCCGCGGCTGCGGGCGACAGGAAGCGACGATTCCGCGACGCTGCGGACGGGCTCGGACGCGAAGTGATACCGCAGGCCATCCAACTTGGGTGCGGCCACTGCATCGAACTTCGCCAATCCCCCGATCTGCGCGAAGCTCAGGCAGGTCAGGCAGAGGTCGTGGTCGACATCCAGCGCCTGGACCTCCGCCCCCGACGAGGCGGAGACGGAAACGGGATGCCAATGGCTCAGCTCATGCAACAGCGCACCCTGCTGCGAGAGCAGCAGGATGAGCGGCATCAGGATTGACAGAGTCAACCTGCGGATGAGGGAGAACGGCGTTGCCATGGATCGACCAAAAACGCGAGCCGGAGTCAGATGCGACACAGGCGTCGCGGAAGTATGCGCGTCGCGGGGCATTCTTGTTCGGAAAGAAAGGTACTGCAATGCCAACGCGATGCAACTCGCCTGTCCAATCGTACCTGAGGGGCGCGGTGGGAAATCGCATGGTGCGGTTCATGGTCGAGTCTCGCCGGTTGTTCGAGAGGTGGATCGGCATGCATGGCGCCTCACTCCTCCGCGCTCGAATTCCAGAACGCCTGCCCCACGCCGGGCAGGCCTTCAATCTGGCCCGTGACGCGGTCGAGTTCCTCTCCGACCACCGCGGTCGCGTACAAGGTGGCTTCGATCTCGGCATCGGCCTGGCCGAAGGAATGCTGATGCACGTCGCGCACCGGATACATCGCGGCCTCGAGAAGTTCGAGTGCCGCCGAACGCACGCCGGCCTGCGCTTCGCGCCGGCAGATGACGTAGACGGTGTAGGTCGCCTCGCTCGTCTCCTCGTTGACCGGGCGTCGATTGATGCGGTTGACCACCGGCCGCAGCAGCGTGTTGCTGGCGAGCACGAACAGCGCGGCGAGCAGCGCCTCGCCGATCAACCCCGCTCCCGCGCAGGCACCCACGGCGCCGGAACCCCACAGCGTTGCGGCGGTATTCAGCCCTGTCACGTTGGCCCCTTCCTTCATGATCGCGCCCGCGCCCAGGAAGCCGATGCCCGATACGACGTAGGCCACGACATGCACCGCGCCCTGGTTGCCGCCGTGGATCTCGAACAACCGGCTACCCAGGGACACGAAGATCGCGGCGCCAACCGCAACGAGGGTGTTCGTGCGCAGGCCCGCCGTGCGCTGGCGCATCTGGCGTTCGAGGCCGATCATCCCGCCCAGCGCGAACGCCGTGATCAGGCTCACCAGAGAGTTGAGCATCGCTGCCGGGCTGAAATTTTGGAGTGCTTCCATCGTGTGCTCAACGCTGATCGGGAGGAGGAATATAGGCAGCTTGTGTGACGGCCCTCAGGGCGAGGCAGCCGGGCTCGATGGGATCGACAACGAAAAGATCGGGTGGGGTGCCCCTTGGCGCCAACAAGGGTCGGGATCCATGGACGTCTCCTTCTCGGTCAGGACTTCAGTGGGCGATGCGACAACCTCAACGGGTGCCGCGACTTTCGATCGGCTTTGTCAGGCTCAGGCACCAGCGGATGCGATGCGTCGGCCAGTCCGTGCGCATGTCGATCGATGCGATCGATTCGTCATCGGCCGGGCGCACGTCAGTCGGTCGAGCGGCGTGCCCAGGCACGCGGTTGCCGCCCCGATCGGGGGAGCGCAGGGTCAGGAGAATGCTGTGCATGGCCGATGCTCCTTGGATGCCAAGGAACCGCCATGCGCGAACCGCGCCAAAACGCGCCACCAGCGTCGTGCGCAGGCGCACGGCCCGCGCCGACGCACGGCGAGCAATCAATGAAGCGAGCGGGCTGGGTGAGAGGTCGGCGAAACGCGGCTAGCGATTCAACGACAAGGCTGCGATCGGCACTGGCGGCCGGCAGCCCTGGGAGCGGGCGTCAGGCGGCCAGGCAGACAGCGGCCATCACGGCACGCTTTGCATCACTGCGACTACTGGCACTGTCCACGCACGTGGCTCCGAAGTTTCAATAATTGCAATTGTCCCATCGCGGCCGTCTGATCGTCAATGGTGAACAGGACGCTTGCAATGTGCAGTTTGCGACAAAGGTGCGCAAATCTGCGCGACGCCTTTCGGGCGCCATCGAAAGCCGGGACGCCGACGGGTCTTTCGCCAAGGATAAGATAGCCCCCTACACTATATTTTCGCCATGAGCCACACAATTCACGACAAAGCCAAGCTTCTCGGCCGGGTACGCCGAATTCGCGGCCAACTCGACGCAATCGAGCGCGCGCTGGAGGCCGAGGCTGCCTGCGCCGAGGTCATGCGCCAGATCGCGTCCGCTCGCGGGGCAATGAACGGGTTGCTGGCAAAGGTCGTCGAGGACCACATCCGCACGCACCTGGTCGACCCTGAGAAGAAACCAGGCCGCGCCGGCCCCGATGCGACCGACGAGCTCGTAGAGGTCGTCCACAGCTACTTCAAGTGAGTCTCGAAATGAGTCCCGACGCTTTGACCCACGGCCACGTCTTCCTGGCCCCCGGACACGAACGCAGCGAGCGAAGGACGTGGGCTGTCATCTGGTTGTGCGGGCTGATGATGATCGCCGAGATCGTCGGCGGGACGATGTTCGGCTCGGTGGCGCTCGTCGCCGACGGTCTGCACATGTCCACCCATGCCGGCGCGTTGCTGATCGCGGCGCTCGCGTACACCTACGCGCGACGCCACGCGACCGATCCGCGCTTTTCCTTCGGCACCGGAAAGCTCGGTGACCTCGCCGGCTTCACCAGCGCGATCATCCTGGCCATGATCGCGTTGCTCATCGGCTACGAGGCGGTGTCCCGCCTGCTCAGTCCGGTGCCCATCGACTTCGGTCAGGCGATTCCAATTGCCATCCTGGGCCTCGGCGTGAACGTGGCGAGCGCGTGGCTCCTCAGTGGCGGCGATCATGGACATCGCCACGGACATGGACATTCACATGGCGGAGCCGACGGCGAGGACGAGATTCGCAGGGTCGACACGCTGTGGGGGCCGCTCGCCCTCGAGGTGTACGAGGACGGTGTCCCGCCGCGGTTTCGGCTGCGCAGCGGCCCAGGTACGGACGAGCCTGCCTCCGCCTGGATGGGAGCGTCCGTGGAGACCCTGCGTCCGGACGGGAGCCGGCAGGTCTTTCGATTCATCGATCGCGGGGACTACCTCGAGTCGGTCGACGAGATCCCCGAACCGCACGAGTTCGCTGCGCATTTGACGCTCTCCCGCGGCGGCCTTGAGGAGGCCCATGAGCTGACCTTCCAGGAGCACGACCATGACCAGGGCGCCCCTGAAGCCAAGACGCACCGAGACAACAACTTCCGAGCGGCGCTCGTGCACGTCATTGCCGATGCAGCGGTGTCGGTACTCGTCATCGCGGGCCTGATCCTCGCGCGGCAGTTCGGCTGGCTCTGGATCGACCCGCTTGTCGGTGTCGTCGGCGCCGTAGTGATCGCCAATTGGTCGTTCGGGCTCATCCGCGACACTGGCGCGATTCTCTTGGACATGAACGCAGACAGAAGCTTGGCCAAGAGGATCCGCGAAGCCTTGGAAGTTGACGGCGATCGCCTGACTGACCTGCATCTCTGGCGGCTGGGCCCGGGCCACCTCGGGGCGATCGTGTCGGTATCGACTCCCGCCATGCATGACGAGAGCTTCTACAGGGCCAAGCTCAACCGCTTCGGCGCGCTGTCGCACGTGACCGTCGAGGTCAGGCCCATCCGGCCGAACGCGTAGCCGCGAGGTGTCGGCGCGGATCGCCAGAAGGCTCCTGCGCCGACGTCCTTGTCGAAAACCGTTGAGCTGCTGAACTCGAAAAGGTGACAGATCAAGGACTTGCCGGCAGCGTGCTCCGGCAGTCCTGAACCGAATGCTCACTCAACTCTGTACTTTGACGATATTGGTCGCCTCAAGTCTGAACTGACTCCGGCGGTCCCGGTCGGCCCGAGGCGGTCAGTAGTCCTCGGCCCAGATGGCTCGCCTGCTTTTGAGCAGCCTAGCCATCTTCCGCCTGTTGGCTCAAAGCCCCTCCCGCGCGAAGTTCGAGTCGACATGCACCTGTTCCGCGCCCCGGTCAGGAGCGCGTGGATGTGGGCAACGTACTCAGCAGGCACGCGGCCAGTTAGAAACGCACCGGCTATAGCCTCGGGCGGTGTCACGCATGCACAGCTCTGGCTTGCGGTGCGTGCGGCCACGACGAGCGGGTTCTCGCTCGGTACCTTCTGCCGAGGCTACGGCCGCGGATGGGCGGAGGTGACTGCCAATCCCAATCTGAGCGCTTCGAGCAGTTCAACCGTCGGTTGAGACTCCGACCCTCGATGCCTCGGGTTTCGACGTTGGCGATCTGGTTCGCAGACATGCCCGTCAGCGCGGCCGGACTCTCGAGCGACAAACCGATGTCCTGTCGTCTCATGCGAACTGCGTCGCTCAGTTCGTAAAGAGCAGACCTGTCCGCAGCTTATTCAGGGAACGGCATGTCCCGAATGTCGCCCACGCCCGCTCAATAGCCATCAACACGAGCGAAAGCAGTTCTTAAACTGCATTCTTTAATTAGGGCGAAGGCGATCTGTAATCTGCATTCTTTAATAATTTATTTTGCAGCAAAAAAAGGGGCCCACCACCGTTGCATCAGTACTTGTCGCGCACTTATAGTCGCCAGCGGCATTTGCTCCATCAATGAACTTCATCAACATGAACACCAGCTCGGGCGACCGGAGTCAGCAAGTTGAACTCGCACGCGTGCGAGCTGGTTTCGTTCAACGCGGCGAATCAATCGCGGACTGGGCGCGGCAGCACGGCTTCCCACCCAACGCGGTGTACCAGGTGCTGAGCGGCTATACCTGCGGCATGCGCGGAACTGCGCATCGGATCGCCATTGCACTTGGTGTCAAGGCAGTGTTCGGCGAGTCCCCGAGCTCTGATGCAATTGCACCGTTCAAGGAGCAGCCTATGTTGTAGCGCGCAACGTCACCCCAACGCGCAAAGAAAACGCCGACGACCCTTGCAGGGGTAGCCGGCGTTGGGAGGCAGACAAAACTGCCTTGAACCGCCTTTAGTTTCTGCCTCCCTGCGCAAAAAGTCAATCCCCGGTCATAGCCGGGGCCGGACAACTTTTGCCCTTCGGGAAATGAAACCAGCACGGACCGTAATTACTCGGGCTCCGCATCGCAGCGTCGGTGCGATTCATGAGCCCTGGTTCCAGAGCGAACCCATCCAGCACGAATCGAGGCTGGAAAAGCAGTGCATCGAAATCCTCCTCCTGACACCAGGCGTCGTCAGGATCGAATCGCAGCCCCTGACTGTCGAATTCGAGGTGGAGGGGAAGCCACGCAGCTACACCCCTGACCTGCGTGTCACCTTGGCCAACGGCAGTCAGGCCCTCGTCGAGGCCAAGGGGCAGCCGTTTGAACGCCAGTTCCGCGAGCTGCTGGACAGCGGGCTGCGTCGAGCGATTCGGTCTCTCGGCATACCGCTCTACCTTGTCCCCGGGTCCTTGATCGGCCACGAACGCGCCTTGCGCACGTCGGAGATGCGCGCAATGGCTCGGCGAACGTCTCCGCCCGGTGCGGTCGAAGCGCTCGCCGCATGGGTCGCAGATCAACCCCGTCCCACGATCGGCGACGCCGAACAGGCCGGCCACCCTCTTGGCCACATCGGCTACGCCGTAGGGCGCCGCCTCTTGACCGTCGGACCTTCGTTCGACTTGTCGCCCCAGCAACCCCTTTCTCTCATTGGCGAACATGAGCACATTCACATTAACCATTGGCTTGGTGATCCGGGAAGAGCTGAGAACGTGGCGGCTTGATCGGATGACCGACGACGGACGCCTCGTGTTCTTCGATCTCGAGAGCGGTGCGCCCAAGACGACGACGGCCGCGCAGCTGCAGCGCGACCTCGAGGCCGGGCGGCTACAGGTCGTGCAGGAACATCCCGTCGCTCTCTCTCAAGACGACATCATCGGAACGCGGCTCGTCCAAACATTCGAGCACCTCCCCGAGCACGAGCAGCTCGGCTTGAAGCTGCGCGTCGGGTACGTGAAGTACATGAAGCGTTGCGGTCTCGGCAAGGGCATGCGCCTGCGCATCGTCGCGGCACTTAGTCGCCTCAAGGGGCACCCCCCTGGCGACGTACCGCCCGAAGTCGCGGTGGCCATGAAAAAGACGCCTAGTGCATCCTCCGTCATGTCATGGATGCGCAAATTCGACGCGTCCGGGGGCAATCCGCTCTCGCTGCTAAGCGGCAACTGCTTCAAAAGGTCTTCGCGCCGTCTGCACAAGTTGGTCGAAGACATCGCGCGGCGAGAGATCCGAGACTTCTACTGTACGAGAAAGCGACCCAGCGCTAGGCAGACGAAGCTTCTGATCGACAGAGAACTCGAACAGCAGGTCGTGCGCGGCCGACTTGAAGCCGATGAATCGAAGATCAGCCCTTCCACGGTTCGACGCCTGATCACCGAGATCTCGCCGTACGACCGCTGCGTGGCACGTTACGGCCCCTCCTACGCAAGAAATCGGTGGCGCTACAGCTTGGGTGGCATTGATGCCCAACGCGTCTTGGCGCGCTACGAGATCGATCACACCATCTTGGACTTGGTGGTTGTGAATGACGTTACAGGCCTGCCGATGGGCAGGCCCACCATCACCGTCGTTGTCGATAGCTACAGCGGCTACATCGTTGGATTTCACATCAGCTTCTGGAGCGCAGGCCTGGCCAATGCCCTGGCCGCCTTCAAGATTGCGATTCGCCCGAAGGACTTCTTGACCGAGCACGCGGGCCTGACGAACAAGTGGCTGGCCTATGGAATTCCAGACCTGATGGTCGTCGACAACGGCCTGGAGTTCCATTCACCGCACTTCCACTTGGCTGCGATGCACCTGGCCACCGACGTGCTGCACTGCGCTGTCAGGCAACCCTGGCTCAAGCCGATGGTGGAACGGTCAATCGGAGAGATCAACGGCTACCTCCCGACCGCTGGGCGTGTCGAAAAACAACTGACGAACTACCTGCCCGAGAACCCCGACAAGACGGCGTGCGTCACTTTCGGCGCCCTCTGCATGGGCCTGCTAAAAGCGATTGTCGACGTGCACCCTTTTGAAGTGACTGACAGGCGGCTCGATCGGGCGTACGACCTGTACTCGGAAGGACTTGCAGGCCAGCTCGCGCCGCGACTCCCAGCAAGCACGAGCGAGCTCGACATCATCATGGCAAGCAGCAAAACGCTCACGGTCGGGAATGAGGGCATCGTCAAGAGCTACCTTCGATACAACTCGCCCGAGTTGCAGGACATGCGGCGTCGCATAGGCCTACGCTTTACCACCGAGGTCAAGTTCAACCCCGAGGACCTCGGGCATGTTTGGGTTCAAGACCCCCAGCAGAAGGGTTGGATGCATGTGCCCTCCTGCCAGCCGGAATACACCGCCGGCTTGTCAGACGTGCAACACCGAGCGATACGTGCTCAAAAAAAAGGCGTCCTGACTATTAGGAACGCCGAAGAGGTGCTGACCCAGTCGAAGCTTGAGCTCACGGATATGTGGAGCAACGCAATGCGCAAAGGCAAGCGCTTGAAAGGGGCACAACTTCGAGCGGTGTCGGGATTTACCTCGAACGAGGTCTTCAGTGGTTCAGCCAAGCCCGCGGCACCGATCTCGGCCCCAGTTGTCGTGCCCACTAGCAAGGAGGAACTGCTACCGATTCCGAAGGAGTACGAGACCTATGAGTTCAATTGATCAACGTCCAGTGAACACGCTGGTGACTTTTGATGCCGATGGCGGCCCGGACACTCTGGCCGAAAACGCCTCCGACACCAGCGCCACCGCGGCGAGCACATTGCCGTTCGACACATTGCTCGCGGGCCTACGCCAGATGATCCTCTTGGGTCAAACGTCATGTCGCTCATCCATGAAGGCACCAGCTCGCGACGAAGGAGATTGCCAGTGAACGCAGTTGACCATGGCCTCCTGGCCGTCGACCCCGAGGAGGCTGACTTTGACGACCACCGGCGCAAGTCGCGCGATCGCTGGCTGGCAACGTATTCGATGAAAGCGCTCAAGCAAGGTGCTGCAGTGGACGCCCTCATCGTAAAGCACCGGCGCTTCGACGAACTGATTGCTGCGCTGGATCGAATGTTTCTTCTTGCTAAGGAAGTGCAGCAGCCCGTCGGCGGCGTCATTCGCGGAACGGCAGGCGTCGGCAAGACCATGTTGTGTCGCTACTTCATGGACACCTTGCCGCACCACAACCTGGCCGAACGCAGCACAGGGATGATCCTCATCCGGATGCGCCGCGGAAATTCGCTTACAGGCGTCGTTCAACAGGTTCTGAAGCAGCTCAACTATCCGCTGTTGAAGGTCAACAGCACGACCTTGGATGCCAAGCGGTCGCTCTCCATTGACGCACTGCGTCGGCATAAGACGAGGCTCATACTCGTCGACGAGGGGCACCAGGTCGTCGCGATGCGGGGCGCCAAAGCGGACGATAGCTCAGCGGCGAGCGAATATTTCCGCGAGCTCATGGACGAGGCCCGACTCGCAGTGTGTCTGGTCGGAGGACCGAGCCTAGCCGAGCTCAAGGCGATCGACCCATATCTGGACAGCCGATGCATCGTCAATGAATCTCTCAGAGATTTCGCGATGGACGAAGACTGGATGTCGTTGGCGCGGGCGATGTTGCCTGAGACCGCCACACTGAACCTCAGAGGCATTCAATCCTCGCGGGAAGGATTTCAGGCCTTGCACAAGACGGCGCGTGGCAACCTGCGCAGGCTCAAGCAGTTCCTGACCGAGCTCGCGATGGTGACCGTCGATTCGGGCAAAGTGGCGCCGGAGAAAGCGACGCTGCAGCTGGCCTTCCAGCGAGCGTTTGGTTCGGAAGAACGCTCGGACTGCCCCTGGATCTGAATGAGCGCGCTCATCGTAGAGTGCAGGCCGGCAGCGGATGAGGGAGCCGTCGGCTTCCTCATCCGCGCCTTGGCGCTCAACTGCAGCTCAATGCGAGAGGCGCTCGAATATACGTATGGCCACAGCCGTCGCCACATTCAATCCGACGCCTCGAACGCCTTTGCTCAGCTCACTGGCGTGCCGCAGTCTTGGTTCGAGCATCGACTTCCCAGCGTTTCGGGTAAGGATCGCTGGCAAGAGGTTCGTCTGTTCGGGCAGGCCTGGCGAGACGACTGGACGCTGAGGGGCACGCACCAACAGGTTTGCCTGGACTGCCTGGCAGAACACGGCTATGCGCGCATGGAATGGGATCTGGCCGCGTACACGGCGTGCCACCACCACCAGATCGTGCTGCTTGATCACTGCGGAGAGTGCGGCCGCGGGATCTCGCCGGACCGCCCAGCCCTTGATGTGTGCAGTTGCGGTCGGTACCTCGCGACCGAGAACAAGCCGGCCGATGCCGCAGTTGTGAGGTGGTCGGCCCTGATAGCAGGCGCACTCGCCTCGCGACGCGACGTCATCGAAGGAGACGGCCTCATTGCGATGGAGCCACTGCGCGGCATGTCGCTGGACGGCGGTTACCGGGTGCTGTTGGCGTTCGGCGGCGGGAAGGCGACCTTGAAGGGCCAAGTGATGAACGGCGTAGCAACCTGGCTGCGTAGCGCCGACCTGCATGACATCCTCGCTTCAGCACTGAGCCGGATGGCAGTTAGCGTCAATTTAGCCAGGGCGGGCCGGACAGAGCTGCAGCGCTGCGCGGACAGCTTGGCGGAGCAGAAGCTTCGAGGGATCTCACCCTTCGATCGGGCCGCAGCCGGCCACCTCCTGGAGGCCATTGGCCAGGCGCCGAGGTGGCGCAATAGACAACCCATCTACCATGACCAGCGGGATCTCTTTCGTTAGGCAGAACTTCGCGGTGAGGCTGCGCGCGCTGACAAGCGTTCCGCACGCACTGCCGCATGAGGCTCCCAATTCCTGGATCATGCGAGCGGCGGCGATGCAGGGCTGCAGCCACAAGGAGTTCGCGAGCTACCTCGGCTTCGACTTCGGCCACGACTTTGACTACCTCTACTACTACGCGTTTGCAAAAGAATCGCCGTACGTCCAGGAAGTCAAGGCGCTTGAGAGCGGTCGCATGTTCTTTGGTGGGAAGAATCAGCGCGGGTATCGGTTGCGAGGCGCCCAAGGACGCCGGGGGCGATATCGATTTTGTTCCTTGTGCCTGCGAGACGACCAGACGCCGTGCTTCCACCTGTACTGCAGAATAGAGCAGCTTGTCTTCTGTCCTTGGCACAGGTGCCTACTAGAGGATTGGTGCCCTCACTGCGGCAAGTACGTTGAACTCGCACGAGACATGATGGAGCCAGGCAAGGGCAAGCAGGGCATTGAGGACTTCAGTTGGTGTCTGATGTGTTGCCAGCCTCTCCATCGTGCGGATCCCGTCTTCGTCGATGCTCAGTTTCTTAACGGTCTGCCTTACTGGCTGAGACACTGGGGCATCAAGGGCCCAGAGGCAGTCAAAGGGCCAGGAGCAGACCCGAGCTACGTCGCAGCAGGACGCGAGCGGCTTCTTACCGTTAAGAAACACAGAGACATCGCGTCATCCGTGGGCGGACACCTCTCGTCATCATCGCAGCCATTCTGGATGGTGGGGAATTGGCTGGCGGGCCCTGCCACACCGTTGTCTTCTCGCCCTCGGCCCGAGAAGGCGACAGACGCTCGTGCCCATACAACCGGGGAGGTCACATGAAATCGTCTCGCAACGCCAAGCAGGCGTACGTCGGCATCATCCGAAGCGGCGGCCGCATCGTGCTTCCTCCGAAGCCTGCCACTTTCAAGCTCGGACAGCGTGTTTACTGTCATTGGAATGGACGCGAGATCGTGTTTTCCAATACGCCCAAGCGCGCATCAGGCGGTCGGTTGCTGTCTAGCCAGATTCGACGAGGCGTCCGAACGCTAAGCTCTACGGGCCCCGCGCGTCATTTCATAGCCAAGGTTGATCTTTCACAGCGCTTCGACGACTTTGCGGTCTCTCTTAGGAAGAGGATGCCAATATGACTGACGCCGAATTGAAGCGCTTGCGCACGCAACTGCGAAATACCGCTCGCTATAGTGCTCCGCCTGATGAGGCAGCCAGTAACTGGGTGCGAGCGCTGGACACCGACGGCGGCCCTGACTGCTGGTACGACGCGGGCGTGTATCACGCGATACAGGTCGAAATCCTCCGGCGCTTCGGCATTCCGTTGGACGATCCTGCGGCCAACTAGCCCTAGGCCGATTCGCAAAAGGCGCCCCGTTGGGAGCGGTCTGCACTTTTTTGCCCACCTGCGATCGAAGGGTCGGTGAGGATTACCGAAGTTCAATCGCGTCAGTGTCGGCTGTCGTAGCCCCGGGCAACCATCCGCTCCCAGCCGATCGGAAAACACTGAGTTATTTCAAACCACGGACGTATCAGATGAAACGCTGGCTCAAAGCCCAATTTTCGGATGTAGCGCGCGCGCGCCGTGCGCTGCTGACGTTCGCGACAGTGATCGGGACGCTGGGGTTCTGTGTGGCGATGGGATCCCTCCTGCTTGGGCGATAGATCAGCCCGCATTTGTTCGCTTCCACATGCTCGGCGCACACGTCACCAAGGCCCGACTGCCCGGCAAGTCGGCTGACATAGTGCGGATGTGCCGCGTCACTCTCGAATCCTCTGGCTCACGACTTCGGAAAGGCCTTGACGCGCTGCAGCAACTGCTTGCCAGACAGGTTTCGGCTCTGCAAGCCACGGCCGACCATCGGCGGATCGCCAAACAGCGGCCCCTCGTAGGCGAGTCCGTTGACCAGCCCACGCAGCTGATCCACCATCTCGAGGATGGCCCCCTCGGTCAGCAGCGCCGGGCCGAAGGAAATATCTTCCGGCCGATCGACGGCCGACGTGTTGGTCACGAAGACCGGAACCACGGTCACCTCCTCGTTGGGCACATGCTCACGACACCATTCGAGGCTCAGGATCAGTTGCGCCGCATCAGACTTGCTGATCGGTGCGATCTTCTCGCTCTTGGCCTCCAGGCAGAGCGCCAGTTCAGTTCCCAGCCAGAACACGTCCGGCCCTCGACCCGTTTCCTTCTCGGGCCGCGATGAGGTCAGGCCGAGCGCTTCGCCGAGCTCCTTGAGACCCTGCTCCACCTTGTCGGCGGGCATGCCAAAGCTCAGCAAGGCCTTGATCTGATCGAGGCGCGCGAGCGCCGCGTTCGCAGAAATGAACTTGCCAAAGTAACTTGCCACGGCAACGGCCTGATCGGTCGCGCGCGCGAACTTCTTGTCCACGGTCTGCTCCGGACGCGGGAAGGCGGAGTTGGCCTCGAACGCCGACCGATAGACCAGAGCAGCTTGAGCCGGATCGAAGTGGTACATGTAGACCGCGATTCGGTTGTGCAGCTCGGCCTTCTGGATCGGATGCAAGCCTTCGATGTTGGTCGCACCGCTGAGCAGCGAGACCGCCTGCTGGAAGTTCCGGCCCTTTGCCGCCAACCAGGCGGCGCGCTGCGCCTGCATGACTTGCTCGAACACGGTGAGCGTGGCGACTGGGCGGACGTAGCGGGTTGCCGTCTTGACGCCGTTTCGGTGAGCCACCTTCCATTCTTCGTCGCGGATCAGGAGCGCCCGCACTGCTGCTGCGAGCACCGCCGGCAGCGGCTGCCCGACCGCCATCTTGGTCAGTTCACGCCCCATTTCGACTTGCACGCGCGTGCGGCCCTCGAAGAGGTTCAGCACGGTCTTCTTGCCGATGAACGATGCGATGTCCTGGCCGACGAGCAACACCGCTGCGTAGTCCGCATGCGAGCGCACGGCGCGCCCGAGCGCCTGCTCGAACCTGTTGACCGTTCGCACGTCTTGCTCCGGAGAATCTTTCTGCCGGGCCGCATCGACCTTGTCGCAGAGCCGGTCGCCCGTGGGAATGCCGTCGATCACCAGGACGCGGCAGGCATCGTCCGGAAGATCCACGCCGTCGAACCGCTGCGAGAAGACGTAATAGTTCGGTGACGACGTCCTCAGACCAGCGATCGCCACGTCGACCTCCTTGCCCTCGCAATAGGTCGCCCCAGCCTTCTGCCATTCGACGCCCTGAGCGCCGGCGCTGGTCAAGACCACCACGTTGGTGCTCTGTGCCAAGCTGGCGCACAGCTCCGCGACCTCGGACTTCTTCGCGTTGTCGGAGATCAGCGAGGTCGGAAGGATCATGCGCTCGCCAGCGCCTTCGTCTTCGGGGGGATCGATGATTCGCAGCAGCGCGTTCACGTCGCAGCCCAGGTCGCCGATGAGGGTCGATCCGTCCTTAATGCTGGCCGACATGAAGAGTCGGTGCTTGGCCATCGAGAACGCCGAGTTCTCCTCGACGGCGGCCAGTGGCAACGCGATCTCCACTTGGCTTGCAGTGACGCATACCCGGGCCAGCTCGATGTAGCGCGAGATGTTGCCCCAGCGGAAGAACAGGTCTTTCTCATCCTCGCTCTGCATGCCATCGAGGATGGCAAAAGCCTGCTTGTAGACGTTCGCCCAGATCCAGTACGGCACTTCGTAGGGCGTGTCCTGCTTGTTGTTGGTAATGGCGCTCCACGCCGCCGGATCGGTTTGTTCGCACAAGGGCTGCAGGATCGCCGTGATGGCGGTCTTGGCGGCGTCGGGGACGGTCAACGTGTAGCAACCGCGAATTCGGTCGACGCCGGCGTGGACGTCATCCAGCACGAAGCAAGACGGCCGGATGCCACGGTTCTCGAAGGCCGACCGTGCGTTGAAGACCCGGTCATAGGTGCACGCGAGAACGGCATCCCCGGCAAACGCGTCATGGGGCGTACCGTCCTTGAACGTCGCAACCTTCACACCGATTTCCTTGCCGCTCTCCACGACCTGGTCGACCAGCTGGTTGGTCGGACACAGGAAGATCGAGGGCTCGCCAGGGTAGCGGCGGCGCATCATTTCAGCGTACACCAAACCGATCACCGTCTTGCCCGAGCCCGTGCTGAGCTTCAAGACGATGTCGCGCTCATCCCTTTGCGCATCGAGAGCCTGGAAGGCCGAGAGTTGCACCAGGCGCAGCGTGCTGTGGCTTGTACGTCGATCGAGCTGGTCGAACAGGCCCTTGAGCGTGGCCGGTGCCTCGGACTTGGTTGCCGAGGTCAGGTTCTTGAAGTTGAACATCTTAGTCTCCGTAGATTTTCAAATGCCGCCTCCCTAGTGGGCGACTGGAGGGTGGTGCTAGTGCTTGGGATCGCTGCTTCTCGCGTGCCGGCCCCTCACGCCAACGCGCGCGGGATGTCCGGCTCCGACTGCAAGCCGCAGGCGAACACCCGCCGCTGATCCCGACGGGCCTATGAGCTACAACGAAATTGCGCGGTGCAACCCGACATCCCACGCCCATACGTCCTCGGAGCTCATGAGCTCGGGCCGCCTTGGCTGACGGTTACTTGGCTGCCTCTTGAGGCGATCGCTTGTCGGCCTCGCAGACGTCAGGCTCGAGGCGCCAGTCGGCGCCGTTCTTGATGGCCACCGCGACCTTGCCTTCTTCGAGATGATCGAGGGGCTCAGCGACCACCTTGGAGCCGCACTTCTGTCCCTCGTTGAACTCGATGCCTACCACTAGGTTGCGCACGATCGGATCTACCGTGGAAGCCGGCAGGCTTTGGAGTTGCCCCAGCACAGCCAGTACGGCGCTACAGAAGGCGCAGATCGACACCGGGCGCATCCACGGGATGGCGTCGTCAAAGAAGCGCTCTCGATCGGGCTCGCCTCGCATCTTGTTCTTGCCGCGGATTAGGCGGTAGGCGATCGAGGACTTCCCGCGCCGAGGGATCAAGTGTCCGAAGCTCATGCGCACCATTTGCAGAGGTTGCTGCGCCATGGAGTACGTCATGACGACGACGTAGGCCAGGAAGCCGAGCACGAGCAGGACGCCGATGCTCACCGCGGCCGCAATCACGGGCGTCGCGACCCAGTGAATCAGGCGCTCGGTGGTCTCGAAGTGTTTGGGATCCAGCCCGGTGGCCCGCGCGATGGTCTTTTGAGCGAAAACGTCCCCTGCCCAGACACTGAAGACGGCCAGGCCAGCGTAGTACATCTTGCCCGTCCATCGGGCCCAGGCGAACCTGGCCATCGCCACGGTGATCCGGATCGCGTCGATCGCGCCCGCTAGCACGAAGAGCTGGCCAGGCGCGAGCAACCACCATGGTGTTCCCCGTATCGACTCGGGCCGACAGACGAAGAACAGTAGCAACACGAAGAACAGCAGCAGGACGCTGACGTGCAAGACCTCGACATCCCAGGTCAAGGCAAGTGCTGAGCGTGTGCTTCGCGCAAAGCGGGCGACCCTCTTGATCGCCACCCGGCGGCCAGGCCAGCGGCACGCGGCTAATTGTTGGATCAACGAGACGATCGCGGCGAGCACCGCCATGACCTGGATCGTGCGAATCGCGGGACCGGGTTGGAACTTCAAGCTGATCAAGCCGATGACCAGTAGGGCCAAGGCCCACGCCGGGTGGTTGAAGATGGCCAACCGGCTCCACGCGGTCGAGAAGAACTTTCGGGTTGAGGTGGTAAGCATGGTGGGTGTGCACCGTTCTATGGATGTGATGGAGCTCGCCGCCACCAGGGGCCGGCGGCGGCGGGAGCGTCGATGGTGTTCTGCGGCTGGCGCGGCAGTTCGCCATCAAGGCCGAACTGCCGCATCGCGCTTAGGTCTCTGACGCGGGGCGCAGCCGGATCCCGAGCTTGCGCAGGAGCCGGCGAGTTGCGCTCTGTGCGGCTGCGCCGTCAGTCGCCTCGTCGGCCGCGACCGGGGAGGACGGCTTTCGTTTCGGATCCTCTCGGATGTCGAAGCGGGCGTCGCCCGTCTCCAGCTCCGACATGTGCGGGCAAGGCCGGTCACCCAGCATGGCCACGCGCGGACTGCAGCGAACGGTGTTCTTGTTGCCGTCGTACTCGAGGTAGGCCGACGAAACATTGCCGCGGTGCCAGGGCGTGACCAACTGCGTCAGCAGCCCGATCGCCAGCGAGGCCAGGACGCCGTTGGGCCAGACGACCTGCGGACGCGAGCCCGCGGCGCCGTAGCGCTTGGCCTCCTGCGCCAAGCCGTCTTCGGTCACGACCCCGAAGCAGCGCAGACAGGGGCAGCCCGGCGACGAGAGCACGACCTGGCCGGCGATCAGGTACTGGCCGCCGGTGTCGTGCACATCCATGCCCATGTCGATGTACGGGATCAGGTGGCGCCGGCAGAAGCGATCGAGATCGTCCTTGGCCACCACCGAATCCAGCCCACCGATGATGACGTCGCAGCCCTTGAGTTCCTCGAGCGCCTGCTGCCAGGGCACAGGACACTTCTTGACGCGAGCCGACGGGTTCACCGCCTTGATCGTCCGGGCGGCGACGTCGACCTTCAGGCGCTTGTCTTTGGCGTCCTTGGCCGTGCCGTTGACCAGGCGGTTCAGGTTGGTGTCCTCGACGATGTCGCCATCGACCAGGACGTGGCCGCCGACGCCCAGGTGCGCAGCCTGTTGCGCGACGTGCGAGCCGCCACCGCCCAGGCCGACGTAGCCCACCGTCAGATCGTGCAGGATGCGGTCGCTGTCGGCGCCCAGAAAGCTTTGTCGATCGAGTCTGCTCATGCGACTTCTCCGTAGCGGACCAGCGGCGAGCCCACCGCGACGAAGCGGTGGACGTAGACGGGCTTTTTCTTCGGCGCGACCCACACCCGGCCCCGGGCCGAATCGTTGCTGAGAACGATCAGGCCGTGGGGCATGGCGGGGACGACGTTGAAGAAGCTCGGCACGAAGTTCTGCGCGTCCTTGATGTCGACGCTGCTGAACTCGGGCGTGCCACGGCCGCCATGGGTGTGGATGTGGAACAGCGCCGAGCGCGTCGCATAGGCACGCTGCAGGCCCTTGCGCATTGCGCCCGAGCCGATCATCGCGCCCACGTTCGGGTTGCGGATGTAGTCCTCGTCCTCGACCGGCATGTAGTCGCGCGCCGTGATCACGATCAGGCCGTCGTCCGCGCGGGCGCAGCCCGCGATGACGAAGCCGACGCGCTCGTGGGCGAACGGATGCTTGCGGGCGAGGTCCTGACGCGCGCGGGCGAACAGCGCAGGCGTTGCCTTGAAAGTGAATTTCATTGCAGCGCCCTCACGTGGTTGGCCAGGATCTCAGTCCAGGGCAGCGTTCCGGGCACGCCGTTGAACGAGACCACCCACCAGGTCTCGCCGGCGATCACCCGCGTCGTCCAGGTGTAGTTCGCCGTGGTGGGCACCTGGCGATCGAGGAACAGGCGGCTCGAGTAGCCGCCATCGTTGCTGGGGTAGAGCAGCGCGCGCACGACCTGCTTGTGGCCCGCCTTGCCCACGCCCAGCTCCGGGATGTAGGCGAAGTTCACGCCGCCATCGGAGCCGGCGTGGGCGGCCGGGTACAGGATCTGCAGCTTGTGCAGTTGTTCGGCCGCGCTGGTCATGACGACTGGCCGCAGGGGGCGTGGGAGAAGAACTTCTGGCCGTTGTGCACGCGGATCTGCTCGCCGGGCGTGAGCTCGACGAACTCCACGCCGCGCACGATGTCCAGCACGTAGCCCGCCTCGACCTGGAAGACCGTCTTGAGCTGCTCGGTGGTGTACACGCCGCGCGGGATGGACTTCTCGTGCTCGTTGTAGATGACCGTCACGTCCTTGGACAGGTGGCGCACCTTGAAGTGCTCCACGCCGGCGCCCGCGAGGTTCACGCGCTCGCCGCTGGAGATGACCCGCTCGCCGCCGCCGGGCAGTTCCTGGATCACTTCGACCTCGCCGCGCACGCGCGACAGCATGACCAGCACCTTCTCGTCGATCACCGGACGCGGCCACTCCATCTGGCCGCCGTCCAGGACGAAGCGCTGCATGCTGTCGCTGGTCATGACCCACAGGCGCCGGTTCTCCGCCAGCGCCAGGTCGATCGCTTCATCCAGGCGAATCTCCGCGGTTTCGCCTGAAGAGACCTGCTTGATGATGGCGTTGGCCTCGGCGTCGTGGATGCCAAGGGCCTGCATCAGCTGACGGCCGGTGATGGCCTGTTCGTGGAAGCGGACGTCGCGTTCGTCCGCGTGTTCGTTGTAGATCTTGGTCGCGAAAGCGCGACCGGCCTGAGCACCTTCCGGGTGCAAATCGTGGGTTTCAGTATTCAAGTGAATTTCTCACTGGTGAGTTCATCCGCGCCTGTGCCTTGAAGCACATGCGAAATAGAGGAATCGCTCGGGAGAACTTGACGCCTGGACCCAGGCCTAAGACACTCTCAACTTCCACATCGAGTTCGGTCTTTGGCCGGAGTCACCAGGGGCAAGCTCTCGAGCTTGCCCTTTTTCATTTCTTGCTGGTCATTCCACCTCCTGTCGAGTCCGTCGGTGCCATCGTAACGCCTTTCGGGACGGCGCGCCACATGATGCTGGTTGAAAAAGCCACTTTCGCCAACACATCCAGTGAATGAAACGCACAATTCAAATCAAAAACAAGGGTTTACCCTTGATTTTTACTGCGGGAGCACAACTAGCATTAGCGCGTGAGCGCTAAGGCTCAACGGAACGGGGAAAAAATGATTGACGACAAGTGCCTGTATGAGACGCTAGGAGTGCGTCTCAAGCAGCTGAGAGAAGGCCAAGCTGGCGGCAAGCGAGGACGTTTGACGCAAGGTGAGTTGGCTGATCTTGTCGGTCTGGAGCGCACATCCATCACAAACATTGAGAACGGGAATCAAAAGATTCCCGTTCATGTTCTGTTCCGAATCTGCGAACAGCTCAACGTGAATGTGAGCGACATCCTTCCTTCGATCAAGGACGTGTCCGTCGACACAGCTGCGGAAGCTCCGTTGACTTTTGGTTCGCAAAAGGCGTCGGCTACACCGTTGGTGGCACAAGCTCTTGCAGGCATCTTTGCAGGCTCGGTCAGCTATGACTCTTAGTCGTAGCGACATCGAGCAACGAGCGCAGCAAGTGCTCTGGAATGCTGGTGCGATCACTGCGCCGGTCGACATCGTCAAGGTCGTAGCCTCCCTCGGCGCGTCGCTCCACGAACAACAATTCGAGGATCACGTTTCAGGCGTGTTGGCCATCCAGGGCGGCGCCAAACACATCCTGATAAACAAGAACCACCATTCCAACCGCAAGCGCTTCACCGCAGCGCATGAGTGCGGACACTTGGTGCTTCACCACGTGCAGGGAGACGGTCTGTTCATCGACAAGCAGATGCAGTTGTACAAGCGCGTTGGTGTGCCATCTGGGCCGGAGTACACAAGCCAAGATTCGACGACGACACCGACACAAGAGCGTGAAGCGAACTTGTTTGCTTCGGCTGTCCTTATGCCGGCTCCTTTGTTGACGCAAGCCATTCAACGTCTCGATCACGACTTGGACGAGGACGACATGCTGACCCTCGCCAACGCGTTCGGCGTCAGCCCTACAGCGATGTCGATCCGCCTTCAAAACCTCGGATTGCTCAGCATCAAACCGTTGGACGAGTTCTAACGGTCGGCACACGGGTTGCCACAACTCGTGTTCGCTGTATTGACATATCGCTAGCCGGTTGTCCAAGGCACGGACTTGAGGCCCCTAAATTAAGGATGAGTGCGGCGAATGCCGCGTTCATAGCGTTGTCTAGGCGGTCCGCCACGTGTAGCGTACCGTCCTAACGATTCATCTCGTTAATTCCCAAGTGAGAACAGCACTCTGCAGAGCCGCAAGGCTCTGTCCCCTCAGAGGCCAACGATGACTCAAGCACTCAACGTCGAACTGCCCGACGTACTTCTCGGCTTCGCCAAGGACGTGTTCAAGTCGCTCGGCAAGCCGGTGATCATCCCGCCCGAAGTCATTGCGAGGATCGACCGCGTCATCGACGAGTCGCTCGTGACGACTTTGCTGGATGTGCGCGAGCGTGAACGCGCTGCGTCGCCTGAGGCTTTGAAACTAAGAATCCGATAAAGCACCGCTAACTGCTGTGTTACAACGCCGAGCATGGCGTTTCGATACAAGCTGCGTTCGATCACTCCGCAAGACGATCCGCGGACGCTTCTTCAGGAAATTCATCCTCCGGGCAACAGCTTCGGTGAGGTGCTCTCGGGAGAGAGCAAGGCGCCTCAATGGGGAGCCGTCATCAGCCTGTTGAAGTACCTTGGCGCCAAGCGCTTGCTGATTCAGTACGGCATTCGCGATCCAGATTTCCTCGAAGAGCATCAGGCGTTCTACGCCAAGCAGCACCGGCCCGTCACTCGCAAGTGCGTTCGGATCCACGCGTTCTCGCTCGATATTCCTATTCCTGAGAAGTCGGACGAGACGGCTGTACTCGCCTTCCTCGACGCCGCCAAGGCGCAGGACGGCAGCTACATCGGGTTCGTCACGGTCAGGCCGCTACGTCATGCACCGGTAGGGGCTACGATCATCTCGCCGCCCGCAAGCAGAATGCCGACGGCTCAGGACGCCTTCCCGGTGCACATCGCCGGCATCGAGTTCAGCGTAACCGGGACGCCGTTTCTCCAGCAGGACAACGCCGTGGGAGCCTGCGCCCAGGCGAGCATTTGGATGGCGCTGCGCACGATCCGTCGACGTCAGGGCAACGTCGCCTATTCCCCCGCAGAGCTCACCGTCGCCGCGACACGCTACATCTCAAGCGATCGGACGTTTCCGGGGCGCGCGGGCCTGACAGTGGAGCAGATGCTCGAAGCGATTCGCTTCGCGGGTCACGATCCATTGCACTTGGCCATCCGAAATCAACTGACCGACGAAGAACAGATCCAGTCCGTTCTTCGGCAAGCGGTGCCCTACATCGAATCAGGCTTGCCGGTGATCATGGGGCTCAAGCACGCCAACGGCGGTCACGCTGTCGTCGCGATCGGCCTGCAGAACTCCTCAGCGCAACAGCACCAAGAGGTCGTGACGCCTACCCAAGATGACGGGGCGACTCAGATCACGTACACGCCCTCATCGGCCTGGACTTCTGCGCTCGTCATCCACAACGACAACACGGGGCCGTACCAAAAGCTGGGAAGCGCCCCCGACGGGAACTACAAGCTTCTTCAAACGGTCAGCCTGATCGTGCCACTGCCCGACGGCATCTACACGACGGCTGGCGAAGCCGAGGTTCTTGCGATTCGCGCGATCGTTCGCCTGGCCGCGATCTTCTCCGGTGGGACGATCGGCACGCTCACGCTTCCCGAAGTGCCTTTTGTTCTTCGCACCATCCTGAGCACGCGTCACCGCTTTCGAGAGTGGGCCAAGGACGACGCCACGCTTGCGCCAGAGATCGTTGCGCGCTACCGCACGCACGAGTTGCCCGAGCACATGTGGGTAATCGAGATCCACGACAAGGCCGTCTTCAATCCGGGCGATCCATCTAGGGTCTCTCGAGTCGGCGAGATCGTTCTTGACGCATCAGCAGATTCGGTTCACGCGGACGCACTGATCTTCGGACGAGTCACCAGCAAACTGTGGCCTTCAGCGAAGGCCTCCGCGGCCTTGCTGATGTGGGAGGACGACCAGGGCGTCGGGGCCATCGGCACCGCAGGCAGCGATTTCGGTCGCTCCCTACTTAAGCCCTGGTAGCTATAGCTACTTCCGCTAAGCAGCGGCAACTGCTCCCCGACGAAGGAAGGCAGAAGTCAGCTCGCGCTGCAAAGCGGTCGGTCGACCTACCCTCTGCTCCCCATCTGGTCGTGCCGACTGCCACTAGTGGTTAAGAATCGAGCAGCTGGCCAAAGGATGTCGCATAGGCTAGTGTCGGAACGCGGCGTATATTCGCTCAGCCATCGACGAGTCGTTCGGCAAGAAGCCGTGGACAGGTCCATCTGGACGCTAGGGCGTTCGCGGCTAGGCCGAGCAACACCGCAATGAGGATCCGCCTACGTCGCCGTGGCGGATCCAAATTTGAACAGCGACAGCTCGTTGTGAACGATCTTGCCTGTCGCCGACGAGACGGCCGCCTCGTAGAACTTGAAGTCGGTCCGGCCCGAGGCGCGGCACTTGGCTTCGATGATCCTGCCGATTCGAATTCTGTCGGTCGCGGGTGTCTTGTGTCCAAACACGATCCCCGCCAACGAACGAAAATCGTATTTCAGCTTCCGCGTGGATGGATCCGAGAAATCGATCAGGTTGCTGTGCAGCAGCAAACGATGTTCGCCCTCGGCCTTCCAGTCCTCCATCTTGGTCGTGGCGCCGAGCTCGAAGGTTTTCCAATAGCGTCCACGCCAAGCATCGATGTCGTCGTGCATGTCGCGTGAGCATGAGCTCCAACCATCGACAAGATCGAAATACCAAACCCTATTCAGGGTCGGAATCGGCATAAGGCCAAACGACCGAAAGAAGTCCACCTTCGCGCCATCGTTTGAATAGTTGATCGGCAAGAACTCGTGGCTACGATATCCCGCCCGCGGGCCGTCGGAGCCGACCCCGGAGAGGCCATGCAGGCCGAGCGTGGGGCGCTCCTCGCTTCCGTCTGCCTTGAAGATGAGGCAGGCGCCTTTGTGGTTGTCGCCGTAGTAGGCCCACAGCGCCGCGTCTTCGCTGTTGGTCATGAAGCAGGCGGCATACCAAGCTGGATGCAGGATCGAGTCGAGCTTGTCCACGTAGCCGGCCGGGAACTCCACGAACACGAAAGACTTGCCGGGCATCGAGACGTCGAGCGCGCTGTTGTATTGGTTGATGAAGGTCATCTGGCTTCGGACGCTCGCGGTCGCTTGGAACAGGGCGGACAGCGCGCGCTGGGCCTCGGGCGTCTTCGGCGCGGATTCGGCGTGCCTGATGAGCTCCATGGAGGTCTTGAAGCAGCTCGCGAAGAGCTCGAACTTTTCGGCCGTCGGCACGGCGCCAGGCTTCATGACGGCGATCCCGGACTTCTCGTGGCAAGCGACGATCGTGGCGATGGCGAAGGGATTGAGGCCCTGGATGTGTGATCGCAGCTCCTCACGCCCGACGGGCGAGGTGCGCGCCGCGAGCGCGCTTACGTAGGCCTCCGCCTCGGGCGTGAAGAAGGCAGTCTCGATCTTGGCGTCGAGGTCGACAAACTCCGTCGTCGCGCCTGCCGGCAGGATCGGATCGAACAGCGGGACGTGCCGCCAGTCCACTTCATGCTGCCCGCCGCCCGCGCACCAAATTTGGACCAGCCTCGTCAGGCATTTCAAGTAGTGGCGGTGGAGGTTCTTCCAAACCACCCGGTCTCCGAGCCAGAAAACGTCACGAACCCCTTCCCGCGGGTCGTTGAGCTGGCCGGGCGATGCGAAGAAGATCTCTTGGTTCTCGAGCTCGTGCCGGCCATCGAGCAGCGCGTCGACGGAGCGGAATCGATGGAAATGCTTCGTCAGCGTCAACTTTCTATTTCGCCAGCGAGATCATGGTCAAAACCGTCCCGTCTGTGAGCTTCAAGGACTGCGTCTGCACGGTCATGCGGTAGACGCCCTGTCCGGAGATCCAACGGTCGGCGGATTCCTTCCTCGGTTGAGACTTGCCGCCGCCGCCGCCATACGCCATCGTGAACGCGTCGGTGTCTTGGTGCAGCTCGGGCTTCACGTAAAAGTCCTGGCCGAAGGCGGCGTTGCGCACATGCCATTTCAGTCGTGACTGGTCGTGGCAGACGACGCACGTCGGAGTGTCGGAGCGCTTCGCCAGCTTGATGGCAGCGGCCGTCCTACTCACGCGGAAATCGGTGGCGAGGGCAGACGCGACATCGAGGTTGGCCTTCTTTCCTTGCGCCCATGGCCTGACGAGATAGTCGGGCAGGATGAGCTGACTGGCGAACGCATTCGCGTGAGCCTCGACCGACTTCGCTTCGGCGTTTTGCGGACCGATGTCCGACTTGGCGCAGAGGAACGATCCCGTCTTGCGGTCGCAGATCCAATGAGCCAGTTCGTGCGCCAGAGAAAAGCGCTTGCGGCCCGTGTAGTCGCCGGAGTTGACGCTGATGATCGCGCGCGACGAGCCCGCGACCAGCCGAGCCGAACATCCGTCGAGCGGACGGTAGATCACTTGCGCGTCCCTGGCGGCTGCGACCGCCGCCAAGTCGATGTGGCCCGGCTCAGTAACACCCAGCTCCCACAGCAGGCGCTCGGGCGCCGAGAGAGCACTCGGATCAATCCACATTGGAGTCTGGATCGATCTCGCCGAGCTCGATCAGATCGTCATAGACCGTGCCCCAGTCCTCGTCGGATTGGCGCGTGCCGCTGCGGAAGGCCAATCCAAGGCGTGGATCACGTTGAAATGCTTGCCCCACGATGCGCTTGATCGCGTCGATGGCCGGCCTCCGGGAGTTTGTCCTCGACGAGGCCTTGGATTGCGCGCGCTGCTTCGCCAAGGCGGCGTGCTCGCGCAGCGCTTCCGCGGCAGCGTTGTGCATGTCGGCTCCCATCTTGTCGGCCAGCGCCTTGACGTCCACGCCGTCGACGGCAGCCTCTCGCAGCAGCTCTTCGTCGGAAGTGGCCATCAAGTCTTCCAGGGCGGCGTCGCGGAGCGCCAAGATTTCAGCGCGATGCTTCGATGGGCTCATCATTTCCTCCTTCCTGGAAAAAGCTTCTCCAATCCGCGGCGATATCTGCGCCTGGCGGTTTCGTATTGAGTCTGCGTCATCTCGGAGATTGCGCAAACTTCGTCGGGCTTCATCCCGTCCTTGATGCCCATGATCACGTATTGAACTTGCTCGTCATTGGCGAAACACTCGTCGAGCGCAGCCAGGTCGCGCTCTTCGGCGTCGGCCAGATCCTCAGCTTCTTGGCGGTCGATCAGTGCCGTCGCGATGTCCGCCTGTCGGTGGTCGGCTCGGAGAAGGGCTCCGAGGGTTTCATCCGGATCGGCGCCCTCCGGGGTCAGGGCCTGCATGCTCACCGTGTCGCGTCTTTTCGCGGATCCTTTGGAGTCGCTCGCCAAGCCCTTCATAGTGTTGACCATGTAGGCCACGAAGGGCACGTTCAATGGCCATTTTCGGCCCCTCAACCCCTCCGCGGCGTCCATGGTGCGCCGGATCGCCTCGTTGATCAGATCATCGGGGCTAGCGTAGTCCGACCCGGCCAGGCAAGTCGCGGCCGCCTTGCGCAGCCTAAGCTTGTCCGCCTGAGTCAGAGACTGGATGGCTTGGCGGACATCGTTTGTCGTCGCGCAGGCCATCTCGTGCTCATATGGGTCGACGCCGACCGGCGCGTCGGCTTCTTCTTCGGCATCCACGATCGTTCTCCCTTCCATTTCTTCTTATGCGGGGAGGCGTAGAAAACCGGACATCGATCGTCGTTGTCCGGTTTTCCGCGCTGCGCCGCATATATGTGTGCGGCGATCCTGCCGCAGTCAGGAGCAGACCATGAGTTCCAAGAGAAATCAACACGTCGTCCCTCGCGACGGCGGCTGGGCCGTCAAGGGCGCCGGGGCCGAACGGGCCACCGCGACCTTCGATCGCAAGGCCCCCGCCGTTGCCCGCGCCAGAGAGATTGCTCGGAACCAGGGCACCGAGCTGCTGATCCACGGCCGGGACGGGAAGATCGAGAGCCGGGACAGCCATGGCCACGACCCGTTCCCGCTGAAGGGTTGAAGCCTGCGCCCGCTGCGCGGGCGTCCGGCGAACATTTTTGAATTCGAGGTGGCAAGAGATGTCCGAGTTCAAGTTGACGAGAGAAATCATCGACCGGTCGTCCGCCGGGACGTGGGACGAAGCTCGAATGGAGTGGACGCTTCATGAGGTCTATGAATCCGACGAGCCCGACACGTGCCTTTGCGGACACAACCCGATCATCGAGCTGTGCATCCTCCGCAACCGAACCAACAGGGTCTTCGCCACGGTGGGGAACTGCTGCGTCAAGAAGTTCATCGGGCTGCCCTCGGATTTGATCTTCCAGGCTGGCAAGCGCGTTAGCGCGGACGCCGGGCGCTCGCTCAACGCCGAGGCGATCTCGCACGCATTCGAGAAGGGCTGGATCGACGAGTGGGAGCGGGACTTCTACACGAACGTGATGCGGAAGCGGAGGCTATCCACGAGACAGCGAGCGCAGAAGGTGCGCATCAACTTGGTGTTCGTCGCTCAGATGAAGCTGGCGGCGCAGCGCGCGGGCGCGAGCGCCGCGGCGGCGGCGCCTATCGGCAACCACTGAGTCACCCGGGAACGGCTCCAACGATGTCCGGTTTTCTGCTGAGCTCCGCATATATGAGTGAGCGGCAATCAAGCCGTGACAGGAGCTTCGCAGCATGGCCAACTACCAGATCACCGCAATCCGCATGTCCGACGGCGGCACCCGCCACGAGCACATCACCCACATCTTCGGATCGTTCGGGATGAAGACGCGCTTCGATGGCGTGTCGGACATCTTCTACAACATCAACTCTTTCTACACGCAGACCACCTTGCTGGGCGGACAGACGCCTGTCGGACGCGTCGCGGTGAATAAGGCGGTTCTCTCCCAGAACGACTACCTGCGCACCTACGCCGACGGCATCTGGACCGACAACCTGCTCGCGCTGCCGCGCAAGTGAGTGAGTGAACTCCGGGGGCATCGAGCGGGTTTCTCGCGGAGGCGACCCGTCGGCTACGGTGCCGGTGGCGCCGCCGTCGGTTCCTGAGGCGATGCGAGACCGAACGCTCGGATCGTCACCAGCGAGTGGATCACCCAGTTCGCGATTCCGAGACCCAGCAGGTTCGCTCCGGCATGTCCGTGGGCAAGCTTGTTTCGCAGGTTGATCCCGCGCGGATCGCTGTATAGCGCGCGGAGGTGCCAACGGATGGCTGGTGGTATGCGGGCCCTAAAAACGTCGTGGTTCAGGATCGCGCCCATGCCGATCGCCTCGAAGCCGCCGCCGGTCTTCGCCGGCCGCATGGGCGACTCGCCCATGGCGATCAGGGACTCGCGCAGCGCGGCCTCGACCTGCGGAACCAAGACGTGCACAGCTTTCACGTAGTCGCCGCCGATCCACGCATCGATGCCTACCCGCAACATCCCGTGGGATGCGGCGGGGAAGAGCGGACTGGTCGCGAAGTAGGCCATCCACCCTTCCGGGTCGAGCGAGTAATCCACAGTCGCCCGCGCGAGCGCCTGGTGCAGGAAAGGCCCGGACATCGAGATGATGTCCGCGAGCTGGTGCAGCAGCCGGCCTGGCATGTCGTCGTCGATCGAACCAATCACAGCGGCCGTGAATCCTTGGAAGCCCGTGATCGAGATGTTCATCCGCGCATGGATTGGCGTGTCCAAAGCCATCGTCTTGATCTGCTCCTCCATCTTCTTCGGATCGTTGAGCAGAGCGAAGGCGATGCGAGCGAGCCCGTGCGGCAGTGGGCCTTGAACGATCTCGTCGAGCCAAGACTGCATCTCCTCTGGTGGAATCTCGATGCTCGTGGAGGTCTTCTTCATCGAGGCGACCGCTTCGTCGGCCCGGGCTCGGATGACGCCGTCCACCCGATTGGCGTCGGCGTCCAGCTTCGCGTCCCGGTAGCGGCGGCTCAGTTCCTCGAGCCACGCCGTCGCGACCAGCGCGTTCGCGTTCGCGGCCATCGCCTCGAACGCTCCGCCAGCCGTCCTAAGTGCCGAGATTTTCTCGGCCGAGTCGACCCACCGGGCCAGCCGGTCGGCGGCGCCGGTCGCGGCGTGCGGATCGAACTCCTTGCTGGCGATGTCGGACGCGAGCGCCAAGCGCTTCCGCAGGAGATCACAGACTTCCGCCTTCTCGGCGTCCGTCCAAGCGACACCCTTCGCCCCTGCCATGACGTCGTCAAGCCGCCACCATAGGCCCGACTCGCCGGCCTCGTCTCTCGCTCGCTGGAACTCGAGCGCCGCCTTCTTCGCGCGCTCGATCAGTTGCGGATCCTTGATCGTTGCCGCGATGGTCAACGCCCGTTCGAGCCACTGCCACGATACGTATGCGTCTTTCGCGAGGCTTGCGTCCACAGCGTCGATGTAGGAGTTCGCGGTGAGCTGAGAGAGGGCCCTCGGCTTGTCGACTTTCGATTGCGGATGATCACGATTCCACAGGTCGCCAATCTCGCGCGCCAAGTCCGCATATCGCGCGCGCAACGCTGCGTGTGGGCACGAGGCAGCACGCGTCTTCCAGTATTCGATGATCTCGGCGTCCATCCAGCGCGCGTCAGGTCCATGGCGCGGCACTCCCGCGTTGTCGACGAAAGTGCCGAGCGGTTTGAAATAGATTCCCCACGGCTCCGTGTCTGTTCCGCGTGCGACCATGAAACGAAGGCTCGCGATCTCCGCCAAGCAGCCCCGCCGCTGCTCTTCCGTCAATGCCTCGTCAGGCCCCGCCGCGGCATGGAGCTGGCCGGCGAGCTCGATCGCGTTCAACGGCGCGCCGACCGCCTCGAACTCGGATAGTCGTCGAGAGACTTCGTTGGGTAGTTCAATCGGCATGGCTGCGATTTTGCGTTGACGACGTTCAGGATTCGGCTTCGATGTCGAACACCGTCCAGTCCGGAATTGATCCTCGGCGGATGTTCGAGACGATGAGGTCGGCGCACAGCTTCGCGCTCTGATCGAGGATCTCGGGGCGGTGAGCGAGACGGTCAGGTTTCATATCGTCCAGAGGACGATTTGGGCGTGTTGATCATGCCGGAACGGCACAAGCCTAACCAACCTAGCCAGCGGGCAACGGCCACCAGCGACAGGAATGCAGTGCGCCTCCTGACCTTCTGACGCCGGCATCGCCCGGCCGCTGTTGCCCAGTGAGCCGACATGCGGCACGGAGGCGTTCAAGGCAGCAGCCGTTGCAAAGCTGCTGCCCACGTGGCGCAAGGGCGCGCCGCCAGTTGGTAGGTGGTTCAGCGTCGGCTGCCCATCGTCCGCAGTCCAGCCCAACCTCAAGGGCGCTATTCAAGCGCGCGATCGTCAACCTCGATGATGAGCGACGGCAGCTCTTCGAGCGGATCGTATCTACTAGCCACGAGCACGCGCCTGACGAATGCTGCAACGCGTTCGGCGACAAGGCGTTGCCGCGCGTCATCCGATGCTTCCATGACTCGCGAAACAGCGCGATCGAATCGCACAGAGATCTCGCGCGACTGCCGATTCGGACGCTCCTCGGTCGGCAACGTCCACGAAATTATCAAGTTTGTCTGCCCTTGACGCTGCACAGCTTCGGCATTCGGTGGGGTGTGCGCGGATGGCGGTCCAAAGTACGGTACGAATCTGGTCCATGACACTCCTCTTTGGCTTCTCCCCGCGGATGCTTCAATTTAGCGCCATCCCCACGCGCTCCGCACAGTTGATGCCGTCTCGTTTGCAGGATTCGCTGCGCTCGCTGGCGCGGTTGCCAGTCTTGTTGCCGCCGGGAGCGCACCTCCGGTAGCCAGTACCGAGGCGCCGGTGCCCAGCAGCGCGACGCTTCTGACGGTCCAGCCCGGCTGGGCCCTGAAGGCGCTCAGATACCCGGCGGCACCGGGCAGCAGAGTGCCCTTCCATATGCGGGGGGCGACGCGCAACGCAATGAGAAGGTCGGAAGGGATGGGCGTCATAGCGCCGATCATGCTGATGAAATCGGCCGGGCTGAGAGGCGCATTGCCCTCTTGGAGGGAGCCAGGGCGGCAGTACACGTCGATCTGCCTACCGCTCACGAGACGTATCTCGAGTACCCCAGAGATCCGCACGCCGGTCAGACATCGCATCAATGAGCTCTTGCGGGTGTCTGGGGCGCCGATGATCACGTGCGCTTTTGGCATGGTCTCTCCGTTCCTACTGCAGTCCCGCGATCAAGCGTCGGCGATTCGGGTAGGCGAAAGTTGCGCGACAGCTACCCCAGTATGCCTTCTGCCGCTTGGCGGCGGACAGGCTGGCGACACAGGTGAAGACGTACCGCAACGCTAGGATCCATGCGGCCGTACAGATGCGCGCGTTCCGCCTAGTCCATGGACAGGTACGCACAGCGCCGCCCGCTGATCTTCTTACACTCGCATCGTGCGGCAGTTGTTGGCTGGCGTGCCGACATGCGGCATGGAGGCACTCAAGGCAGCAGACGCTGCAAAGGGTCGCTCCGCGCCTCTGTTCTACGCATCACCCCAATAGAGCGGGCCGGCAATTTCGCGAGGCGCGACTCTACACACGGCGTCCGCGTACCAGCAGGAACCTATGTTCTCCGTTTTGGTATTTAGCCACGGCTCCTCCGCGCAAATCTCGGGTGTACCAATCCTCGGGGCCAGCGTACACGCCGTGTACGCCGGGCATCTACTGCCCGAGCCCACAGGAATCGTTGACGTGGCGCGAAGCGTCCCGTCCCCGAAGAAGTGCAAGTAGAGGAAGCGGAACGCGAAATGCATGATCCGCCGACCGTGGGAGAGCTCCATGTCAGCTCCGCGACTGACGGCGAACTCATAGATACGGTCGCGTTCAATATCTTCTTCGAAGCCAGGCTGCTTCTGAAGGATTCCGCACGCTCCGAATTCCTTCAGAATCTCGTCCATCGCGGCACCATTCTTTGCGATAAGTTCGATCAGGGACAGCTCAAAAAACGGAGACCGACGACGCTTCTCCAGATTGCGTCTTATGGTTTGCGTGGTTTCCTTTACAGCATGCCCCATGGGTTCGTTGAGAGGAAAGACCGCTTCAACCTCCTTTAGCCACGACTCAGCTGTTTCCTTGCCTGCTATCAAATCCGCAGCCTGCGCTTCCTCTAGGAAGTGAAGCACGTCCTCGCCAGCGCTCTTCCTTTCTTGGGCAAGTCGAAGGATCGCGACCAGCCCCTCAGCTGGGCTTGTTCCTTGCAACGAGGCGAGACCGCAAATGAGCACCTCTCGATCGTCTAAGGCCGGCGAAACATGCGCTGCCAACAGTCTCAGTAGGCAATACGGCGCGATTGGAGCATCCTCCACCATTGTGTTCAGAAGTTTTGCGAGACTGCCCTCCAACATGAACGCCACGGACTCAAGGATTTCGTGGGCGCCGATCTCCAACCGGTAGCCGGTAGGGTCGCCCTCTTCGACACGCCTGCGCGCGACGCAAACGATCGTCCAGGTTCTCGCATCGTGCTCGGGAATTGGATCCCATCGCGTATGAGTAGATTCGATGGAAAGTTGTGACTCCGTCACGTTTGCGGGAACGACGTTTCTCTTGGAGCGGCGTAGGCCGCCTAACAGAACCAGCTTCTGTCGCACCCTGCTTTGTGCTTCAGCGGAGAGTGAGGTACCGCCGCGGCTCAGGCCATCGCTTCCAATCGTCGATCTAAATTCAGTCCATAGATGCACTAGATTTGCAAAGGCTGATAGGCCGTGGATCGTCGATACGTTGTGCAAATAGTGAATCCACTCATGGAAGAAGGTCGCGAAGCGCTGCGGTGGCAACGCCCGTTCTCGGTCAGGATTGCTTTGATCAGTCCACGCCGCGAATTCCGGGCCTAACGTGATGAGCTGGCTGTCAGGCAGATATGACGCAAGAGAGACGTAAGCCGCAAGTTCGTTTTCCATTTGGTTCCCTTGGTGTCGTCGCGTACAGCATTCGCTTCGATGCGAGTTCGTCGACAACGCGCGAACGTTTTGGCATGCGAGGCGATCTCATGAAGTTGCCTCGGTGGCTGCCTTGTATATTCTCCAGGTTGGCGTGCATATAGCTCACCATCCTCCTCTCGCTCAGCAGGAGGCAGCAAAGCAGCGCTTGCCGTCGTTGATCGAACCGGCCCAGACGACCGCTTGCGCCGTTTTGCAGTCCCATGCTTTTCACATGACTCACGCTGGCGGCTACCCAGAGCCCCCCCGCAGTTACCTAGAAGGGAGATTGCGAAATGATGAAGAACGGCATGCGCCCGGTTCATCCAGGCGAGATCCTCCTGGAGGACTACATGAAGCCCTTAGGCCTGAGCGAGACCGCGCTCGCCAAGATGCTGGGCGTGCCAACCTCGCGCGTGAACGGCATCGTCAAGGCCGAGCGCGGAGTGACGGCCGACACCGCCCTGCGCCTGCAGCAGCTCTTCGGTAGCGAGGCCGAGGGCTGGATGAATCTGCAGAGCACCTACGACCTGCGCGTCGCCGAGAAGACCGTCGGCAAGCAGATCGTCAAGGACGTGACGCCGATGCCCTAACCGCCTGAGCACAACCCCCGGGGCTTTCTGCTCTCCGCTGCCAAGCGAGCTCTTGGGGGAGCTTCGCGAAAGCCCCGGCCCACCCGCCAGTTCTGGTGGTGGAAGGAATGGTCCCCGGCGGTCCAACGGTGGATAGCAATCGCTGTATGTGTGCCAGCTAACAGGCGCGCTTGCGCGCATCATCCACTAACGTCGACCCGATGAGTTCCGCGAGTCCGCCGCCAAGCGGATATTTCATGCCCGTGCGCCTGGCATTTCCGAGAGCAACTGACGGACTCGCTGTGCGTTCATGCCGGGAGCCCTAACTCTGGCAGCAGCCCGACCGGCGCCCTCGCGAGAAACGGCTTTTGCTGCACAAACTCAAGCTCTCGAACCTAGCGCGCAGCAATCACCTAGCGTTCAACCTACCGGTCGCCATCACTGAAAAGTTCAGAGTTGAATGAACAAAGTTCAGACTTGAGTGGTTTTCGACAGTCCTCGTGTGAGGCAAGCCGGGCGGCGTGACTTTGCGCACGCGAGCCCGCTCGCGTGCATTGATCCATTCCGGAAATGCATGACGCCGCCGGGCCCGCCGGTTACGGCGCAATTACACTGTGGGGGACGCCAAAGACCCCGCTATTAGGGGGTTAACACCTAGCTTTGATAGGTTTCTCGGTGTAACTCCCGTTCGCCGGCCCAGCGGACGCGGGTACGGTTGTAACGGGCGCCGCGAGATTGGGCGAGCCCCGCGCCACGGAACGGCCCGTGGCAGCGAGGTTCGCCCAATCTTGTCTTTGAACCTTGTGATTGGAGTCTCCTCATGAACCGTCCCGCCATGGAAGGGTTGCGCCTGAACGTGCCCGCCTACGTCAAGCACGACCGCCTCGTCTCCTGGGTCGCGCAGATCGCCGCGCTGACGCAGGCCGCCGACGTCTACTGGTGCGACGGCACCGAGGCCGAATACGACCGGCTGTGCGAGCAGCTCGTTGCCGGCGGCACCTTCAAGCGGCTGAACCCCGCCAGGCGCGCCAACAGCTACCTGGCCTGCAGCGACCCGTCGGACGTGGCGCGCGTGGAGGACCGCACCTTCATCTGCAGCGAGCGCAAGGAATCGGCCGGCCCCACCAACAACTGGGAATCGCCCGCCGCGATGCGCGCGCTGCTGCAGGACGGCCAGGCCGACGGCACGCCCGCGCTGTTCGCCGGCTCGATGCGCGGCCGCACGATGTACGTGGTGCCGTTCTCGATGGGCCCGCTGGGCTCGCCCATCTCGCACATCGGCGTGGAGCTGTCCGACAGCCCGTACGTGGCCGTCAACATGCGCCTGATGACCCGCATGGGCCGCGGCGCGCTGGAACAGCTGGGCAGCGACGGCGACTTCGTGCCCTGCGTGCACACCGTGGGCGCGCCGCTGGAAGCCGGCCAGAAGGACGTGGCCTGGCCCTGCAACAAGACCAAGTACATCGTCCACTACCCCGAGACGCGCGAGATCTGGAGCTACGGCTCGGGCTACGGCGGCAACGCGCTGCTGGGCAAGAAGTGCTTCGCGCTGCGCATCGCCTCCAACATGGGGCGCGACGAGGGCTGGCTGGCCGAGCACATGCTGATCCTGGGCGTCACCAATCCGCAAGGCGTCAAGCGCCACATCGCGGCCGCGTTCCCCAGCGCCTGCGGCAAGACCAACTTCGCGATGCTGATCCCGCCGTCGGGCATGCCCGGCTGGAAGGTCACCACCATCGGCGACGACATCGCCTGGATCAAGCCCAGCGCCGACGGCCGCCTGATGGCCATCAACCCGGAGGCCGGCTACTTCGGCGTCGCCCCGGGCACCAACGAGCAGACCAACCCGAACTGCATGGCCAGCCTCACCAGGGACACCATCTTCACCAACGTCGCGCTCACCGACGACGGCGACGTGTGGTGGGAAGGCATGGGCGAGGCGCCCGCGCACTGCATCGACTGGCAGGGCAAGGACTGGACGCCGGCCATCGCCAGGGAAACCGGCGCCAAGGCCGCGCATCCGAACGCCCGCTTCACCGTGGCCGCCACCAACAACCCGGCGCTCGACCCGGCCTGGGACGACCCGAAGGGCGTGGCCATCGACGCGTTCATCTTCGGCGGCCGCCGCTCCACCACGGTGCCGCTGGTGACCGAGGCGCGCGACTGGGTGGACGGCGTCTACATGGCCGCCACCATGGGCTCCGAGACCACCGCCGCGGCCGTCGGCCAGCAGGGCGTGGTGCGCCGCGACCCGTTCGCGATGCTGCCCTTCACCGGCTACAACATGAGCGACTACTTCCAGCACTGGCTCAATGTGGGCGAGAAGCTGGAGAAGCTCGGCGCGAAGCTGCCGGCCATCTACTGCGTGAACTGGTTCCGCAAGGGCGCCGACGGCAAGTTCGTGTGGCCCGGCTACGGCGAGAACATGCGCGTGATGGAGTGGATGCTGGGCCGCATCGACGGCACCGCGCACGGCAGCGAGAACGTGTTCGGCACCAGCCCGCGCTACGAGGACCTGAACTGGAACGGCCTGGCCTTCAGCCGCGCCCAGTTCGACAGCGTGATCGGGGTGGACAAGGCCGCGTGGCAGCAGGAGCTGACCATGCACGACGAGTTGTTCGCGACGCTCGCGTACCACCTGCCGGCGCAGCTTCGCACGACCAGGGATCGCATCGCGGCCGCGCTGGGCTGATCCGCCGCGCGTCCATCCAGGCCGCCTGCGGGCGGCCTTTTCTTTGGCGCCTGTATCCTCCCACCACGATGCGCCTGCAGATCCTGTCCGACCTCCACCTCGAAACCGAGACCTTCGAGGCCCAGCCCGCGCCCGGCGCGGAGCTGCTGATCCTGGCCGGCGACATCGACCGCGGCTGGGACGGCCTGCGCCCGTTCGCGCAGTGGCCGGTGCCGGTGCTGTTCGTGCCCGGCAACCACGAGTTCGACGGCCGCGACGTGGACCAGGCGGCGATCGAGCTGCGCGCGTTCTGCGATTCGCTGGGCATCCGCATGCTCAACCGCGACACGGCCGTCGTCACCGACGACCAGGGCCGGCGCATCCGCTTCTGCGGCACGGTGCGCTGGAGCGACTTCGATCTCTTCGGCGAGGCCGGACGCGCCAAGGCGCTGCGCGCGGGCTCGTACTTCCAGCGGGTGATGGGTGCCACGCGCCACGGCCAGCCGTTCGATGCCGAGTCGGTGCGGGTGCTGGGCCTGGCGTGCCGGGCGTGGCTGGAGCGCACGCTGCAGGAGTCGCCGCAGGGCCGCTGGGACCGCACCGTGGCGATCACGCATTTCGCGCCCAGCCTGCGCAGCGCGGACCCGCGCTACGGGCCGCAGCCGACCACGGCCAGCTTCTGCAATTCGGACGACGACCTGATTCCGCGCGCCGACCTGTGGATCCACGGCCACCTGCACTGCCGCCACGACTACCTGGTGTCGCGGCCGGGGCTTCACGCATCCCGCGTGGTGTGCCAGGCGCGCGGCCTGGAGAAGAAGGGCGAGGCGAACGGGTTCGACCCGCTGCGCCTGTTCGAGGTTTAAGCGCCGAGCTTGCGGCCCAGCCACAGCCGCCACGGCGCCACCGGCACGACGGGCCGCATCGGCGGCGGCGATTCGCCCGGCGCGAGCGTGTCGTAGCTGCCCTGCTCCAGCGCTTCGTCCAGCGCGAACGCGGTGCCCATGTCGGCCAGGTCGGGCGCGCGCCGCGCTGCCGTTCCGCGGCCGAAATTGCGGAGGAAAGTGGGACGTGAGGCGTTCGTCATCTGGCACTCCATCGGACAGGGTCCGTGAAGCCAGTGTGTTGGAAGGTGGCGGTTCCGGTACATCGAAAAGTGTGTCGTATGCCCGACAGTTCCCATGTATCAATCTCACGACTCCCTCGCATTGAGGATGGCAGGGTCTTGGCTTCGCGCTTAAGCTGATTGCGTCGACTCGGGGGTGCAGCGTCGCACCCCCGGACACCCTTGGGAGCCGCCATCATGCGCACCATGCCGCTTCAATTCCTGACCTGGGGCACGATCACCGCTGCCGTCGGCAGTGCGGTGTGGTTGTCGTCAGCCGATCAGGCCGCCGTGTTCTGCTCGGTCGGCTACCGCGCCACCAGCCAGGCCATGGGCATCGACGTCCCGCTGCCCACCGAAGAACCCACCCGCGCCGGCCCGTCGGCCAAGCTGCCGGGTTCGAGTGCGGCCAAGCAATTGCAGGCCAACGCGGGCTGAGTTCCGTCATTCCGCGCGCGGTCGCGGAGTCCATCGTCACGGCTCGCGTGCGGATCCTGCGATTTCGCGCAGGATGACGACGGTTGCCGAATAAGTAGCACCGCTACTTAACTCGGAATTCAATTAATCCAGCTTCATTTACCAGCCAGGCTCCCGGAGAATCCCGCTCGAGCGTGACGGCGCCGCCGTGCCCCCAGGCGCGGCCGCCGCACCGCAAAGGATTCCCTATGAAAGTGATCGTCCTGGGCGCCGGCATCATCGGCGTCGCCACCGCCTGGTACCTGCTGGAAGAAGGCCACGAAGTCACCGTCGTCGAGCGCCAGCCCGACGCCGCGCTGGAGACCAGCTTCGCCAACGGCGCGCAGATCTCGGTGTGCTTCTGCGAGCCCTGGGCCAACGCGGGCGCCCCGTTCAAGGTGGCCAGGTGGATGCTGCAGGACGACTCGCCGCTGCTGTTCCGCCCGCGCCTCGACCCGCACCAGTGGCGCTGGGCACTGAGCTTCCTGGGCCAGTGCAACGACGCCGCGTTCGCGCGCAACGTCGAACAGCTCGTGGCGCTGGGCCGCTACAGCCACGAATCGCTGAAGTCCGTGGTCGCGGCCACCGGCATCGAGTACAACCGGCTGGAGCGCGGCATCCTGCACTTCTTCTCGTCGGCCTCCGACTACGAATCGGGCGTCAAGGCCGCCGGCCTGATGCGCGACCACGGCGTCGACCGCCGCGTGCTGGGCCGCGAGGAAGTGCTGCAGGTCGAGCCGGCGCTGAAGGCCTTCGGCGAGCACATCCACGGCGGCACCTACACGCCCAGCGACGAATCGGGCGACGCGCGCGTGTTCACGCAGGAGCTGGCGAAGCGCTGCGCCGAGCGCGGCGCGAAGTTCCTGTGGGAGCACGACGTGCTGGGCTTCGACAGGCAGGGCGCGAAGATCGAGGGCGTCATCGTCGGCGATCGCGGCACGCTGCGTCGCACGACTCTGACGGGCGACCACGTCGTCGCCGCCGCCGGCTCATTCACCGCTCCGCTGCTGCGCCAGCTGGGCATCTGGCTCAACATCTATCCGGCCAAGGGCTACTCGGCCACGATGCGCCTGAAGCGACCCGAGGACGCGAGCACGGTGAGCCTGCTGGACGACACCCGCAAGATCGCGATCTCGCGCCTGGGCGACCACATCCGCATCGCCGGCACGGCAGAGATGGCCGGCTACGACACCTCCGTCGACGGCGCCACGTCGCGCACGCGCTGCGAGGCGCTGGTGCGCCGCTACGAGCAGCTGTTCCCGGGCGTGGCCGACACCAGCGCCCCGAACTTCTGGGCCGGCCTGCGCCCCAGCACGCCCGACAACCTGCCCTACATCGGCCGCAGCAAGATCGCCAACCTGTGGCTCAACGCCGGCCACGGCACGCTGGGCTGGACCCACGGCGCCGGCTCCGGCCGCGCGGTGGCCGAGCTGATCAGCGGCCGCCGTCCGCAGCTCGAATACGGCTTCTGCGGCGATGCGCTGCCCAGCCGCCGGCCGCTGGTGGCGATGCCGTCGCGCTCCTGGGCCTGAGAGCCCGAGAGCCCGAGAGCCTCAGAAGCGGCCGCGTCCCGGCGGCCCGCCACGCTTCGGCGGCGGGCGCCTGGGCGCCGTGACCGCCTTCGGCAACGGACGGCTCACGTCGGCCAGCCGCATCACGCTCTGCACGATGTCCTCGATGGCCTCGTCGAGGCTCGACGGCGGCTCCAATGTCTCGATCTCGGCGAGCAGCGCGTCGGCGTCCTCCAGGTCGTCCGGATCGAAGGCCGCGTACAGCACGGCCAGCGGCTCCAGCGAATCGGTGGAATCCATGTCCATCAGCGCCGGGAACAGCTCCATCGCCGCGGAGAAGCCGGCCACCCAGGGCAGCGTCGACTCCAGCGGCTCGGCCTCGTCGTCGAGCTCGAACACCCAGGGGTCGAACCACTGGCGGCCGGCAATGGCCGTCATCAGCTCGCGGTAGCGCCGCTGCACCAGGCCCTGCAGCTCGTGCAGGCCGCGCCACTTGTCGTCGAGCGGGCGGCCGTCGATGTCCCACACATGCTTGATCCACGCGCCCGCCGGTACCGCGGTGGGCTGCAGCAGCACGCCGCAGAGGTAGCCGTCGAGCATGCTGATGTCCAGCGGCTCGAGCGGCTCGGGGAGCTTGTCCAGCAGGGTCTGCAGCCGGTTCATGTCGGCTTCGCCCAGCGGCGGCGCCGGGGCGGGGGAGGCGGGCGAGGTCATGCCCGATTGTCGCCTCGTGGGATCATCGCGGGTTATGACCGCACGACACTTCCTGTTCATCGTCTCCAGCGCCCGCGTGCCGGGCGCCATCGGCAACACCGAGTGGCTGGCCCGCGAGGCCGCCCGCCACCTGCCGGCCGGCGCCACCAGCACCTGGCTGCACCTGAACGGCCTGGAGCTGGCCGACTTCGAGGACCGGCGCCACGACGTGGGCGTCTATCCGATGCCCACCGGCGACACCGTCCGCCTGCTCGACGCCACGCTGGAGGCCACCGACCTCGTCTTCGTGACGCCGCTGTACTGGTACAGCTTCCCCAACCGCCTCAAACGCTACCTGGATCACTGGAGCGCGTGGATGCGCATCGAGGGCGTCGACTTCAAGGGCCGCATGCAGGGCAAGCGCGTGTGGGCCATCACCACCAGCGGCAACCGCGAGAAGACGCAGCCGATGTTCGACAGCCTGAAGCTCTGCGCGGAGTTCCTCGCCATGCGCTGGCAGCCACCGTTGTGGGGCCAGGGCGGCGCGCCCGGCGCCGTCGAGAAGGACGCGGCGGCGGTGGCCGCCGCGGGGAACTGGTTCGGTGCATCGGAAGTGTTGCCAGAAGGGGCACTCCCCCTGAAATAGGGATGCGGTCCCGCATTCCGCCTCGTACATTGGATTCCGTTGTGTCGATCGATCCAGGAGCTCTGGGAGGGGACGGGGCCGGTCGACACGCACAGTCCCAACGACGTCCTTCTCGCGAAGGACTTGAAGCCCACCCTCGCGGTGGGTTTTTTTTCGTCCACCCCGACTTGTATACGCAGTCAACTTGCAAAAATATACGCTCTGAGTTCAAATAGGGACTCATGATCACGCAACAAGTCCTCCTGCGCGACGCCATGCGGCGTCTCGACATGACCCGCGACGCCTTCGCGGACCGCATCGGCAGCCGTCGTCGTGCGCTCGACAGCTGGCTTCTTCCCGATGAATCGAACGAGTTCCGGGCGATGCCGGAGGTGGCGCGCCGCTTCGTGCAGGAGATCCTGGCCAACGCCACGCTGCGCACGGAACAACCAACGCAAAGCGTATACCCTGAAGCCAGCCCGCTGACGCCCGGCGGGCCGCTGCGCCACCTGCTGTCGGTGGATCAGTTCACCCGCGAATCGGCCGAGGACCTGTTCCGCCTGGCCGACGTGATGCTGCCCATCGCGCACCGCCGCAAGGTCACGCGCGTGCTGGAAGGCGCGGTGCTGGCCAACCTGTTCTTCGAGGCCAGCACGCGCACCCGCGTCAGCTTCGGCGCGGCGTTCTGCCGCCTCGGCGGCTCGGTGTGCGACACCACCGGCTTCACGTTCTCGTCGATGGCCAAGGGCGAGTCCATCCACGACACCAGCCGCGTCATCGCGGGCTACGCCGACGCGATCGTCGTGCGCCATCCCGACCAGGGCGCCGTGGCCGAGTTCGCGCGCGCCACCAACGTGCCCGTGGTCAACGGCGGCGACGGCCCCGGCGAGCATCCCACGCAGGCGCTGCTGGACCTGTACACGATCCAGCGCGAGTTCTCGCGCCTGGGCAAGCGCCTGGACGGCGCGCGCATCGCGCTGGTGGGCGACCTCAAGTACGGCCGCACGGTGCACTCGCTGATCAAGCTGCTCGCGCTGTACAAGGGCGTGCGCTTCACGCTCATCGCGCCGCCGTCGCTGGAGATGCCCGCCGCGATCGTCGATCGCGTCAGCCGCAACGGCAACGTCGTGGAGGTGCGCGACTCGCTGCAGGGCCTGGCCGACGCCGACATCGTCTACGCCACTCGCATCCAGAAGGAACGCTTCGCCGAGGAGTCGATCGAGGGCTACGGCGCCGCGTTCGAGATCAACCGCGCGCTGGTCGAGCGCACCTGCAGGCCCGACGTGGTGGTGATGCACCCGCTGCCGCGCGACAGCCGCGCCGGCTCGCACGACCTGTCGTCCGACCTCGACGGCGACCCGCGCCTGGCCATCTTCCGCCAGACCGACAACGGCATCCCGGTGCGCATGGCCATCTTCGCGACGCTGCTGGGCGTCGACAAGCTGGTGCAGCGCTCGATGCGCGACGCGCAGTGGACGCCGCCCGCCTTCATCGGGCCGGAGGACAGCCCGTTCCACGGACTGGACTGATCTCCGAAGGTGCCAGGTCTTGCCTGGCAACACCGAAGTTGCCAGGCAAGACCTGGCACCTTCAAGGGATGGGGAAGCCGTTTTCCAGCGCGGTGCGCCAGTAGCCGATGAACGCCTGCACCGCCCGCGGCACCACCGGGCTGTAGGGCCGGATCGCGTAGAGGTGTTCGCCGAACGCGCCCACCGGCTTCCACTGCGGCAGCACCAGTTGCAGCTTGCCGGCCTGCACCGCGGCCTGCGCGCTGAAGTCGGGCAGCAGCGCGATGCCCAGGCCGGCCAGCGCGGCCTCGCGCAACGCCTCGCTGTTGTTGGCGGCGAAGACGCCGCGCACGCCCACGCTGATGCGGCCGCCCTTCGCGCCGCGCGCATCGGGCTCGAAGCTCCAGGTGGGCGTGTCGCCGGGCCGCAGGTAGTGCAGGCAGTCGTGGCCCGCGAGATCCTGCGGCGTCGCGGGCGCGCCCGCGCGGCGCAGGTACGCGCGCGACGCCACCAGCCAGCTGCGCGTGGTGCACAGCGGCCAGGCCACGTGGGTGTCGGGCGGGGCGGCGGTGTGGCGCAGCGCGACGTCGAAGCCTTCCTGCGCCATCGCCACGAGGCGGTCGGACAGCTCCAGCTCCACGCGCACCTGCGGGTACGCGCGCAGGAAGCCCGCCAGGCGCGGCACGATCTGCTGGCGGCCCAGCGCGACGGGCGCGCTGACGCGCAGCACGCCGTGCGGCTCGCCCACGAGATCCTGCACGCCGGCGAAACCCTGCTCGATCTGCGCGAACGCGCCGCGCGTGGCCTCCACCAGGCGCTCGCCGGCCTCGGTCAGGCGCACGCTGCGCGTGGTGCGGCGCACCAGCGGCACGCCGGCGGCGCGCTCCAGTTCCGAGATGCGCTGGCTCATCGCGGCCTTGCTGAGGCCCAGGCGCTGCGCGGCCGCGGTGAAGCTGCCGGCGCTCTGCAGCACGCCCAGGCCGTGCACGTGCGACCAGAGCGATTCGATCTTGCGGGTGTCCATGCGTTGTTCCGGAATTCCTTGCACTCATTGTTCATCAAAGTGAACAGTGAATCCAGTGTGCAGGGCTTCACGCCGTCGGGGCCGGTGCCTAGACTGGCGCATCCAGCTCAGGAGTCCACCATGTCCACGCCCGCCTTCTCGTCCCACCACCCCGTCGGCCATTTCATCGGCGGCGAACACGTCGTGCACGAGGACGCGCGCAAGCAGTCGATCTTCAATCCGGCCACCGGCGCCGTCACCCGCCAGCTGCACCTGGGCACCGCGGTCGACGTCGAGTCCGCCGTGGCCGCCGCATCGAAGGCCTTCGACGGCTGGTCCAACACCCCCCCGATCCGCCGCGCCCGCGTGCTCAACGCGTTCCTCGCGCTGCTCAACGAGCACCGCGACCAGCTCGCCGCGATGATCACCGCCGAGCACGGCAAGGTGTTCTCCGACGCGCAGGGCGAGGTGATGCGCGGCATCGACGTCGTCGAGTTCGCCTGCGGCATCCCCCAACTGCTCAAGGGCGACTACACCGACCAGGTGTCCACCGGCATCGACAACTGGACGATGCGCCAGTCGCTGGGCGTCGTCGCCGGCATCACGCCGTTCAACTTCCCGTTCATGGTGCCGTGCTGGATGTTCCCGGTGGCGCTGGCCTGCGGCAACACCTTCATCCTCAAGCCCAGCGAGCGCGATCCGTCGCCCAGCCTGCTGATCGCCGAGCTGCTGCAGCGCGCGGGCCTGCCCGACGGCGTGTTCAACGTCGTCCAGGGCGACAAGACCGTGGTCGACGCGCTGCTGACGCATCCCGATGTGAAGGCGCTGTCGTTCGTCGGATCCACGCCCATCGCGCAGTACATCTACGAGACCGGCGCGCATCACGGCAAGCGCGTGCAGGCGCTGGGCGGCGCGAAGAACCACATGGTGGTGATGCCCGACGCCGACATCGAGCAGTCCATCGACGCGCTGATCGGCGCGGCCTACGGCTCGGCCGGCGAGCGCTGCATGGCGATCTCGGTGGCGGTGCTGGTGGGCGACGTGGCCGACAGGCTGCTGCCCAAGCTCGCCGAGCGCGCGAAGACGCTCGTGATCGACAACGGCATGAACCCGGCCGCCGAGATGGGCCCGGTCGTCACGAAGGAGGCGCTGCAGCGCATCGAGGGCTACATCGACCTCGGCGTGAAGGAAGGCGCCACGCTGCTGGTGGACGGCCGCGGCTGCAAGGTCTCGGGCCACGAGAACGGCTTCTTCACCGGCGGCACGCTGTTCGACCACGTGACGCCCAAGATGCGCATCTACAAGGAAGAGATCTTCGGCCCGGTGCTGGCCTGCGTGCGCGTGCCCGACTTCAAGTCGGCCGTCGACCTCGTCAACGCCCACGAATACGGCAACGGCGTCGCCTGCTTCACCAGCGACGGCAACGTGGCCCGCGAGTTCGCGCGCCGCATCCAGGTGGGCATGGTGGGCATCAACGTGCCCATCCCGGTGCCCATGGCCTGGCACGGCTTCGGCGGCTGGAAGAAGAGCCTGTTCGGCGACATGCACGCGTACGGCGAAGAGGGCGTGCGCTTCTACACGAAGCAGAAGAGCGTGATGCAGCGCTGGCCCGCGAGCATCGGCAAGGGCGCCGAGTTCGCGATGCCGACGGCGAAGTGATGCTGCGGCCGCGCCGCGGTGTTAGAACTGCGGCATGGACCAAGACACCCCTCGCGTTCTCCTGATCACCGGCGCCAGCCGCGGCATCGGCGCCGCCTGCGCGCTGCGGGCGGCCGAGGCGGGCTGGGACGTCGGCATCAACTTCCATCGCGACCAGGCGGCCGCCGAGCACGTGGCCGGCCAGGTGCGCGCCCTGGGCCGGCGCGCCTGCATGCTGCAGGCCGACGTGGCCAGCGAGGGCGCGATCGAGGCGATGTTCGAGGAGCTCGACGCCGAACTCGGCCCGCTGGGCGGCCTCGTCAACAACGCCGGCATCGTGGACGTGGCGGCGCGGGTGGACGAGATGTCCGCCGCCCGCGTCGCGCGGCTGTTCAACGTCAACGTGGTTGGCGCCTTCGTGTGCGCGCGCGAGGCCGTACGGCGCATGAGCACGCGCCACGGCGGCCGCGGCGGCGCGATCGTCAACCTGTCGTCGGCCGCTGCCCGGCTGGGCTCGCCGGGCATCTACGTCGACTACGCGGCCACCAAGGCGGCGATCGACACCCTCACGCTGGGCCTGGCGCGCGAGGTGGCCGAGGAGGGCATACGGGTCAACGGCGTGCGCCCCGGCATCATCGCCACCGACATCCACGCCACCAGCGGCATGCTGGAACGGGCACTGACTCAGGTCGACCAGATCCCGCTCAGGCGCATGGGCACGGCCGACGAGGTGGCGCGCGCGGTGGTGTTCCTGCTGTCCGACGCTGCCGGCTACGTGACCGGGGCGGCGCTGGACGTGGCCGGCGGTCGCTGACACGCTATCCGCGGTTTGACGCCGATTGGCCGGCAATGCTTGGCATTCGCCCGCTTTTGCAGGCGTCTCCCCGTGAGATGTGTCACGTGCCGAGCTCGTTTTCGCGCTTCATACAGGTCAGACCCTATCCGGGAATGCACTTGATGCCTTACATAATCGCGCCTGTCGGTGGGTAAGGGAAAAACCATGAAGTTGATTCGAAGCGTTTCTGCTGCCGTGGCCGCCATGGTCCTGGGGCTGGGCTCGACCGCGGCGCTCGCCGGGGTTCTCAACATCAACTTCGGCGCCGAGGACAACTCGCAGCGCGAGGCCTACAAGACGCTGGTGGCGGACTTCCGATCCGCCAACCCGGACGTGGACGTGCACCTGGTGATCCAGGACACGCCCACCTACCGCAAGGGCCTGCCCGCGACGCTGGACACCGACGCCGCGCCCGACGTCTTCAACTGGTTCGCCGGCGACCAGCTGCGCATGATGGCCCAGCGCGGCGCGCTCGACGACATCAGCGACATCTGGAAGGCCAACACCTGGTGGAACACCTTCCCCAGCGCCGCCATCACCGTGGGCGGCCGCCAGTTCGCGCTGCCCTACCAGTACTACCCGTGGGGCCTGTTCACGCGCCGCGACGTGCTCGAACGCGCCGGCATCCGCGAGGCGCCGCACGACCTGAGCGCCATCATGACCGCGTGCTCCAAGCTGCGAAAGGCCGGCTTCACGCCGATCTCGCTCGGCGCCAAGGACGGCTGGGCGCTGGCCGCCTGGTTCGACTTCATCAACATGCGCGCCAACGGCTTCGAGTACCACCAGCAGCTGCTGGACGGCAAGGCCACCTACAACGACAGCAACGTGCGCCGCACGTTCGCGATGTGGAAGCAGCTGATCGACGCCAAGTGCTTCGACCCGAACGCGCTGGCAGTAGACGAGCACGGCGCCGAGGCCCAGCTCTACGCCGGCCGCGCCGGCATGATCCTGATGGGCACCGTCGCCAGCGCCAGCTTCCCCGAGGTCGTGCGCCCGGTGATCGATTACCAGCGCTTCCCGGTGATCGACAGCGGCCAGGCCGCCTCCGAGGCCGCGCCCACCGACACCTTCCAGGTGGCCGCCCGCGCGAAGAACAAGGCCGACGCACGCCGCTTCCTGAAGTACGTGGCCAGCAGCGCGGCGAGCGCCAAGCTCGCCAAGGCGATCGGCTCGTTCCCCACCAACAAGTTCGCGCCGGTGGCCGGCACCGTGCTGGACCTGGCCTCGTACAAGGTGCTGACCGACGCCAAGACCAACATCGTGCAGGGCTTCGACCGCGACGTGCCGGCCGACATGGCCGCCGCCGGCGTCAAGGGCTTCCAGGAGTTCTTCGCCAAGCCCGACCAGATGTACGCGGTGATGAACCGGCTCGACGCGGTGCGCGGCACCGCCTATGCGGCCGTCGCCGACGCGCCGGCCGCGCCGGCCAGGAGCCGCAAGAACTGAGCGATGTTCCGGACATGCGGGGCTGCTGACAGAACGCTGTCAGCAGCCCTTCGTCACGATGGCGGCCTGTTCAAGCGAAAGGCCTGCCATGCAACACGACGCCATCCACTGGTTCGAGATCCCCGTCGCCGACATCGATCGCGCGCAGCGCTTCTACGAGACACTGTTCGCCCGCTCGATGCGCCGCGAGCAGATGGGCCCGCAGACGCTCGCGGTGTTCCCCTACGAGGACGGCATCGGCGGCGCCCTGCTCAAGAGCGCGACCGCGCCCAGGCCCGGCACCGACGGCACGCTCGTCTACCTCAACGCCAAGCCGTCGCTGGACGCGGTGCTCGCGCGCGCCCGCGAGCTCGGCGCCGAGGTGCTGCTGCCCAAGCTGGAACTGCCCAACGACATCGGCTTCATCGCGCAGATCGTCGACAGCGAGGGCAACCGCGTTGGACTCCACTCGCCGACTGCATAAACTCCAGCTGATGCGCCGTGCCGACCGCCTCTTCCGCCTTGTCCAGCTGCTGCGCGGCCGGCGCCTGTCCACCGCCGCGTGGCTGGCCGAGAAGCTCGAAGTCTCGATGCGCACCGTCTACCGCGACGTGGCCGACCTGCAGGCGCAGGGCGTGCCCATCGACGGCGAGGCGGGCGTCGGCTACCGGCTGGTGGCCGGTTTCGACCTGCCTCCCCTGATGTTCACCACCCTGGAAGCCCAGGCGCTCGTGGCCGCCGTCCGGCTCGCGCAGAGCCGGCTGGATCGCGCGCTGGCGCTGGCCGCCGAGGACGCGCTGGGCAAGATCATCGGCGTGCTGCCGCCGGCGGCGCGCGCGGCCGCCGAGGCGCTGCCGCTCTATGCCGCGCCGTGGGCCGCCGACCAAGTCAGCATCGAACGGCTGGGGCAGTTGCGCAACGCGGCGTCAGAGCGCCGGCGCATCCGCTTCGACTACGCGGACGCCCAGGGCGCGGCCACCACGCGCACCGCGCGGCCGCTGGGTTGCTACCACTGGGAATCGGTCTGGACGCTGGCCGCCTGGTGCGAGCACCGCACGGCCTTCCGCAGCTTCCGCATCGACCGCATGCGCACGCTGGACGTGCTGGACGAGGTGTTCCGCGACGAGCCGGGCCGCACGCTGCCCGACTTCCTGCGCGAGGTGAAGAGCCGGCCGAGGCCGCCGCTGGAAACCCCCCAGATGTAAAAGACCCTTGACATGGAAAGGGGCCTTTACATCGCCCTGGAACGTCTTCACAATGGAAAGCATCCTTTCCACATGGACGTTTCACATGAAAAGCAAGCAGTACCTGAAGGAGCTCTCGGCCACGCTGGCGGTCTACTGCATCCTGCTGTTCGGCTCGATCGAACTCCTGCAGAACGTCAAGGTCGCCGCGCCCTGGCGCGACGTCGTCGCGCTGAGCCCGATGGTCGCCGCCATCGCCATGGCCTGGGTCATCCTGCGCGAGCTGCGCCGCATGGACGAGCTGCAGGTGCGCATCCAGCTGGAGGCCCTCGGCTTCTCGTTCGCGGGCACGGCGATCCTCACCTTTTCCTACGGTTTTCTCGAGGGCCTGGGCTACCCGCGGCTGTCGATGTTCACGGTGTGGCCGATCCTGGCCGTGCTGTGGATCGTCGGCGGGCTGCTGGCTCGCCGGCGCTACCAATGAAAAACCGCGTGCGTGAACTGCGCACCGAGCGCGGCTGGTCCCAGACCGAACTCGGCGAGCGCCTCGGCGTCTCGCGGCAGACCGTCAACGCGATCGAGAACGAACGCTACGACCCCAGCCTGCCGCTCGCCTTCGTGATCGCCAGGGCCTTCGCCCGTCCGATCGAACAGATCTTCATCGAGGACAACTGACATGACCAATACCGTGTTGCCGCTGCTGCGGCTGGCCGCCGCATGCCTGGATCGCGCGCTCTGCACCCTGTCCATGCGCATCGCCGTGGTCGTGGCGATCGTCGTGGCCGTCTCGAGTTCGGCGCATGCCGCCGCGCCGTTCGAGGTCAAGGTCACCGGTACGGGCCCCGACGTGCTGATGATCCCGGGCCTCGCGTCGTCCGGTGCCGTCTGGGACGACACCGTCGGGCAACTGTGCGCCACCCACCGCTGCCACGTGTTCACGCTGGCCGGGTTCGCCGGCGTCCCGGCCCAGCCGGGCCCGCTGCTGGACAACGTCGATGCCGCGCTGGCCGCCTACATCGAGCGGCAGCACCTGAAGGCGCCCACCGTCATTGGCCACAGCCTGGGCGGCTTCGTGGCGCTGAAGCTGGCGCTGGATCACCCGGCCGACGTCGGCAAGCTGGTGATCGTCGACGCGCTGCCGGCCCTCGGCGCGGTGCGCATGGACAGCCTCACGCCGCAGCAGTTGCACGACTTCGCCCCGCAGATGCGCGCGCAGCTGATGGCGCAGGATCCGGCCGACTACGCCGCGGGCCAGGCCCGGCAGATCGCCTCGATGGCGACCGCGCCCGCCGACGTGGCGCGCGTGCAGGCCTGGGGCCGCGAGTCGGAGCGCGTCGCCGTGATCGCCGCGATGACCGACATGCTCGGCGAGGACCTGCGCCCGCGCCTGGCCGGCATCAAGGCGCCCACGCTGGTGATGGGCTCGTGGATCTCGTACAAGGACGTGAGCACGCTGGAACAGACGCGCGCCATCTACGAGCGCCAGTACCAGGCGCTGGCCGGCGTGCGGATCGCGATGTCGCCCGCGGGCCGCCATTTCATCATGCTGGACGATCCGAAGTGGTTCGAGTCGACGCTGGAAGCCTTCGTGCAGTGAGCCCGCGAAAGGGCTTGCACGCGGGAAGGAAAGGGGCGGTCGCGTAGAGTCGCCGGATGCCCCTGACCCATCTGCTGCTCGCCCTGGCCGTCGTCGCGGTCTGGGGCACGAACTTCGTCGTCATCCGCTGGGGCCTCGACGCCTTCGCGCCCTACACGTTCGCGGCGCTGCGCTACACGTTCTCGTTCCTGCCCTTCATCTTCTTCATCCCGAAGCCCGCGATGAGCTGGGGCAAGCTGGCCGCGTTCGGCGCGCTGATCGGGGTCGGGCAGTTCGGGCTGCTGTTCTGGGCGATGCGCTCGGACATCTCGCCGGGGCTCGCTTCGCTCGTGATCCAGTCGCAGGTGTTCTTCACGATCGGGCTGTCGGCGCTGATGTACCGCGACCGCCTGAAGGCGCTGCAATGGCCCGCGTTCGCGCTGGCCGTGGGCGGCCTGGCCATCGTCGCGTCGCACGTTTCCACGCAGGCGGGCGTCACCGCGTTCGGGATCGCGCTGGTGATCGGCGCGGCCGTCGCGTGGGCCGTGTGCAACCTCATCGCCCGCGCGGCCGGCAAGGTGGACGCGCTGGGTTTCATGGTGTGGTCGAGCCCGTTCGCGGCGCTGCCGTTGTGGATCATCAGCCTGCTGCAGAACGGCGTGCCGGCCATAGGCGAGTCGCTGGCGCACGCGGGCCTCGTGGCCTGGCTCGCGGTGGCCTGGCAGGCCGTGGGCAACACGCTGTTCGGCTACGGCGTGTGGAACTGGCTGCTGGCGCGCCACGACGCCTCCACCGTCACGCCCACGGCCCTGCTGGTGCCGGTCTTCGGCATGACGGCCTCGGCGATCGCGCTGCACGAAGGCCTGCCGATGTGGAAGCTGGGCGCCGCCGCGCTGGTGATGGGCGGGCTGGCGGTGAACCTGCTGGCGACGCGGCGGAAGGCCTAGCCCGTACTCCGTCATCCTGCGCGCAGGATGGCGATCGTCAGGCGATCGCCACCTTCAGCTTGCCGGCCCAGTGCCGCGTGAGCGGCGTCACCGGCTTGGCCAGGCAGCGTTCGTTGAGCACCGCGCGGCCCACGTGCGGCAGCTTGCTGGACGCCGCGCAATGCATCAGCGTCTGCGCCACGAGGTCGCGCCGCACATGGCTGCCGCCCAGCCGCGCGGCCGATTCGTGCACCAGGTACAGGCCGCGCACGGCCGCGTCGGCCTCGCCGCGCTCGGAGGCCAGCAGCGCGCGCATCAGCGGCAGGCCCAGGTCGCGCGCGACGGCGTGGTTGCTGCGCGCGCCCTCCTCGGCGCGCATCACGCGCTCGGCGCAGCGCGCCACCCAGCCCTCGGCCTGCGCGCGTTCGCCCGCGCCCAGCATCGCCAGCACCACGTGCCAGTCGGTGAACGCGTGCACGCCGGCCTGTTCCGGGTCGGGGCTCCAGCGTTGCAGCAGGTCCTTGAACAACGCGTCGACCTCGACGTCCATCACGCGCAGCCGCCAGTACAGCGCCGCCGCGTCCACGCATTGCAGGCCATGCGTCAGCGCCGCGCCCGACAGGTGCGTGTCGACGAGGCGCAGCGCGCCGGTGACGTCCAGCGCCTCCAGGCGGAACAGCGCCAGGTGCCACCACAGATGGCTCGCGAAGCGCGCGCCGTCGGTCCAGCCCGCCTGCTGCTGGCGCAGCCAGATGGCGCCGTCGTCGAAGCGGCCCTGCATCTCCATCGCGTGCGTGACGGCGTGCACGGCCCACGGCACGCGGGCCTGCGGGTCGGTATCGGCGCGCTGCTCCTGGGCGAGCGCGATCGCGCGCCGGCCAAGCTCTTCGGCGAGCCCCAGCTGGTGGCATTCGGCCAGGCCGAAGGCATACAGGCCCAGCACGCACGGGAACAGCGGATCGGCGTCGTCCCACTCGGGCAACGCGCGGGCGGGGCGCAGCCGCATGCTGGCGGAGTCGCCGCGCGCGTGATCCCATTGGTGCGCCCAGTGCAGCGCGAGCGCGTCGCGCGGGTGCAGGAGCAGCAGGTCGTCCCAGATGCGCAGCGCGGCCGACACCCGGCCGTCCTGCAGCTTGACCAGCGCCTCCAGGTGCGCGCGCTCGCGCGCGGTGGCGCGGGACGCGAGCGCGGCCGCGGACTCGATCAGGTCGCGCGCGGCTTCGCGGTCGTCGGCCTGGTTCAGGCCGAGGCGAAAGCCCGCATCGAGCAGCAGCGGCAGCACCCAGCCGGCATCGGCCTCGCGCGCGGCCTGCAGCGCCAGGCGCGGCGTGTCGGCGAAGGTCATCATCTGCCGCAGCGCCGCGTCCGCGTGGTCGGCGGCGGTGCGCGACGAGGTTCCCAGACGCAGTCCGCGCGAGTCCCGCAAGGTCTCGGCGGACGCGTTGGTCATGCGACTCCCGGAACGGCGGAGATGGCGGATGACGGCATGTCAGGCCACCAGGCTGAGTCCTTCGGGCAGGCCCAGGTGCAGGTTCATGGTCTGCACCGCGGCGCCCGACGCGCCCTTGCCCAGGTTGTCGATGCGCGCCATCAGCAGCACCTGCTCGGCGTGGCCGAACACGAACAGGTCGGCGCGCTGGGTGTCGTTGCAGGCCTGGACGTCGAACGAGCCCTCGGCGAGCACCGCGGGATCGGCGAGCGGCATCACGCGGATGAACGGCTCGCCGGCGTAGCGCGCGGCCAGCGCGGCGTGCACCTTGGCGGCGTCGGTGCCGGGGGCGAACTGCCGGGCGTGGAACGGGATGCTCACCGTCAGGCCCTTGTAGAAGTTGCCCACGATGGGCATGAAGACCGGCGCGCGCGCCAGGCCCGTGCAGGTCTTCATCTCGGGGATGTGCTTGTGCGCGAGGCCGAGCGCGTAGGGGCGCGGCGCGCTGAGGGCGGCGTCGATCTGGCGCTCGCCGTCCATCTGGCGCGCGTGCCACGACTGGTACTGCTCGATCATCTTCTTGCCGCCGCCGGAATAGCCGGTGATGGACGTGGCCGTGACGTCCGCGTCGGGCGCGACGAGGCCGGCGTCCACCAGCGGGCGCATCAGCAGGATGAAGGCGGTGGCGTGGCAGCCGGGATTGGCGATGCGCTTGGCCGTGCGCAGCGCGGCACGCTGGCCGGGAGCGAGTTCGGGCAGGCCGTAGACCCAGCTCGGGTCGGTGCGGTGCGCGGTGCTCGCGTCGATGAGGCAGGTGTTCGGGTTCGTGATCATCTTCGCCGCCGCGCGCGACGCGTCGTCGGGCAGGCACAGGAAGGCGACGTCGGCGGCGTTGAGCAGGCGCGCGCGCTCGGCGTCGTCCTTGCGCAGCTCGGGGGAGATGCGCAGCAGCTCGAGGTCGGCGCGGGCCGCGAGCATCTCGTGGATGCGCAGGCCGGTGGTGCCTTCCTGGCCGTCGACGTAGACGCGGTGCTTCTGGGGGGCGGTGCTCATTTTCAGGAATCTCCGGGCGCCGCGTGGCGGAGGGTTTCGCGCGGCAGAATCGTTGTGCGGCGCCCGCGGTGGGCGCTCATTCAAGGCGAAGCATAAGGCAATGACATTACAGGATCCCTGTCGCGCCGAGGTACCCGGGCTGCACGTGCTCGTGCTGCCCGGATGGCAGAACTCCGGCCCCACGCACTGGCAGAGCCGCTGGGAGGCGTTGTACGGCGACGTGCGGGTGGAGCAGAGCGACTGGATGCGCCCGCTGCGCGGCGACTGGATGATGCGACTGGAGGAGGCCATCGCCGACCTCGAGGCGCGCGAGCCGGCGCCGCAGGTCGCCCTGGTCGCCCACAGCCTCGGCTGCCACCTGGTCGCCGCCTGGGCCGCGCACTCGCGCCGCACGGCCCGCGTGCGCGCGGCGCTCCTGGTGGCGTCACCCGACGTCGAGCGCGACGAGGTGCGCGCCGCGCTGCATTCGTTCATCCCCCTCGTGCGCCAGCCGCTGCCATTTCCGTCGCTGGCCGTGATCAGCGGCGACGACGCGTACTGCGACCCCGCGCATGCCCGCGCGATGGCGGCCGACTGGGGTGCCCGCACGCTGGACGCCGGTGCGCGCGGGCACCTGAACAGCGATTCTGGTCTGGGCGACTGGCCCGAGGGACGCGTCCTGCTGGCGGAACTGCTGCGAAATTAGGCAGCTCGACGCCTGGCACAGCGCTTTTTCTCACGGACAATCACCGCATGGTCACCAAAAAACCCAAAGGCCTCGGCATGGGGCTGGAAGCCCTGCTCGGCCCCAAGATCGACGAGACGCCGGCGCCCGCGGGCGGCCCGACGCAGCCCACCACGCTGAAGCTCACGCAGCTGCAGGCCGGCAAGTACCAGCCGCGCACCCGCATGGACGAGGGCTCGCTGTACGAGCTGGCCGAGAGCATCCGGGGCCAGGGCATCATGCAGCCGATCCTGGTGCGCCCGCTCGAGAGCGCCGGCGCGAAGGCGCAGCGCTACGAGATCATCGCCGGCGAGCGCCGCTTCCGCGCCGCCCGCCTGGCCGGGCTCGACGAGGTGCCGGTGCTGGTGCGCGAGGTGCCCGACGAATCGGCCGCCGTGATGGCGCTGATCGAGAACATCCAGCGCGAGGACCTGAACCCGCTGGAAGAGGCGCAAGGCCTGAAGCGCCTCGTCGACGAGTTCGGCATGACGCACGAGCTGGCGGCGCAGGCCGTGGGCCGCTCGCGCAGCGCGGCCAGCAACCTGCTGCGCCTGCTCAACCTGGCCGCGCCGGTGCAGCAGCTGCTGATGGCCGGCGACCTCGACATGGGCCATGCCCGCGCGCTGCTCACGCTGGAGCCGGCGCACCAGATCCTCAACGCGACGGAGATCGTCGCCAAGAAGATGTCGGTGCGCGACGCCGAGAAGCTCGTCGCCCGCAGCCAGGTGAACGGCCGCCAGACGCCGCTGCTGCGCGTGAAGAAGGAGAAGCGCGGCGACCTGACCCGCCTCGAGGAGCAGCTGGCCGACAAGCTCGCCGCCGTCGTCGAGATCCGCATGCTCAAGAAGACGCGGCACGGCGAGTCGGGCGAGATCGCCATCTCGTTCGGCTCGAACGACGAGCTCGGCGGGCTGCTGGAGCGGCTGGGGCTCGCCGACGAGCAGTGACCGCACCGCTTCTCAAGGCAGGTAGGTGGTGATCCGCGTCACGGAGTTGGCGGCGGACGGCGTGAACTGCCAGGCATCGCGGTAGTCCGTCTCGTCGCTGCCGAAGCCGCCCGGGCCGGGCAGGAAGGTCTGGCCCGACAGCGCCGACACGAGGCCGGCGATCGCGTCGCCGCGCACCCAGGGCGTCGTCGCCGCCAACGTGCCCAGCGCCACGGCGCTGCCCGACAGCGACACCTGCGTGAGGCTGCCCGGCGCGCAGAAGCCATCGGTGCTGCCCGCCACGCAGGCCAGCACGGCCACGGGCGCCGCCGGTTGATCCATGCGCGCGCTCGCCGAGCGCACCGCGCCGACGAACTGCAGCGACGCGCCCAGCGTGGTCTCGCTGGCCTTGTCGCCGCTCACCAGCGACACGGCCCGGGCCGCCTCGGGCGTGCCACCGATGACCAGGCCCTGGTCGGACGCGCCCAGCACCACGAGATCGCTCGTGGCCGACGCCACCAGCGTCAGGAGGCCGTCCGACTTGCGCAGGGTCTCGACCTGCGTGAAGGTCTGCGTGGACGAGGCCGCCGTGATCTCGCCGGCGGCCACGTAGCCGCCGGCGTCGAACAGCTGCGACGGCGTCACCGTGAACGTGCCGGCCCGCCGCGCGGCGCCATTGGCCACGCCCGCCAGGATGCTCCCGTCGTTGAACCACAGCGACTGCGTGTCGGCGGCCGACACCACCTGGCCCGTGTTGGCGAAGTCGTACAGGTCGGTGGAGTCGGCCGTCACGCCGCCGGCGCCCCAGTGCAGCGCGCGCAACTGGCCGCCGATGCGCAGGTAGCCCAGGCCCGGCTGCGCGGGGTCGACGCCCACCCAGGCGTCGACGGCGGTCATGGCGGCCACCGCCGGCACGCTCACCGGCGCGAACGACGCGTCGAACACCTGGTAGGTGGTGGGCGTGACATGGATGCCGTCCTGCGCGCCGAGCGCCGCGAAGAACGCCTGCGGCACGCCGGTGGCGGCGTCGCGCAGCGGGGACAGCAGCTTCTGCACCGGCACCGGCGCGGCGGTGGCGCTCATCGTCGAGCGGATCGCCCAGTCGTGGGTGCCCCCCTGCGCGTCGACCCAGGCGTCGTCGCCCGCCGCGTTCATCGGCGTGGCACTCACCGGCAGGAACACGTCGACGGCGCTCGACAACTGCACCGGCGCATGCGGCTGCCCGCCGCGCAGGTCAATGGAATACAGCTTGCCGCCGTTGTCGTAGAACACCTTCGCGCGGCCTTGCGTGGTGAAGGTGCGGGCGGCCGCATCGTAGGTGCGGGCATCCGAGAAGACCAGGTGCGACGACGTCCACACGATGCCGTTGCTCATCACGAGCTTGACGTTCTGCACGGCCACCGACGGCTGCGCGGGATCCCACACGCGCACGTACTGGTTGTTGCTGTCGCCGGCCACGAACTCGGCCAGCAGGTAGGCCGACTCCGACGGCGCCGGCGCCGGAGGCGGGGGGGTCGGCGCGCCGCCGCCGCCGCCACCGCCGCAACCGGCCAGGCCGGCCGTCAGCGTCGCACAGGCAAAGGTCAGCCGAAGGAGGCGCAGGCGCCTCTCGATTCGAGTCATCGATGGTCTCCGCAATGGAACGGGGGCCGCGAGGGCCCGGCGGGGCCGGGCGGGCGGTGCGGTGCGCGACAAGACGAGGGCTGCGCCGAGGCCGGTGCGGCTGACACCGGGAGGGCGAGCGGGTCTCTCCGCACACGCGTGGAAAGAATCCTACAGGCGAGTTGAAATGTAGAGCGAGAAAGGACAAGATGAAACCGGAACAACACCTTATTCGGCGCATCGCCCAACACAAAATCGTCGCACGCTGTACCCTACGGATTCAGGGACGAGCCTCTCGTCCCGACCTCCCGCCGAACGGACTGCTCTGATGGCGCCCTGGCTCACCGATACGTACTTCCCGCAAGAACGTTTCGGTCCGGCCCGGACTCCATCAAAACATTCCAGACGCAAGCGCCTGACCCGACCCCGATCCCCATCGCGTTCGGCGCCTGCAGTGTCACTTCAGCCCGGAGGTTTGCCATGGACGTGATCAGCCAGTTCGCAGCCCGCTACGAACGTACCCGCGAGGAAGAGCTCTCGCTCGAGGAGTACCTGGCGGAGTGCAAGCGCAACCCCCTGGCGTATGCCACGGCGCCGGAGCGCATGCTCAAGGCCATCGGCGAACCGCAGTCCATCGACACGCGCAACGACCCGCGCATGTCCCGGCTGTTCGCCAACAAGGTCATCAAGATCTACCCGGCCTTCGCCGAGTTCTACGGCATGGAGGACGCGATCGAGCAGGTCGTCTCCTACTTCCGCCACGCCGCGCAGGGCCTGGAAGAGAAGAAGCAGATCCTCTACCTGCTGGGCCCGGTGGGCGGCGGCAAGAGTTCCATCGCCGAACGGCTGAAGGCATTGATGGAGCAGGTGCCGTTCTACGCGATCAAGGGCTCGCCGGTCAACGAGTCCCCGCTGGGGCTGTTCAACACGACGGAGGACGGCGCGATCCTCGAGAGCACGTACGGCATCCCGCGGCGTTACCTCAACCGCATCATGTCGCCGTGGGCGGTCAAGCGGCTCGATGAATACGGCGGCGACATCCGCAAGTTCAAGGTCGTCAAGCGCATGCCCTCCATCCTCAAGCAGGTGGGCATCAGCAAGACCGAGCCGGGCGACGAGAACAACCAGGACATCTCGTCGCTCGTGGGCAAGGTCGACATCCGCAAGCTCGAGACTTTCGCGCAGGACGACCCGGACGCCTACAGCTACTCCGGCGGCCTGTGCCTGGCCAACCAGGGCCTGCTCGAGTTCGTGGAGATGTTCAAGGCGCCGATCAAGGTGCTGCACCCGCTGCTCACCGCCACGCAGGAAGGCAACTTCAAGGGCACCGAAGGCTTCGGCGCGATCCCCTTCGACGGCATCGTGCTGGCACACTCCAACGAGAGCGAGTGGAAGACCTTCCGCAACAACAAGAACAACGAGGCCTTCCTCGACCGGATCTACATCGTCAAGGTGCCGTACTGCCTGCGCGTGAGCGAGGAAGTGAAGATCTACGAGAAGCTCATCCGCGGCTCGTCGCTGGCCGACGCCACCTGCGCACCGGGCACGCTCAAGATGATGGCCCAGTTCGCGATGCTCACGCGGCTGAAGGAGCCCGAGAACTCGTCGCTGTATTCCAAGATGCAGATCTACGACGGCGAGAACCTCAAGGACACCGACCCGCGCGCGAAGAGCTACCAGGAGTACCGCGACTACGCCGGCGTCGACGAGGGCATGAGCGGCATCTCCACGCGCTTCGCCTACAAGATCCTGTCCAAGGTGTTCAACTTCGACAGCCAGGAGGTGGCCGCCAACCCGGTGCACCTGATGTACGTGCTCGAGCAGCAGATCGAGCGCGAGCAGTTCCCCCCGGAGACCGAGCAGAAGTACGTCTCGTTCATCAAGGAGAACCTGGCGCCGCGCTACGCCGAGTTCATCGGCAAGGAGATCCAGACCGCCTACCTGGAGAGCTACTCCGAGTACGGCCAGAACATCTTCGACCGCTATGTCACCTACGCCGACTACTGGATCCAGGACCAGGAGTACCGCGACACCGACACCGGCGAGGTGTTCGACCGCAGCGCGCTCAACGCCGAACTGGAGAAGATCGAGAAGCCGGCCGGCATCTCCAACCCGAAGGACTTCCGCAACGAGATCGTCAACTTCGTTCTGCGCGCCCGCGCGCAGAACGCGGGCAAGAACCCGCTGTGGACGAGCTACGAAAAGCTTCGCGTGGTCATCGAGAAGAAGATGTTCTCCAACACGGAGGAGCTGCTGCCGGTCATCAGCTTCAACGCGAAGGCGAGCGCCGACGAGGCCCGCAAGCACGAGGACTTCGTCAACCGCATGGTGCAGAAGGGCTACACGCCCAAGCAGGTCAGATTGCTTTGCGAGTGGTACCTCCGCGTCCGGAAGAGTTCATGACGGCCCCACGGTCGCTGGCGCTCCCTTGAATCTCTCTTGGTTCATCCGAGCGGCAGCGCCGGGCAGCAAAGGCACCACCCGCGTTGAATCAACGTTCTGAATGCCAACCGACGCAACGTCCATGCTTCAGCAAATAATTGATCGACGTCTGTCCGGCAAGAACAAGTCGGTCGGCAACCGCGAGCGCTTCCTGCGCCGCCACAAGGAGCAGATCCGCGAGGCCGTGCGGCGCGCGGTCGACGGCCGCGGCATCCGCGACCTGGAGAAGGGCGAGGACGTCCATATCCCCAAGCGCGACCTGAGCCAGCCGGTCTTCGGGCACGGGCAGGGCGGCAAGCGCGAGGCGGTGCATCCCGGCAACAGCGAGTACGTCGCCGGCGACCGCGTCAAGCGGCCCGACGGCGGCGGCGGGAGTGGCAGCGGAGGCGGCCAGGCGAGCGATTCAGGCGAGGGCGACGACGATTTCGTCTTCCACCTCACCAAGGAAGAGTTCATGCAGGCGTTCTTCGACGACCTTGCGTTGCCCAACCTGGCCCGCACGCAGCTCGCCGATATTCCCGAGTACAAGTCGCACCGCGCGGGCTTCGTCAACGACGGCACGCCCAGCAATCTCAGCATCGTGCGCTCGATGCGCGGCGCGCTCGGACGGCGCATCGCGCTGAGTGCCGACAGCCGCAAGGAGCTGCGCGACGCCGAGGCCGCGCTGGCCGTGCTCGACGAGCAGCGCGCCAAGGACGAAGTGTCGGTCAAGCACAAGGCCGAGCTGATCGAGCGCATCAAGTTCCTCAAGGGCCACATCGCCCGCGTGCCCTTCCTCGATCCGCTGGACCTGAAGTTCCGCAACCGCGTCCGCGTGCCGGTGCCGTCCACGCGCGCCGTGATGTTCTGCGTGATGGACGTGTCGGGCTCGATGGACGAGTCGCGCAAGGAGCTCGCCAAGCGCTTCTTCATCCTGCTGTACCTGTTCCTGACGCGCCACTACGACAAGATCGAGGTGGTGTTCATCCGCCACCACACGCAGGCCGCGGAGGTCGACGAGCAGAACTTCTTCCACGCCACCGAGACCGGCGGCACCGTGGTCTCCAGCGCCCTGGTGCTGATGGACGAGATCATCCGCGCCCGCTATCCCGCCGACCAGTGGAACATCTACGGCGCGCAGGCCAGCGACGGCGACAACTGGCACCACGACTCCGGCCGCTGCCGCGAGCTGCTGACGGAGAAGATCCTGCCCAAGTGCCGCTACTTCGCCTACGTGCAGGTGGCCGAGCCCGAGCAGAACCTGTGGGAGGAATACCAGCGCATCGTCGACGAGGTGCCGCACTTCGCGATGCGCAAGGCGATCGAGGCCTCGCAGATCTATCCGGTGTTCCGCGACCTGTTCCGCAAAGAGGGAGTGCCTGCAACATGAGCACGCACGGCCGCCCGAAGGGCTCATGCCCCCGCCTGGCGGGGAGGCGCGTAGCGCCAGGGGTGCCAACATGACATTCCTCGAGAACCGACGCGCGGTCGGCCGCAACGCGAGCGACGACGAGTACGGCGGCCGGCGCCGCCAGGGTCCGCCGCGGGAACTCGTGCCGCTGAAGGAACGGCCCGCGCAGCCCTTGCCCTCGCCCAGCGACTGGACGTTCGACACGATCGAGCAGTACCACGAGGTGATCCGCGCGACCGCGCAACGCTTCGGGCTCGACACCTATCCGAACCAGCTCGAGATCATCACCTCCGAGCAGATGATGGATGCCTACGCCAGCGTGGGCATGCCGGTGAACTACCGCCACTGGAGCTACGGCAAGGAGTTCATCGCCACCGAGAAGAACTACAAGCGCGGCCAGATGGGCCTCGCCTACGAGATCGTCATCAATTCCGACCCGTGCATCTCCTACCTGATGGAGGAGAACACGATGGCCATGCAGGCGCTGGTCATCGCGCACGCGGCCTACGGCCACAACAGCTTCTTCAAGGGCAACTACCTGTTCCGCATGTGGACGGACGCGTCGTCCATCATCGACTACCTCGTCTACTCGAAGAACTACGTGGCCGAATGCGAGGAGCGCTACGGGCTCGAAGCCGTCGAGGAACTGCTGGACTCCTGCCACGCGCTGATGAACCACGGCGTCGATCGCTACCGGCGCCCCAGCAAGCTCTCGCTGGCGCAGGAGCAGGCGGCGCGCGCCGACCGCGAGGCCTACGCGCAGTTGCAGGTCAACGACCTCTGGCGCACGCTGCCGCGCAAGGCCGCCAGCGACGACGCCGCCGCGCAGGAGCGCCGCTTCCCGAGCGAGCCGCAGGAGAACCTGCTGTACTTCATCGAGAAGAACGCGCCGCTGCTGGAGCCCTGGCAGCGCGAGATCGTGCGCATCGTGCGCAAGATCGCGCAGTACTTCTACCCGCAGCGCCAGACCCAGGTGATGAACGAGGGCTGGGCCACGTTCTGGCACCACCGGCTGCTCAACCAGATGTACGACGACGGCTACCTGGCCGACGGCATGATGATCGAATGGCTGAAGTCGCACACCAACGTCGTCGCGCAACCGCCGGTCACCTCGCGCTACTACTCGGGCATCAATCCGTATGCGCTGGGCTTCGCGATGTACACCGACATCAAGCGCATCTGCGAGAACCCGACCGACGAGGATCGCCAGTGGTTCCCCGACTTCGCCGGCACGGCCTGGCTGCCCACGCTCGACCACGCGATGCGCAACTTCAAGGACGAGAGCTTCATCGGCCAGTACCTGTCGCCCAAGCTGATGCGCGAGTTCCGGCTGTTCGCGATCGTCGACGACGAGAAGGACTCGGAGCTGGAGATCTCCGCCATCCACGACGAGAACGGCTACCGGCGGCTGCGCGAATCGCTGTCGCGCCAGTACGACCTCGGCTCGCGCGAGCCCAACATCCAGGTCTGGAACGTGAACCTGCGCGGCGATCGCTCACTCACCTTGCGGCACACGCAGCACAACGATCGTCCTCTGCACGAGACCTCGCAGGAGGTGCTCAAGCACGTGGCGCGGCTGTGGGGCTTCGACGTCCACCTGGAAAGCGTCAACGGCGCCGGCGAGACCACGCGGCGCTGGCAGGTTGCCCCCGGCAAGGGCTGAACGGCGCGGGCTCCGGCGCGTCGCTTCCGTCAGGACGTCGCCGCTCATCCATATTGAGGATGACACCGCTCGTCCGCGGATGTAACGTTCCGGTCGCGGCACAACGTCAGGAGGTCCCACGGATGCTCAAGGTCGCATTTCTGGCGGCCGCGCTGGCGGCCGCGACGACGGCCCAGGCCGTGAACGTCGACTCCACCCCTGGCATGACGCCCGTCGAGGCGCCGGCTTGCCATCCCGCGCAGGCTCAGGATCTCGATTGCGTCGTGCGCGCGCTCGACGCCGCGCCGCCGACCGCCGATCTGCCCGGCCTCGACTTCAAGGACGCCTCCGCCGAGTCCATCTCGATGCTGGCCGCCATGCCGGACGCCGGCAGGCGGCACGGACTGCTTCCGGCGCTGTTCGCGCTGGGCGCGCTGGTGGTGCTGCTGCGCCAGCGTCCGGTGTGAGCCGCGCCGCTACAGGCTGAAGATCTTTCCGGGGTTCATGATGTTGTGCGGATCGAGCGCCTGCTTGATCTGCCGCATCATCGCCACCGCGCCCGCGCCCGCCTCCTCGACGAGGAAGCCCTGCTTGTGCAGCCCGATGCCGTGCTCGCCGGTGCAGGTGCCGCCGGCCGCGATCGCGCGCTGCACCAGCTGGTGGTTGAGCCGCTCGGCGGTCTCGCGCTCCGCGGGGAGTGCCGGGTCGATCAGGTAGGCCACATGGAAGTTGCCGTCGCCCACGTGGCCGACGAGGAAGTGCGGCAGGCCGGCCTCCTCGGCCTCGGCCAGCGCCTGCGTCACCGCGTCGCCCAGGCCGGAGATGGGCACGCAGCAGTCGGTGGTGACCGCGCGGCAGCCCGGCCGCAGCTGCAGCCCGGACAGGAACGCGTGGTGGCGCGCAGTCCACAGCCGCGTGCGTTCCTCGGGCGTGCGCGCCCACTCGAACGCCGTGCCGCCACGCTCGGCCGCCAGTTCCTGCACGGCGGCGGCCTGCTCGGCCACGCCCGCGTCGCTGCCGTGGAACTCCATCAACAGCATCGGCTTCTCGGGCAGGCCCAGCTTGTCGTGCGCGTTGACGGCGATCACGGCGTTGGCGTCCAGCAGCTCGCAGCGCGCGATGGGCACGCCCACCTGGATCAGCGCGATCACGGTGTCGACCGCGGCCGACGCGTCGTCGAAGGAGCAGACGGCGGCGGCCACGCTCTCGGGCAGCGGATGCAGCTTCAGCGTGACCTCGGTGATCACACCCAGCGTGCCTTCGCTGCCCACCATCAGGCGCGTGAGGTCGTAGCCGGCGCTGGACTTGCGCGCCCGCGTGCCGGTGCGGATCACCTCGCCGCTGGCGGTGACCACCGTCAGCGCCAGCACGTTCTCGCGCATGGTGCCGTAGCGGACGGCGTTTGTGCCCGACGCCCGCGTGGCCGACATGCCGCCCAGCGTCGCGTCGGCGCCCGGGTCGATCGGGAAGAACAGGCCCGAGTCCTTGATCTCGCGATTGAGCTGCATCCGCGTGACGCCCGCCTGCACCGTGACGGTGAGATCCTCGGGGTTGAGCTGCAGCAGCCTGTCCATGCGCGACACGTCGATGCTGACGCCGCCCTGCACGGCCAGCAGGTGGCCCTCCAGCGAGGAGCCGGCGCCGTACGGGATCACGGGCACGCGGTGTCCGGCGGCGCTGGCGACGACGAACGCCACCTCTTCGGTGCTGTCGCAGAACACCACGGCCTCCGGCGGCGGCACGTCGAACGGCGACTCGTCGCGGCCATGCTGCTCGCGCACCGCCAGCGACTGCACGAAGCGCTCGCCGAAGCGCGCGCGCAAGGCCTCGATCATCGCGGCCGGCATGGGCCTCGGCATGAGGTTCACGGAGAAGTCGACGGCAGTGTTCATGGGCGGGTTCCGGCAGCGCTGTTCCAGTCTACGCCGACGGCCGGTGCGAGGTTCTACACTGGCGCCATGGCCAATCGACTCTCACAGATCGCCACCCGCACGGGCGACGACGGCACCACCGGACTGGGCGACGGCACGCGCGTGCCCAAGAGCCACGGGCGCATCGCCGCCATGGGCGACGTGGACGAACTCAACTCGCACATCGGCGTGCTGCTGGCCGAGCCGCTGCCCGACGACGTGCGCGACCTGCTGGTGACGATCCAGCACGAGCTCTTCAACCTCGGCGGCGAGCTGTCCATTCCCGGCTACACGCTGCTCAAGGACGATGCGGTCGCCGCGCTGGACGCCGCGCTGGCGCACCACAACGCCGCGCTGCCGCGCCTGCAGGAATTCATCCTTCCGGCGGGCACGCGCAGCGCGGCGCTCGCGCACGTGGCGCGCGCGGTGGCGCGGCGCGCGGAGCGAGCGGTCGTCACGCTGGCCGCCAGCGAGACGATCAACAACGCGCCGCGGCTGTTCCTGAACCGCCTGTCCGACCTGCTGTTCGTGCTGGCGCGCGTGCTCAATCGCGCCAACCTCGACGGGCTGGGCGGCGACGACGTCTACTGGCACAGCGCGCGGCTGGCGCGCAACCAGGATCCCGACGTCAACTAGCCTTGGCGCTGCGCCGTGCCAGCACCGCGTCGCGCAGCACGTCCAGCACGGTGATCGAGTCGTCCCAGCCGATGCAGCCGTCGGTGATGCTCTTGCCGTACTCGAGCGCCGTCGGATCGTCCTTGCCCGGCGTGAACTTCTGGGCACCTGCGTGGAGGTGGCTCTCCACCATCACGCCGAAGATGCAGCCGTTGCCCGAGGCCACCTGGTCGCCCACATCGCGCGCGACCGCCACCTGGCGCTCGAACTTCTTCTCGCTGTTGGCATGGCTGAAGTCGATCATCAGCTTGCAGCCGAGCTTGGCCGATTCCAGCTCGGCGCACGCGGAACTCACGCTCGCCGCATCGTAGTTCGGGGACTTGCCGCCGCGCAGGATCACGTGGCAATCCTTGTTGCCGCGGGTCTCGACGATGGCCACCTGGCCGTTCTTGTGCACCGACATGAAGTGGTGCGGCCGGCCCGCCGCCTGGATCGCGTCGATGGCGATCTTCAGGTTGCCGTCGGTGCCGTTCTTGAAGCCCACCGGCGCCGACAGGCCCGAGGCCAGCTCGCGGTGCACCTGGCTCTCGGTGGTGCGCGCGCCGATGGCGCCCCAGCTGATCAGGTCGCCGATGTACTGCGGCGAGATCACGTCCAGGAACTCGCCGGCCGCCGGCACGCCCAGCCGGTTGATGTCCACCAGCAGCTGGCGCGCGATGCGCAGGCCCTCGTGGATGCGGTAGCTCTCGTCGAGGTACGGGTCGTTGATCAGGCCCTTCCAGCCGACCGTGGTGCGCGGCTTCTCGAAGTACACGCGCATCACGATCTCGAGGGTGTCGGCGTATTTCTCGCGCTCGGCCTTGAGCTTGCGCGCGTACTCCAGCGCGGCCACCGGGTCGTGGATCGAGCACGGGCCGATCACCACCAGCAGACGGTCGTCCGAGCCGGCCAGGATGTTGCGGATCGCCGAGCGCGTGTTGCCGATCAGCGTCTCCAGCGGCGTGCCGGCGATCGGGAAGAAGCGGATCAGGTGTTCCGGCGGCGGCAGCGGCGTGACGTCGCGGATGCGCTGGTCGTCGGTGTCGCTGGTGCGTTCGCTCAGCGACAACGTGTGGCGCGCTTCGGTCGGCTGCTTGGGATTCGTCATCGGTCGTCTTTCCAGGGATGTCGCGGGGCGGGCGTGGTTTCTTGGCGGGGCGGGCACCGACGAAAAAAAACCGCCGGGTTTGCCGGCGGTCTTTCGAAGGTCTTCGCTGCTTACTTGCGTGCGATCGCTTCTCGAGCCACCTGACGGGGCGAGAACCAAAAGTACGAAAAGAAGAAGCGCGAGACGTTCATGGAATTTCGAATGTAGCACGGCTCGCGAAACGCGTGGCTTCGCGCCGCGGCAAGCGTGCCTTATGCCGTGCCGCCCACCACGAGGCCGTCGATGCGCAGCGTGGGCTGGCCCACGCCCACCGGCACGCTCTGGCCTTCCTTGCCGCACACGCCAACGCCGGAGTCGAGCTCCAGGTCGTTGCCGATCATCGAGATGCGCGTCAGCGCTTCCGGCCCGTTGCCGATCAGCGTGGCGCCCTTGACCGGGTAGAGGATCTTGCCGTTCTCCACCCAGTAGGCCTCGCTCGCCGAGAACACGAACTTGCCGCTGGTGATGTCCACCTGGCCGCCGCCGAAGTTGGTGGCGTACAGGCCGCGCTTGATCGACGCGACGATCTCCTCGCGCGGCTTGTCGCCGGCCAGCATGTAGGTGTTGGTCATGCGCGGCATCGGCGTGTGCGCGTAGCTCTCGCGCCGGCCGTTTCCGGTGGGCTTGACGCCCATCAGGCGCGCGTTCATCGAGTCCTGGATATAGCCGCGCAGGATGCCGTCCTCGATCAGCACGTTGCGCTGGCTCGGGTTGCCCTCGTCGTCGACGTTGAGCGAGCCGCGGCGGTCGGCGATGGTGCCGTCGTCCAGCACGGTGACGCCCTTGGCCGCGACGCGCTTGCCGATGCGGCCCGCGAACGTGCTGGAGCCCTTGCGGTTGAAGTCGCCCTCCAGGCCGTGGCCGACGGCCTCGTGCAGCAGCACGCCGGGCCAGCCCGGGCCGAGCACCACCGTCATCTCGCCGGCGGGCACCGGGCGCGACTCGAGGTTGACCAGCGCCGCGTTGACCGCCTGGTCGACGTACTTGGACAGCACGTTGTCGGTGAAATAGCCCAGGCCGAAGCGCCCGCCGCCGCCGCCCGAACCGGTCTCGCGGCGGCCGTTCTGCTCGGCGATGACGGTGATGGACAGGCGCACCAGCGGCCGGACGTCGGCGGCCCGCGTGCCGTCGGCGCGCGCGATCAGCACCACGTCGTGCTCGGCGGCCAGGCCCGCCATCACCTGCACTACGCGCGGGTCGCGCGCGCGGGCCATCTTCTCGATGCGCTCCAGCAGCGCCACCTTCTGCGTGGAGTCCAGCGTGGCGATCGGATCGGCCGTGCCGTACAGCAGGCGGCTGGTGGAGATCTTCGTCTTGGTCTGCAGCTTCACGCGCCGGCTCTGGCCGGCCGACGCGATGGCCCGCACCGTGCGCGCGGCGTCCATCAGCGACGCGGCGGAGATGTCGTCGGAATACGCGAAGGCCGTCTTCTCGCCGGCGACCGCGCGCACGCCCACGCCCTGGTCGATGGAGAAGCTGCCGCTCTTGACGATGCCTTCCTCCAGGCTCCAGCCCTCATGGCGCGTGGTCTGGAAGTACAGGTCGGCGTCGTCGATGCGGTGCTCGCCCATCGCGGCCAGCGTGGCGGCGAGCGAGGCCTCGGTGAGGCCGAACGGATCGAGCAGCAGGCCTTGGGCGATGGCCAGACGTTCGATCGTGGGTTCGCGAGTGATCACGGCAGGCTCCTGGGTGCGGCGGCCCGTGGATCGGGCCGGCTTTGCGAAAGTTAACTCATTTTGCAGGGGTTTCACCAAGCTCGGCCGCGGCGCGCGGACGTTGAACAAGGACATCGCCGAAGCTTTCCGGCGACGCCACCCCAGCATGGGAGTCTGACATGTTCATCCACGCAACGCTCGCCGCGGCCCCCTTGGCCCTGCGCGCCGCCTCGCCCTGAGGCAGATCACCCGGACGACCGGGTGGGTTCCAGGAGTTCACAGGGACTGTCCGCTCGCGCGGCCAGTCCCTCTTTTTCATTCGTCGTCCGCCTCGTCCCCGGGCGCGTCGGCGCGCCATGCGAGCGCCTGCGCGTACAGGCGCTTGCGCGGGAGCCCGCACAGTTCGGCGGCGATGGCCGAGGCCTGCTTCAGTGGCAGTTCGCGCAGCAGCACGCGCAAGGTGCGCTCGGCGTCGGCGGGCAGGGCGTCCTCGCGCGTCGCCTGCGCCGGGGCGGCATGGAGCACCAGCACGAACTCGCCGCGGCGATGGTTGGCGTCGGCCGCCAGCCACGCCGCGAACCCGCCCACCGGCAGCGTCACCACCTGCTCGAACTGCTTGGTGAGCTCGCGGCAGACCGTGAGCAGGCGCGGCGTCGCGGCGCCGCCCAGCGCCTCGCCCATCGCGGCGGCCAGCGCCTCGATGCGATGCGGCGCCTCGAAGATCACCGTCGACTGGCGGGTGTCGGCCAGGCGGGCCAGTTCGGTCGCGCGTTCCTGGGCCTTGCTGGAGAGGAAGCCGGCGAAGGCGAAGCCGGCGGCCGCAGTGTCGCCCGCCACGCTCAGTGCGGTGATCGCGCTGCTGGCGCCGGGCAGCGGCATGACGCGATGGCCGGCGGCGGCCACCACCTGCACCAGCACGGCGCCGGGGTCGGAGACGGCCGGCGTGCCGGCGTCGCTGATGTAGGCCACGCGCTCACCCGCGGCCAGGCGCGCACAGACCTGCGCGGCGCCGGCGCGCTCGTTGTGCTCGTGCAGCGCCAACAGCGGCTTTTCCAGGCCGAAATGGCGCAGGAAGGCGCTGCTGGTGCGCGTATCCTCGCAGCCGATGACGTCGGCCAACGCCAGCGCGTGCAGCGCGCGCAGGCTGATGTCGGCCAGGTTGCCGATGGGCGTGGCCACCACGTAGAGGCAGCCGCGCGGGAAGTCCTGCAGGCCGGCCACGGCCGCGGCGGTCTGCAGCGTCTGGCGCAGGCCGACGCTCGCGACGGGTTCGCCGGGGCTGCTCAGGGAGTGTTCGGACACGATGGCTTGGCCTTGGAAGAACGGTGCGGGTGCGCGGGCGCCCTCCCCGGACGACGATCGCGCCCGCACGGGACGCGCCGGCGAGGCGCTGGCGCAGCGTTACCTGCAGGCGCGCGGGATGCGCGTCCTCGAACGCAATTATCGAGTGGCGCGCGGGCGTTCCCGCCGGGGCGGTGAAATCGACCTGATCGCGCTCGATGCCGACGGCACGCTGGTGTTCGTCGAGGTGCGGGTCCGGCGCGGTCCGCAAGGGGGTGGCGCGGCAGCCAGCATCGTCGCGACGAAGCGCGCGAGCCTGGTCTACGCGGCGCGCACCTACTTGTCGAGGCTGGATCGGGTGCCGCCCTGCCGGTTCGACGTCGTCGCGGTGGACTGTGACCGGGTGGAGTGGCTGAAGGCGGCGTTCGACGCGGATTGAACTCGCGGATACGACCTTCAACGCATCCATCGGCCGCTGAAACGGCTTCTTTATAGGTGCAAACCCGTAATTTGCAGGAATAATCGGCGTCAATAGGCGTCGTGTTGCGCCGCAGCAGCCCGCGGCGGAACTCGACGGCGCATCGCGACTCTGTCCTACGAAGCGCTGCACTATGATCCGCGCGCGGTCCCCCCAGCGGACTGCCCCACCTGGACTCCATGCTCGAACCTCGCATCCAACAGCATTTCTTCGAAAGCGCCGACCTCAGCTACCAGGCAGCCGAAGCCATGGCGCGCCCGATCGCCGACGCCGCGCAGGCCATCGTCGACTGCGTCACCGCCGGCGGCCGCCTCTGGGTTCACGGCCGCGGCGTCGCCCAGGCGCCGGCCCAGCTGCTGGGCGCGGCGTTGTCGGGCCGCTTCGAGCGCGAGCGCCCGGGCCTGGCCGCGATGGTGCTGGCCGTCGATCCCCTGCTGCTGTCCGAGCCGCGCGCCAGCGAGGCCGACGCCCCGGCGGTGACGCAGTTGCGCGTGCTGGGCCAGGCCGGCGACGTGCTGGTGGCCTTCGCGCTGCGTCCCGACGACACGCTGCTGGCCGCCCTGGTGGGCGCCGCCCACGAGCGCGAGATGAGCGCCCTGGTGATCGCCGGACGCGAGCCGGGTGTCGGCGCGCCACGCGCTACCCCGGGCATCGCCGCCGAGACCGACATCTGGATCTCCGTCCCGCACGAGCGGCCCGCGCGCATCTGCGAACTCCAACTGCTGACGCTGCACGCCCTGTGCGATGCCGTCGACCTCCAACTGCTCGGCGACGCCGACCTCTGATGACCATGAACACCTCCGCCTCCACCCGCCGTCCGCTCTTCGCCACCGTCCTCGTGGGCGCGCTGGCCGCCGCCACGCTCGCCTCGATGCAGGGCTGCATCGCGCTGCTGGGCGCTGGCGCCGTGGCCGGCGGCCTGTCGCTCAACGATCGCCGCACCGGCGGCACGCAGATCGAGGACCAGGCCATCGAGCTGAAGTCCGGCGGCCGCATCCGCGAGGCCATCGGCGACAAGGGCCACATCAACGTGACCAGCTACAACCGCATCGCGCTGGTCAGCGGCGAAGTGCCGGCCGACGCCGACAAGGCGGCCGTCGAGAAGGCCATCGCGGGCATCGAGGGCGTCACCAACGTCGTCAACGAGCTGGAGGTGGGCGCCAACAGCACCCTCTCCACGCGCTCCAGCGACACGGTGATCACCACGCGGGTCAAGAGCGGCCTGATCGACGCCAAGGACATCCAGGCCAGCGCGATCAAGGTGGTCACCGAGCGCGGCAACGTGTACCTGATGGGCCGCGTCAGCGAGCGCGAGGCCGCGCGAGCGGCCGACATCGCCCGTTCGCAGCCCAGCGTGATGAAGGTGGTGCGCGTGTTCGAGATCCTCACCGAAGACCAGCTGTCCAACCTGAAGTAGGCGCGCCGACGCCCCAATGAAAACGGACGCCGCGGCGTCCGTTTTTCGTGGGCCCGCGCCTTACTTGTTGAGCAGGCGGATCAGGCTGGAGGTGTCCCAGCGGCCGCCGCCGCGGTTCTGCAGCTCGGCGTAGAACTGATCCACCAGCGCCGTGGCCGGCAGGCGCGCGCCGTTGCGCCGCGCCTCGTCCAGCACCAGGCCGAGATCCTTGCGCATCCAGTCCACCGCGAAGCCGAAGTCGAACTTGTCCTCGACCATCGTCTTGCCGCGGTTGTCCATCTGCCAGCTCTGCGCCGCGCCCTTGCCGATCACGTCGAGCACAGCCGGCATGTCGAGGCCCGCGCGCTGGCCGAATGCCACCGCCTCGGAAAGGCCCTGCACCAGCCCCGCGATGCAGATCTGGTTGACCATCTTGGCGAGCTGGCCGGAGCCGCTCTCGCCCAGGCGCGTGACCGCGCGCGAGAACGCCATCGCCACCGGCTTCATCGCGTCGAAGGGCGCGGCGTCGCAGCCGCACATCACGGTCAGCAGGCCGTTGACCGCGCCCGCCTCGCCGCCGGACACCGGTGCATCGACGAAGTGCAGGCCGCGCCGCGAGGCGACGCCGTGCAGCTCGCGCGCGACGTCGGCCGAGGCCGTGGTGTGGTCCACCAGCACCGCGCCGGCGGTCATGCCCGCGAAGGCGCCGTCGTCGCCGAGGACGACCGAGCGCAGGTCGGCGTCGTTGCCCACGCACGCGAACACGAAGTCCGCGCCCGCCGCCGCCTCGCGCGGCGTGGCCGCGATGCGGCCGCCGTGCTTGCCCACCCAGGCCCGCGCCTTCGCGGCGGTGCGGTTGTAGACGGTGACCTGGTGGCCCGCGGCGGCCAGGTGGCTGGCCATCGGGCCGCCCATCACGCCCAGGCCGAGGAAGGCGACCTTGCGGGACGGGGTCTGCTCGTAAGTCTTTGCCATGGATCGAAACGGTTCAGCCGAAGGTCATGTGTTCAGTGCCGGCGGCCAGATCCGTCGAGCGCGAGCGTTCGCTGTCGAGCTTGATCTGCAGGCGCAGGTCGTTGACGGAGTCGGCGTTGCGCAGCGCGTCTTCGTAGGTGATGAGATTGGCCTCGTACATGTCGAACAGCGCCTGGTCGAAGGTCTGCATGCCCAGCTCGCGCGAGCGCTTCATCAGGTCCTTCAGGTCGCCCACCTTGCCCTGGAAGATGAGGTCGGCCACCAGCGGCGTGTTCAGCAGGATCTCGACGGCGGCCACGCGGCCCTTGCCCTCCTGGCGCGGCAGCAGGCGCTGCGAGATGAGCGCCTTCATGTTCAGCGACAGGTCCATCAGGAGCTGCGTGCGCCGCTCTTCCGGGAAGAAGTTGATCATCCGGTCGAGCGCCTGGTTGGCGCTGTTGGCATGCAGCGTGGCCATGCACAGGTGGCCCGTCTCGGCGAACGCGACGGCCAGGTCCATGGTCTCGCGATCGCGGACCTCGCCCATCAGGATGACGTCGGGCGCCTGGCGCAGCGCGTTCTTCAGCGCCGCCTCCCAGGACTCGGTGTCGATGCCGATCTCGCGCTGGGTGACGATGCAGTTCTTGTGCGGATGCACGAACTCCACCGGGTCTTCCACCGTGATGATGTGGCCGAAGGTGTTCTCGTTGCGCCAGTCGAGCATGGCGGCCTGCGAGGTGGTCTTGCCCGAGCCGGTGGCGCCCACCATGATGATCAGGCCGCGCTTGGTGAGCGCGACGTCCTTGAGCACGCGCGGCAGCCCGAGGCTGTCGATGGTGGGGATCTCCTGCGGGATGGTCCGCAGCACGATGCCCACGTGGCTCTGCTGCAGGAACGCGCTGCAGCGGAAGCGGCCGATGCCCTGCGGCGAGATCGCGAAGTTGCACTCCTTGGTGCGCTCGAAATCGGACGCCTGCTTGTCGTTCATGATGGCGCGCGCCAGCGCCATGGTGTGCGCGCCGGTGAGCGGCTGCGGCGACACCTTGGTGACCTTGCCGTCGACCTTGATCGCGGGCGGGAAGTCGGCCGTGAGGAACAGGTCGGAGCCGTTGCGCGTGACCATCAGGCGCAGCAGGTCGTTGACGAACTTCGAGGCTTGTTCTCTTTCCATGACCGTCTTCCTTCAATATCTGCAGACACCATCTTGCCAGCACAGGGCCGGACCGGGCGTGTTCAATGGCAACGACCGCGGCAGGGCGGCCGGCGCCCCCCTCATTCGCGCGTGAGCAGGGCCGACAGGCGGGCGCTGACCTGGCGCAGGCGCAACGACAGGCGGCGGGCCAGCCACGCCAGCAGCGCGGCCGCCAGCCGGGGCTCGTGCTGCATCATGCGGTCGAGCGCGGCCGCACCGAGCACCGCGAACTTGGCCGACGTGAGCGTGGTGCAGGCCGAGAAGCGCGCGCCGGCGTCCAGCAGCGACATCTCGCCCAGCACGTCGCCCGCGCGCGACTCGCCCAGGCGCGCCTTGGCGCCCCACGGCTGCACGCGCTCGACAGCGACGGTGCCATCGAGCACGATCAGCAGGAAATCGCCCTGCTCGTCCTGCCCGATCACCTGGCGGCCGGCCTCCACCTGAACGTACTCGAGGTAGTTGCCGAACACCGACAGCGACTCCGGGCCCAGTTGCGACAGCTGCGGGTCCTGCCCGAACAGCTTCACCAGCGCGAGCGTGCCCAGCGCCGAGTCGTACGGCTTCGTGTGCAGGTCGATGCTGCGCGTGTCCCAGCTGACCATGAGCTGGGTGTCCTGGTTCTGTTCCTGGAACTGCGTGGCGAAGTAGCTGGACGAATCGTCGCGCGGCGCGACCGCCAACGGTTTGGGTTTGCGACGAAACCGGGCTAGAAGGTTTTTCACGGAGGTCGAAGGCGCGGTGGCGATACGGGTCAGCCCGGGAAGTTTTCCGGGAACTTGGCCTTCTGGCGTGCTTCCGCCGGCGCGACGATGTTGCGGCGCACCAGGTCGGCCAGGCACTGGTCGAGCGTCTGCATGCCGGCCGCGTTGCCGGTCTGGATCGACGAGTACATCTGGGCGATCTTGTTCTCGCGGATCAGGTTGCGGATGGCCGCGGTGCCCAGCATGACCTCGTGCGCCGCGACACGGCCGGCGCCGTCCTTGGTCTTGCACAGCGTCTGAGAGATGACGGCGATCAGCGATTCGGAGAGCATCGCGCGCACCATGTCCTTCTCGGCCGCGGGGAACACGTCGACCACGCGGTCGATGGTCTTGGCGGCGCTGGACGTGTGCAGCGTGCCGAAGACCAGGTGGCCCGTCTCGGAGGCGGTGAGCGCCAGGCGGATGGTCTCCAGGTCGCGCATTTCGCCCACCAGGATGCAGTCGGGATCCTCGCGCAGCGCCGAGCGCAGCGCGTTGGAGAAGCTGAGCGTCTGCGGGCCCACTTCGCGCTGGTTGATCAGGCACTTCTTGGACTCGTGGACGAACTCGATCGGATCCTCGATGGTCAGCACGTGGCCGTAGCTGTTGTCGTTGAGGTGGTCGATGATGGCGGCCAGCGTGGTGGACTTGCCGGAGCCCGTGGGGCCGGTCACCAGCACCAGGCCGCGCGGCTTCATCGCCAGTTCGGCGAAGATCTTGGGGCAGTTCAGCTGCTCCAGCGTGAGGATCTTGGACGGGATGGTACGGAACACGGCGGCCGCGCCGCGGTTCTGGTTGAACGCGTTGACGCGGAAGCGCGCCAGGCCCTGGATCTCGAACGAGAAGTCGCACTCAAGCGTGTCTTCGTAGTGCTTGCGCTGGGTGTCGTTCATGATGTCGTACACCAGGCCGTGGACCTGCTTGTGCGACATCGGATCGACATTGATGCGGCGAACGTCGCCGTGCACGCGGATCATCGGCGGCAGCCCTGAGGACAGGTGGAGGTCGGATGCCTTGTTCTTGACCGAAAACGCGAGCAGTTGGGTGATGTCCATGTGGTCCGTGGCCCCGCAAGGGCTTATGCTCCGGCCCGAATGGCCAGCATCGCAGAGAACATACTACAAGTCCGGGGCCGAATTGCGTCGGCTTGCCGGGCATTTGACCGACTTCCGGCAACCGTGCACCTGTTGACCGTCACGAAGACGTTTCCGGGTGTTTCAGTGCGCGCCGCGTTCGACGCCGGCGAGCGCGATTTCGGTGAGAACTACGTGCAGGAGGCCCTCGGGAAGATCGTCGAACTGGCCGACCTCCGGCGCGAGGTCCGCTGGCACCTGATCGGCCCGCTCCAGAGCAACAAGGCGCGCGAGGTCGCCACCCATTTCGACTGGGTGCACTCGGTCGACCGCATGAAGCTGGCGCAGCGCCTGTCCGACCTGCGGCCACCGGAACTGCCGCCGCTGCAGGTGTGCCTGCAGGTCAACATCAGCGGCGAGGACAGCAAGAGCGGGGTGGCACCGGAGGCGGCGCTGACGCTCGCGCGCGCGGTGGCGGCGCTGCCGCGCCTGAAGCTGCGCGGCCTGATGGCCATTCCCGAGCCGGCCGGCGACCTGGCGGCGCAGCGCGAGCCGCACCGGGCGCTGCGCAAGCTGCTCGACGCCATGAACGCCGAGGGCCTCGGGCTGGACACCCTGTCGATCGGCATGAGCGCCGACCTGGAGGCCGCGATCGCCGAGGGGGCGACCTGGGTGCGGATCGGGTCGGCGATCTTCGGGTCGCGTCCCGCGAAGCCGGAAGCGGCTTCCTGAGCGGGGCACGGATCAGCCGCGCAGAAGCGCGAATTCCCGCAGCGCGGCGGGCTCGTCGATCGGCGCGAACACTTCCACCACCGACAGGCCGTCGCGCAGGTCCAGCGTCGAGTCCAGGAAGCCGTTGAAGCGCAGCGACGGGTCGTACTCCGCCTCGCCCAGCGTCTCGATGGCCTCGAGCGTCGGCCAGGTGCGGCGGTAGACCACGGCGTCGCTGTGCATCGCGGCACGCACCATCGTGCGGGCAGCCAGGCTGCGCGCGTAGTCGTTGGCGGCGTGGTTCGCGTGGGCGATGTAGGCGGCGGCTGCGTTCATGGAAACCTCGGCTGGTTCGGTGTTTCGGTGGGCCGGACTCGTCGTCCAACCGATGACCGAACTTTGCCGCTCGAGGTAACCGGACGCATCCCTCCGGTGGGGGGGCCGCCTCAGATGGGCAGCGCGTTGGTCGTCTTGACCTCTTCCATCACCGTGTAGGTGCGGGTCTCGCGAACGCCCGGCAGGCTCCAGATCACCGAGGCGATCATCTCGCGGTAGGCGGCCATGTCGGCCACGCGGGTCTTGATGAGGTAGTCGAAGCCGCCGGCCACGAGGTGGCACTCGAGGATCTCGGGACGCGTCTGGACGGCCGCCTTGAAGGTGTCCATGATGTCCGGCGCGGTGCGGTCGAGCAGCACCTCGATGAAGACCATCATGCTGGCCCCGAGCTTGTTCGGGTTCAGGCGGGCCTCGTAGCCGAGGATGAAGTTCTCGCGCGTGAGGCGTTTCACGCGCTCGAGGACGGCCGTGGGCGACAGGTGCACCTCCTCGGCCAGCTTCAGGTTGCTGATGCGACCGTCCCGCTGCAGCACGCGCAGGATGCGGGCGTCGATCTTGTCGATGCCCTTGTCGTTCGACAGATTCGATGCCGACGACGGTTCGGGCTGGCTCTTGTTCATGCTGGACGAATCTCCGCGCTCTCTGACGAAATCCGAATTTATCTCATGGATTCTCGCCCTAAGCTACCAAATTATCCAGTCAGGATTTCTACCGCCATGCCTTCATCCAACGCTCCATTTGTAGCGCCTCCGCAACAAGCCCGCCTGCCCTATCCGTACCGGCCGGAGGTGGAGGTGGTGGAGGCCGCGTTGACCACCCTGGCGGGCCAGCTGGACTGGGCGCAGGTGATCCGCGCGGGCCGGCCCTGGGTGGACGCGGTACGCGACAAGCCGGCGCCGTTCTGGGCGATGGAATCGCTGCTGCGCGAGTACCCGATCTCCAGCGCCGAGGGCCTGGCCCTGATGCGACTGGCCGAGGCGCTGCTGCGCGTGCCCGACGTCGAAACCGCGATCGCGCTCACCGCCGACCAGCTGGGCCGCGCCGACTTCGACGCCGACAAGGGGGTGGACGGCCCGCACAAGATGCTGGCGGGCATCTCGGCCAGCGCCATCTCGCTGTCCAAGAAGTTCCTGCCCGACGCCGAGGGCGAGGGCGGGCTGCTCAAGCGACTGGGCGCCAAGACCGTGGTGGCCGCCACCGTGCGCGCGATCCAGCTGCTGGGCCGCCAGTTCGTGCTCGGGCGCACCATCGCCGAGGCGATGGAGGAGGCGCAGGGCCAGCGCAAGGACGTGGAGAGCGCCCGCCGCGGCAGCGCCGACGCCGCCACCGGCCTGCGCTTCTCGTACGACATGCTGGGCGAGGGCGCCCGCACCGAGCACGACGCCGAGCGCTACCTGGCCTCCTACGCCAATGCCATCCGGGCGATCTCGCGCGGCCAGGTCGCCGCGTCGCCCGAGACGGCCGACGGTATCTCCATCAAGCTGTCGGCCCTGTTCTCGCGCTACGAGGACGGCCAGCGCGAGCGCGTGTTCGCCGAGCTGCTGCCGCGCGTGTGGGCCCTGGTGGCGCAGGCCGCCACCGCCAACCTGAACCTCACCATCGACGCCGAGGAGACCGACCGCCTCGAGCTGTCGCTGGACGTGCTGGACGCGCTCGCCGAGCGCATCGCCGACGCCTTCCCGAAGTGGGGCGGCTTCGGCCTGGCCGTGCAGGCCTACCAGAGCCGCGCGCTGCGGGTGGTGGACGCCGTCGCCGAGATCGCGCGCCGCCACAAGCTGCGCTTCATGGTGCGCCTGGTCAAGGGCGCCTACTGGGACGGCGAGATCAAGCGCGCGCAGGAGGGCGGCCTGGCCGGCTATCCGGTCTTCACGCACAAGGAACACACCGACATCTCGTACCTGGCCTGCGCGCGCTCGCTGATCGCGCACGCCGACGTCATCTACCCGCAGTTCGCCACGCACAACGCCGGCACCATCGCCGCGATCCTGCAGATGGCGCGCGCCAAGGGTGCCGCGTTCGAGATGCAGCGCCTGCACGGCATGGGCGAGGGCATCTACCGCGAGGTGATGAAGGATCCGGCCGTCGCGTGCCGCGTGTACGCGCCCGTGGGCGAGCACCGCGACCTGCTGGCCTACCTGGTGCGCCGCCTGCTGGAGAACGGCGCCAACTCGAGCTTCGTGCACCAGCTGGCCGACAGCGCGGTGGACGTGGAGCGCCTGCTCGCCTCGCCGATGACCACCGCGCGGCCGCCGGCGTTCCCGATGCCGACGTTCCTCTACCCGGTCGAGCACGGACTGCAACGCCGCAACTCCACCGGCGCCGACCTGGCCGTGATCGCCGATCGCGCGCCGCTGGACGCCGCCGTCGCAGCCACCGTGGTGCCCGTGATCCGCGAGGCCACCCCCGAAGACGTCATCACCGCGATGGCGAAGCTCGACGACGGCTTCGCGGCCTGGAACGAGCGCCCCGTCACCGAGCGCGCCGCCATCATCCGCCGCGCCGGCGACCTGCTGGACGCGCGCCTGGCCGAGTTCTGCGGCCTGCTCGTGAAGGAGGCGCACAAGACGCTGGGCGACTGCGTGGCCGAAGTGCGCGAGGCAGTCGACTTCTGCCGCTACTACGCCGACCAGGCGCAGATCCGCCTGCAGGACCAGGTGCTGCCCGGCCCCACCGGCGAGAGCAACGAGCTGCGCATGAACGGCCGCGGCGTGTTCGTGTGCATCTCGCCCTGGAACTTCCCGCTGGCCATCTTCGCGGGCCAGGTGGTGGCCGCGCTCGTGGCCGGCAACACGGTGGCCGCCAAGCCGGCCGAACAGACGCCGGCCGTGGCCGCGCGCATGGTGGCCCTGCTGCACGAGGCCGGCGTGCCCAACGACGCGCTGGCGCTGCTGCACGGCCCGGGCGAGACCATCGGCGCCTCGCTCACCGCCAACCCGCACTGCTCGGGCGTGTGCTTCACCGGCTCGACGCAGGTGGCCAAGATCATCCAGCGCACCCTCGCGCACAAGGACGGCCCCATCGTGCCGTTCATCGCCGAGACCGGCGGCCTCAACGCGATGATCGTCGACTCCAGCGCGCTGCCGGAGCAGGTGGTGGACGCCGTCGTCCAGAGCGCGTTCCGCTCGGCCGGCCAGCGCTGCTCCGCGCTGCGGCTGCTGGTGGTTCACGGCTCGATCGCCGACGGCGTCATCGAGATGATCCGCGGCGCGCTGGGCGTGCTCAACGTGGGCGACCCGGCGCTGCTGGCCACCGACGTGGGCCCGGTCATCGACGGCGAGGCCTACGACAACGTGTCGCGCAACGTCGCGCGCCTGAAGAAGGATGCGAAGCTGCTGGGCGAGAGCCACGTGGCGTCCGCGTTCCCGCGCCTGGTGGCGCCGGCCGCCTTCGAGCTCGGCGCCATCGCCGACCTGAAGGAGGAGATCTTCGGCCCGGTGCTGCACGTGGTGCGCTGGAACGGCGACGTCGACCAGGTGATGCGCGACATCAACGACCTGGGCTACGGCCTCACGCTGGGCATCCAGACCCGCATCGACAGCCGCGCGCAGCGCCTGGCGAAGCTGGCCAAGGTGGGCAACGTCTACATCAACCGCAACATGATCGGCGCGGTGGTGGGCGTGCAGCCGTTCGGCGGCGAAGGCCTGTCGGGCACCGGCCCGAAGGCGGGCGGCCCGCACTACCTGTTCCGCTTCTGCGCCGAGCAGACGCTCACCGTCAACACGGCCGCCGCCGGCGGCAACGCCGCGCTGTTGGCCGGCGAATCCGGCGGTCACTGACAGGCCGCCACCCGTCATCCTGCGCGAAGTCGCGGGATGACATGGCAGCGCGTCAATTCGTGATCTTCAGCCAGTTGATGTTGTAGCCGCCGGCCAGCGCCTTCACGGCGATCTGCTGCTGGCCCGCGGGCAGCGTCACCTGGTGCGACACCGTGGTCCAGGTCTGCCAGCCGCCGGTCCTGGGCACGCTCACGCTGCCGTAGACGGGGCTGCCGCCGGCCTTCTCGAGCTGGATCACGCCGCCGCCGTTGAGGCTCGCCACGCGGTACGAGACCGTGTACGTGCCGGCCACCGGGATGTTGACGTTCCAGACGATCCAGTCGTTGGTGTCGATCCAGCCCACGTCCAGGCCGCCTTCGGAGCAGGCCTCGGTCTGCACGCCGCTCATCGCGGCCCAGTTCTCGGCCTCGATCTGGATGCTCACCGGCGCGGCGCCCTTCTGGTAGACGCGCACGTAGTCGACGTACATCTTCGCGGGCAATGCAGCGTCGTTGATCGTGAAGCCCGGCCAGTTGCCGCCCACGGCCATGTTGAGCAGCAGGAAGAACGGGTTCTGGAACGCCTGCGTGTTGCCGGCGCCGTTGGTGATCTGGAACTGGTTGTACTGGGTGCCGTCGACGAACCACTTGATGTAGTCCTGGTCCCATTCGACGGCGTACACGTGATAGTCGGTCGGCGTGGTGCCGATGCTGTTGCTGTAGTCGGCCTGCGAGCCGTTGGCGGCCTGCCAGTGCACGCTGCCGTAGACCGTGCCGGCGGTGTTGATCTGCTCCATGATGTCGGTCTCGCCCGAGGCGGGCCAGCCGACGCTGGAGATGCTGTTGCCCAGCATCCACCAGCCCGGCCAGGTGCCTTGCACGGCCGGCAGCTTGATGCGCGCCTCCATGCGGCCGTACTTCCAGCTGCGCGTGCCCTGCGTCTTCATGCGCGCGGAGGTGTAGTGATAGCCGCCGTAGTCCTCGCGCTTGGCCGTGATGACGAGGTTGCCGTTCTCGATGGTCGCGTTCTCCTTGCGGTAGTACTCGAGCTCGTTGTTGCCCCAGCCGCCGCCGCCGGTCTCGAAGACCCAGTCGGGACCGATGGAGCCGTTGAACTCGTCCGACCAGACGAGCTGCCAGGACTGGGCCTGGGCCGCCTGGCCCAGTATCAGCGCGGCGGCCGATGCGAGAAGGTGTCGGAATTTCATGGTGCTTGCCTCGTGCGTATGGTTGTGAGTACCGTCGTCGGCGAGCCATGGAACCGGTTCCGTCCGCCGTCGGCCGATGCTAGGGAAAGCGCTTTCATGAGTCATCCCCAAAACGCGGTACGGCGGGCTGTATCCGGCGTCTTTCAACCGATGTGGGCCGGATTTAGTCCCGTCGCGAGGACGCGAGGGCCCGTTCGCCGCGATTCATGCGGCGCGGAGGCCCGGCGCCGAGCCAGGCAGTCAGTCAGCCCAGGCGCGACGCGTCGGCCTTGCCCAGCAGCCACTGCAGGCCGGCCAGGTGCTGCTGGTCGTGGCTGCACAGGTAGTGGATGAGGCTGCGCAGCGTCAGCGGGCCGTAGCCCTCGAAGACGGCGGTGCGCGCGAGCTGTGCGTCGCCGAGGCCCGAGATCATTTCCAGCGTCTCTGCCCGCGCGGCGCGGAACGCGGAGAGCGCGCGCGCAGGCTCGTCACGCGCGTAGGCGCGCTCGCGCACGAGGGCGTCCGTGTCGATGGATGCGAGCAACGGGTTCGTCTCGGCCAGCGTGCGGCGGATGCGCACCTGATAGCCGTCGATCTCGATGTCGCGCACGTGGCACAGCTGTTCGAGCGCCGTGAGCGGCTCGCTGGGCACGCCGTCCCACGAGGCCGGCGCCCAGCGCGTGAACTCCGGCGCAAAGGCGGCGAAGTGGGCTTCGAGCTGGTCGGGAAAGGCGGCGAGTGCGGCGAGCGTGACGGCGTGCATCGCGCCATCTTGCCGCACTCCCGCAGTCATTGCGCGGCGCGGGCCTTCGCGGCGAGCGCGGCGAATTCCTCCTTGCCGAACGCGGTGCCCAGCAGGCCCCAGCCGCCCTCGGCTGCCTCGGTGAGGATCACCCAGGTGCGCGCGGCCTGGGACGGGTCGCCGGACAGCGTCGCGACGATTCCCGTGGCCTCCTTGACCAGTTGCCGCTGGCCGTCGCGGCTCAGCGCCCCCGGCGGCGTGATCACCTGCACGCGCACCGTGCGCGCCTGCGCGGTGGCGTGGGTCTGCACCGCCGACGCGGGCAGCCGGTGGATGTAGGCCGCCGTGTTGTCCGCGTGGAACGGGCCGGGGGTGGGCACGCCCTCGGCGCGCAGCACGGCCAGCGTCAGCTGCTCGCCGAGCGCGCGATCCGCGTCGACGGGAAACAGGTCGGCGGGGGCATAGACATCGATCATCGGCATGGCGGGCTCCTGGAAACTATGATGGGTTGCATAGAGCTTAGACTATGACAACCAACATAGTCAAGCCAGGGAGCGCCAGTGGCCGGCGAGGTGCGCAAGAAGATGATCGCGGGAGCGACGCAGTTGCTGGCGCGCCGCGGGCTGCAGGCCACGTCGTTCGCGGAGGTGCTGGAGCACACGGGCGCGCCGCGCGGCTCGGTCTACCACCACTTTCCCGAGGGCAAGGACCAGATGGTGGGCGAGGCCGTCGACCTGGCCGGCGCGTTCCTGGTGAGCGCGCTCGACAAGCGGGCCGGCGCGTCCGCGGTGCAGGTCGCCGAGCACTTCCTCGCGATCTGGCGCGGCGTGCTCGCGCAATCGAGATGCGAGTCGGGTTGCGCCGTGCTGGCCGTGGCGGTGGCCACGGACTCGCCCGCGCTCCTGAACCGCGCGGCCGAGGTGTTCCGGCTCTGGCGGCAACGGCTCGCCGAACTGCTGGAGCAGGGCGGCCTGGCGCGCAAGGAGGCGCGCCGTTTCGCGACCGTGCTGGTCGCGTCGGCCGAAGGCGCCGTGGTCCTGAGCCGCGCGGAACAGGACATGGAGCCGTTCGAGACGGTGGCGCGGCAGCTCGTCGAGCAGGCGCGCACGTTGGCGAAGTAGCGCACCAATGGAAAAGGCCCCGCGAGCGGGGCCTTCGTGGAGCCGGGCGACCAGGCCTCAGGGATACAGGCCGCGCTCCTCGCGCGCGATCAGGATGCGTTCGCACGCGACCGCGAACGTGGCGGTGCGCAGAGTGATCTTGTGGCGGTCGGCCGTGTCCCAGATCTTCTTGAGCGCGTCCACCATGATCTTGTCCAGGCGCACGTTGATCTCGTCCTCGCTCCAGAAGAAGCTGGAGAAGTCCTGCACCCACTCGAAGTACGACACTGTCACGCCGCCGGCGTTGCAGATGACGTCCGGCACCACGAGCACGTTGCGCTCGAACAGCATGTCGTCGGCCTTCGACGTGGTGGGGCCGTTGGCGCCCTCGAGCACCAGCTTGGCCTTGATGCGGCGGGCGCGATCCTCGTTGATCTGGCCTTCGAGCGCGGCCGGGATCAGGATGTCGCAATCGACGTCCCAGAACTCTTCCGACTTCATCACGTCGGCGCCCCTGAAGCCGGCCACGCCGCCGGTGTTGGCCACGTGCGGCATCAGGTCGGCCAGGTCGAAGCCGTTGGCGTTGTAGATGGTGCCGGTGTGGTCCTGCGCGGCCACGATCTTGCCGCCGGCCTGCGCGAACAGCTCGGCGGCGGAGCCACCGACGTTGCCGAAGCCCTGCACGGCCACGCGGGCGCCATTGAGGTCGAGGCCGATGCGGCGCGCCGCTTCCCTGCCGGTGACGAACACGCCGCGGCCGGTGGCCTTGATGCGGCCGGCCGAGCCGCCCAGGTGCAGCGGCTTGCCGGTGACCACGCCGGTGGACGTGGAGCCGGTGTTCATCGAGTACGTGTCCATCATCCAGGCCATGATCTGGCCGTTGGTGTTCACGTCGGGCGCGGGGATGTCCTTCTGCGGGCCGATGATCAGGCCGATCTCGCTCGTGTAGCGGCGCGTCATGCGCTCGAGTTCCTTCGTCGACAGCAGCTTGGGGTCGACGCGGATGCCGCCCTTGGCACCGCCGAACGGCAGGTTCACGGCCGCGGTCTTGACCGTCATCCAGGCCGACAGGGCCATCACTTCTTCCAGCGTGACGTCCGGGTGGTAGCGCACGCCGCCCTTGCCCGGGCCGCGCGACAGGTTGTGCTGCACGCGGAAGCCCTCGAAGTGCGCGACGGTGCCGTTGTCCAGCTCGATGGGCACGTCGACGATCAGCGCGCGCTTCGGGCGCTTGAGGGTCTCCACCCAGCGCGCCAGGTTGCCGAGGTAGGGCACCACGCGGTCGACCTGCGAGAGGTACGTGCCCCAGGGGCTGTCCGCGGTCGGCGAAACGTACGACAGATTGCTCATGACGGATTTCCTTGTGTCTGAATTGAGGTTCGCGGTCGCTGGCGCCTCGTGAGCGGCGACCTGCAAGATCCTTGGGCACGGGCGGCCTCGATCGGAAACGAGCCCACGCCGGGAGTGGAGCGGACTGTAGGCCGGACCGCGCCGAATTAGTCACGGAGCGATATGCAAGATTTGCATGACCCCTGTGCCTCGGTTTCATGCCGGTTACGGCGGGGTGCCCGCCTACACTGGACGCATGACGAACTCGAACATCCCCGCCGCGGACCCCCCGGGGGCTCGCGCGCCGCTGCTGGGTTTCGTGGGCGGCGGCAACATGGCCTGCGCCATCCTGGGCGGGCTGGTCGCCGCCGGCCATCCGGCGGACCGCGTGGTGGTGGTGGAGCCCTACGCGCCCCAGGCCGACATCGTTCGCGCCAGGTTCGGCGTTCGCGTGGAAGCCGCCGGCGACGCCGCGCTGGCCGGCACCGACATCGTCGTGTGGGCCGTCAAGCCGCAGGTCTTTCGCGAGGCCGCCGCGCCGTGCGCGCCCCACGTGGGCGGCGCGCTGCACCTGTCGGTGATGGCCGGCATCCGCAGCGACACGATCGCGCGCGCCACCGGCAGCGAGCGCGTGGTGCGCGCCATGCCCAACACGCCCGCGTTGATCGGCGAGGGCATCGCCGGCCTGTACGCGCGCGCCGCGGTGACGGCCGACGATCGCGCCGCGATCGAGCGCGTGCTGGCGCCTACCGGCGAGACGCTGTGGGTGGCGCAGGAGGGCGATCTCGATGCCGTGACGGCGCTGTCGGGTTCCGGCCCGGCCTACGTGTTCTTCTTCCTCGAGGCCATGATGCAGGCCGCGGCCGACATGGGCCTGTCGCCCGAACAGGGCCGACGGCTGGCGCAGGCCACCTTCAAGGGCGCGACCTCGCTGGCGCGCGCCTCCGACGAATCGCCCGAGACGCTGCGCTCGCGCGTGACGTCCAAGGGCGGCACCACCTACGCCGCGATCACGGCGATGGAGGCCGCGGGCGTGAAGCGGGCGATCGTCGCGGCCTTGCGCGCAGCGCAGGCGCGGGCAAGGGAACTCGGGGACGAATTCGGCGCCTGACGCCGCGGCTCACTGCAGCGACCAGACCTTCTGGTACGACAGCACGACGCCGAGGAACACCGCCGCGCCGACCCAGTGGTTGGCCCGGAAGGCGCGGAAGCAGCCGTCGCGGGTGCGTGCGTAGATGAGCGTGAAATGCCACGCGGCCTGCAACGCGGCCGCCACGATGCCCACCGCATAGACCGGCCCCAGGCCCAGCTTCAGGCCCAGGTACAGCCACGACAGCAGGTAGACCGCGTAGAACGCCATCACCCCGGCCACGTCGAAGCGGCCCAGCGTGATGGCCGAAGTGCGCATGCCGATCTTCAGGTCGTCGTCGCGGTCGACCATCGCGTACTCGGTGTCGTAGGCCAGCACCCAGAACAGGTTGCCCACCAGCAGCAGCCAGGCCAGCATGGGCACCGCCGCGGGAATGGCCGCCGGCGACCAGTCGTGGCCGCCGGTGGCGGCGGCGAACGCCATCGGGATGCCGAACGAGAACGCCACGCCCAGCACGGCCTGCGGCATCGAGACGTAGCGCTTGGCGTACGGATAGATCAGCGTGACCACCAGCGCCACGAACGACAGCAGGATGGTGGGCGGGTTGGTGGTGAGCACCAGGCCGAACGCCAGCAGCGCCAGCACCGCGCCGAAGGTGAGCGCGGCCCGCACCGACAGCGCGCCGCTGGTGACCGGGCGCTGGGCGGTGCGCTTGACGTGCTTGTCGAACTCGCGGTCGGCCACGTCGTTGACGCAGCAGCCGGCGCTGCGCATCAGGATCGTGCCGAGCGTGAACACCGCCAGCAGGTGCCAGCCGGGGAAGCCGTCGCAGGCGATCCACAGCGCCGACAGCGTGGGCCACAGCAGCAGCAGCCAGCCGGCGGGGCGGTTCCAGCGGATCAGGTCGAGGTAGAGGGAGACGCGGGGGTTCGACATCCGGCGATTCTCGCCGCTTCGCGCGCCAACGGGCTCGGCTACAGCGCGCCCAGCACCATGGTCATCTCTTGCGGCGCCAGCCCGCCCCGCGCCATGATGCGGCCGTCCAGTCCGCGGAACACGATGCCGGGCGTGCCGCTCAGGCCCAGCGCGGTCATCAGCTGCTCGTGATCCTGCAGCGTGCGCCCCACAGCCGCGGGAATCGCCTGCATCGGCTGCAGGTTCGGATCCTCCCACGAGTGGCGCGGGCCGCCGGCCATCATGCGCACGACGCCGAACGCGTGCGCCTGCTCGTACGAGTACAGGCGCCTGGCCGGATCGGGATCGACCATCAGGGCCGCGGCCTTGCCGGCGCTGGTGGGCGCGATCACCGCCACCATGATGTGGCGCAGCTGCACCTTGCCGCTGTTGACCCAGGGCCGGGCATCGGACCAGAACTTCGTGCAGTACTTGCAGTTCGCGTCCATGAACACGTAGACCTTGCGCGGCGCGTCGTCGCGGCCGTCGGCGATCCACTTCGTGTGCGAGAGGTCGTCCCAGCTCACGGCCGCGCCGGCCTGGCGCTGGCCGGCGCCCGTCCATTGATCGGCGGCGGGTACGCGCGGAGAGGCGAACGCGAGCGCGGCGGCCGCGGCGAGGCAGATCAACGGGAGCGGCTTCATGGTTCAGCGAGCGTGGCGGGCCTCGATAGACGCGGCCCCCGCCGCAAAGTTCAATCGTCGAGTCGCTTCTGGAAGATCAGGCCGGCGTGCTCGCGCAGCGCGTGGAACTTGATCTTGGGCCAGTTGGCCTCGACCGCGCGCAGCTCGGGCGCGTACTCCACCAGGATGGCCGGCGCATTGACCGCGTCGTAGGCGATGCGGTGGGCGTTGTTGTCGATGAAGCGCTGCAGCTCCTTGTCGCCGCCGTCGTCCGGGTCGCAGGTGATCCAGCGCGCGAGCGCGTAGCGCGCGGGCTGGATGCGCGCGCGGACGCCGTATTCGTGCTCGAGGCGGTGCGCCACCACCTCGAACTGCAGCTGGCCGACCGCGCCCAGCAGCAGCACCGTGCCAAGCACCGGGCGGAAGACCTGGATCGCGCCCTCCTCGCCCAGCTGGGTGAGGCCGGCGCGCAGCTGCTTGGTCTTGAGCGGGTCGGCCACTTCCACCGTGCGGAACAGTTCCGGCGCGAAGAAGGGCAGGCCGGTGAACTGCAGCGACTCGCCCTCCGTGAGCGTGTCGCCCAGCTGCAGCACGCCATGGTTGGGGATGCCGATGATGTCGCCGGCGAAGGCCTCGTCGAGCAGCTCGCGGCGCTGCGACAGGAACGACACGACGGTGTTGGGCCGCAGCTCCTTGCCCGAGCGCACCACCTTCAGGCGCATGCCGCGCTCGAAGTGGCCCGAGGCCACGCGCAGGAACGCGATGCGGTCGCGGTGCGACGGATCCATGTTGGCCTGGATCTTGAACACCACGCCGGTGAACTTCGACTCCTCGGGCTTGACCTCGCGCTGCATCGCCGGGCGCGGGCCCGGGGACGGCGCCAGGTTGACGAGCGCGTCGAGGATCTCCTGCACGCCGAAGTTGTTGATGGCCGAGCCGAAGAACATCGGCGTCTGGTGGCCCTCGAGAAAGGCCTCCTCGTCGAACTCGGGCGCCGCGGCGCCCAGCAGCTCGATCTCGTTGCGCGATTGATCCCAGCCCATCCCGAAGCGCTCGGCGTAGTCCGGGTTGTCGAGGTCGGTCAACACCTCCTCGTCGCCGCCCACGCGCGCCTCGCCGGGCGAGAACACGCGCATCTGGTTCTTGCGCAGGTCGACGACCCCGCCGAACGCCTTGCCCATGCCCACCGGCCAGGTGAACGGCACCACGCTCATGCCCAGCTCGCGCTCGATCTCGTCCATCAGCGCGAGCGGCTCCTGCACTTCGCGGTCCATCTTGTTGACGAACGTGAGGATGGGCGTGTTGCGCGCGCGGCAGACCTGCAGCAGGCGGCGCGTCTGCGGCTCGACGCCGTTGGCCGCGTCGATCACCATCAGCGCGGCGTCGACGGCCGTGAGCACGCGGTAGGTGTCTTCGGAGAAGTCCTGGTGGCCCGGGGTGTCGAGCAGGTTGATGACGCAGTCGCGGTATTCCATCTGCATCACCGACGAGGCCACCGAGATGCCGCGCTGCTTCTCGATCTCCATCCAGTCGGACGTGGCGTGCCGCGCCGCCTTGCGTGCCTTCACCGAACCGGCGATCTGGATCGCGCCCGAGAACAGCAGCAGCTTTTCCGTGAGCGTCGTCTTGCCCGCGTCGGGGTGGGAGATGATGGCGAAGGTGCGGCGGCGGCGCACCTGGGTGGCGAGATCGGCGGACATGGTGGCGTGCGCCAGCCCGGAGGTCGGGCAAGCGCTGGGGATGCGGGGTAACCCGGGATTATCGCGTTTCGCCCGCGGTCGCGCCGGGATCGCTCCGCCGCGCGGCCGCCGCCCGAGAATTCAGGGCGCGGCAGCGTCGCCCAGCTGTTCGCCGACGACCTTCAGCGCGTGGCCCACCCAGGCCTCCTTCTCGCCCACCGGCGCCACGTAGTGCAGCGCCTGGCGCGCGGCCTCGCGGCCCGCGGCGCGCCACATCACCCAGGTGGCCAGGTAGGCCGAGGCCATGCAGCCGCCGGCGGTGGCGATGGGGCCGCGCGCGATGAAGGGCTCGTCGGCCACGCGCACGCCGGCCTCGACCACCCACGGCTTGGTGGTGAGGTCGGTGCAGGCCGGCGCGTCGCCCAGCATGCCCAGCCGCGCGAGCAGCAGCGTGCCCGAGCACTGCGCGCCGATCAGCTGGCGCGTGGGGTCGAGCACGATGCGATCCATCAACGCCGCGTTCTCGGCGATTGCGCGCGTGTAGATGCCGCTGCCGAACAGCACGGCGTCGGCGTCCAGCACGAACTCCAGCGGCTGCTGCGCGGTGATGGTGACGCCGTTCATCGACGTGACCTGCGCGGACGGGCAGGTGATCTCGGCGTGCACGCCGGACGCGCGCAGCCGGTTGATCAGGCCCAGCGCGATGAAGGAGTCGAGCTCGTTGAAGCCGTCGAACGTGACGATCGCGACGCGCATGGCCATTGCCGCCTATTCCTCGAGCAGCGAACGCAGCATCCAGGCCGTCTGTTCGTGCACGGTCAGGCGCTGCGTGAGCAGGTCGGCGGTGGGTTCGTCGCCGGCCTTGTCGGCCAGCGGGAACAGCTTGCGGGCGGTGCGGGCGACGGCCTCGTGGCCGGCCACCAGCACGCGCACCATCTCGAGCGCCTTGGGCGGCGTCTCGGGCGCGTCGGGCAGCGAGCTGAGCTTGCCGAACTGCGCATAGGAGCCGGGCGCGGGATGGCCCAGCGAGCGGATGCGCTCGGCGACCGGGTCGACGGCGTTCCACAGCTCGGTGTACTGGCCCATGAACATCACGTGCAGCGTGTTGAACATCGGACCCGTGACGTTCCAGTGGAAGTTGTGCGTCGTCAGGTACAGGGTGTAGGTATCGGCCAGCAGGTGGGCAAGGCCGTCGGCGATCGCGGCGCGATCCTTGGTGCTGATGCCGATGTCGATGGCGCTGGTGGCTGCGGCGATCCTGGCGCCGGTGGTCTTCTTGGGCATGCGTTCCCTCGTGTTGGAACGCGCAAGCTTAGGCAAGGGACGCCAATCGGCCAATGTCCGGGATCAAAGACCCCTCGCCGGGGTCGGGGTCGGGAGCGCGGCGCGGATCAGGCGTGGGCGTCGAGCAGGCTGCCGGCGCCGCCGTAGCTTTCCGGCGCGGCGGCGACCTCGGCCGCCTGGGCCGCGGTGGCGACCTTGGGCGCGGCCGGCGCGGCGGCAGCCACCGGCCTGGTGGCGGCGGCAGGCTTGGCAGCGGCGGGCGCGGGCGTTGCGGCGGCGGCCTTGCTGGCCGGGGCGTGCGGCGAGCGGCTGGACTTCGTCGGCGCGGCCGGCAGCGTGGCCGCGGCGGTGGGGTTGGCTTGGATGCGCATGGCGGGTTCCTGATGGGTCGGGCGCGATGCGGGCCCTGAAGGCTTTCACCGCACCCTGATCGTAGGCAGGACCCCGCAGTTCTAAAGCCCGATCAACAGGCCGGAAAGCGGCCTGTTCCCGGACTCACTCTCCCGTCTTGAAGGACGTGAAGGTGCGCGTCTGGACCCGCTTGATGTCCTGCGGCAGCGAATCGGGCACCGTCATCTTGGCCAGGTCGTCGGGCTTGAGGAACACGCTCGGGTTGGCCGCCACGTCCTTCTGCACGAACTTCAGCGAGGCCTTGTTCGGGTTGGCGTAGAACACCTTGTTGGTGAGCGACGCGTGCACCTCGGGGCGCAGGATGTAGTTGATGAACAGCAGCGCGTTCTGCGGGTGCGGCGCGTCGGCCGGGATCGCCATCGAGTCGAAGAACAGCGTGGAGCCGGCCTTGGGCACGAACGCGACGATGTCGTTGCCGTTCTTTTCCTTGATGGCGCGGGCGCGGGCGATGTTGATGTCGCCCGAGTAGCCCAGCACGGCGCACACCGAGCCGGCGACCATGTCGTTGATGTAGCCCGACGACGAGAACCGCGAGACGTCCGGGCGGATCTTCTTGAGCATCGCGCCGGCCACGGCGTAGTCGGCCGCCGCGTGGCTGTACGCGGGCTTGCCCACGTAGCCGAGCGCGATCGGCAGCACCTCGGACGGCGAGTCGAGGAAGCTGATGCCGCAGCCTTTCAGCTTGTCGGCGTACTTCGGGTCGAAGATCAGCGACCACGGGTTCTCGGGCATGGGCGTCGCGCCGAGCGCGGCCTTGACCTTGCCGGTGTTGATGCCCACGGTGATGTAGCCCCACAGCCAGTCGACCAGGTACTGGTTGCCCGGGTCGACCTTGGCCATCAGCGGCAGCAGCGCGGGATCGAGGTTGCCCCAGTTGGTGAGCTTGGTCCTGTCGAGCTTCTGGAACAGGCCGGCCTCGATCTGCATCTTGGCGAAGTGCGCGCTGGGCACGACGATGTCGTAGCCCGTCTTGCCCGCCACCAGCTTGCCGTGCAGGATCTCGTTGGTGTCGTAGTTGTCGTAGTTGACCTTGATGCCGGTCTCTTTCTCGAAGTTCTTCAACGTGTCGTCGGCGATGTAGTCCGACCAGTTGTAGATGTTGAGCACCTTGGGCTCCGGCGCCGCGTGGGCGACGGGCGCGAGCAGGGCCGCGGCGAGGCTGGCCGTGACGGCGAGGAGGCGGGGCAGGCGGGTCGACATGGGAAGGACTCCGGAAGGCAAGGGTTGCGGCGATGGCCGTATTGCACCACGGCCATCGCCTGGCTGCCTGACGGGACGCGCCGTCCGAACCAAGGGCGACACGCAGACCATCCAGATCACGCCCGACGGCTTCTTCGGCTACACGGACCAGCGCGGCCCGAACGGCGCGGCGCGCGGGTCCTAGGCGGCGCCCGCGATGCTGAACGCGATGGTGGTCAGGCCGTCCTCGCTGGTGGCCAGCGTGGCGCCGCCGTGCATCGAGGCCACCGCCTTGACGATGGCCAGGCCCAGGCCGTGGCCGTGGATCTCGCCGGTGTCGTGGCGCGAGGAATCGACGCGATAGAAGCGGTCGAACAGGCGCGGCAGGTGCGCGGCACCGATGGCCGGGCCGGGATTGGTCACGGCGATCCAGATGGCCCCGGCGCGCCGCGAGACCGTCACCACCAGGCAGGCGCCGGCGGCCGAATGCTCGATGGCGTTCTGCAGCAGGTTGGTGAGCGCGCGCCGGAACAGCGCGATGTTCATCGTCGCCTGCGCCTGCAGCTCGCCCTCGACGGCCACCGTGGTGCCGGTGTCGTCGAGCAGCGGCTCGAAGAAATCGATCGTCACTTCCACCTCGTGGGCGACGACCGCGGCCGTCAGGCCCGTGGCGGCCTCGCCCTGGTCGGCGCGCGCCAGGAACAGCATGTCGTTGACGATGGAGCGCAGGCGTTCCAGTTCCTCCAGGTTGGACTGAAGCGTCTCCTGGAACTCGGCCGCGCTGCGCGGCCGCGACAACGCCACCTGGGTGCCGCCGATCAGGTTGGCCAGCGGCGTGCGCAGCTCGTGCGCCACGTCGGCGTTGAAGCCTTCGAGCTGCTGCCAGGCGTCCTCCAGGCGTCCCAGCGCGCCGTTGAACGCGACGGTGAGGTCTTCCAGCTCCACCGGCAGGCGGCCCAGCCGCAGCCGCTGCGACAGGGTCTTGGGCCGCAGCGCGCGCGCCTGGTCCGACAACTGGTGCAGCGGGCGCAGCCCGATGCGCGCGATCCACCAGCCCAGCGCCATCACCAGCGCCACGGCGCCCAGCGCCAGCAGGCCGAACGCCACCAGGAAGGCGCGCATCGTGTGCTCGAACGGCGCGGTGTCGACGCCCACGATCAGGCGCACGGCCGGACGGTCGGCGAAGGGCGCGAGACGCATCGACAGCGTGCGGTAGGTGCGGCCGGTGCTGGGCAGCGTGAGGCTGCCGTGGCCGGCCTCGCCCAGGTTGACGCGCTCCATCTCGTCCAGGCCCTTGCCGTAGAGGAAGCGCGGGTCGTCGCTGAGCACCCAGAAGCGCACGCTGCCGTCGGCCGGCGACAGGGTGTCCATCTTCACCTGCAGCCGCGCCCAGTGCTCGAGGTCGCCGAAGCGGTCGATCGAGTAGCGCATGTTCTGCAGGTTGGTGTTGAGGTCGTCGTTCTCGTGGCGGGTCAGCTCGCGCCCGAGCACGCCGTACAGCGCGGCGCCCACGAGCGTGAACATGGCCAGCGCGGTCAGCGCGAACATCCCCACGAGCCGTGTCGTGATGGAACGCTTCACGGCGCGCCGCCCTCGCCGGACGACGCCTCGTCGCGGGCCTCCATCACGTAGCCCATGCCACGGATCGTGTGCAGCAGCTTGGGCGCGAACGCGTTGTCCACCTTGGCGCGCAGGCGCTTGATCGCCACCTCCACCACGTTGGTGTTGGAGTCGAAGTTCATGTCCCACACCAGCTCCGCGATGGCCGTCTTCGACAGGATCTCGCCCTGGCGGCGCGCGAGCACGGCCAGCAGCGCGAATTCCTTGGCGCTCAGGTCGATGCGCTCGCTGCCGCGCCACGCCTTGCGCGCGATCAGGTCGATCTGCAGGTTGGCGATCTTCAGCTGCGTGGGCTCCTGCGCGCGCCCGCGCCGCTGGAGCGCCTGCAGGCGCGCGAGCAGCTCCAGGAACGAGAAGGGCTTGACGAGGTAGTCGTCGGCGCCGTCGTGCAGGCCGCGCACGCGATCCTCGATGGAGTCGCGCGCCGTGAGCATGATGACGGGCGTCTGCTTGACCTGGCGCAGCGTGCGCAGCAGCGTGAAGCCGTCGATGCCGGGCAACATCGCGTCGAGCACGATCACGTCGTAGTCGTGCACCAGCGCCAGGTGCTGGCCGTCGACGCCGTTGTGCGCCACGTCGACCGCGCAGCCCTGCTCCGCGAGGCCCTTGCGCAGGTACTCCGCGGTCTTGAGCTCGTCCTCGACGATCAGCAGCTTCATGGTGCTCACGGGGGTGTCAATGCTTCGCATCATCCGCGACAACCGGGAGCGAGCGTTCCGGATCCGTGCCGCCGGCGGCGATGGCCTTCGCCTTCTTGCGCTTCCTGCGGGCTTCCGACTTCTTCTCGTACCAGTAGTGCGCACGATCGAGGTAAAGGTAGACCACCGGCGTGGTGAACAGCGTCAGCGCCTGCGACAGCACGAGCCCGCCCACCATCGCGTAGCCCAGCGGCCGGCGGAGCTCGGAGCCGGCGCCGTGGCCCAGCATCAGCGGCAGGCCGCTGAGCAACGCGCACATCGTGGTCATCATGATGGGACGGAAACGCAGCAGGCAGGCGCGGTAGATCGCCTCCTCGGGCTTCATGCCCTGCTCGCGCTCCGCGGTGAGCGCGAAGTCCACCATCATGATGCCGTTCTTCTTGACGATGCCGATCAGCAGGATGATGCCGATCAGCGCGATCACGGTGAGGTCGTAGCCGCCCGCAATCAGGATCAGCAGCGCGCCCACGCCCGCCGAGGGCAGCGTCGACAGGATGGTGAGCGGGTGGATGTAGCTCTCGTAGAGCAGGCCCAGCACGATGTAGACGGCCACCAGCGCAGCGGCGATCAGATAGGGCTGCGTGCCCAGCGAGTCGCGGAAGGCCTGCGCCGTGCCCTGGAACGAGCCGGACAATGCCTGCGGCAGCCCCATCGTCGCCTGCGCCTTGTTGATCGCGTCCACTGCCTCGCCCAGCGACATGCCCGGGTTGAGGTTGAACGAGATCGTGACCGCCGGGAACTGGCCCTGGTGGCTGATCGACAGGTAGGCGGTCTTGTTGGTGTCCACCGTGACGAACGTGGACAGCGGCACCTGCTGGCCGGTGAGCGGCGACGTCAGGTACAGCTTGTCGAACAGGCTCGGATCCTGCTGCAGCTTGGGCGTGACCTCCAGCACCACGTGGTAGCTGTTGATCTGCGTGAAGAACTGGCTCACCTGGCGCTGGCCGATGGCGTCGTAGATCGTCGCGTCGATCAGCGCCGGCGAGATGCCGAAGCTGGAGGCGCGATCGCGGTCGATCGTCAGGCTGGCGGTGGTGGCCGCGTTCTGCAGGTCGGTGGCGACGTCGGCCAGCTGCGGCAGCTGCTGGAAGCGCTGCAGCAGCTTCGGTGCCCACTCGTTGAGCTCGTCGAGGTTGGCATCGGTGATCGTGTACTGGTACTGCGTCCGCGACGGTCGGCCGCCCACGTTGATGTCCTGGCCGGACTGCATCAGCAGCGACGCGCCCTCGATCTTCGCCAGCTTCGGGCGCAGCCGCGCGATGATCTCGTCGGAACTCAGCTTGCGGCCTTCGTCCTTGGGCTTGAGCGCGATGAAGAAGTTGCCGGTGTTGAACTGCGACGAGTTGCCGAACATGGCCACGCCGGTGACGTCCGGATCCTGGCGGATGACGTCGGCGAACTGCACCTGGCGCCGGTTCATCGCCTCGAACGACGAGTCCTGGGTGGACTGCGCGTTGCCGAAGATGAAGCCCGTGTCCTGCTGCGGGAAGAAGCCCTTGGGGATGACGACGAACAGGAAGACGGTGAAGGCCAGCGTCGCGAAGAACATCATCAGCGTGATGAACTGGTGCTTCATCACCACGTCGAGCCCGCGCTTGTAGCCGGCGAGCATCTTGTCGAAGCCGGCCTCGAACAGCTGGTACATGCGGCCGTGCCGCGCCGCGTGCTCGTCCTTGAGGAAGCGCGAGCACAGCATCGGCGTGAGCGTCAGCGAGATGATCACCGACACGCCGATGGTCAGCGACACCGTGACCGCGAACTCACGGAACAGCCGGCCGACGATGCCGCCCATCAGCAGCAGCGGGATGAACACCGCCACCAGCGACACCGAGATCGAGATGATCGTGAAGCCGATCTCGCCGGCGCCCTTGAGCGCGGCCTCCATCGGCGGCATGCCCTCCTCGACGTAGCGGTAGATGTTCTCCAGCATCACGATGGCATCGTCGACGACGAAGCCCACCGCGATGGTGAGCGCCATCAGCGAGAGGTTGTCGAGGCTGTAGCCGAGGAGGTACATCACGCCGGCCGTGCCCAGGAGCGCGAGCGGCACCGTCACGCTGGGAATCAGCGTGGCGGCCACGTTGCGCAGGAAGATGAAGATCACCAGCACGACCAGCGCGATGGTCAGCAGCAAGGTGGATTCGACGTCCTTGACCGACGCCCGGATGGTCTGCGTGCGGTCGATCAGGGTGTCGACCTTGACCGTGGGCGGGATCGCCGCCTGCAGGCGCGGCAGCGCCTTCTTGATCGCATCGACGGTCTCGATGACATTGGCGCCCGGCTGCTTGAAGATGACCAGCAGCATGGCGCGGCCGTTGCCGACGCTGTCGGGTGCCGCGGCGCCGGAGTAGGCCCAGGCGTGCACCTTGCTGTTCTCGGGCGCGTCGACGGCCTCCCCGATGTCCTTCACGCGGATCGGCGCACCGTTCCTGTACGCGAGGATCACGTCGTTCCACGGCTTGGCAGCCAGCAGCTGGTCGTTGGTGTAGACGGTGAAGGACTGCGTCGGGCCATCGATCGTGCCCTTGGGCGCGTTCACCGACACGGTGCCGATGACCGTGCGGACGTCCTCCAGGCTCAGGCCCATCGCGGCCAGCTTGGCCGGATCGGCCTGGATCCGGACGGCGGGCTTCTGCGCGCCGCCGATGTTGACGAGGCCAACGCCCGTGATCTGCGAGATCTGCTGGGCGAGGATGTTGTCCGCGTAGTCGTTGGTCTGGATCAGCGGCAGGGTGTCGGAGTGCACCGCGAGCAGCATGATGGGCGAGTCGGCCGGATTGACCTTGCGGTACGTGGGCGGACTCGGCAGGTTGGCCGGCAGTTGGCCGCTGGAGGCGTTGATGGCGGCCTGGACGTCCAGCGCCGCGCCGTCGATCGGGCGGTTGAGGTCGAACTGCAGCGTGATCTGCGTCGAGCCGATGCCGTTCGTCGACGTCATCTGGCTCAGGCCGGCGATCAGCGAGAACTGGCGCTCGAGCGGCTGCGCGACGTTGGAGGCCATCGTCTCCGGACTCGCGCCGGGGAGGTTGGCCGACACCTGGATGGTCGGGAAATCGACCTGCGGCAGCGGCGCGATGGGCAGCAGCGGGTACACCGCGATTCCCACCAGCAGGATCGCGAGCGCGAGCAGCGTGGTGCCGATCGGCCGCTTGATGAAGGCGGCGGAAACGCTCACTTGCCGGCTCCCGAGGCGCTCGGACTGGCGGCGCCGCCAGACGCCGGCGCGGAGGCGCCGCGCGCCACCTCGGCGACCCTGGAGCCGGGCTTGAGCTTGTACTGGCCGTCCACGACCACGCGCTGGCCCGCGGCGATGCCGGAGCCGATCACCGCGATGCCGTCCTGGATCTGGATCAGCCCGACGGGCTGGTTCTTCACGGTCTGCGTCGCCTCGTCCTCGACGTAGACGTAGACGCCCGTCTGGCTGCGCTGGATCGCGGCCTCGGGCACGGTGACGGCCTTCGCGCGCTCGCCCAGGACCAGCCGCACGTTGACGAACTGGCCCGGCCACAGGTTGTGCTGCTGGTTCGGGAACGTCGCCTTGAGCTGCACGGTGCCCGTGCTCGTGTCGATCTGGTTGTTCAGCAGCGTCAGCGTGCCGGTGGCCAACGCCTCGCCGCCTTCGCGCGGCAGCGCCAGCACCTGCAGCGGCTTGTGGCCGTCGAGCGCGTGGATCGTGTCCTGCACGGCGTCGTCGGGCAGCGTGAACAGCACCGAGATCGGGTCGATCTGGTTGATGACGACGACGCCCGTGGTGTCGGTGGCGTGCACGATGTTGCCGGGGTCGACCAGGCGCGCCCCGACGCGGCCGCTGATCGGCGCGGTGATCGTCGTGAAGCCAAGTTGCACCTGGGCGTAGTTCACGGCGGCGTCGTCGGCCTTGACCGCGGCCTCCAGCTGGCCCACCAGGGCCTTCTGCGTATCCAGCTGCTGCTGGGTGGCGGCGTCCTGCGTGATCAGGGTCTCGTAGCGCTTCAGGTCGATGCGCGCGTTGGCGAGGGTGGCCTGGTCCTTGGCACGCGCCGCCTGCGCCTGCAGCAGCTGCGCCTGCAGCGTGCGCGGGTCGAGCTGGGCCAGCATCTGGCCCTTCTTCACGTCCTGGCCTTCGGTGAAGCCGACCTTGTCGAGCTGACCATCGACACGCGCCTTGACCGTGACCGAGTAGTTCGGAGCGACGGTGCCGATGCCGGAACGGAAGATCGGCACGTCCTGCGCCTTGGCGAGCACGGTGACGACGCCCACCGCCGCCTCGGGCGGGCGCTTGCCCTTGGAATCGTCGGCGGCCTGCGCGGGGCGTTCGACGGACCAGAGGCCGACGCCGAGCACGGCGACGGCGACGGCCACGAGGGCCCAGGTGGTGCGGTGGCGGGAGAAGGTCATGGTCATGGCGGGTCGGGTCATTGCGGCTGCGCGGGCGTCGCGGCGGCGAGGGGATGGCTGGCGCTCCAGCCGCCGCCGGTGGCGGCGACGAGCGAGATGCTGGCGGCGAACAGGCGGCCGCGCAGCTGCACGGCGGTGCGCTGGTTGGTGAGCGACAGCGTCTGCGCCGTCACCACGCCGAGATAGCTGGCGGTGCCGGCGCGGTACTGGTTGATCGCCAGCTGCTCGGCCTGCCTGGCCGATCGCACCGCCTGGTCCTGGAACGCGGTCTCCTGGTCCAGCAGGCGCAGCAGCGCGAGGTCGTCCTCCACCTGCTGGAACGCGCCCAGCACGGTCTCCTTGTACTGCGCCACGGTGACGTCGTAGGCGGCCTCGGCCTGCGCGGTGTGGGCACGGCGCAGGCCGCCGTCGAAGACCGCCTGCGCGAGCGCGGCGCCCAGCGACCAGACGCGGCTGGGCGTGTCGAACAGGCTGCTCATGGCGGCCGCGCTGAAGCCGCCAGAGGCGTTGAGCGTGAGCTGCGGGAAGTACGCGGCCTTGGCGACGCCGATGTTGGCGTTGGCGGCGGCGGCGCGGCGCTCGGCGCCGGCGATGTCGGGGCGATGCTCCAGCAGCTCCGAGGGCAGGCCGGCCGGGCTGGCGGGCAGCCGCAGCGCCATCGGCTGGCTCGCCGGCGCGCGGGGCAGCGCGAACTGCGCGGGCGCGCGGCCGGTGAGCACGGCGATGGCGTGTTCCAGCTGCGCGCGCGTGGCCTCGAGGTCGACCGCCGCGGCCTGCGCCTGCGCGAGCTGGCTCTCGGCCAGCGCCACGTCCGACTGCAGCGCCACGCCGGCGTCGTGCTGCGCACGGGTGAGTTTGAGCGCCTGGGCGTAGGCGGCGATGGTGGCGTCGTACAGGTCGCGCTGCTGGTCGGCCACGCGCAGCTGCAGGTAGTCCTGCGCGAGCGTGGTCTGGATGCTCAGGCGCGCGGCGGCGAGGTCGTCGGCGCTGGCCTGCGCGGAGGCGTTGCCCGACTCGATCGTGCGGCGCACGCTGCCCCACAGGTCGGGTTCCCAGCTCGCGGCCAGGCCCAGCGAGTCGGCGTTGCCCGTCCTGACGGCGCCGCTGGCATTGGTGCGGGCCCGCGCCACGCCGGCGTTCAGGCCCAGCGTGGGGAACAGGCCGGCGCGGTCGGCGTCGGCCAGCGCCAGCGCCTGGCGATAGGTGGCCTCGGCCTGGCGGATGTTCTGGTTGGCCCCCTGGGCATCCGTCATCAGCCCGTCGAGCGTGGTGTCGCCGTAGACCTGCCACCAGGCCTGGTTGCTGGCGGCGGGCCGCGGCTCGGCCGGCTTCCAGTTGCCCGATTCCTTGTAGGCGGCCGGCACGGGCAGCGTCGGGCGCACGTAGTCGGGCCCGACGGCGCAGGCCGACAACAGGGCAGCCGCCGCGAGCGCGACGACGGAGGGGCGAAGAGGCATGGCCGGGGGTTCGAGGGTGAGTGCGACAGCTTGCACTCTAGCCCCGGCGCCGGACCACACCCTGACCGGCGGATGACAGTTTTGTCAGGTTGGCGCGGCGGCGTTCAGAAGGAATAGGCCAGGCGCAGCCCGCCCCAGTGCCGGCCCTGCACCGTGATCGGCGCCGACAGGTCCTTCATCAGCACCCGCTTGCCGCCGCCCATGTCGCGCCGGTAGGTCTGCAGCAGGAAGCGCCGCTCGTTGCGGCCTGCGGCCAGCCCGGTGCGGTCGTTGAACAGGCGCCGGTTGCGCGCATTCGCCGCGTTCCACACCGGGTCGGCGCCCTGCGGCTGCGAGAACTTCAGGTTGTGCGTGGGCAGGTAGCCGTTGCGGTCGACCGCGGCGCAGAACACGACCTTGGCGTCGAAGGCCAGCAACTCCTCCTGCACCGGCGGGAACAGCTCGTCGGTGAAGGCCACGAAGCGCGTCGTCACCTGCGCCGGGTTGCTGCCGGGAACGGACAGGTATTTCTCGTCGAACAGGTCGGCCATCGAGATCCGGCCCCGCGCCACCGCCTCCTCCAGCACGGCCGACAGCCGGGCCGCGCCGCGCTGCACGGCCTCGATGAAGGGCGTGTCGGGCGTGACGGCGCCGCAGTCGTTGGTGATCTCGACGAGCGATTCGGACGCCTTCAGGAAGTGGCGCGTGTTGGCGTTCACGCGCTTGAGCGTGTCGGCGTTGGCGGCCACCGACGCCGCCATCGTGCCCACCTCGGCGGTGACGCCCCGGCAGGTCTCGAGATTGCGCTGCGTGGCCGCGACGATCTCGTTGACGCTCGCCTCCACCTGCGCCAGCGCCAGGTGGAAGATGCTCTGCTGCGCCGCGCCGCCGTTCTCGGTGATGCTGGCGGCCAGGCTGTCGATGCGAGCGTCGAGCTGGGTGACGGTGGACATGATCAGCTTGGACGATTTCTCCACCTTGGCCGCCAGGTCCTTCACGGCCTCGGCCACCACGGCGAACCCCGCGCCCGCCTCGCCGGCGCGCTTGGCCTCCACCGTGGCGTTGAACGCGACGAGCCTCGTCTGCAGCGCGATCTGGGTGATGTCGGTGGCCGCGGCCGCCACGTCGCGCAGGGACGTGACCACGCCCAGCACGCCCTCGCCCACTTGCGCGACGGCCTCGCGCGCCTGCCCCACCGCCACGCGGCTCGCCTGGCCGCTGGCCTCGATGGCACGGTTGGACTGCTCCATCGCCTGCACGTCGGCGGCGAGCTGGCCGATCTCGACCACCTGTGCGCTGCTGGTGGCCACCACGTCCTCGATGACCCCGTCGAGCTCGGCCGCGCCGCGGCCGAGCTCCGTGGCCTGCGTGGCGATGCCGCGGATCGCGCCGGAGAAGTCGGCCTCGGGCCGGACCGGCGGCATCGTGACGGGCGGCGGCGGTGGCCGGCGATTGAACATGCAGTCTCCTCGTGGCCGGGCTGCGGTGCCCCGGACGGTATTCATCTTGATCGACGGCCAGTATGCAAAAGTCACAGGCCCGCGACAAGACGAATTCAGCCGGTTTCGTCCAGGAGTTCTCAGAGCTGGAGCCGGATCCTGCGCGTGATCACTGCCGTTGCTCCAAGAACGAACAGCGTGAACACGACACAGAAGCTCACGCCCGCCGCGCCGTGGTTGAGCGCATCGGGAAAGCCCACGCCCAGCGCGTCCTCGATGCCCACCACCACGAACGGGATCAGGTAGGCCACCAGCGGCTGCGACGCGACCGGCGCCACCCAGCGGACCCAGCGCGCGTGGCCGCGCAGGTCCACCAGCGCGTGCAACGCCGCGAACAGCGCGATGCAGATCGCCGCCGAGTACAGGCACCAGGTGGGCGACGCGTAGATCTTGGAGATGGTGTATGCGGGCCGCAGCAGCGCGCCGGCCACCACGCATGCGACGATCAGCGCGGCGGCCTGGCCGAAGCGGCGCAGCGGCGCGCGCTCGTCCGGCCGGGCGAGGAACACCAGCGCGGTGGCCACGCCCAGCAGGGTCAGCGAGGTCTCGCAGACGAGGCCGCCGCAGTCGGTGAGGTCGGCCCAGTTCGGCCAGGCGTCCGCCGGGAACGCATGGCACAGCGAATAGAACGCGACGCACGCCGCGGTGGCCGCGAGCAGCAGCGATATCCGCGCGCGGCCGGCCAGGTAGGCCGACGCCGAGATCAGGTACGACCAGCCGATCAGCCCGAGGATGCCCCACCACTGGTGCGTCATCCAGGCCTTGCCGTCGGGCCCGCCGCGGTACGCGCAGGCCAGCGCCAGCAGCCCCAGCACGCCCACGGCGCGCCAGGTGTTGCGCCCGCCCGCCGCGGCGCTGCCGTAGACGCCCCAGATCAGCCAGGTGCACAGGTAAAGGCCCAGCGACCACCAGCCGATGTTGAAGGGCATCCGCGCCGGGTTGAACCCGTCCTCGGCGTTGACCATGAACAGCCCCAGCACCACCAGCCCCAGGGTGCGAGCGAGCACGTGCTGCTGCAGCGCGACGCCGTCGTCGCCGCGCGCCTGGCGCTGCGCCAGCGCGAACGGAATCGACATGCCCACGATGAACAGGAAGGCCGGGAACACGACGTCGACGAAGCTCATCGCGTCGGCATCGGCCTTCATGTGGCGCGCCCATTGCGGCACGCCGCTGACGCCCGCGAGCTGGTTGACGAAGACCATCACGAGGATCGTGAGGCCGCGGAACGCGTCGATGGAGACGATGCGCCGGCGAGGAAGTGGGGTCATGGTCACAGCGAGTACTTCAGTCCGAGGTAGAACTGCTTGCCGTTGTTGTAGATGGCGGCGGGCATGTCGCGATTGAGCACGTACTGGCGCGCGAGCTGGCCGGTGAGGTTCTTGGCGTCGAACGACAGCGACAGTTGCGGGGTGAGCTTCACGCCGAGGGAGGCCGACAGGTCGCCCGCGCCGTCCACGTACTGCGGCAGCGTGCTGACGATGCCCGTGAGGAAGGCCGAGCGGTAGCTGTAGATCAGGCGCGCGCTGAAGGTGTCGTTCTCGAACCAGCCCTGCACGTTGTAGGTGTTCTTCGACGAACCGGCCAGCGGCGCGCCGAGGGAGTCGCGCCCTTGCGTCCAGGTGTAGTTCAGGTCGACGCCGAAGCCGCCCCAGACCGGCTGCTGCCACGCGATCTCCACGCCCTTGTTGGTGCCCTTGTCGTTGATCGGCACGGCCACCGCGTAGTTGTACGTGGGCGTGGCGATGCCTTGCTGCAGGTTGGGCGCCGTCACCGTCGTCTGGCCGTAGCCGATGTAGGACGTGAGGTTCATGTAGAACACGCCCACCTCCAGCAGCGACTGCGGCGCGAAGTACCACTCCAGCGACGCGTCGAAGTTGCTGGAGCGCACCGGCTTCAGCTGCGGGTTGCCGCCCGAGCCGGTGCCGTTCTGGCCGTTGAGGCTCACCGCGCCGGCGAGGTCGGTGTAGTCGGCGCGGGTCATCGTGCGCGACGCCGCCAGCCGGCCGACGAGGCTGCGCGAGAAGTCATAGCTCAGGTTGGCGCTGGGCAGCAGGTCGGTGTAGGTCTTGGTGGTCTGCACCTTGATGTAGTCGCCGTTGTGCGGATCGTGGTAGACCGTGTCGTTCGGGCCCGCGGCGTCGGCGCCCTCGTTGTAGTTGGCCTGCTGCTGCGTGCGCACGATGCGCAGGCCCGCGTTGCCCTTCCAGTGGTCGCCCACGAGCCGGGCCATGCCGTACAGCGCCTGCGTCTTCTCGTTGACGACGAAGCTGCTGGGCCACGAATACGGCAGCGACGTGGCCGGCAGGTTGCCCGGCGCGTTCACGTAGCTGGTGATGGCGGACGGGCTCAGCTGCCAGATCGTGTGCAGGAAGCCGGGGCCGCCGCCCAGGCCCTGGCCGTAGCGATCCTCCAGCTGGCCGTTCCACTGCGCGATGCCCTGGCACTGGGTGAACGTGGCGTCGGCGGGCTGCGCGAAGCAGCCGTCGTTGTAGTAGTCCAGTACGCTGCGCTGGTGCGTGGTCGCGCGCACGCCGAACTTGATCGAGTCGAGGAGGCCGGCCTCCACCGCATAGTCGGCGTCGGCTTGAAAGTAGGTCTCGCTGTCGGTGGACTTCACCTTGTTCAGGCCGTCGTAGGCGAGGAACAGGTGCGGGTCGTTGTAGTCGCCGGTGTTGGGAAAGCCCGGAAACGACACGTCGGCCGGCTTGAGCAGGCCGTTCATCTGGTACGACAGGCCCGCGTTGCCCACGTTGGTCACGTAGGCGTACTCGTTGGGCGTGGCACCGATGGCCTGGGTGCGGCCCAGCTTGCCGGTCAGGCGGAGCTTGTCGGACAGCGCGTAGTCGACGTCGATGTCGGCGTAGTACACGCGGGCGTTCTCGCCGGGACGGTAGTACTTGTCGTAGTCGGCCTGGTAGTTGCCCGTCGTCAGGTAGTCGGGCATCGTGGCCTGGTTCCAGGTGGCGCTGGTGAGCAGGCCGTTGCCGTTGACCGTGTAGGCGTCGGGCAGCACGCCGCCGTTGATCAGCACGGTCTGTTCGGTCTCGAAGCTGGAGTCCTGGTTGGTCTCGGTGAGCCGGGAGTAGAAGCCGTTGACGTCGATGCGCAGCGTGGACGTGGGCTTCAGCTCCACGTCCAGCATCGCGCCCTTGCGCTGCATGTTCATCTCCAGCAGCGTCGCGTTGACGTTGTTGGCGAAGGTGGCGCCGTCCAGGCCCGGATGGGCCGTGTGCAGGCTCGCGAGCTGCGCGGCGTTGGCCTGGTTCTGCGCGGCGATCGTCGGGTCGTTGTTCGGGTTGGCGATGGGTGCCAGGCCGTAGATGTCCTGGAACGACACCGTGTTGTAGCCGAGGAATTCCTGGCCGTCGCGGCGGTCGTGGCGGCTCTCGGAGAACGCCTGGAAGATCACGCCCAACGTCTTCGCCTCGTTCTTCCAGCCGATGAGGCCGCTCACCTGCGGGTCGGTCTTGCGGGTGGACGTGCTGTAGGCCGCCGAGATGGAGCCGTCCAGCGTGAGCGACTTGGCCAGGCTCAGCGGCGAGCGCGTCTGGATGTCCACCGAGCCCGTGGCGCCGCCCTCGATCAGGTCGGCCTGCGAGGTCTTGTAGACGGTGACCTGGCCCACGATCTCGGCGGGCAGCAGGTCGTAGCTGACGCTGCGGCCCGAGGCGCCGCCGTTGACGCCCTGGTTGGCGATGAACCAGTCGGCCGAGCCCACGCTGTGGCCGTTGATCAGCGTCTGCGTGAGCGACGGCGCGGTGCCGCGGATGCTCACGCGGTTGGCGTCGGCGAAGGCGCCGTCGCCGCCGGAGTTGGAGCTGATGTTGACGCCGGGCAGGCGCTGCACGGTGTCGGCCACATTCTTGGCCGGGAGCTTGCCGACGTCCTCGGCGGTGACGACCTCGACGACGGTGTCGGCGCCTTTCTTGTTGCTCAGGGAGTTGGCGTACGACGCCCGGATGCCCTTGATCTCGACGACCTGGGTGTCGGGCTGGACGGGCGCGGGTGCGGCCGCCGACGCCGCGGCGTCGGGAGCGGGCGCGGCCTGCTGCGCGCGGGCAGGGCTCAGCGCTCCGGACATCAGCAGGGTCGCTGCCAACGCGAAGGGATTCAATCTGAAGGACATGGCTGCCTCGTAAGGCGGCTACGAACGCTGCGGGGTCAGCGTTCGTCCGCTGCGATGGGGGGTGGTGATGTCGGCCCTGGTAGCCCGTGGCACAGCGCGCAGAACAGCCACGCCGCGTGCGGGATCCATTGCTCGGTCCAACGCCACGAGTGCATTGGCTCTGTTTCTTCAGGCTTGCGGAAATCGATGTCGGCCTCGTCGGCGAGGCCGGAGGTGATGCCGTTGCACACGCCGCCGGGCGCGTTCCAGAACCCGGGCTCGTAGCGCGGCGGGTTGTGGCCCCAGCCCTGCAGCATGCAGGTGTCGTACGGGTTGGCGCCGAACAGCCAGTCGAGCGCGCGCTGCGCGTGGGCGGCGAGTTCGGCGTCGAAGGCGGCGTCGGCCAGGTGCAGCGACTGCGCGGCCCGCGCCGCCGTGGCGATGGCTCCGAGGCGCGCGTTCTCGCCCTGCCACCAGTAGCCGCTCTCGTTGGCGTGCGGCACGAAGAACTGCGTGGCGGCCTCGCGGCCCGGCATCGCGACGTACTGGCGCGGGTAGCCCAGCGGATTGGGCACGGCCTGCGTGATGGCGAGCTCGAAGCGCAGGCCGGCGAGCAGCGCGGCACGGATCCCGGCGGCGAGCGCCGGCTCGGGATCGCACTCGAGGAAGCGCATCAGCGCGAGCCAGGGCAGGCCGGCGTCGCTCGCGTGGAAGAAGCTGCGGGTGCGCGCGCGGTCGCACCACAGGAAGCCGGCATCGTCCTGCCGGGCCAGCATCGCGCGGGCGCGCGCGGCGCCGGCGTCGCGCCAGCGCGTGTCGCGCGTGCGCACGAAGAGCTCGCTGGCGGCCAGCAGCGCGCAGTAGTCGTCGATCAGGTTCTCGGCGTGATCGTCGAGGAATTCGGCGTTGCGGCGCTCGAGCAACTCGAAGCCGCGCACCGCGGCGGCGAGATAGTCGGCACGCGTGAATTCGCCGTCCCGATGCACGCCCGCGGCACGCGCGAGCGCCGCGATGGCCATGCCGCCGCCCTGGCGGAAGCCCGCCTGGTAGTCGGCCGACTTCAGGCCATTCTGCGTGGAATACGAGCAGATCTCGCGCTGGTGCTCGTCCTTGCTCCAGCGATCGAAAACGGTCTTGTAAAAGTATCCCTCCGGCGCCTGCATGCGCACGAGGAAGTCGGCGCCGTGCAGCGCCTCGTCGACGATGCGCTCGTCCAGCCACTTCGACTGCGGCGGGATGCGGTCGCGCCCGGCCAGCAGCGTCCACGTGACCAGCGGCGTCTGCTGCGGGTTCATGAAGTTGGCGTACGACAGGTGCGACAGGTACTTGGAGCAGTCGCCCGAGGCGTCGTACCAGCCGCCGTGCACGTCGCGCGGCTCGCGGGTGTCGAGCAGCGGCGCGCGCCGGTCGGCGTCGTCGAACAGGCCGGTGCAGCGCTGGCCCTTGAAGTAGTGGACGATGTCCGAGAGCATCTGGCTGCCGAACAGGCCCTCGGCGATGTCGAAGGGCTCGGACTGCACGGGCGGCCACGTGCCGTCCAGCATCACGGCATACCGGCCCGGCGTGGTCACGGCCGTGAGGTCGATGTGCGCGAAGTGGCGGCCCTGCCAGCCGGCCACCGGCGCGGTGGGCGCGGTCGCGCCCGCATGCACGACCGCGCGCGTGCGCAGGTCGACCACCGAGAACGCCTGCGCCTCGAGCGGCCGCGCGGCCTGGAGGGTGGCGCGCTTGGCGGCGGCGGGCGCGAAGCCGACGTGGTTGAGCAGCACTTGCATGGCGGTCATTCGTGATGGGCGTGTTGCGTGAGCCACAGGCGCGCGGCGCCCAGCAGGCCGGCCTGGTTGCCGGCCGACGCGAGCGCGATGTCGCACATGCGGTAGAACTCGGGCCGCAGCCGATGGCGGATCTCGGCGCGCAGCTCCTGCAGGAAGGCCGGGCCGCGCGCGGTGATGCCGCCGCCCACGACCAGGCGCGACGGGTTGAACGCGTACAACAGGTTGGCCAGGCCCGTGGCCAGCAGCGCGAACCAGTCGGCCACCAGCTTCGCCATTTCCGCGTCGCCACGATCGCGCGCCGCGAACACGGCCTCGGCGTCGTAGCCGCAGCCGGGGCGCACGCGCTCGGCGGCCGCGGCCAGGCCGCGCGGCGAGGCGTGGTCTTCCCACACCTTGCCATCCACCAGCATGTAGCCCCATTCGCCGGCCGCGCCGCTGGCGCCGCGATAGAGCCGGCCGTCGATCACGATGCCGCCGCCGATGCCGGTGCCCAGCGTCAGCGCGAGGTAGTGCCGCACGCCGGCGGCCGCACCCGCCCAGCCTTCGGCCAGCGCGACGCAGTTGCCGTCGTTCTCCACCACCACCGGCAGGCCGAACGCGGCCTCGAAGCTGGCCTTGGGCGACTGGCCGAAGTAGCCCGCGATGGCCTCCACCGCGCCCACCAGCCGGCCCTCGGCCGCGTCGATGATGCCCAGCGTGGAGAACGCGACGCCCGCCGGCGCGTAGCGCTTCACCAGGGGCTCGGCCACCGCCAGCAGGCGCACCAGCAGGGCCTTGCCGTCGGGCTCGCTCTGCGTGGCGAGCTGGTCGGAGAACAGCAGCTTGCCGTGGGCGTCGACGATGCCGTACTTGACCCAGGTGCCGCCCACGTCGAACGCGAGCACGCGCGGGCCGGTGGATGCGGCGAGGCCGGGAGTGGCGGCGGAGATGATCACGGAAGTCATGGAAACGAGTCAGCCTTTGACTGCGCCGGCGGCCAGGCCCTTGATGAACCAGCGCTGCGACGCGAAGAAAGTGAGCAGCACCGGCACGACGCTGACGACGGCGGCGGCCATCATCAGGTCGTAGCGCGTGGCGTGCTGGCCCATGTACAGGCGCAGCCCCACGGGCACGGTCTGCACGTCGGGCGACGAGGTGAGCACCCAGGCGAAGAAGACTTCGTCCCAGGCGAGCAGGAACACGAACGACGCCGTGGCGATCAGGCCCGGCGCGCTGATGGGCAGCACGATGCGGACGAACGCGCCCAGGCGCGAGCAGCCGTCGATGATCGCCGCCTCCTCGAGCTCGCGCGGGATGGACACGAAGAAGCCGCGCATGATCCAGATGCTGGCCGGCGTGAACATGGCCGTGTACAGGAAGATCATCCCGTGGAAGGTGTTCATCATCGGCAGCCCGGCGTCGTCGAGCTGGATGTAGAGCATGTAAAGCGGCAGGAAGAACAGCATGCCGGGGATCACCTGCGTGGTGCTCACCGCGACGCTGAACGGGTGGTTGCCGCGGAACCTGAAGCGCGCGAGCGAATACGCCGCCAGGCTCGCGAGCAGCGTGGACAGCAGCGTGGTGACGCCGCAGATGATCAGGCTGTTGCGCAGGAACGAGAGGAAGTCGACGTTGACCCACATCTCGCGGTAGTTCGACCAGTGCGGCGTGAAGCCGGCGTCCAGCAGGTGACCGGTGACGACGTCGTTGTAGTCGGACAGCGACGCGTAGACCATGAACGCGACGGGCGACAGCGTGAGCGCCACGATGGCCCACACCAGCACGTTCAGCAGGCGTTGCGACGTCCTACGCTTCACTGGTCATGCTCCTGCGGAAGGTGCGCATCCACAGCGCCACGAACACCAGCATCACGGCCATCATCACGAAGGACACGGCCGCGCCTTCGCCGAAGCGCCAGTACGAGAAGCTCTGGCGCGTGAGCAGCGGCATCAGCAGGTCGCCCCACTCGCCGGGATAGCCCGCGCCCTTGCCGAACATCATCGCCACGATGTTGTACGAGTAGATGTTGTCGATGATCTGGAACATCACCTGGATGACGATCACCGGCATCAGCGAGGGCAGCGTGATGTTGCGGAAGCGCTGCCACGCGTTGGCGCCGTCCAGGCGCGCGGCCTCGTACAGCTCCTCCGGCACGGCCTGCAGCGCGGCCAGGAAGATCAGCATCAGCACCGGCCACGCGCGCCACACGGTGGGGATCACGATGGCGAAGAACGTATTGCTGCCGATCAGCCAGAACGGCTTGTGGTCCATCAGGTGCAGCACGTCCACCAGCACGTGGTTGATGATGCCTTCGTCGCGTTGCCACATGAAGCCCCACAGCGTGCCGACCACGTAGGTGGGCACCACCCACGGCAGCATCAGCAGCGTGCGCGCCAGCGCCTTGCCGGGGAAGTCGCGATTGAGCAGCAACGCCACGCCCAGGCCGATGGCCACGGCGCACACGGTGACCAGCAGCGAATACAGCGCCGTGTTGCGCAGGGCGCCCAGCATCCCCGAGTGCACCGGGTTGGTCGGGTCGAACAGCACGCCGCGGTAGTTGCGCAGCCCGATGAAGGGCGCGTCCATGAACTGGCTCAGCGTGTACTGGTTGAGCTTGAGCAGCGACATCCGGAAGCCCTGCACGATGGGCACCAGGTTCACGATGATCATCATCAGCGCGGCCGGCGCCAGCAGCAGGTACGGGAACGCGTCGACCTTGCGGCGGCGCCTCGGCCGCTCGCCGGATGCCGTGCTGATGGTGAGGCCCAGGTCGCTCAATTCGCCTCCTCCAGCACCTTGTCGGCCTCGGTCACCGTATCGGCGATCAGCGCCTTCATGGCCGGCGCGCCGTACTTGTCGCCGATGCCCGCGGTGAGCTCGGCCAGCTGGCCCAGGTGCTTCGTGTAGACCGTCTCCAGCGGGCCCCAGGCGGGGATCGGCGGATAGGCGCGGCCGTCCGCGGCGATCGCGGTGAGCTTGGCGTAGGCCGGATGGCGCGACGTCCACGCCGGATCGTTGGCCGCGTCGATGCGCGCAGGCATCATCGACGACACCAGCGCCAGCTGCACCTGCGGCGCCTTGCCGCCCAGGTACTTCACCAGCTCCCAGGCCTCGGCCTTGTGGCGCGAGCCCTTGAAGATGGCGAGGTTCGATCCACCGAAGAAGGTGGCGTGGCCGTGCGGGCCGGCGGGGTACGGCGCGACGTCGAAGTTGCTTCGCACCACCGAGCCCGGGGGCGACTCGAAGATGCGGCGCATCAGCCAGGGTCCCGAGAAGATCACGCCGTAGTCGCCGCCGACCCAGGCGCCCTCGAGGATGTCGGAGTCCTTCTCCAGCGCGTTGGACGGCACCAGGCCCTCGACGGCCAGCGACGAGTAGAAGTCGATGGCGCGCAAGGCCTGCGGCGTGGACAGCGCGGAGCGGCGCGCGTCGGCGCTGAGCATGTCGCCGCCCGCGTTCCAGATCCACGGCGCGAGGTTGTGCACCACGTTCCAGTCGTTCTTGCCCGCGTACGCGAGCGCCGCCACGCGCTTGCCGGCCACCGACTGGCCGTTGATCTTCCTCAGCGCCGCATGGAACGCGTCCCAGCTGGAGAAGGCCTGGGCCGGATCGACGCCGGCCTGGCGGAACACGTCGGTGCGGTAGAACGCCGCGCGCACGTCGGCGTACCAGGGCAGGCCGTAGACGCCGTTGCGGCCGAACACCTGCGTCGTCTTCCACAGCTCGGGGTAGTACGGCGCGCCGTTGTCCACCTGGGCGAGTTGCGCCGGCGTCAGCGGCTCGAGCCCGCCCATCGCCGCGATGGCCGGCATCCAGGTGGTGCCCAGCTCCAGCAGGTCGGGCCCGCGGCGCGAGGCCGCGGCGGCGGTGATCTTGTTCCAGCCGGATTCCCAGTCGAGCACCGTCACGCGCACGTGCACGTCGGGGTGCTGCGCCAGCCAGGGGGCCAGCAGGTCGGGGATGTCGTGCTGGGCGTTGGTGGTGACGGGCATCACCCACATCGTCAATTCCACGGCGCCGGCGCTCGCGGCGGCGAGGCCCAGCACGACGCCGGCCGCGCAGCGCCGGGCCACGGACCGGCAGCGCGGCGGGCGTGCGCGACAAGACGGGGTGGGGGTGCGGGAAAGCGGTCGCAAGGCGATGTCTTGTTAAATCAATTTGTTTGCATTATCGAAGTGGCTTGCTCGCGGGTCAAGGCCGCGCGGCCGAGGGTTTACGCGGGCCGCGGCCTCTTCGGTCGGGCGATGGCTGGGGTGCCTGCCGGAACGCTCGCAAGACAGAATAGGTGCCTGGCGGCGCCCGTTGTGAGCTCGCGGGCGCCGAGGACGCCGGCGATTTGTGCGGCGACAGCCGCCGCAAGTCGCCTCCTCGGAGAATTCGGCGGCAAGCGCCTCGATGAGGGTTGTCGAGCATTACTTCAATTTGATTATGTTAATACACTGATCGTCGGATCTGCCATCATGTCTCCGGTGAACAAACCCCCCGTCGCCAGCCTCTCCGGCACCAATCTCGAGTTCGCCCGGTCGCACAACCGGCGCGTCGTGATGGAGGCCATCCGCCTGCACGGCCGGCTCACGCGCGCCGACATCGCGCGGCTGACGGCGCTCACGCCGCAGACCATCTCCAACATCGCCAGCGAGCTGCAGAAGCTGGGCTTCCTCAACGCGCTCACGCCCGAGCGCGGCACGCGCGGCCAGCCGGCCACGCCGTTCGTCATCAACCCGGACGGCGCGTATTCCATCGGCCTGCAGATCGACCAGAACATGATGGTGGCGGTGGTGGTGGACCTGTCGGGTCGAATCCGCGGCCGCTGCACGCTGGCCGTCGACCACCCCACGCCGCAGCAGGCGCTGCCGCTGGTGCGCGACGTGGTGGAGACGCTGCGCAAGTCGTCCGACGCCGACTGGAGCCGCGTGCTGGGCCTGGGCCTGGCGGTGCCGGGCCCGTTCGACGTCGAGGGCCTCAGCGCGGTCGGCCCGACGGCGCTGCCCGGCTGGCAGGACCTGTCGATCGCGCAGCAGATCGGCACCGCCATCGGCATGCCGGTGATCATGGAGAACGACGCCACCGCGGCGGCCATCGGCGAACGCCTGCACGGCGTGGCGCGCACTTTCCGCAGCTTCACCTACCTGTTCATCGGCACGGGCCTGGGCGCCGGCATGTTCCACGACGGCCACCTGTACAAGGGTTCGGGCCACAACGCGGGCGAGATCGGCCACATGATCGTGGTGCCCGACGGCCGCAGCTGCCCCTGCGGCAACCGCGGCTGCCTCGAGCGCTACGTGTCGCTGCAGGCCGCGTACGAGGCGCTGGAGATCGGCGACCTGGCGCACGCGACGCCGCAGATGCTGCTGGACCCCAGCCCCGCGGCGCGCGCCCGCCTGGACGGCTGGCTGGACGAGGCCGCGCAGCGCCTGCGCCAGGCCGTGAACATCCTCGAGTCGCTGCTCGACGCCGAGGCCGTGGTGATCGGCGGCTTCCTGCCGTCGTCGGTGCTGGCCTTGCTGATCGAACGGCTCGAGCCGCTGCATACCTCGGTGGCGGCACGCCGCAACCGCCAGTCGCCGCGCGTCATCGCGGGCCTGGCCGGCCACGACACGGCCGCGCTCGGCGCCGCGGCGCTGCCGATCTTCGACGAGCTCAATCCCAACCTCGGCGTGCTCCTGAAGGCGGACAACTGAACGTTGACCTCGGCTGACTGCGAATTGATTTCGGGCTAGTCCAATTTCTGATTGGGCATTGCGAGCCGGTCGGCGCTTCGGGGTGCCGACCGGATTTTTTTTGTGCCGGCGATCCGGACAAAAAAAGAGGTGAGCCGAGAGACGCGGCCCACCTCCACCCACCGGACCGGAACATCGGCCGCTATCGACTTCGGCCGGGCGGACCCACTCGTCCACCGTTGCCCCGGATGTCGCGAGCGAGCCCTCAGGACTTGCAACCCGCTCTCCGCGCGACATGGAACCAATGTACTACCAGCTGCCATGCTGGTTATTAGCGGAAACCCGCGATCGCGAGAGAAGTCCGCGACCGCATTGGTCTGCACGTGGTGAAGCCCTCGCCCGCCAGACGCGAGGGGCGCGGCCATTGCGGCGCCGCGCCCCTCGTTGGAGACCCGCGTGGTTCAGGCGGTCACAGCGATACGCGCACCCCGGCGTAGAACTGCCGGCCATTCGAGTAGATGCTGAGCGGCTGGCTGCGGTCGACGCCGTAGTACTTCAGCTTCGGGTTGTTGAGGTTCAACGCGTCGAAGGTCAAGGCGACGTAGTCGTTGAGCTTCCAGCCGAGCGACATCGCGAGATCGCCCTCGTTGTCCATGTGCTGGATCGACGCGTTGTTCAGGCCGGCCAGGAACGAGGAGCGGTAGGTGTAGGCCAGGCGCGCGTTGAAGCGCCCGTCGTCGTAGAAGGCCACGGCGTTGTACGTGTTCTTCGAGTTGCCCACCATCTCGGAGCCGTCCGAGACCTTGCCGTCCGTGTAGGTGTAGTTCAGCTGGCCGCCGACCACGCCGAAGGTCTGCTGCCAGGCCAGCTCGATGCCGCGGTTGGTGGCGCCGATGTTGGTCGGCACGGACAGCGTGTAGGTGGCGACCAGCGGCGGCTGGCCCGGCAGGCTGTGGCTGCGGTCGATGTAGTCGCGCTTGATGTTGCCGTAGGCGACGTAGGACGACATGTCCATGTAGAACAGGCCGACGGAGAACAACGCCTTGGGCGCGTAGTACCACTCGAGCGAGAGGTCGGTGTTCGTCGACAGGATGGGCTTCAGGTCGGGGTTGCCGCCACTGCCGGTGTGCAGGTTGTCGTCGAGGTTGACCGCGCTCACCAGCGCGCCGTAGTCGGCCCTCGACATCACGCGCGCCACCGAGGCGCGCGCCACCAGGTCCTTCGTGAGGTCGAAGCGCAGGTTGGCGCTCGGCAGCACGTTGGTGAAGGTGTGCTCGGTGGTCACCGGCACGTAGGTGCCATTGGCGTTGTTCTGGCCCAGCGGGGTCCGGTCGGGGTAGAGGGCGGACGGCAGGTTCGACGTCGACGATTCGTGCGTGCGCACCAGGCGCACGCCCACGTTGCCGCGCCAGGCGCTCCCCTGCAGGTTGGCCATCGCGTACGCGGCGCTGTCGCGCTCCTTGAGCTTCATCTCGCCGGACCAGACCTCGCTGATGTCGCTCGGCTGCAGCGGGTCGTACTGGTTCGCCCAGGTGATGATGTCGCTGCGGCTCAGCTGCCACACGTTGGCGAGCACGTTGCCGCCCAGGCCCTTGCCGAAATTGCTCGGATAGGTGAGGCCGGACCACGTGGGCAGCGGGGCGTTGGTGGTGCCGTCGCACACCGTGCAGCCCGAGGCCTGCGGCAGCGCGACGCTGCGCTCGTGGTTGGCCAGGCGGGCGCCGAACTTCACGGACTCGAACACGCCGCTGTCGATCGCGAGGTCGGCGTCGAGCTGGCCGTAGCGTTCGGTGTCCTCCGTCTGCACCTTCGAGCCCCAGGCGGCGCCCGTGGTCACGTTGGCCGGGGTGAAGTGCGCCGTGTCGCCGCCCGGGAATGCCACGCTCGCGACGCCACCGCTGTTGAGCTGGTAGGTCATGCCGGAGTTGAGGAAGTTGGCCTCGTAGCCGATGTCGCGCGGGGTCCTGCCCTCGCCCTTGGTCGAGCCCAGCAGGCCGTTCAGCTTGAGCATGTCGGTGACGCGCCACTCGCCGCTCAGGTCCAGGTAGCTGCTGGTGGCGCTCGCGCCGGGGCGATAGATCTGGTCGACGGTGGCGGGCGCCTTCGCGTACAGGTTCGGGTCCACCGTGGCGCTGGGCACGGGATAGCCGGACTTGTCGAACGTGGCCTGCACCAGCGTGCCGTTGACCACCTTGTAGCTGCTGGGCACGATGCCCACGCTGAGGTTGTTCAGCGGCTGGTTGTAGAAGCTGCGGTTGTAGTTGGACGCGTTCAGGTTGGAATAGAAGCCATTGAGGTCGAGCGTCAGCGCGCTGATGGGCTTGAACTGCAGGTCCAGCAGCCCGCCGGTGCGCTTGCGCGTCTGCTCGAACAGGGCGGAGTTGATGCCGGTGGGCACGTTGACGTTCGCCAGGTCCGGATGCTGCACCGCCGCGGCCCAGGTCGGGTCGATCGGGGCGTAGCCGAAGATCTCCTGGCCGTCGCGGCGCTCGTGGCGGATCTCGCTGAACACCTGCAGCAAGGCGCCGAAGGTGGACGACTCGTTCTTCCACGCCACCAGCGCGTTGCCCTGCGGATCGGTCTTCGCGGCGAGGTCGCTGTAGATGGCCTGAGCGGTGGCCTCCACCGTGAGCTGCTTGTGGAAGTCCAGCGGACGGCGCGTGATCATGTCCACGGCGCCGGCCACGCCGCCTTCGACCAGGTCGGCGGTGGCGCTCTTGTGCACCACGGCGCTGGCCAGGATCTCCGACGGCATCAGCGCGTAGCTGACGCTGCGGCCCAGCGAGCCGCCTTCCTGGTCCAGCACGAACCAGTCGCCCGACGAGATCATGTGGCCGTTGACCAGCGTCTGCGTGAGGCTGGGGCTGGTGCCGCGGATCGACACGCGGTCGTTCTCCGAGAAGCCTCCTTCGCCGCCGGCCGACGACGCGATGTTGACGCCCGGCACGCGTTGCAGCGCGTCGGCCACGTTCTTGTCCGGCAGCTTGCCCACGTCGTCGGCGGTGACCACCTCCACCACCGAGTTCGCGCTGCGCTTCTTGGCGAGCGAGGCCTCCAGCGAGGCGCGCAGGCCGGTGACCTCGACTTGCTGCACCTCGGCCGTCGGCGCCGCGGCCGAAGCGGGCGTGGCGGGCGCATCGGCCGCCTGTGCAAGAACCTGGGCGGGCGCGAGCGCGCCGAACAGGGCCAGGGCCGCGGCAGCGGCGATCGGGTGTCGTTGTGGCTTCATCGGCTGATTCCCTCAAATCAAATGAGTTGATTTAATGAATCATACGGAACAGGACTTGAACTGGTTCGATGGTTTTCACTGAGTTTTCGACGCGGACACAACGCCGTTTCCACGGGTTTGCGGAGGGGTCGGGCGGTGCGGCACGCGGATCCTCTGCCTGCACGCTCGCCGATGCGGTGGCGCGAACGAACCGCGGCGGCGCGCTGCATCGCGCCTGCACGCCGCGCGGGCGGTCAGCCGCCTTTCGTGCCGGGCAGCATCCCGGCCAGCAACTCGTCCACCTGGTCCGGCGGCAGCTGGCCAAGCACCCCGTGCCGCTCGGCGGGCAAGTGGCCCGTGGCGTCCGCGGGGTCGGCGAAGACGAAGTGCGAGAAGATTTCCGCCCAGCCCTTGCGATGGGCCGGCGGAAGATGGCGAATGCTCAGCAACGCGTGCAGCAGCGACTTCGTCGGCGAGACGCGCGACTCCTGGAGGTGCGACGGCTGCTGCCACCAGTAGTTGACCAGGACGTTGACCTGGTCGAACGACTCCACGTGGTGCCACCACACGGCGGGAATGAACAGCGCGTCGCCCGGCTCGAGATCGGCGACGCGGGCGGCCGCCAATGCCTCCCGAAAGCGCGGAAAGCGCTCGAAATCGGGCGACTTCAGCGACACCAGGCTCACCGGCGCGCCGGCCGGCGTGAAGTCCAGCGGACCGATGTACAGGTTGCCCACCTGCTCGGGCGGGAACAGCGTGAAACGCCGCCGGCCGCCGACGACGCAGGCGAGGTTGTCGAGCTCGTCGATGTGCGCCGGCGTCAGGAACGCGTTGCCGAACCACAGGCGCGGATGGACGTCCGCGGCCATCAGCGGCATCGGGTTCGCGGCCTCGAAGCCCGGCAGGCATTCGTTGATGCGCGCGCACTGCATCGCCACCGAGGGCGGCGACTCGAAGTGCGAGTAGCGCGCCAGCTGCTGCAGCACCGCCGAGATGGTGAGCTTGCGGCGCGCGAAGTTGAAGTCGCTGAGGTCGGGCTTGTAGAACATGCGGCCATCGAGCCCGGCCGGCACCAGCACCGCGTCGCCTTCGACGCCGGCGTCGTGGCCGATGAGGTACTCGCAGAGGGCCTCGGTGGACGCGCGCGCGGCCTCGACGACGGGCCAGCGGCCCACCACGCCCTCGAGCACGCACGGCTCGCCGCGCGGCACGATCTCGTTGTGGAAGGTCTCCGGGTCGACGTCGCGCCGTCGCGCGATGGGCTGCAGCTCGCCGTTCATGCTGTCCTCTCGGTGTTGACAGGTCGATTCTAGGAAGGCCGCGGTCGCGGATCGCGATGGCGACGCGAAGGCCTGACCCCGATCGCGCGCCGCGGCGCTCGACTCACCATTGATAGACCTGGAACGACTTCTCCACCACCTTCGCCGGAATGTCCCCCAGGAATTCGCGGTGGTCGGGGAAGTTGAGCGCGCTGCGTTCGAGCAGCTGGTCGAGCCCATCGAGGTCGTACTGCGATTCCTGCGCCGTCGGCGCGCGCAGGTGGGCGTCCTCGGGGAACAGGCCCATGCCGGCCAGCAGGCAGTACCACGACATCGTCGGATACCCCCGGCCGATCTGGCCCTGCCGGATGCCGCCCACGATGGGCTTGCTCGCGAGCCAAGCGCCCAGCAGCAGGCGCAGCGGGTCGGACAGCGCCGTGTTGGTGGCGTTGTCGCGCCAATACGGCGTGTCGCTGCGCGTGTTCGTCTTGTAGTGCGTGACGATGTAGTCGCGCGTGCCCTCGAACTGCGCGTTGATCTTGTCGTTGAAGCTCGCGCGCGCCGGCTCGTCGAGCTCGCCCTTCTCGAGCGCCTCGACCAGCCACTGCGCCGTGCGCTGCACGAACAGCAGCGCCGTGGCCTCCAGCGGCTCGATGAAGCCCTGCGACAGGCCCACGGCCACGCAGTTGCGGTTCCAGTGCTGCGTGTAGCGGCCGATGCGCATCTTCAGGTGGCGCGCGGGGACGTCGGCGTCGAGCAGCCCCAGGCGCGTGCGCAGCTCGGTCTCGGCAGCGTCGGCCGACACGTGCGCGCTGCTGTAGACGTAGCCGTTGCCGTTGCGCGAGGTCAGCGGGATCTTCCACGCCCAGCCGTGGCGCATCGCGGTGGAGACGGTCTGCGACATCAGCGGCCCGTCGCCCGACGGCGTGGGCATCGCGATGGCCGAGTCGTTGAACAGGTTCTGCGCGAACGAGACATACGGCGTCTGCAGCGCCTTGCCGATCAGCAGCGAGGCGAAGCCGGTGCAGTCGACGAAGAAGTCGGCGGCCAGCGTGTCGCCGCCTTCGAGCTCGAGGGCGCGGATGTCGCCGCTCTCGGCTAGCGACACCGACGTCATGTGGCGTGCCACGTGCGCGACCCCGCGCTCGGCCGCCTTCCTGGCGAGGAACGCGCCGAGCAGCGAGGAGTCGAAGTGGTAGCCGTACCAGATGTCGAACGGGAAACTGCGCCGCGGCCGGGGCGCGCGGCCGGACTGCGCCACCTTGTTCGAGATGAAGAAGCGGTCGGGATGCGCGTGCACGTCGGCGTCGTTCAGCCGCGCGTGCACGTTGCCCACGAACTGCGGCATCGTGAGGTTGTCCAGCATCGATGCAAACGGGTGGAAGTAGCTCTCGTAGCCGGGTCGCGTGGACCAGCCGTCGAACGTGATGCCGCTCTTGTACGTGGCGTTGCACGCGGGCATCCACTCGCGTTCCTCGATGCCCAGCGATTCGAAGAAGAGGCGCAGCCACGGCGTGGAGCCTTCGCCGACGCCGATGATGCCCACCTGCGGCGACTCCAGCACCGTCACCTTCAGGCGCTCGCCGAACTTCGAGTTGGCCAGCAGCAGCGCCGTCATCCAGCCGGCGGTGCCGCCGCCCACCACCGCGACGTGGCGGATCGGCGGCTCGGGCAGCTCGCCGGCGGGGCGGGTGCGCGCCGCGGCGTTCTGGTTGCAGATCGTGGAGGTGTCCGTCATGCCGCGGCCAGTGTCAGAGGTGTGGGTGGGTCAGAGCGCGCCGAGCGTGACGCGGCGTCCGGCGTCGGCCGGCTGGCGCCAGAGGTTGACGCGTTCGGCGTGCGGCGGGATGTCGCGCAGCCAGGCCCGGTGGTCGGGGAAGTTGGGCGTGCTGCGCCGGATCAGGTCGTCGATGCCCGCGAGGTCGGCGCCCGCCTCGTTCGCGCCCCCCTGCCGCACTTCCGGGAACAGGCCCACGCCGGCGAGCAGGCAGTACCACGACAACGTGTCGCAGCCGGTGCCGAAGCTGCCGTTCTCGATGCCGGGCGCGATGGGCTGGCTCGCGAACCAGGTGCGCAGCAGCAGTTGCAGCGACTCCGACAGCGCGTCGTTGGCCGCGTTCGCGCGCCAGTAGTCGGTGTCGGTCCGGGAGTTGCTCTTGTAGTGGGCGACCACGTAGTCGCGCTCGCCGTCCACGCGCGCATCGAGGCCGCCGTTGAACGCGGCCTGCGCGGCCTCGCCGAGGTCGCCGCGCTCGAGCACGTCCACGAACGACGCCGCGGCGCGCTGCACGAACATCAGCGTGGTGACCTCCAGCGGCTCGATGAAGCCCTGCGACAGGCCGATGGCCACGCAGTTGCGGTTCCAGTGCTTCGCGTGCCGGCCCACCCGCATCTTCAGGTGGCGCGCGGGCACGTCGGCGTCGAGCAGCCCGAGGTGCGCGCGCAGCTCGGTCTCGGCCGCGTCGGCGGACACGTGCGCGCTGCTGTAGACGTAGCCGTTGCTGTTGCCCGAGGTCAGCGGGAGCCTCCACGCCCAGCCGTGCTTCAGGCCCGTGGACACCGTCTGCGACATCAGCGGGCCGTCGTGGTCGGGCGTGGGCATCGCGATGACCGCGTCGTTGAACAGCACGTCGGAGAACGACACGTACGGCGTCTTCAGCGCCTGGCCGATCAGCAGCGAGGCCAAGCCGGAGCAGTCGACGAAGAAGTCGGCCGCGAGACTGTCGCCGCCGTCGAGCTCGAGCGCGCGGATATCGCCGCGCTCGTCGAGCGTGGCCGAATTCATGTGCCGCGCCACGTGCACCACGCCGCGCTGCAGTGCCTTGGCGCGCAGGAACGCGGCCAGCAGCGTGGCGTCGAAGTGGTAGCCGTAGCCGAGGTCGAACGGGAACTCGTGCGCGGGCAGCGGCGCGCGTCCTGCGACGGCCACGCGCTGCGACATGAAGAAGCGGTCGGGATGCGCGTGGACGTCAGCGCCGTTCAGCCGGGCGTGCACGTTGCGCAGGAACTGCGGCATCGTGAGGTTGTCCAGCATCGACGGGAACGGGTGGAACCAGCTCTCGTGGCCCGGGCGCGTGCTCCAGCCGTCGAACGTGATGCCGCTCTTGTACGTCGCATCGCAGGCGGGCATCCACTCCGCCTCGGCGATGCCCATGCTGTCGAAGAAGCCGCGCAGCCACGGCGTGGAGCCCTCGCCGCCGCCGACGATGGCCGCCTTCGGCGCATCGAGCACGGTCACCTTCAGGCGCGCGCCGAACTTCGACGCGGACAGCAGCAACGCGGTCATCCAGCCGGCCGTGCCGCCGCCCACGATGGCGATGTGCTTGACGGGTGGCTCGGTGGGACTGTACTGCATGCGCGGTTCTGGTCCGATTTTGGTCATGTCATGGGCGATCAGCGTGCGAGCCGCTCGCTCAGGAACTTGCGCAGTCGTGCATGATCTTCGGCGCTCATCTCGCCGAGCACGCTGCGCCGTTCAGCCGGAATGTGGTCGGCGTCACCCTGCTCGGCATCGAACACGTAGTGCTCGAACAGATGACGCCACGCCTGGCGCTGCGCGAGCGGCAAGGAGCGCAGGGCGGCGGTGGCGTAGATCAGGGTGGCGAGCCCGGGCGACGGCGGCGGCGCCCACCAGTAATTCACGAGCATGTTCATCTTCGCCTGCGACTGCACGTGGTGCCACCACAGCGGCGGCATGTAGATGGCGTCGCCAGGCTCCAGGTCGGCGACCCGCGCGTGGGCCAGCGCGTCGCGAAATCGCGGGAAACGGTCGAAGTCCGGCTTGGCGAAGTCCACCAGGGAGATCGGCCTGCCGGCGGGCGCGTGGTCGAGCGGGCCGACGTAGAGGTTGGCGACCTGTTCGGGCGGAAGCAGCGTGAAGCGCCTGCGCCCGGCCACGCACACGGCGATGTTGTGCGACTCGTCGAAATGCGCGGGGGTGACCGTGACGGTGCCCATCCAGGCGCGCGGCTCGACGCTTTCGTCCAGCAGCGGCAGCACGTGGTCGCGCTTGAGCTCGGGCATGCAGCGGGCGATCGCCGCGCTCTGGATCACCACCGCCGGTGCCCGCTCGAACTGCGCGTAGCGGAGGATCTGTTCCAGCACATGCGACACCGGCAGCTTGGCGTGCACGTAATTGAAGCCGGTCATGGCGGCGTCGTAGAAGAGGCGGCCGTCTTCCTCGGGGCGCGTCATGAGCGCGTCCACGGGACAGCCGTTGTCCATCGCCGCGAGATATTGCGCCAGCGCCAGCGGCGATTCGCGGCCCTTGGCCACCGCGGGCCAGCCGCTCGCCACCCCACGCAGGATGACTGGGGCGTTGCCCGGCAGGATCTCGGCCTCGAACCTGGCGCGGTCGACGCCGTGCATTTCGGGCAGGGGGTGAGGGGACGCAGTCATCGTGGAAACGCGAAACGTGGCGTGATCTTCCAGCATAGCCCAGCCCCGGTGCGGGGTGAGATGGAAAAAAGGACGGCCAGAAGGCCGTCCTTTGCCGTGAAAGCCCGCCGACGCGGGCAGCCGCGGACGATCAGTACTTGAAGTGGGCGCTCAGGTAGAACTGGCGGCCGTTGCGGTAGATGGCGCGCGGTTCCGACTTGAAGTCGCCGTAGTACTTCAGGATCGGGTTGTTCAGGTTCTGCGCATCCAGGCTGAAGGCCAGGTGATCGCCGACCTTGTAGCCCAGCGCGGCGGACATCACGCCGACACCGCGTTGGTAGTAGTCGGTGCCACGGTCGCGACCCAGGAAGTTGTCCCCGCTGTAGCTGTAGTTCAGGCGCGCCGAGAACATGTCGTTCTCGAAGAAGCCGCTCAGGGTCCCGGAGTTCTTGACCGAGCCCTTCAGCACGTGTCCCGTGTCGTCGTGCGCATCGGCAAGCGTGTAGTTCGCGCTGACACCGAAGTTGCTGAACACCGGCGTCTCGACCGCGAATTCCAGGCCCGTGACGGAGGCCTTCATGTTGACATTCGTGGTCAGGTTGAACGGGGCCGTGATGGTTTGCCCCGGCGTGCCGCTCACCAGGTCGGTCGTGTAGGTTCCCCGCTGCGTGCCATCGGTGATGTAGCTGGCCATCTCCATGTGGAACGCACCCATCGACACGAAGGCGCGCGGCGCGAAGTAGTACTCGAAGTTGGCGTCGACGTTGGTCGAGCGGACCGGGTCGAGGTTGGGGTTGCCGGTGGTGCCGGTGCCCACGGTCTTGCCGGTGGGGTCGGAGTAGCTGCCCAGCAGTTGGGCCGACGACAGGGCCGTGTAGTCGGGGCGGGTCATCGTGCGCGACAGCGCGAAGCGGGCAATGACCTTCGGCGTCACCTCGATGCGGATGCTGGCGCTTGGCAGGAAGTCCGTGTAGTTGCGCTTGTCGTAGGTCTGGTAATAGCCGGTGTAGGGAATGGCGCCAGCCGCCCACACGGAGTCGACGTAGCCCGGCAAGGATTTATTGCTGGTGGGCGCCCAGACCAGGGAGCTTTCCTTGGTCTGCACGATGCGCAGGCCCACGTTGCCGCTCCAGGTTTCGCCTTCCAGGTTGCCTTGCACGTAGCCGGCCGAAGTATTCTCCTTCACGTTGTATTCGTGCGTCACGATGCGGCGCGAAAGCGGGCGTGCGGCATAGGTGGCGTCATAGGCCGCCAGGGCTGCCGGCGTCGGGAAGGCGATGCCCGTGGGGAAGCCGCTGCCCAGGCCGCTGCCGAAGTTGCTGGGGTAGGTCTCGGTGAAGTCGGATTGGGGAAGCGGGTGGGCGAAGGGGTCGGTACCCCAGTTCGGGCCTTGGGCGATGATGGGGCCATCGGTGTAGCGCTTGTGCTCGGAGCCGCGCAGGCCGAACTTCAGGCTGCGGAGCACGCCGTCGGCGAAGGAGTACTCGGAATCGATCTGACCCCAGGTGTCCTTGTCTTTCACGTCGACGTCCTGGTCGCCGAAGATCCAGTCCGTCGCGTAGTTGCCGGTGGCAACGGTGGGGGCGGGCGGCGGGGCCAGGGTCATGCCGAACGAGGGCGCCGTGCCGCTGCCGTGGAGCTGATAGCCGGCAGCCGTGCCATAGATGTCGCCTTCCCAGACGTCTTGCGAGAGGGTCCGGCCCTCGCCGTTGGACACGCCCCCGTTGCCGGACAGCTTCAGCGAGCGGTTGACGTTCCAGGAACCTTCCAGGCTGAGGTAGTTGGTCGAGGCCGACGCCTTGCGCGAGATCAGGTCGAACACGCCGACTTGCGTGGGCTGCGCGAAGGTGTAGTTGACCGAGGTCAGGATGTTGGTCGAAGGGTCGATCGTGAAGTTGCCGATCGTGGGAAGGTTGCCCGTATGGCGCGTGTCGTTGAGCCCCCAGAAGGGCGACATCATGAAATTGCGGTTGTAGTTGTTCGCGTCCATCTTGGACGAGAAGCCCGAGAGGGAGAGGTCGATGTCGTTGGTCGGCTTGATCTCGACGTTGACGGCGCCGCCCTTGCGGTCGCGGTCCTGGGTGAACAAGGCCGCACCCATCAGGTTGGGGTAGAGCGTGCCCACGGGGATGCCGGCGGCAACGGCCGTCGCGTTCGTGGTGGCACTGATGGGGGTCAGCGCATTCTGGCCGTCATGGGCGAAGGTCTCGACGCCATCGCGGCGCAGGTGGCGCTTCTCGTCGAAGGCTTGCAGCATCACGCCGAAGGTCTTGGACTCGTTCCTCCAGGCCACCAGCGCGCTGGCCTGCGGGTCGGTCTTCTTCGGCAGGTCGGCATAGACCGCGCCCAGCGTGGCTTCCAGGGTGAACTGCTTGGAGAATTCCAGCGGCTTGCGGGTGATGATGTTCACGGAACCGGCCGTGCCGCCTTCGATGTCGGAGGCGACTGCGTTCTTGTGCACTTCGACCCGGCTCACCAGTTCGGACGGCAGCAGCGAGAAGCTGACGCTGCGGCCCACGCCCGCGCCGGTCTGGTCCAGCACGAACCAGTCGCCGTTGGCGACCGGGTGGCCGTCCAGCAGCGTCTGCGTCAGGCTGGGGTTGGTGCCACGCAGGCCCACGCGGTCGCGCTCGTCGAAGCCGCCGGAGCCGCCCGAGGGGCTGTTCATGATGGTCACGCCCGGGATACGCGCCAGCGAGTCGGCCACGTTCTTGTCAGGCATCTTGCCGATGTCCTCGGCCGAGATGACGTCGATGTGCGTCTCGGCGTTGCGCTTCACGGTGATGGCGGATTGCAGCGAAGCCCGGATGCCCGTGACTTCGACAGTCTGCACATCGTCCGCCTTTGCGGCGGACGCGGCAGCGGCGGGCGCAGCGGCGGACTGTGCAAATGCGGGCGCGGCGACCGCTCCGGCGATCGCAACCGCGGCGGCGGCGGCAATGGGCGTAAGTTTCGTCTTCATGGGGCTCCTCTTTTCGGGTGGCAGCATTGTTCGGGAACGCGGCCGGTTGGGGTTGGGTCGTGCCGTCTCTCCATGAGCTCAGACGGTGCACCCTCGGGCTAGAAACCTGGTATGCGATAAGGTAGTACCACTGTACAACCAGTCTAGACCAGTACCCTATGCGTTTACCCTCATATTGCGTGAAGGCAACACCGCGTTTACGAGCTGGGAAGTCGCGAATTCACGGTCCGCGAGGCCGCGGCGGCGTGGTTCGCCCGACGGGTGCGTGTCACTGGAATTTGGTGCCTGAGTGGTATGCTGTTGCAGCTGCGACCCGCGGCCGGCCGGACTCGCCCAGTGCGGCAGCGGCACGAGCCGCCCCGCAGCCCCCGACAACGCGAAAAAGGGCACGCAATGAGCGCGCTGGCACAACTCCTCAACACGCTGGATCCCGACGGCAGTCAACCGCTTTATCAACAGCTGCAGCGCGCACTGCGCGAGGCCATCGAGAAGCGGGTCCTCGGGCCCGATGACGCGCTGCCTTCCGAGCGCCAGCTGGCCGCCGACCTGGGCGTCTCGCGCATCACGGTGCGCAAGGCCATCCAGGGCCTGGCCGACGAAGGCTTCCTGGATCAGCGCCAGGGCTCGGGCAACTTCGTGTCCACCCGCATCGACAAGAATTTCGCCAAGCTCACGTCGTTCTCGGAAGACATGCGCGCCCGTGGCCGCACGCCGCGCAGCGAATGGATCAAGCGCTCCAGCGGCACCGTCACGCCGGAAGAGGCGATGAAGCTGGCGCTGAGTCCCGGCTCGCTGGTGTACCGCTTCCACCGCCTGCGCTACGCCGACGACTCGCCGATGGCGCTCGAATACGCCACCCTGTCGGCCGCGGCGCTGCCGTCGCTCGAAGCCGTGGACAACTCGCTGTACGACGCGCTGGAGCGCGCCGGAAATCGTCCCGTGCGCGCGCTGCAACGCCTGCGCGCGCTGCTGCTCAACGAGGAACAGGCCCGCCTGCTCGATGCCGACGTGGGCGATGCCGGCCTGCTGGTGGAGCGCCTGGGCTACCTGCGCGACGGTCGCGCGATCGAGCTGTCGCAGTCCATCTACCGAGGCGACACCTACGACTTCGTCGCCGAGCTCAACGCGTCCTGAACGCCTCCCGGGCACGTGATCTGCCCGGCTTGGCACCCGCGACCCGGCCCCGCCGCCGGCGGCTTTTCGTGAGCCCCGGTGTCGGCGTCACCGGCGCGGTCCGCGTTTTGAGGACAATAGCTGTCTTTTTCCTTCGCGCTCGGGGCGCCGCCCGTGCGCAGTCGTGAATCCATTTTCTCGTTCGGCGCAGCGTTTCCCTGGGACTGACATGAGAGCCATCACCTCGCGCGCCTTGCTGGCGCTGACCTTCGCCGCTGGCCTGAACGCCGCCGCCCCCGCGTTCGCCGCCGACGCCGCGGCTGCGGCCGCCTCAGCCGCCTCGGCCGCCAATTCGGTGAGCCCCGCCTTCGCGAAGCCGTTCAACGAGGCACAGGACCTGCTCAAGGCCGGCAACGGCCCGGCCACGCTGGCCAAGCTGAAGGAACTCGAGGCGCTGCCGAACCTGAATCCCTATGAGAAGTACCTGATCCTGCGCGTGCGCGCGCCGGCCGAATACACCGCCAACGACAACGTCGCCGCCACCGCCGACTTCGAGGCCCTGCTGGCCAGCGACCAGCTGCCCGCCGCCGACCGCCTGCAGATCATGAAGGCGCTGGCCTCCATCCTGTACACCACCGAACAGTACCCGAAGGCCACGGTCGCCATCCAGCGCTACATCGACGCCGGCGGCGACGACGCCCAGCTGCGCGAACTGCTGCCGCAGACGCAGTACATCGACAAGGAGTACGCCGCCGCCGCCAAGGGCTTCCGCGCCCAGGTCGACGCCACGTACGCCGCCGGCAAGGTACCCACCGAGAAGACGCTGCGCCTGCTGGCCACCTCGTACTCGCAGTCCGACAGCGACGCCGGCTACCTGTGGTCGCTGGAGCGCCTGGCCGTGGCCTATCCCAAGGCCGACTACTGGAAGGAACTGGTCGCGCGCGCGGCGCACACGGACAAGTTCTCGGAGCGCATGTACGTGGACAACTACCGCCTGAAGACGCAGGTGCTGGGTGGCGTCAGCGACAGCGAGCGCCTCAGCTACGCCGCGCTGGCCGCGCACGCGGGCTATCCGGAAGAGGCCAAGCACATCCTCGACGACGCCTACGCCTCCAAGCCCTTCACGGGCCCCGACCTCGCCGAGGCCAACAAGCTGCGCGCCGACGTCAACAAGGCCGTCGCCAGCGACCGCGCCCAGCAGGCGGCCGCCGAATCGTCCGCGCACACCGCCAAGGACGGCAACGCACTGGTGTCGCTGGGCCTGCTCCAGACCGTCGACGGCAACCCGCAGCAAGGCGCGCAGCTGATCGAGCAGGGCATCGCCAAGGGCGGCATCAGGAACCCGGAAGAAGCGCGCCTGCACCTGGGCCTCGCGCTCGTGAAGGCCGGCCGCGACGCCGACGCCGTCAAGACCCTCGACGCCGTCAGCAGCGGCCCGAACGGCATCGTGCCGATCGCCCACGTCTGGTCGCTGTACGCGCAATCGCGCCTGCACGCGGCGGCCGTGCCGGCGCCGGCCGCCGCCGCGTCGAAGTAGGACCTTCCGCAGGGACGAAGGCCCCGGTCGCGACGGCGATCGGGGCCTTTTTCATCCGGCTTGCTCAGGCGCTGCGCTGCAACGCCTCGCCCGCGCTGTCGAACAGCCGGCTGCGCGAAAGATCGGGGCGCAGCGCCACCTGGCTGCCGGCGGCCAGCGGATCGGCGTGGCCGGGCAGGCGCACGATCACGGGCGCGGCCTGGCCCGCGCACTGCACGTGCACCAGCGTCGCGTCGCCCAGGCGCTCCACGAGGTCGACGCGTCCGTGCAGTCCGCTCGCGTCCGCGCCGGCCACGAGTTCCACCTGGTCGGGCCGGAAGCCCAGCGTCGCCGCGGTGCCGATCGCGGGCGCGAGCGCGCGCGGGCCGAGCGCGAACTCGCCCGCGCCGTCGTGCGCGCGCACGCGCAGGCCGTCGCCGTCATTGGCGCTCACGGTCACGGGCACCAGGTTCATCTTGGGCGAGCCGAGGAAGCCGGCCACGAACAGGTTGGCCGGGTTGTCGTACAGCGCCATCGGCTCGCCCACCTGCGCCACGTGGCCGGCGTTGAAGACGGCGATGCGCTGGCCCAGCGTCATCGCCTCCACCTGGTCGTGCGTGACGTAGATCATGGTGGTGCCCAGTTCCCGGTGCAGCCGCGAGAGCTCGGTGCGCATCTGCACGCGCAGCGCGGCGTCGAGGTTGGACAGCGGCTCGTCGAACAGGAACACCTTGGGCTGGCGCACGATCGCGCGGCCGATGGCCACGCGCTGGCGCTGGCCGCCGGACAGCGCCTTGGGCTTGCGATCGAGCAGCGCGCTGATCTGCAGGATCTCGGCGGCGCGGCCCACGGCGGCGGCCACCTCGGCCTTGGAGCGCTTGGCGAGCTTCAGCGCGAAGCCCATGTTCTCGGCCACCGTCATGTGCGGGTACAGCGCGTAGCTCTGGAACACCATGGCCACGCCGCGGTCCGACGGCGACACGTCGTTGACGCACTGGTCGCCGATGAACAGCTCGCCCTCGCTGATCTCCTCCAGGCCCGCGATCATGCGCAGCAGCGTCGACTTGCCGCAGCCCGACGGGCCGACGAACACCATGAACTCGCCGTCGCGCACCTCGAGGTCGATGCCCTTGATCACCTCGGCGCCGCCGTCGTAGGTCTTGCGGATCTGCTTGAGCGTCAGGCTGGCCATGGGGTGGGAACCTTCTAGATGTCGCAGCGTTGCTGCAGGGTGGGTATGGGCGCCGGCACGGTGTCCGTGCGCGGAACATGGTCGGCGCGCAGCGCGCGCACCTGGGCGTCGACCTCGGCGGGGCTCAGCACGCGGTCCTTCGCGTGGAACACCCAGTCGATGTCCTCGTCGTAGACGCGCGGCGCGCCGCCGGCGGGCAGCGTGCCGCCCACCGCGAACCACAGGTTGAACGAGATGGTCATCGGCGAGACGGGCACGTTGCGCCCGTCGTGCACCGCCACCTCGCGGCCGTCGACGAACTCGTGCACCGCGTTCTTCGTGACCTGCATCAGCAGCACGTGCCAGCCGTCGAAGGACGCGAACTCCTCGTGCGCGGAGTTGTGCGCCTCCCACGGATCGATCTGCACCGTCTGCCACGACACGCCATACAGGCGCGTCTTCCCGGAGCCCCAGCCGCCGTTCGGGAGGTACTCCCAGTCGAGCTCGCTGAAGTCCGGGTCGAACGGATGCGCGAGCGGCGCCACCGCGTAGAACGACTCGATCACCGGATCGCCGTCGGCACCCGCGCGCGGCGCGTCGGAGAAGCGGATGCGCGCGGCGTAGGTGCCTTGCAGGTACTTGCGCTGGTGGCACAGCTGCGCCTGCACGGTGCCGGGGCCGGTGCCGTCGGTGCGCGCGGTCATGCGCAGCACGCGGTTGCCGGGTTGCAGCGGGTCGTCGACCAGCGTGATGGCGTCGGCGCCGAAGCGGCCGCCGGGCAGTCCGGGGTGGCCGGTGCCGTCGCGCAGCTGCCAGCCGGCGGCGGCCATGTCGGCGGGCTTCGCGTACGAGAAGTCGTCGAAGAACAGGTTCGCCGTCGGCCCCGGCGCGACCGTCGCGCAGCCGGCCGCGAGGGCGACGAACGCGAGCGGGAGGGTCGCGCGACGCATCACGCGGACTTCGCTTCCTCGTGATGCGGCAGGAAGAACGACAGCACCAGCACGGGAACGGCGCAGGCCAGCACCCACAGGAAGAAGTGCTGGTAGCCGAGCCAGGTCTGGATCTCGCCGCTCCAGGTGCCCGAGAGGATGAACCCGAGCTGCATCACGCCGCTGCCGAGCGCGTAGTGCGCCGTGGTGAAGCGGCCCTTGGCCACCACCTGCATGATGAACAGGATGATGCCGACGAAGCCGAACCCGTAGCCGAACATCTCGATGGACAGGCCGGCGGCGATCGCGGTCATGTCCGTCGGGCGCGCTGTGCTGAGCCACCAGTAGACGAGGTTGGGCAGGTTCATCGCGATGACCAGCCACGCCATCGAGCGGCGCAGTCCCAGCCACGCCGTGAAGTAGCCGCCGACGATGCTGCCTCCGACGAAGGCCACCGTCGCCCAGGTGCCGTAGACCACGCCGATCTGGTCGGTGGTGAGGCCCAGGCCGCCCACCGCGCGCGAGTCGCGCAGGAACAGCGGGCCCACCGACTGGATCTGGCCCTCGCCGGCGCGGAACAGGATGATGAAGATGATCGCGAACCAGATGCCTGGCTTCCTGAAGAACTCGACGACCACCTCCGCGGTCGTCCTGGCGATGGCCCCCAGGTTGCGCGGCGCCTGCGCATCGCCGCGCGTGTCGGGCAGCGCCCACAGGTGGTACGCGGCGAGCGCCGCCATCACCGCGGCCAGCAGCACGAAGACGGCGCTCCAGGCGTGCGCGGCCTCCATCGTCTTCTCGAGGTAGCCCACCAGCACCAGCACGCCGCCGCGCGCGAACAGGCGCGCCGCGTTGAAGAACGCGCCCTGCCAGCCGGCGTATTCGGCCTGCAGCTTGTCGGTGAGGCTGGCGATGTAGAGGCCGTCCGACGAGATGTCGTGCGTGGCCGACGCGAACGCCGTGAACGCGAGGATGCCCAGCACCAGCGAGATGCTGTGCGGCACGTTCAACGCCAGCGCCACCAGGCCCAGCGTGGTGGCGCCGATCAGCTGGAACAGCACCACCAGCAGCTTCTTGCTGGGCACGGCCTCCAGGAACGGGCTCCACAACGGCTTGACGGCCCAGGCCAGGCCCAGCGCGTTCGTCCAGCGCGTGATGACGCTGTTCTCGATGCCGAGATCCTTGAACAGCAGCGCCGCGATCGCCATCACGACGAAGAACGGCACGCCCTGCGCGAAGTACAGCGTGGGCACCCAGGTGATGGGCGAACGCTTGAGCGGGCTGGCCGGTGCCGAGGGAAGCGGCGCAGCGCCGGCGGTCATGACTGAATCACTCTGCACGTTGGGTCTCTTTCCTGGCGGTGACGGGGCTCGGTACGACACGGGTGCGCGACAGTCTGCCGAAGTTCAGGCCGCGCGGGGAGAGAGCTTCACCGGAGACTTCGCCGTGGCCCGCGCGCGGCCTTCGAGCCACGCGCGCACCGCCTCCAGCGCGCCGTCGCAGTAGCCCCAGGTGACGAGCGAGGGCGCGGCGATGTCGAACAGCTGGAACGGATTCCACAGCGCGACGTGCAGGTCGGGCCGCGCGGCGGCGGCCGCGTCGCCGAAGCGCGTGCGGTGGTTGGACACGAGGATGTTGAAGCGGCCATCCTGCGGGAACGTGGCGGCCTCCACCTGGCGCAGGTCGGGCACGCGCACCAGTTGCACGTCGGGGAAGCCGGCGAACATCCCGGCCACGCGTTCGGCGGGCAGGCCGGCCTCGGAGACGCCGTCGCAGTCCACCGAATCCTGGGTGACGATGCGCAGCGGCGTGCCCGGCGCGGGCGGGCGCGCGGTCTTGCCGGCGCCGTCGAACGCGGTGAGGCCGCGGGCCCAGGCGGCGCGCATCGCGGCGTCGTCGGCGGCGCGCTGCGCGGCGTCGTACGCGCGCGGCGACACCGGGTAGGCGGTGGCCAGCGCCACCAGCCGGGCCTCGGACTTCTTCACGTCGGCGGGCAGCAGGTGGCCCTCCTGCAGCGCGGCCTCGATCGCCTTGACCGTGGCCGCCTGCTCGGCGAGGCTGCCCTGCGCGAGCGGCATGTCGGCACCCGCCTGCAGCGCCATCACGGCACCCAGCGCGTGGCCGTACCTGTCGTGGACCGCCTTCATCATCAGGGCGTCGGTGATCACGACGCCGTCGTAGCCGATGTTCTCGCGCAGCAGGCCCGTGAGCACCGCGCGCGACAGCGTGGCCGGATGCTCGGGATCGATCTGCGGATAGACGATGTGGGCCGTCATCACCGACGGCGCGGCCGGCGTGTCGCCCTTGGCGTGCGCCAGCGCGCGGAACGGCTTGAGCTCCAGCGCCTCGAGCTCGGCCACCGACTTGTCGACGGTGGGCAGCGCGTGGTGCGAATCGGTGGCGGTGTCGCCGTGGCCGGGGAAGTGCTTCACGCAGCAGGCCACGCCCTCGCGCAGCGAGCCGCGCATCCAGGCCGCGGCCAGGCGCGCCACCTCGTCGGGATCTTCCGAGAAGCTGCGCTCGGCGATCACCGGGTTGCCCGGGTTGTTGTTCACGTCGAGCACCGGCGCGAAGTTCCAGTTGATGCCCAGGCTGCGCAGGCCGCGCGCCACCGTGGCGCCCACTTCCTCGCACAACGCCTCGTCGCCGATCGCGCCCAGCGCCATCGCCGCGGGCGCCTGCGGCAGGAAGGTGGCGCGGATGGTGGAGCCGCCCTCCTGGTCGATGCCGATCAGCGCGTTCGGGCCCATCACCTCGCGCAGGTCGGCCGTCAGCTTGCGGATCTCGTCCTCGGTGCCGAGGTTGCGGCGGAACAGGCAGATCGCGCGCACGTGGTAACGCCGCAGGAATTCGGCGGTCTCGGCGTCGAGCGACGTGCCCGGGATGTCGACCATCACCAGATGGCCAGGATGGAAGGGCACGGCACTCATTTTCAATGGGTCAACGTGACCTTGTTGAGATGGCGCGGCTTGTCCGGATCGAGGCCCTTCGCACGCGCGAGCGCTTCCACGGCCAGGTAGTAGCTCTGGATCGCGGAGATCGGGTCGAGGTCCTCGTGGCCCGCGGCCACCAGCGGCAGCTCGGCGCCGGGCGTGCCCACGGGCGCGGCGACGAGCACGCGCGCGCCGCGCTGGCGCATGTCCTCGGCCAGCGCGAGCAGGCCGGCCTGCGCCGGGCCGCGCGGGGCGAACACGAGCAGCGGGTAGCCTTCCTCGATCAGCGCCATCGGGCCGTGCTTGACCTCGGCGCCGGAGAACGCCTCGGCCTGGATGCCGCAGACTTCCTTGAACTTCAGCGCCGCCTCCATCGCGATGGCCAGGCTCGTGCCGCGGCCGATCACGAACAGCTTGTCGGCGTTGACCAGGGCGTCGACCAGCGGCGACCAGTCGGCGTACGCGGCGCGCTCCAGCACCTCGGGCAGCGTCTCGAGCGCGGCCAGCAACGCCTTGTCGTCCTGCCAGTGGGCCACGATGCGCGCGCCGGCCACGAGCTGGGCGATGTAGCTCTTGGTGGCGGCCACGCTGGTCTCGGCGCCGGCGTGCAGCGGCAGCACCCATTGCGCGGCCTCGGCCAGCGGCGAGCCGGCGTCGTTGACCACGGCCACGGTGCGCGCGCCGCCTTCGCGGAACTGGCGCGTCGGAGCGATCAGGTCGGGGCTCTGCCCGGACTGCGAGAAGCCCCACGACACCAGGCCATTGCAATCGAGCTGCGACTGGTACAGCGTGACCAGCGACATCGGCAGCGACGTGACCAGGCGGCCCAGGCGCGCCATCACGAGGTAGGCCATGTAGTGCGCGGCGTGGTCGGAGCTGCCGCGCGCCACGGTGAGGGCGGATCGCGGAGGATAGTCACGGAGTTGCTGGCCTAGAGAGGCATAGGCGGCGAGGTCGGCCGCCATCAGACGAGCCACGGCCGCCGGGGCCTCGCGCGCTTCGTCAAACATCCGTGAGGTCAATGGAGTCTCCTTCTACGATCACTTGGGTCAGTTGCAGGTCGGCGTCGAGCACCACCAGGTCGGCGCGCGCGCCCACGAGCAGGCGGCCGCGGTCGGCCAGGCCGAGGAAGTCGGCGGCGTTGGTGGACACGCGCCGCGACGCGTCGTCCAGGCTCAGGCCCAGGCCGACGAGGTTGCGCAGCGCCTGGTCCATCGTGAGCGTGCTGCCGGCCAGCGTGCCGTCGGCCAGGCGCACGCCGCCCAGGCACTTGGTGACGCGGTGGCTGCCCAGGTTGTAGTCGCCGTCGGGCATGCCCGCCGCGGCCGTGGAATCGGTGACGCAGTACAGGCAGGGGATGGCGCGCAGCGCGGCGCGGATCGCGCCCGGGTGCACGTGCAGCAGGTCGGGGATGATCTCGGCGAACTCGGCATGCGCCAGCGCGGCGCCGGCGATGCCGGGCTCGCGATGGTGGAACTTGCTCATCGCGTTGAACAGGTGCGTGAAGCCGGTGGCGCCGCGCTGCAGCGCCGCCACGCCGTCCTCGTAGGTGCCGGCGGTGTGGCCGATCTGCACGTGGAAGCCGGCCGCGCGGAGCGGGGCGATGAGGTCGAGGTTGCCGGGCAGCTCGGGCGCCATCGTGATCAGGCGGATCGGGGCGATGGCGTGCAGCGCCTTGACCTCGTCCACCGACGCGGGCCGCGCGAAGTCGGGCTGCGCGCCGAGCGCGCCCGGGTTGATGTACGGGCCTTCCAGGTGCACGCCCATCACGTGCGCGCCGCCGCGGCGGTGCGTGCGGCAGGCGTCGGCGAGCGCGGCCATGGCCTGCGAGATGTCGGCCATCGGCGCCGTCATCGTGGTGGCCAGCATGGACGTGGTGCCGTGGCGCGCGTGGATCTTCGCGATCTCGGCCACGGCGTTGCCGCCTTCCATGGTGTCGAAGCCGCCGCCGCCGTGCACGTGCAGGTCGATGAAGCCGGGCAGGATCAGCGGCTCGGCCGAGATGCGGGCCTGGCCTTCGCTGATGGGCGAGCCCTCGATGCCGGCGATGCGGCCGTCGACGAGGGACAGCGTGCCCCGGATGAAGCCCTGCGGCGTCAGGACGTGGCCGCTGATCTGCTGGCGCGAAACGGTCATAGGGAAGTCTCCGTCCTTCGGACTGCGAGGCGAGCGTCTGCTGACGGCCGGGCGACGCTCATGCGACCGCTTCCTTCATCTGCTGGCGTACCAGGCGATGAGCGCCGTCGACGGCATCGCCGGAGGCCCCCACCAGGCGCGCACGCAACGCGGGAGCCAGGCGGTCGGCCATGCGCAGGCCGATGCTGCCCAGGAGCACGATGGGCAACTGCAGCCCCGGGTCGAGCGCAAGCGCCATGTCCTCGATCTCCTGTCCGATCTCCTGCACCAGCGACTGCGCCGCGGCGTCCGTGTCCGCACACTCGAACACGAGCGGCGCGAGCTGGGCGTACTCGTGCTGGCGCGCGGTGGAGCACCACTCCAGCAGCGCATCGCGGCGGTCGCTCACCTGGCGCCACACGGCCTGGGCCAGCGTGCCGGCGGGCGCGCGGCCGTCGAGCGCGCGATGGGCGATCTGCATCGCGCGCAGGCCCAGCCAGGCGCCGCTGCCTTCGTCGCCGACCGGGAAGCCCCAGCCGCTGACCGCCACGCGGCGGCCGTCGGCGTGCAACGCCTCGCCGACCGCGCCGGTGCCCACCGCGACGATGGCGCCGGGACGGCCCGCGTGGGCGCCCATGAGCGCGGTGCGCGAGTCGGTCTCCAGCACGATCAACGCATATTCGGGGGCCGCGCGGAAGAACGCGGCCGCCAGGTGCGGCGCCACCGCGCCGGCCAGGCCGAGGCCCAGCACGCAGTGGCTGGGCACCGGCAGGGCCAGGCCGGCGGACGCGAACGCGCGCTCCACGGCCTGGACGATGTGCTTCCACGCCTGCTCGATGCCCTGGGCCAGCGCCGAAGGACCGGACTCGCCGTGTCCGATGAGTGCGCCGCTGCTCGTCCAGAGGCGGACGCGGGTGCCCGTGCCGCCGCCGTCCACGCCCAGCGCGTAACGGATGTCGGCCTGTTCAAAGGCGGGGTGATAGCAGGTGTGGCTCATAGATGTGATACCACTATAGTACCATGACAGACCGCTGTCAATGAGCGCCGGGTTGTGCGAGTTGCCTGTTCCGGTATCGAATTTCACTCGTGAAGACTAGGCAGAAACCCGTACTTTGTTGCGCAATTCGGGCCCGAGCGAAATGTACCAGTCGTAATACCAATTACGTCCGCTGGCGCACGGCGAACATGCCCCAGCCCTGCATGGTCATCACGTCGGCGCCATCCTGGTTGAACACGCGCCAGCGCGACCGCACCAGCCCGACGTGCGGCTTGCTGTTCATCACGCGCGACTCCAGCACGCTCATCTCGGCGCTGATCGTGTCTCCAGGATAGACCGGCTTGAGCCAGCGAAGTTCGTCGACGCCGGGCGAGCCCAGCGCGGCCGAATCGTTGAGGTAGCCGTCGCACATCAGGCGCATCGTCATCGAGCAGGTGTGCCAGCCGCTGGCCGACAGCTTCTTGAACAGCGACGCCTCGGCGGCGGCATCGTCCAGGTGGAAGGGCTGCGGGTCGAACTGGCCCGCGAAGGCCAGGACGGCCTCGCGCGTGACGGTGGTGCTGCCCAGCGGTATCACGAGTCCGACCGGGAAGTCCTCCCAGTAGTAGCGCTTGGCGGACGAGGGTGGCAACTCCATGGCGAGATCTCGAAGGAAGAGGATGACCTTCGAGGATAGCGCCGTCAGGGCGCCGCGTCGGGGTGCACGGGGTGCTGGATCAGGCCGGCGAGCAGCTCGAAGCGCGTGTAGGGCCGGTGGCGGCCGGACATCTTCAGCGCGATCGACACCACCAGGCCGTGCGTGCGCGACGGCGGCGCCTTCATCGGCAGCAGCGTGAGCCACGCGGCCAGCAGCAGCGGCAGCCACCACGGCGCGCGCACGGCGCCGGGATGGGCCAGGTAGTCGGCCAGCGTCCAGCCCGCGGCGGCCGCGCCGAGCGCCATGCCCGAGATCGCCTCGCTCCAGGAATGCGCGCCCAGCTTGACGCGCGAATAGGTGATCAGCACGGCCAGCAGCGCGCCGGCGATCGCGCCACGGCGGCCGGCGACGATGGCCGCCAGCACGGGCAGGATGGCCGTGGCATACATCGAGTGGCCGGAGAAGCCGGTGAAGTCGAGCGTCGCGCTGCCGATGCCGTAACCCAGGAACGCCACCTTGCTGATGGTGACGACGGCCGAGGTGGCGATGACGGCGCCGATCCAGCGCTGCGCCGAGAGCCGCGCCGGGTGGTCGTGCGCGTGCGGGTTGCCTCGCGCGAGACGCCCGCGCGCGCCCGCGGGCCGCGCGAACGCGAGCCACAGCGAACCCGCGAGAAAGGTCGGCAGCAGGATCTGGGCCTCGCCCAGCCGCGTGACGACGAACCAGAACAACGAATGAATCCCCAGACCTTCTTCCATGCACCCTTGCGGACAGAGCCAACCGGCAACGCCGGCCATCCTAGCGGGCGCCGGTGAGGCGAGTGTGAAATCAATCTCTCAGAGCGTCGCGGCCAGGCGCGTGCCCTGGTTGATGGCGCGCTTGGCATCGAGCTCCGAGGCCTCGTCGGCCCCGCCGACCAGGTGCACCTTCACGCCGGCGGCGGCCAGCGGCGCCACCAGCTCGCGCAGCGGCTCCTGGCCCGAGCACAGCACGATGGTGTCCACCTCCAGCAGCGTGCCGTCCTTGCGTTCCGGGCCGAAGGTGACGAACAGGCCCTCGTCGGTGACGCGCTCGTAGTTCACGCCGCCCAGCATCTCCACGTTCTTCATCTTCAGCGTGGCGCGGTGCACCCAGCCCGAGGTCTTGCCCAGGCCGGCGCCGTGCTTGCCGGGCTTGCGCTGCAGCAGCGTCACCTGGCGCGACGGCGGCGTGGGCTGCGGCCGGTCGAGGCCGCCGGGCGTGCGCGCCGGATCGCCGACGCCCCACTCGCGCCGCCATTCGTCCAGGTGCAGCGCGGGCGAGGGCTCGCCGCGATCGGCGCCGGTCACCAGGAACTCGGCGACGTCGAAGCCGATGCCGCCCGCCCCGACGATGGCCACGCGCTGGCCCACCGGCCTGCCGTGCAGCAGCACGTCGATGTAGCTGAGCACCTTGGCGTTGTCCTGGCCCGGGATGCGCGGATCACGCGGCGCCACACCGGTGGCCAGGATCACCTCGTCGAAGCCGCCGGCGGCCAGCGCCGCGGCGTCGACCCGCGTGTTCAGGCGCAGCTCCAGCGACGGCAGGGTCTCGATGCGGCGGCCGAAGTAGCGCAGCGTCTCGGTGAACTCCTCCTTGCCGGGAACCCGCTTGGCCATGTTGAACTGGCCGCCGATGCGCTCGGCGCCGTCGAACAGCACCACCCGGTGGCCGCGCTCGGCCAGCGTGGTGGCCGTGGCCAGGCCGGCCGGGCCGGCGCCCACCACGGCGAAGCGCCGCGGCGTGGCGGCCGGCGTGATCTTCAGCTCGGTCTCGAAGCCGGCGCGCGGGTTGACCAGGCAGGTGGCCTGCACGTTGGAGAAGGTGTGGTCCAGGCAGGCCTGGTTGCAGGCGATGCAGGTGTTGATCTCGTCGGCCCGGCCCTGTGCCGCCTTTTGCATGAAGGCCGGGTCGGCCAGGAACGGGCGGGCCAGCGACACCAGGTCGGCCTGGCCGAACTGGTCGACGCCGGGCGCGAGCAGGCCCTCGGCCACCTCGGGCGTGTTGATGCGGTTGCTGGTGACCAGCGGGATCGCGACGCCGGCGGCACGCAGCTCGGCCCGCATCTTCCCCGTGACCCAGCCGAACGCGGCGCGCGGCACGCTGGTGACGATGGTGGGGATGCGCGCCTCGTGCCAGCCGATGCCGGTGTTCAGGATGGTGGCGCCGGCGGCCGCGACGGCCTTGGCCAGCTGCACCACCTCGTCCCAGGTGCTGCCCTCGGGGATCAGGTCGATCATCGAGATCCGGTAGATCAGGATGAAGTTCGGGCCGACCGCCGCGCGGATGCGGCGCACGATCTCCACCGCCAGGCGCATCCGGTTCTCGTAGGCGCCGCCCCAGTCGTCGGTGCGGCGGTTGGTGTGGCGCACCAGGAACTGGTTGATCAGGTAGCCCTCGCTGCCCATCACCTCCACGCCGTCGTAGCCGGCCTCCTGCGCCCGCACCGCGCAGCGCACGAAGGCGCGGATCGTGCGCTCGATGCCGCGCTCGCTCAGCGCGCGCGGCGTGAACGGCGAGATCGGGCTCTGCAGGCGGCTCGGCGCCACGCACAGTGGCGAGTAGCCGTAGCGGCCGGTGTGCAGGATCTGCAGGGCGATCTTGCCGCCCTCGGCATGCACCGCGGCGGTCACCTGGCGGTGGCGGCGGGCGCTGGCCTTGGTCCACAAGGTGCCGGCGAACGGCTTGACCCAGCCCTCGAAGTTCGGCGCGAAGCCGCCGGTGACGATCAGGCCGACCCCGTGCCGCGCGCGTTCCGCGTAGAAGGCCGCCATCCGCGGGAAGTCGCGCGACGCGTCCTCCAGGCCGGTGTGCATGCTGCCCATGATGGAGCGATTGCGCAGGACGGTGAACCCGAGATCCAGGGGCGCGAGCAGCTTGGGGTAGGGCGAGGTCATCGTTTTTTCGGACGCGGGCGCGGGCTGGCGAGGAGTCCGGATGGTAGGGCCGAACCGCTTTGCGGCGGCCTGCCAGAATCGAGGCAGTGCACTAATTCGGGCAGCGCCGCGCCGAACTTTCTGGCGGATCGGCGATCAGTGCAGGCGGGGCGTCGCCCTGTCGCATGGCGGCACACCGGGTCGGTGGCAACAGACCGGCAACACGCCATGCCCCATAATGTTGGATTCAGATGACAGGCGTCCGCCTGGAAAGTGGAGTTTTCTCGATGAACAAACGTGAGTTCCTGGCAGCGGGCGGCGCCGTGCCTTTGATCCTGGCCGGTTGCGGCGGCAGCGGCAGCGGCAGCGCGCCGGTTCGCCTGGTCAACGCCAGCGTCGGCTACCCCAACCTGGGGTTCATGGTCGAGTCGACCCAGGCCACGTCCACCGACGTGGCATATGGATCTGCCAGCCCGTTCGAGAACGTGCAGGCCGGCGCCGTCGGCATCACGCTGACCGTCGCCAACCAGGCCGCCACGGCCGCCCAGACCCGCACGATCAACAAGGGTCAACGCTACTCGCTGGTGGCCTACGGCTTCGCCAACGAGCTCAAGCAGGTCCTGATCACCGAGAGCACCACCACGCCCGACACCGGCAAGGCCAACGTCAACGTGCTGAACACCTCGGTGGACATCGGCGCCGTCGACGTCTACCTGTCGGCCACGCAGGACCTGGCGGTCTCCACGCTGATCGCCTCCAGCATCACCGGCGTGTCGCAGAGCGCGTTCGCCGGCATCCTGGCCGGTTCGTACTACATCACGGTCGTCGGCGCCAACAGCATCGCCAAGGGCATCAGCGACGTGCGCTTCCAGACCCCGGTCGCCATCGCGCTGACCGCGCTGGAAATCCTCACGGTCATCCTGACCCCGGGCGCCAGCGGCGTCCTGGCCAACGCGATCCTGCTGACGCAAGGCACCGCCGGCGCCGCCAGCCCGACGGTCCCGTACTACAACCTCACCGCGCGCGTGCGCGCCGTGACGGCGGTTCCGAACCAGCAGGCCTCGGTCACCGGTTCCAACACGAGCGGCACGACCACCACCTCGGTCCCCATCCTGTCGCTGAGCACCACCCCGCACTATTCCAACTACTTCGTCGTCAACACCGGCACGCCGCCCGTGGTCATGGTCGGCGGCAATCAGGTCCCCGTGCTGATGGACGTCACCAACGCCACCACAGGCGTGGTCACACCGAACCAGCCGGGCGTGCTCGCGGCCGGCGGCGACTACACGCTGCTGGTCTACCTGAACGGCAGCACGGCAACGGCCAAGCTGATCGAGGACAACAACACCGCCCCGGTGACGTCGCAAGGCGTGAAGTTCCGCCTGATCAACCTGGCCTCCGACAACCAGGGCCTGCAGTTGTCGATGGCGGTCAACTCGATCAGCGTCGCCTCGAACATCAACTACGCGGCGGCATCGCCGTATACCGAAGTGACGGGCGTGCCCCAGGGCACCGCATCGCTCGCGGAAGTCAGCGACGGCCCCACCACCCTGGCGTCCAAGTCGCAGGTGATGACGGTCGGCAACATCTTCACGGACATCGTCGTCAGCGTGCCGAATGCCGCTTCGGCGACCGGCGTGCTCAATTTCTTCCTGGCGGCGTCCGGCACCTGAGCCTTCGCGCTCCAAGGAAAATGGCGCCCGCGGGCGCCATTTTTGTTGCCGGAACGGACTCGCTCAGCGCCCCGGCGGCACGCCGAACTTGCCGGCGCGGAAGTCTTCCACGGCCTGGAAGATCTCGGCCTGCCTGTTCATCACGAACGGGCCGTACTGCGCGATCGGCTCGTTCAGCGGCTTGCCCGCGATGAGCAACGCCCGCGCCCCGTCGGCGCCCGCCCGCACGCGCACGCCGTCGCGGTCGGCCGCGTTCGCGAGCACGGCCATGCGCTCGCGCGGGACGCTCGTGCGCGCGGTGCCGGAGTCGATTTCCAGCTCGCCCCGGTAGACGTAGACGAACCCGTTGTGGCCGGGCGGAAGCGCCTGCTCGAACGTCGCACCCGGCTCCAGGTGCAGATCCAGGTACAGCGGCTCGGTGTGCGCCTTCTGCACCGCGCCCTGCACACCGTGGCTTTCGCCCGCGATCACGCGCACGGTCGCGCCGGGCAGGCGCAGCTCGGGGATCTCGCCGGTGGGAATGTCGCGGTAGCCCGGCGTGGTCATCTTGTCGGCCGCCGGCAGGTTCAGCCACAGCTGGAAGCCCTCCATGCGGCCTTCCTCCTGCTCGGGCAGCTCGCTGTGGATCAGGCCGCGGCCGGCCGTCATCCACTGCACGCCGCCGTTCTCCAGCAGGCCCTGGTTGCCGGTGGAGTCGCGATGGCGCATGCGCCCGGCGATCATGTAGGTCACCGTCTCGAAGCCGCGGTGCGGGTGGTCGGGGAAGCCGCCGATGTAGTCGCCGGCGTCATCCGAGCCGAACGCGTCCAGCATCAGGAACGGGTCGAGCCGGCGCTGCAGCGGCTGCGTCAGCACGCGGGTCAGCTTCACGCCGTCGCCATCGCTGGTGGCCTGGCCCGTGACCAGGCGCTCCACCGAGCGCGGGTTGCGCACGGGGACGTCCGGGGTCACGGTGGCGACGGGATCGATCAGGGTCGTGGTCATGTCGGTTTCCTTCGAGGCGGCCCGCGCGGGGCCGCGTTGGATCAGGCGAGGGCGGCGGCGATCTCGGCGCGGGCCGAGGCGAGCGCCTTGGCTTCCGCGTCCGGGCCCATCGCCAGGCCTTCGGCGTAGATGAACTCGATGTCGGTGATGCCCAGGAAGCCAAGCGTCTGGCGCAGGTAGGGCACCTGGGTGTCGTGCGGCTGGTCGCGGTAGATGCCGCCGCGCGTGAGCACGGCATAGACCTTCTTGCCCTCGACCAGGCCCACCGGGCCGGTGGCGGTGTACTTGAACGTGATGCCCGCCTTGGCGATCGCGTCGATCCAGTTCTTCAGCTGGCTGGTGATGCCGAAGTTGACCATCGGCACGCCGATGACGATGACGTCGGCGGACTTCACCTCGTCGATCAGCGCCAGGTCGAGCGACACGCGGGCATGCTGCTCGGCCGAGCGGGCTTCGGCCGGCGTGAACAGCGCGCCGAGCGCGGCTTCGTCCAGCGCCGGGTGCGGCTTGGCGGTGAGGTCGCGCAGCGTCAGCGTCGCGGCCGGATCGGCGGCGCGCAGCCGCTCGACGAGCTCGTTGGCGAGGCGGGTGGATTGCGAGCCCTGGCCATTGGCCCACGAGCGTGCGCTGGAATTGATCTGCAGGATGTTCATGAGGGGCTCCTTCGGGTGCCGGGGTGTTGATCAGTCGAACGGAGGCTTTCCGTTTGATGTGACTGTATTGGTACATCGAGTGCGCCGGAAGCCGTCGGATTGCACATCATTGTTCCCCTGACAGGACAATCAGCGCACCCCCTCCTGTCGAGATCGGATTGAACAGGAGCGGCCTGGCCGCCATCCCCCGAGTCCGACGCCCGACACACGCGCAGGCGAGAATGGCCTGCTGGCGACCCAACCGCCACGCAGCCCCCTCGCCATGAGCCCCGACGCCGACGACCTCCTCCTGTTTGCCCGCGTGGCCGAGTCCGGCAGCTTCAGCCGCGCGGCCGAGCGCGTGCAGTTGCCGAAATCGACCGTGTCGCGCCGAATCGCCGCGCTCGAGAAGCGGCTGGGCGAACGCCTGCTGCAGCGCACCACGCGCAAGCTGGTCATCACCGAGTTCGGGCAGGGCGTGCTGGAGCACGCGCGCACCATGTCGGAGGAGGTGGACGCCGCGCTCGCCTTCGCGCTGTCGCGCCAGGCCCGGCCCAGCGGGCGGCTGCGCGTATCGATGCCCGGCGACTTCGCCAGCAATGCGCTGGAGCAGCCGCTGGCCGACTTCGTGCGCGATTTCCCCGCGGTGGCGCTGGAGCTCGACCTCTCGCCGCGCCGGGTGGACCTGATCGGCGAGAACTTCGACCTCGCCATCCGCATGGGCGAGCTGCAGGACGACGCGCAGCTCGCCGCGCGCCGCCTGGCCGTCTTCACCACCGGCTTGTACGCCGCGCCGGCGCTGCTGCGCGAGCACGGCGAACCGCTGGAGCCCGAGGCGCTGCGCACGATGCCGGCGCTGATGCTGCTGTCGCGAGCAGGCGACGCCATTCCCTGGTCGCTCTCGCGGCGCGAGCCGCCCGCCGTCGCCGGAGCGGCTTCCGGCAAGGGGCGGCGGCCCGCCGCCAATGTCGCTGCGCAGACGATCGTGCCCGCCCAGCACGTGCGCGCCAATTCGCCCGACGTGCTGATCCGGCTGGCGCGCCGCGGCGCGGGCGTGGTGGCGGTGGCCGACTTCTTCGCCGAGCCCTACCTGGCGCGCGGCGAGCTGCAGCGCATCCTGCCCGACTGGTGCCTGCCGGATGCGGACTGCTGGGCGGTGTTCCCCGGCCGGCGCCTGATGCCGGCGAAGACGCGCGCCTTCATCGACATGCTGGCGCGGACGATGAGCGCCTGCGCCGAGGCGCTGGACGCGTCGGCACCAGCGGTCAATGCGTCGCCGGGGCGTTTCCGCGTGGATTGAAACGCGTCAGTGCGGCAGCCGCGTGAGCGCGCGCTGCAGTGCACGAGCCGGCGGCGAGGCATCGCCACTGGCCGTGGCCGACGGCGCGCTCCAGCCCTTGGGCAACTCGTGCAGCACGGTCTTCGCATCGAGCGAGCGGATGGGAATGGCCACGTCGGCCGGGATGCGGCCCTGGGCCACCAAACCCTCGTAGCGCAGCGCGCTCACGCGCAGGAACGAGGTGAAGTTGCCGACGCCGCCGCGCGCCGCCACCAGCTCGTCGTAGAGCTTCTCGATGAGGTGCACCACCGACATGGCGTCGCGGCGGGCGATCTCCTCGAGCACATCCCAGTAGAGATGCTCCAGCCGGATGCTGGTGACCACGCCGTGCAGGCGGACGGAGCGCGTGCGGCTCTCGTAGCTCGCGGGATCGGCGCTGATGAAGATTTCACACATGCATGTCTCCTTGGCGTGGCCGCGTCGCTTCTGGCGCGCAACTCTGCAGGGCGGGCGCCGCGAATCGCCGCGCCCGGCCGGACAATGTACGCCCGAGCGCACGCGATCGCCAAGCGCCGAACGCGGCCTTTACAGGGTGATCCGCGTGCCCAGCACCGCCAGGAACTGCGCGATCCACGCCGGATGCGCCGGCCATGCCGGGGCCGTCACCAGGTTGCCGTCGGTGACGGCCTGGTCGACCGGGATGCCCATGTACTCGGCGCCCGCCAGCTCCACCTCGACCTGGCAGGCCGGGTAGGCCGACACCTTGCGGCCCTTGATCAGGCCGGTGGCGGCCAGCAGCTGCGCGCCGTGGCAGATCGCGGCGACGGGCTTGTTGGCCGACAGGAAGTGCTTCGTCATCGCGACCACCTGCGCGTTCATGCGCAGGTACTCGGGCGCGCGGCCGCCGGGCACCACCAGGGCGTCGTAGCTCTCGGCGCGCACGTCGGAGAAGCTGGCGTTGAGGGTGAAGCGGTGGCCCGGCTTCTCGCTGTAGGTCTGCGCGCCGTCGAAGTCGTGGATCGCCATCGTGACGTAGTCGCCGGCCTTCTTGTCGGGCGCCACCGCATGGACGACGTGGCCCACCGCGAGCAGCGCCTGGAACGGCACCATCGTCTCGTAGTCCTCGCCGAAATCGCCGCAGATCATCAGAATCTTCTTCGCCATGGTCGTCTCCTGTCAGGTTGAATCCGGGACCCGATTCTTGGAAGCTCACGCGGTGAGCGGGTAGTAATCGGATACTTTCGTGTGCTCGCCATGAACCCTCAGCCGTCGCTCACCGAGTTGCATCGCCGCCGCCTGCGCGCGATCTGGCGCTCGGCCGGCTGGCCCAGCCAGGATCTCGTCGAGGTGGAGCTGCTGGCCGCAGGCTGGGTGGAACGCCTGCGCGACGGCCACGGCCGCGAGACGCTGCGCGTGACCGACGCCGGCATCGCCGTGCTGGCCGCCACGCTCGCGCGCAACCGCGCCGCGCGCGACGCGCACGAGGCGCTCATCGGCCGCGTGGCCGTGGCCATGCAGCGCGCCGGGCGCATCGCGTGGCGCGGCCTGTCTCTGCGCGTGCGCACCGGCGACGACGCCGCCGGCACCGGCCGCTGGACGGTGGCGAAGCCCGATCTCTTCTCGGTGCGCAACACCACCGTGGAGGACTACCTCGAGCCCGTCGTGCACGAGATCAAGGTGCGCCGCGCCGACCTGCTGGGCGACCTGCGCAAGCCAGCCAAGGGCGAGGCCTACCGGCAGATGGCGCGCGAGTGCTGGTACGTGCTGGCCCAGGGCATCGGCGACGCCGACGACGTGCCCGCCGACTACGGCGTGATGGTGGAACGCGACGGCGTGCTGGACGTGCTGCGCCCGGCGCCGCGGCGCGCGCTGCGGCTGCCGTTCGCCACCTGGATGGCGCTGGCGCGCGCCACGCCGGAGCCGGCGGAGGAGCCGGCGCAGCAGGCACTGGGCGAGCCCGACGCCGACCCCGCCGGCTGAACTTCCGTCATGTGCATGCGCGTGCCCGGGCGCCCGCAGTCGAAGACAATAGGCGTTTGCGTCGCTTGAAGGCGCGCGACTTCCCGCCGCCCACCGGTGCGCGACGAAGGCCCCGCGCCATCCATCCATATCCCTGGAGATTTCCCCGATGAGTCGCCTGCCGCAGTCCCCCGCCCGCACCGTGAAGCTGTCCGCCCTGGCCCTCGCGCTCGCCGCGACGCTCGCCGGCTTCGGGCCCGCCGCCCACGCCATCGACGGCCCGCCGTCCACCAACGTGGCCTGGCAGGAGGCCACCAGCGACGCCGACATCGACAAGGCCTTCGCCACCGCCAAGGCGCAGAACAAGGCCGTGCTGCTGTACTGGGGCGCCGTGTGGTGCCCGCCGTGCAACCAGCTCAAGGCCACGCTGTTCAATCGCCAGGACTTCGGCGAGCAGTCGAAGAGCTTCGTCGCCGTGCACCTGGACGGCGACGCACCCGGCGCGCAGAAGCTGGGCACGAAGTTCAAGGTGTCGGGCTACCCGACGCTGATCCTGTTCAGCCCAGACCGCAAGGAACTCACGCGCCTGCCGGGCGAGGTGGACGCGGCGCAGGTGATGCAGCTGCTGCAGCTGGGCATGGCAAGCGGCCGCCCGATCGCGCAGGTGCTGGCCGACGCCCGTGCCGGAAAGCCCCTGGCGGGCGGCGAATGGCGTCTGCTGGCGTTCTACTCGTGGGACACCGACGATGGCGCGCAGGCGGTGCCGGCGGCCGAGCGCGGCCCGCTGCTGCGCAAGCTCGCGGCGGCCTGCCCGGCGAGCGAATCCGCGGCCTGCACGCGCCTGGCGCTGAAGTCCGTCGGCGACGGCGACGAGGCGAACGCGCCGGCGCCCGACGCCGCCACGCGCGCCCGCGTCGCCCAGGTGCTGGCCGACCCGGCGGCGAGCCGCGCCACCATGGACATCCTCACGAACAGCGCCGCCGACATCGTCACCGCGCTGGCGCCCAAGCCGGGCGCCGACCGCGACAAGCTGGTCGCCTCGTTCGACGCCGCGCTCACGCGCCTGCAGGCCGACACCACGCTGTCGCGCGGCGATCGGCTGGACGCGCTGTTCGCGCGCGTCTCGCTGGCCCGCCTCGACCAGCCCAAGGACGCGATGCATCCCAAGCTGCCGCCGGCGCTCGTCAAGGAAGTGCGCGAGACCGCGGCCTCCACCGACCGCGAGTCGACCAACGCGTTCGAGCGCCAGGCCGTGATCCCGACCGCCGCGCAGCTGCTGGAAGAGGCCGGCCTGTGGAAGGAATCGGAGACGCTGCTCAAGGGCAGCCTCGCCAGGAGCCACGCGCCGTACTACCTGATGAGCGAGCTGGGCTCCAACGCGCGCAAGCAGGGCCGCACGGCCGAGGCGCTGAGCTGGTACCAGCAGGCCTTCGACAAGAGCGAGGGCCCGGCCACGCGGCTGCAGTGGGGCTCGGCCTACCTGAGCGCGCTGGTCGACCTGGCGCCCAACGATTCGAAGCGCATCGAGGCCACCGCGCAGACGGTGTTCAACGAGGCCGCCGCCCAGCCCAACGCCTTCGACCAGCGCAGCGCCCATTCGCTGCAGCGCGTGGGCAAGAAGCTGCAGAAGTGGAACGCCGACGGCAAGCACCAGGCCGTCGTCGACCACCTGAGCGCGCAGGTCAACGGCATCTGCGCCAGGCTGCCCGCGGGTGACCCGCAGCGCGCCACCTGCGACGGCGTGTTCAAGCCCGCCGCCGCCAAGGCCTGATTTTCCTGACTCACCCGTCCCGACCGACATGACCACCTACAACAAGCCCCTGGGCACGCCGCTCAGCCCCGCCGCCACCCGCGTGATGCTGCTGGGCAGCGGCGAACTCGGCAAGGAAGTGCTGATCGCGCTGCAACGCCTGGGCGTCGAGACCATCGCCGTCGACCGCTACGAGAACGCGCCCGGCCAGCAGGTGGCGCACCACGCGCACACGATCACGATGAGCGACCCCGTGGCGCTGCGCGCGCTGATCGAGCGCGAGAAGCCCGACCTGGTGGTGCCCGAGATCGAGGCACTGGCCACGGCGGAACTGCAGAAGCTCGAGGCCGAGGGCGTGGTGCGCGTGATTCCCACCGCGCGCGCCGCGCGCCTCACCATGGATCGCGAAGGCATCCGCCGCCTGGCGGCCGAGACGCTGGGCCTGCCCACCAGCCCGTACGTGTTCTGCGACTCGCTCGAGGAGCTGCAGGCCGCCATCGACGGCAAGATCGGCTACCCGTGCATCGTCAAGCCGGTGATGAGCAGCTCCGGCAAGGGCCAGAGCAAGATCGACGGCCCGGCCGACGTGAAGGCGGCCTGGGACGTCGCGATGGCCGGCGGCCGCGTGAGCCATGGCCGCGTGATCGTGGAAGGCTTCATAGATTTCGACTACGAGATCACGCTGCTGACCGTGCGCTCGCTCGGCGCCGACGGCGCGGTGCAGACGAGCTTCTGCGCGCCGATCGGCCACGTGCAGGTCAAGGGCGACTACGTGGAGAGCTGGCAGCCGATGCGCATGGATCCGGCCGCGCTCGCCAGCGCCGAGCGCATCGCCAAGGCCGTCACCGACGACCTCGGCGGCCAGGGCCTGTTCGGCGTCGAGCTGTTCGTCAAGGGCGCCGACGTGTGGTTCAGCGAGGTGAGCCCGCGCCCGCACGACACCGGCATGGTGACGATGATCACGCAGTGGCAGAACGAGTTCGAGCTGCATGCCCGCGCCATCCTGGGCCTGCCGGTGGACGTGTCGCTGAAGAGCCCCGGCGCCAGCGCCGTGATCTACGGCGGCGTCGACGCCGGGGCGCTGCGCTTCGACGGCGTGGCCGACGCGATGCGCGTGCCGCAGACCGAGCTGCGCCTGTTCGGCAAGCCCGAGAGCTTCGTCAAGCGCCGCATGGGCGTGGCGCTGGCGCACGACGCCGACGTGGAGCGCGCCCGCGAGCTGGCCAAGGAGGCCGCGGGCAAGGTCACGCCCAGGGCCGTCTGAGCTACTTGAGAAGGCCTTCCGCCTTCATCGCGTCCTGCACCGCGGGGCGCGCCGCCATGCGCGCGCGGTAGGCCTCGACGTTCTTGAAGCCGCCGAGGTCGATGCCCAGGCCGGCGGCCCAGTTCGAGATCGTGAACAGGTAGCAGTCGGCGATGCTGAACTTCTTGCCCATCAGGTAGTCGCTGCCTTCGAGCTTGCTGTCGACCCAGGCGAACTTGTCCTTCAGGCGCGCCGCGAAGATCTCCTTGGCCTCCTGCGGCATCTTCGGGTTGAACAGCGGCGAGAAGCCCTTGTGCAGCTCGCTGGTGACGAAGTTGAGCCACTCCTGCACGCGATAACGTTCCATCGTGCCGGCCTCCGGCGCGAGGCCGCAGCCCGGCGCGTGGTCGGCGATGTACTGCAGGATCGCCGGCCCTTCGCTCAGGCGCGTGCCGTCGTCGAGCTCCAGCAGCGGCACCTGGCCCTTGGCGGTGACCTGGTAGTAGTCGCTGCCGTCGGCCAGGGTGTGCGTCTGCAGCGCGGCCTTGACGAGATCGAACCTGATGCCCGCTTCGCGCAGCGCGATGTGGGGAGACAGCGAGCAGGCGCCGGGGCTGTAGTAGAGCTTCATGACGGGCTTTCGGGAGGGTTGAGAAGCACCGGACGGGCGGCGCGACGAGGCGCCCATGATGCCCAAAACCGCGCCATCCTGCTTGGCCCGGACGCGCGCAAGGCCACTCGGCGAAGCGTCGTGGAATGGCGATGAACGCGCGTCGCGGGCGTGTCCGAACCTGTTACGCTGGCCGCCTTCGCAGCTCGCCGGAATGCCATCGTGACCAGAACCATCCTCGACGAATCCCGCGTCCATCCCGCCATCCGCGCGCGCATCTCGGACGAGGGCAAGGCGGTCATCGCGGAGGTGGAAGCCGCGGTCGCCGCCAACGCGATCGTGGTCGTGGGCATGCGCTGGAACCCGTTCCCGCGCCAGGCGCGCAAGTGGCTGGATTCCGCCGGCATCCCGTACCAGTACATCGAGTACGGCAGCTACGTGAGCGAGTGGCGCAAGCGCCTGCCGCTGAAGCTGTGGACGGGATGGACCACGTTCCCCATGATCTTCGTCAACGGCGAGTTCATCGGCGGCGCCACCGACCTGATGCGCATGAACCAGTCCACGCTCAAGCAGAGCGCCGCCGCCTGGCCGGTGCGCGCGTGAGGCGGGCCGCGGCGCGGCTGGCGCGCACCCTCGCTCTCGCGCTGTCCGCCGCAGGCGGCCTGGCCTTGGCCGCGCCCGATCCAGCCGCGACGGCGTCCGCTCCGCTGGCCTTGCACAGCTGCCGCCTGGTGGGCCTGGAGCACGACGCGCAATGCGGCGTCCTCAAGCGTCCGCTCGATCCGGCGAAGCCGCAAGGCACGCAGATCGACCTGCACGTGGTCGTGATCCCCGCGCTGGCGCGCCAGAAGCTCCCCGATCCGATCTTCTTCTTCGCCGGCGGCCCCGGCCAGAGCGCCATCGGCCTGGCCGGCACCATCGAGCACCTCACGTCGCGCCTGGGCGCGCGGCGCGACCTGGTGCTGATCGACCAGCGCGGCACCGGCCACAGCGCGCCGCTGCAATGCGACGTGCCGGAGCCCGAGGAGGCACTCGCGCGCGCGCTCGATCGCGCGCGGGCGGTCGCCGCGCTCGACGCCTGCCGCATGAAACTGCAGCAGCTGCCCTGGGGCGACCTGCGCTTCTACACCACCACCATCGCGATGGCAGACGCCGACGCGGTGCGTGTCGCGCTCGGCGCCGACAAGGTCGACCTCATCGGCATCAGCTACGGCACGCGCGCGGCGCTGGAATACCTGAGGGCGTATCCGCGGCATGTGCGCCGCAGCGTGATCGACGGCGTGGCGCCGCCCGACATGGTGCTGCCCGTCAGCGACGACATCGACGCGCAGGCGGCCCTGCAGGCGCTGTTCCGCGACTGCGCCGCCGAGAAGGCCTGCGCGGCCGCCCACCCGGCGCTGGCCGAGCATTGGCAGGCGTTGCTGGCGTCGTTGCCGCGTCCCGTCGACCTGGCCGGCCCCATCACCGGCAAGCCGCTGCACGTGACGATGACGGCGGAGGCCGCGCGCGGCCTCGTTCGTTCGCCGCTGTACGCGCCGGCGCTCGGCGCGATGCTGCCGCACGCCATCGACGAGGCAGCGGCGGGGCGCTTCGGCCCGCTGCTGGCGCTGTCGACGTCCACCGGAGGCCTGCCCACCGACCTGTCGGAAGGCCAGCACTTCTCCGTCATCTGCGCGGAAGATGTGCCGCGCCTGCCACCGGTCGCCGGAGCGGGCGAGGAGCCGGGCGCGCCCGGCCTGTACCGCGCCGTGTGCGCGCACTGGCCGCGCGGCGACGTGCCGGCCGCGTTCTACACGATCCCGGCCAGCGCCTCGGCGGTGCTGCTGATGTCCGGCGGCCTCGACCCGGTGACGCCGCCGCGCCACGCCGAGCGCGTGGCCAAGGCGCTCGGCGCGAACGCCCGCTCGGTGGTCGTCGCCAACAACGGCCACAACGTCACCGCCATCGCCTGCATGCGCGACGCCGTGTTCCATTTCATGGATGCCGCCACCGACGCCGCGGCGCAGGCAGTGGACATGAACTGCGCCGCCAAGGTGCCGCGTCCCCTCGCGTTCCAGCCCCCGCTGCCCGCGCGTGCCGTGCCCGCCACCAACGACCCGAATCGTTTCGACGACCCGTCGCCGCGCGCGCCCGACGCCGCCGCGCCGGCTGCCACCAAGGATCCGCGATGATCGCGATGGACGACCTGCGCAAGCAGTTCACGAGCGGCCGCGGCCACAAGGCCCGCACGGTGGTCGCCGTCGACGGCATGACCTTGCACGCGCAGGACGGCGCCATCACCGGGCTGCTGGGCCCCAACGGGGCCGGCAAGACCACCAGCCTGCGCATGCTCGTGGGCCTCGTCACTCCCGACAGCGGGACGATCACGGTCGATGGCATCGACATGCGAGAGAACGCGCCCGCCGTGCGCGGGCGCCTGGGGGTACTGTCCGATGCGCGCGGCCTGTATCCGCGCCTGACCGCCCGCGAGAACATCGTCTACCACGGCCGCCTGCACGGCGTGGCCGACGACGTGGCGCAGGCGCGCTGCGAACACCTGGCCAGGCTGCTGGAGATGGAGGCGCTGCTCGACCGCCGCACCGACGGCTTCAGCCAGGGCGAACGCATGAAGACGGCGCTCGCGCGCGCGCTCGTGCACGACCCCGCCAACATCGTGCTGGACGAGCCCACCAACGGACTCGACGTGGTGGCCACGCGCGCGCTGCGCGAGGCCCTGCGCGTGCTGCGCGACGAGACGGGCAAGTGCATCGTCTTCTCCACGCACATCATGCAGGAGGTGGAGCGGCTGTGCGACCGCGTGGTGGTGGTGGCGCACGGCCGCCACGTCGCCGACGGCACCGTGGCCAGCCTGTGCGAGCAGGCCGGCTGCGACGATTTCGAGGACGCCTTCGTGCGCCTCGCGTTCGGAACGGAGCTTGCCTCATGAGCAATCCAGCCGCGATGTGGACGGTGTTCGTCAAGGAGCTCAAGGACGCGCTGCGCGACCGTCGCACCTTGATGGTGGTGTTCTTCACCTCGATCGCCATCGGGCCGCTGATGCTCGTGCTGCTGTCGTCGCTGATGGGCAAGTACGAGAAGCGTGCCGAGGCGCGCGAGATCGTCGCGATCGGCCTGGACGCCGCGCCCACGCTGCGCAACTACCTCGAGCGCCAGACCTTCATCGTCAGGACGGCCCCCGCCGACTGGGAGAGCCAGCTCAAGGACAGCAAGCTGGGCGATCCGGTCGTGATCGTGCCCGCGAATTTCGAGGACGACCTCGCCCACGGCCAGGCGCCGCGGATCCAGCTGGTCTACAGCAGCGCCAACGGCCGCGCGCAGGCCGGTGTCGGCGCGATCGAGCGGCTGCTGCAGGGCTTCGGGCAGGAACAGGCCTCGCTGCGCCTGATCGCCCGCGGCGTCGCACCCGGTGTGATGAACGTGTCCAGCGTCGACGAGCACGACATCGCCGACAACGCCTCGCGCGCCGCCCAGCTCACCAGCATGGTGCCCATGTTCGTGATGATGGCCGTCCTGTACGGCGCCCTCAACGCCGCCCTCGACACCACCGCCGGCGAGCGCGAACGCGGATCGCTGGAGCCGCTGCTCGCCACGCCCGCCGCGCGCATGGCCCTGGTGGTGGGCAAGTGGGGCGCGGTGTTCGCGCTGGGCCTGCTGATCGCAGTGCTGTCGTGCATGAGCTTCCTGCCCGCGCAGAGCCTGCTGCGCAGCGAGTCGCTCGCCGCGCTGTTCCGATTCGGCTGGGTCGAGGCCGCCTGGTTCATCGGCCTGCTCGCCCCGCTCGCCGCGGCCCTGTCCGCCCTGATGATGGCCATCGCCATCCGCTGCAAGACCCACAAGGAAGCGCAGGCCAACACCGTCGTGCTCGTGCTCGCCGTCGCCTTGACGCCCATGGTGAGCCTGTTCAACCAGGAAGGCGAGTCCGCCTGGAACCTGTGGGTGCCCGCGCTGGCACAGTCCACCCTGATGAACCGCGTCCTGAAGAACGCCCCCATCAGCGCACTCGATGTCGCCCCCGGGCTGCTGATCTGCGCCGTGCTGACGGTGGCGGCGTTGATGTTCGTGAGTCGGCAGTTGACGAGGCGGGCGGCGCAGTAGGACCGAGAGCGTCGCATTCGCCAAGGGAGCCAGGGGCTTCGATACCCTAACCTGGCGATGCAGTGGCGGCGCGGAGGATGTTAGTGTTCTTCTTGAGCTACTCTGGTCGAGCACTGCCGATTCAACGCAGCTTCGCAGGTACCCGCCACTGCGTGTTGAGCGCGAATCGCGGGAGAAGCACAGGGGAACAGTCGCCGAAGTGCAATTTCACCTCCGTCTTCCGTTCGAGGTCGCTAACTTGCACCCTCACATCTGAGAAGGGCCGATGCATATGGAACTCGCTATGAAAAACAGATGTCTTGACGTTCTGGAGAGCAAGTCCGAGGCGGCATTTCTCGCGCAGCTAGTCAGCTTCGCCAATCATCTCGGCTATGAGTTCGCTGCTGCGTTGGTAGTTACAGATCACTCAGAGACGTTCACAGAATTTCAGACCATAACGAACGCACCTCAAGAATTTCTTGACGATTTTCACAATTTAGAGAAAGGTAAATTAGATCCGGTGAGTCAGCATTGCAAAAATCGGTCGTCGCCAATCGTTTGGAATGTCGATACCTATTCAGCCGCTGGAGTAAGAGACCTTTGGGACTATCAAGCTGCACATGGCTACAAAACAGGCATCGCAACTGCGATGCATTATCGCAAGGGCCGGCACTACATGATTGGTCTAAGCGGCAGCAAGGCGCATAACTCGCGAAGTACCTACAACCACCGAGCACTAGACGACTTTCGGTCTTTTGCTGCGTACTCCCAGGCAGCAGCTTTTGATCTATGCCTGCCGCCGGTCACCTCATCGGATGAAGGATCTGCCCTTACGTCCCGAGAAATTGACGCACTTCGATGGACAATGGACGGCAAGATAACGAAAAGCGTGGCAGAGCTGATGTCGACAACGGAAGAAGTCGCATCTGAACGGTTGCAATCCGCTATGAGAAAGCTTGCCTGCGGGACAAAATATGAAGCAGTTTTGCGGGCAATACGACTAGGCTTAGTCCGCTGCGATTAGCCGCGATTCGCGGTTTAGCGCATTGAAAAACTGATCTCTTGGTACTAAGCAGCGTGGAGCAACCTGCGAACTTCATCTTGCCAAGGCAGCCGGCGTACGAACTGATTGAAGTGCAACGCTGCAGCGATCGGCTGGAGCACCTCACCGTTTTCTGCAACTAGCTGTAAATTTGTCATCAGGGACATAGGGTCGCGCATGGCTACAACTCCTTGCTCGATTTCAACCCAGTCCCAAGCCAAGCCGGCATCGCCATCGGCCGAGAAGCCGCCCCAGAGCGTACTGCCGCAGCATGGTTGCTTTTGCCCGCCGGCACGCGTCACATGAGTGGAGAGGTGTACAAATTTGGGCGTTCGTCGAAGGTTTGCCTGCCAAAATACGGGTGGCCAAGAATAGGGCGCCAACGGCGATGGCAAGATTGGGGCAGCAAGCATGGCTGTGGTTGATGTCCTTGTCAGCATGCCCCGGAGTCTGGAGATATTGCGTTGCTTGGACTAGCTGTCAAACTTGTCAGGGTGCACCATGTCTCCCCCCACACCCGCTTGTCCTTCTGGGAAGGCCCAATTTGTCGCGCCCGCGCTTCGCGGTCATGGACTTGCCGGACGCGAAGCACTTGCACGCATGACGTGAACCGAGGTCAGTGATGGCAGCGCGCATGCTTCAGGGGAGCCACCTCTCGATCTTGGAGACCACGACCATCGAGGATTTTTCCGCGCAGGTAGTCAGCTTCGCGGAGCACCTCGACTTCAAGTTCGTAACGGCTGCAGTAGTCACCGATCATTCGGCCTCGAACACTGAGTTCCAGACTGTGAACAACACTCCTGCTGAGTACATGGAGTGGTATTCCGATCTCGACTTTGGCGCGCAGCATGATCCGGTCATGCAGCACTGCAAGAAGTCGGCAGTGCCGATCATTTGGGATCAGGAGACTTACGTTTCGCGAGGTCTGGGAAATCTATGGGAATTTCAGTCCCAGCACGGCTACGGCACAGGAATAGCGATGGCCATGCACTTGCCGGGTGGACGCCACTTCTTCATAGGCGTGGATCGGGACAGGCCCCTTCCCAAGAACATGCGCAACGTCACGCGCATCGTGGCTGACCTGCAGCTGTTTGCCGTCCATGCACAGGACGCCGCCTTTAGGCTCTTCACGCCGAACCCGCCCAAGCGATTGGACGCGCCAACGCTCACTCCACGCGAACTCGAAGCCCTGCGTTGGACGATGGAAGGGAAGACCGCCTGGGAAGTCGGCACCATCATGAGCATTTCCGAGCGTACGGCAGTCTTGCACCTGCAAAATTCCATGCACAAGCTCGCTTGCGTGAACAAGCACCAAGCGGTGCTGAAGGCCATCCGTCTCGGGCTGCTGAACTAGAAATCCTTCGGGTTGGTGCCCAATCTGCGGGCCTTCAGGCCGTGCCTCGGCCTACCGGTCAAGGCCCCATGCGTGGCTGCGACCCTGTAAGACCTGACAGTGTCCGATCGGACTGCTAGCTGTTTCAATGCTTCTACAGGGGCGAACAACAGCATTTAGCAGGTAGATAGACATGAATTCCATTCTGAAGATCGTATCGGCGTTGAAGGTGTTGTCGCTCCCTAAGACGCGGAGTGCAGACGACACGCACTCCGAATTCGTGCCAATGGTTGAGCTGTGCTTCGATAAATTTAAATTTGTTGTCGGTGGTGATGCTTCGACAACGAACGGAACTCCGCGCGGTGGTTGGTGAACTTCAGGTACCTCGACCGCTTGAAGATTCACTCGCTTTGAAAGATTAATTTGAAACGATGGCCAAAGCCATCGTTCACCCAAGACCCTCCACAATCAGCCCATCCAGTTCCGGGAAAATCGCTCACGCGATGGAAGCGCTTACTGAAGCTGATTGACTCTTGGGGTGCCGACGGCCTCCGTCGGCACCCCGTTCTTTTTCGGTGGGTCTCGAAAATACTGCCGATGCCGCGGAGCGAGTGCTTGCACTCCCGCGGCATTTGTCGTTTCAGGCAGGGCGTGTCGTGTGTTCGAGCTGGGTGAGCCAGTGCATCGCATGTGCCGTGTTCTCGCCGCACATCTCGTGGGACGGCTGCAGGCCGGCGCAGAACGCGGGGCGGCTGGGGTGGCCGAAGATGCGACAGCGCATGTCGGCATCGAGCTGGACGCAGGGAACGCCGGCCGGCTTGCCGTCGGGCATGCCGGGGATCGGACTGGTGATCGACGGGGCGATGCAGCAGGCGCCGCAGCGCGGGCGACAGGCGGCGGCACGGGTGTTCGAGGAGATGGGCAGGACGGCCGGCATGCGCGGATTGTCCTCGCTGGTGGCGCGCGCGCGCGAGGCCGCCTAAAATCCCGGTTTCCCCCACCCGTCTCCGCGTGGCGTGATCCTGGTCGATCGCGCGGCGCGTCGCAGCGCGGGCTACCCCTTCGATCCGGCCGTGATGGCTCGGATCATGCGCAGTGAGTTGCCGGTGATCTACCCCCAGGAATTCGACGTCATCGTGGTCGGCGGCGGCCATGCCGGCACCGAGGCCGCGCTCGCCGCGGCCCGCATGGGCAGTGCGACGCTGCTGTTGACGCACAACATCGAGACGCTGGGGCAGATGAGCTGCAATCCGTCGATCGGCGGCATCGGCAAGGGTCACCTGGTCAAGGAGGTCGATGCGCTGGGCGGTGCGATGGCGGCCGCGACGGACGAGTCGGGCATCCAGTTCCGCATCCTCAACGGCTCGAAGGGGCCGGCCGTTCGCGCGACGCGGGCCCAGGCCGATCGCATCCTCTACAAGGCGGCCATCCGCCATCGCCTGGAGAACCAGCCCAACCTGTGGCTGTTCCAGCAGGCGGTCGACGACCTGGTGGTGGAGTCGGTGGACGGCGCCGATCGGGTGACCGGCGCGGTCACGCAATCGGGCATCACGTTCCGCGGGCGCACCGTGGTACTGACGGCCGGCACGTTCCTCGACGGCAAGATCCACATGGGGCTGCAGAACTACAGCGCCGGGCGGGCAGGGGATCCCCCGGCACAGCGCCTGTCCGCGCGGCTGAAGGAACTGAAGCTGCCGCAACGCCGGCTCAAGACGGGCACGCCGCCGCGCATCGACGGCCGCTCCATCGACTTCTCGCAGCTGGTGGAGCAGCCAGGCGACGGCATGCCCGACGTCGACGGCCGCATCACGACGGCGATGCCGGTGTTCAGCTTCATGGGAAACGCGGCGCAGCATCCGCGCCAGATGCCGTGCTGGATCACCAACACCAATGCCAGCACGCACGAGATCATCCGCTCCGGCTTCGACCGCAGCCCGATGTTCACCGGCGTCATCGAGGGCGTGGGGCCGCGCTATTGCCCCAGCATCGAGGACAAGGTCAATCGCTTCGCCGACAAGGATTCGCACCAGATCTTCCTGGAGCCCGAAGGCCTCACGACGAACGAGTTCTACCCGAACGGCATCTCCACCTCGCTGCCCTTCGACATCCAGCTGGCCGCCGTCCGGTCGATGGCCGGCCTGGCCAATGCCCACATCCTGCGGCCGGGTTACGCGATCGAATACGACTACTTCGACCCGCGCGAACTGAAGAGCACATTCGAGACGCGCGCCATCTCCGGCCTGTTCTTCGCCGGCCAGATCAACGGCACCACCGGCTATGAAGAAGCGGCGGCGCAGGGCCTGTTCGCCGGCGCCAACGCATCGCTGCTTGCGGCGGGCCGCGCTGACGGCCTCGTGCTCCGGCGCGACCAGGCGTACCTGGGTGTGCTGGTGGACGACCTGATCACCAAGGGCGTCACCGAACCCTACCGCATGTTCACGAGTCGTGCCGAGTTCCGCCTCCAGCTGCGTGAAGACAACGCCGACCTGCGGCTCACGGAGCGGGGCCGCCAGCTGGGGCTGGTCGACGACGCCCGCTGGACGCACTTCAACCGCAAGCGCGACGTGCTCGCGCGCGAGACCGAGCGGCTGCGTTCGACCTGGGTGCATCCCAACAACCTGCCCGCGGCCGACGCGGAGCGCCTGCTCGGCAAGGCGCTTGAACACGAGCATTCGTTGACGGACCTGTTGCGCCGGCCCGGCATCGACTTCGATACCGTCGTCGAGGCAACCGCCATCGCCCGGCCTGCCGTCGATGTTTCACGTGAAACACTGAGCCAGGAACTCGGCGCCCAACTGGCCGGCGAGGTCATCGAGCAACTCGAGATCGCCACCAAGTACGCCGGCTACATCGACAAGCAGAACGAGGAAGTCAACCGCGCCCAGGGCCTGGAAGAACTCGCGCTGCCCGCCGAGCTGGACTACAACCAGGTCACCGCGCTGTCCTTCGAGGTGCGCCAGAAGCTGACCCAGCATCGTCCGCAGACGCTGGGCCAAGCCACCCGGATCTCCGGCGTCACGCCCGCCGCGATCTCGCTCCTGCTCGTCCATCTCAAGAAGAAGCGCTTCAAGGGCTTCTCGAATCCCAATTCTTCTCCTGCCGAACATGCCGCCTGAATACGGTGACCCGTCCCGCCTGGACGGTCGACTCGAGGACCTTGCCCCCCGATTGGGACTGGCGCTGACGGCGACGGAACGCGAGCGACTGCTGGCCTACATCGCGCTGATCCAGCGCTGGACCAAGGTCTACAACCTGACCGCCGTCCGCAATACCGGCGAGATGTTCACCCACCACCTGCTCGACTGCCTCGCGGTCGTCCTGCCCTTGCGAACCGGAACCGGCACCGCAGGGCAGGGGAGTCTCCGGGTGCTGGATGTCGGCAGTGGCGCCGGCCTGCCCGGCGTCATTCTCGCGATGCTCAACCCGGCATGGCAGGTCACTTGCGTCGACGCGGTCGCCAAGAAGGCGGCCTTCATCCGCCAGGTCGCCGTCGAGCTGGGACTGACGAACCTGCACGGCGTCCATGGCCGCGTCGAAGCCGCCGGCACCTTCAAGACACCCGAGTTCGACCTGGTCACCTCGCGCGCCTTCGCCTCGATCCTGGACTTCACGACGCTGACTCGGCCGCTGCTTGCGGTCGGTGGCCAATGGGCCGCCATGAAGGCAAACCTGTCCGTCCAAGAGCAGGCCGAGATCCCCGCCAACGTCGAAATGTTTCACGTGGAACAACTCGAGGTGCCGGAATTGAACGAAAAACGCTGCCTCGTGTGGCTCCGGCCCCAGGAATGCACTGACGACTCGGCGCAACAGCCCCGACAATAGCCGCAGGCACCACAGCGCTTTCACCGGTCATCCATGGCGAGAATTTTCTGCATTGCGAATCAGAAGGGCGGCGTCGGCAAGACCACCACCACGGTGAATCTGGCGGCCGGCCTGGCGCTCGTCGGTCAGCGCGTCCTCCTGGTCGATCTCGACCCGCAAGGCAATGCCACGATGGGTTCCGGCATCCAGAAGCGCGACCTGCCCCTCACCGTCTACGACGTCCTGCTGGAAAGCGCGACGATCCAGGAAGCCGCGCAACGCTCCACCAGCGGTGGCTACGACGTGCTGGGCGCCAACCGCGAACTGGCGGGCGCCGAGGTCGAGCTGGTAGCCCTGGAGCGTCGCAACGAACGACTTCGGCAGGCACTCAAGGCCGTGGCCGACGACTACGACTTCGTCCTGATCGACTGCCCGCCCTCGCTGAACCTGCTCACCCTCAACGGCCTGTGCAGCGCCCACGGCGTCATCGTGCCGATGCAGTGCGAGTACTTCGCGCTGGAAGGGGTGTCCGACCTAGTCAACACGATCAAGCAGGTTCACGCCAACCTCAACCGCGACCTGGAGCTGATCGGCCTCCTGCGGGTGATGTTCGATCCGCGCATCACGCTGCAGGTGAACGTCAGCGACCAGCTCAAGGCGCACTTCGGCGACAAGGTGTTCAACACCGTGATCCCACGCAACGTTCGCCTCGCCGAGGCCCCCAGCTACGGCCAGCCGGGCGTCGTCTGGGATCCGACTTCACGTGGCGCCATCGCCTTCATCGAGTTCGCGCGCGAGATGGTCGAGCGCGAAATGAGCCCGGCGCTGGCCGCTCGCTGATCGAGTTCAGGGCTCGACGTTCGGGTCGCGCAGCAACTCGCGCAAGGGCCCGAACGTCCACGAACGCAGCGCCATCACGGCGGTGAAACCCCGCTTGTGTGCCTTCGGCAGGCGCTGGTCGGCCAGGTGCTGCTGTGCAAAATCCTGTGCCAGGCGCTGCAGCCGCTCCTGGAACACCTTGGCCATGGGCAGGCTGATGTGGCCGTGCACCAGGCTCACCATCTCGTTCTCGCCGTTGAAGCCGCCCGAAAAGTAGTCGACCACCCCATGGTCGCGGAAGAACTGCATCACCGGCCCGTTCGGGCGCCAGCGGAACGTCTTGGCCACCTTCAGCCGGTAGCGGTTCAGCGGCTTCAGATCGATGATGCCGAGCCGGTCGAGCTGGGTCAGGTGGCGCACCGCCTCGGCGTCGGTGAACGCGTACATGCCCATGATCTGCTCGTAGGGCCACTGGCTCAGCGCGCACAGCGCCATCACCAGCAAGCGCTTGTCGCCGACGACCGCTCGCTCCTGCTCCAGCGTCAGCTCGTCACGCAGCAACTCCAGGTCGGCCACCTTGCGCGCCAGCTCGGAGAAGTCGCACTTGAGCACGCGACAGATCTCGTCGATCCGCTTCAACGGCATGTCGCCCTTGGCGAACATGCGCTTGACGCTCGATTCCGCGAGGCCGAGCTCACGGCCCAGGTCGGCGTAGGTCAGGCGGGCGAGTTTCAGCTCGCTCTTCAGGACGTTGACGATCTCGGCGGTGGTGCTCATGGGTGGTGGCGGAAAGTATCTGCGGACGATACCTCACGACGCGACTGTCGGCACTCGTTGCAATCGCGTTGCCGCGCCACCAGGCGCCGCCCACCATCGCGGCTTCTCCACTGCGGATGTTTCACATGAAACCCCTCTCTGCCTGCCGCGCGATCCCGACCCTGGTGCTGGCGCTCGCCGTCGCCGGTGCCGCCCAGGCCCAACGCTCGTCCAGCGAGGTCAGCGAGGCCTCGTTGGTGCCCGTGGCGATCTCGGTGGCGCTGCCGGTCGTCCTGGTCGCGGGCGTCGGCTCCATCGTGGTGACCGGCGTGCAGGCGAGCGCGGAAGGCACCGTCTGGGTGGTCGAGAACCTCGCCGACGGCGTGAAGGGCAGCATCTGTTTCGCCGGCCATGTGGTCGGTGGCGTGTCGGTTGCGGTGGGTACGGTGATCACCGTCACCGCGGTCGCCACCGGCATGGTGCTCAGCGCCGCCGGCCATGTGATCGCGTTCGTCCCGAACGAGATCGGCCGCTCCCTGTCGTACAACCAGCGGGTGTCGCGATGAGCCGCGCCGCGCGTTGGCTGCACGCCGTGCTGGGCGCGTTTGCGATCGCCACCTCGACGGCCTGGGCAGGCCAGGCCTGCGATGCCGCGCCGCCCGACACCCTCGGCATGACCCGGGCCCTGGGCCTGGCCGAACGTGTCCAGCAGCGCCTGGACGCCACCGACGCCCAGGTCGTGATCATCGCGCGCGCCGGCCAGGACCTGCGCAAGTACGGCCTGAACTGGTCGCACCTCGCGTTCGCCTACCGCGAGGGCAACGCCGCGACCGTCCCGGCCTGGCAGGCGCCGCCCGGCGCCGCGCTCTTCGACGGCCCGCCCGCACCGCGTCCGCAGCGCAGCACCTGGCGCATCGCGCACAAGCTCAACCAGTGCGGCACCGCGGAGGCGGCCGTCTTCCGCCAGGGCCTGGCCGAGTTCTTCCTCGACACACCATTCCGCTACGAGGCCGCCTTCGTCGTCCCGGCCCCTGAGGTGCAGGCCGCGCTGATGCAGGTCCTGACCGACGACCGCCGCCTCGTGCAATGGCACACGCCGGCCTACAGCGTCGTCGCGTACCCGTGGTCGACGCGTTACCAGCAGAGCAACCAGTGGGCGCTCGAGACGCTTGCCGGCTCGCTCGATCCCGCGGCCAGCACGCGCGAGCGCGCGCAGGCCTGGCTGCAGCTGCACGACTACCAGCCCACCGTGCTGCACATCGACGCGCTCACCCGGCTCGGCGGCCGCATCACCCGCGCCAACGTCGCCTTCGACGACCATCCCAATTCGAAGAGATTCAGCGACCACATCGAGACGGTGACGGTCGAATCGATGTTCGACTGGCTGCAGCGCGAGCAGCTCGCCGGCACGCCCACGGTGGTGCGATGACTCCCGCGAACGACGTCGGGACCGAGGGTGTCGCCGCAGGCGCTGGGCAGGGGCTGCGGCTACAGTCGGCACAACGTCCGCAGACCTCCACCTCCATGAGCCAAGCCCATCCCAGCCAGTTCGCGCTTCTCTCGCAACGCCGCTTCGCGCCGTTCTTCTGGACGCAGTTCTTCGGCGCGGGCAACGACAACGTCCTGAAGTTCGCGTTCACGGTGCTGGTCACCTACCAGCTCAACGTGTCCTGGCTGCCGCCCGAGAAGGCCGGCCTCGTCATCAGCGCCGTGTTCATCCTGCCGTTCGTGCTGCTGTCGGCCACCAGCGGGCAGCTGGCCGACAAATACGACAAGGCGCGCGTGATGCGCTTCATCAAGTCGTTCGAGATCCTGATCATGGTGCTCGCCACCTGGGGCTTCGTCGCGCAGCAGGTGGTGGTGCTGCTGCTGTGCCTGTTCCTGATGGGCGTGCACTCCACGCTGTTCGGCCCGGTGAAGTACGCCTACCTGCCGCAGCACCTCGACGACCACGAGCTCACCGGCGGCAACGGCATGGTCGAGATGGGCACCTTCGTCGCGATCCTGCTGGGCCAGCTCGCCGGCGGCCTTCTCGTCGTGGTGCCCGGCATGGGCCCGGCGCTCGCCGGCGGCACCTGTCTCGCGATCGCGGTCATCGGCCGGCTGACGGCCCAGGCCATTCCCGCGTCGCCGCCGCACGACGACCAGCTCAAGATCAACTGGAATCCGGTCACCGAGACGCTGCGCAACCTGAAGCTGGCGCGCACCGACGTCGTCGTGTTCCGGTCGCTGCTGGGCATCTCGTGGATGTGGTTCTTCGGCGCGACGTTCCTGTCGCAGTTCCCTTCGTTCGCCAAGGACGTGCTGCACGGCGACGTGCACGTGGCGTCGCTGCTGCTGGTGCTGTTCTCGGTGGGCGTGGGCATCGGCTCGCTGCTGTGCGAGGTGTTGTCGCGCCGCCAGGTGGAAATCGGCCTCGTGCCGCTGGGCGCCATCGGCATGAGCATCTTCGCGATCGACCTGTACTTCTCGGTGAGCCATCTCGCGGCGCCGGCGAGCGCGCTGTGGGGCCTGTCCGACTTCGTCCACCAGGGCCAGCACGTGCGGCCGATGATCGATCTGTTCATGCTCTCGCTCAGCGCCGGCCTCTACAGCGTGCCGATGTATGCGCTCGTCCAGATGCGGGCGCTCGCTAGCCACCGGGCCCGCATCATTGCTGCCAACAACATCCTGAACGCGCTGTTCATGATCGCCAGCTCGCTGATCGCCGGCGCGCTCCTGCACTTCGGCGTGAGCATCGGCGGCGTGTTCCTGATCACCGGCATCGCCAACGCCGTCGTGGCGGGCTACATCTTCTGCCTGGTGCCGGAGTACCTGCTGCGCTTCATCGCCTTCGTCCTCACGCGCACCGTCTACCGCTTCCGGATCCAGGGCGACGCCAATATCCCCGCCACCGGGCCGGCCATCGTCGTGTGCAACCACGTGAGCTTCGTCGACCCGGTGCTGCTGATGGCGGCCAGCCCGCGCCCGATCCGCTTCCTCATGGACGCGCGCATCTTCCGCACCCCGGGGCTGGGCCTGTTCTTCCGCCTGGCCAAGGCGATTCCCATCGCGTCCAGGAACGACGATCCGGCCGCCTACGAGGCCGCCTTCGTCGCGGCCGACCAGGTGCTGGCCGAGGGCGACCTGCTGGGCATCTTCCCCGAGGGCGGCATCACCAACGACGGCGCGCTGAAGCCCTTCAAGGGCGGCGTGATGCGCATCCTCGAGACGCGCCCGGTGCCGGTGATCCCGCTCGCGCTGCAGAACCTGTGGGGCTCGTTCTTCTCGCGCGTGGAAGGCGCCGCCATGAGCAAGCCGTTCCGCCGCGGGCTGTTCAGCAAGGTGGGCCTGAACGTGGGCCCGCAGATCGCGGCCGACGCGGTCACGCCCGAGGGCTTGCATCACGAAGTGGGGCAGTTGCTCGCCGCCAAGGTCATCTAGTCCACAGCCTACGGGCGCGCGCCGCCAGCGCGCGACCGGCGCGCCAGCCGGACGAGTCGAGCAGGCTCGCGACGACGCGCGTCTTCCACGCGATCCAGCGCACGTAGGCGCGCGCGAACCAGCCCATGCGCATCAACTGCGGCTGCGTCAACGTGAACAGCCGGGCGACCACCGCCGTGCCCAGGATCTTCGCCGCAAGCAGGATCGCGATACCCGTCACGACACGGCCCAGGCCCACCAGCCACAGCGCGCCGATCTTGATGGGCAGCAACGCCAGCGCCGGCACGAACAGCACGGCGAACGCGACGCGCGGACCCAGGCCCTCGATGCGTCGCTCCAGCCGCCGCACGCCGGCCCGTCGCGCGAGGCGCGCCAACGCGCGCGCCAACGGCGTCCAGCCCCATTCCTCGAACAGGATCAGCAGCGCGAGCAACCAGCGAACCGGCCGCTTGATGGCGCTCCAGACGGTTTGCAACGGCGTGGACATGAGAATCGCAGCTTACCCGGGGGTGGTATGGGGACGACGACCACGCATCATTAACGACGACTTAACAGTGCGTCGCGGGCACATGACCTACCATCCACGTTTTCGTCTATTCCAACCATCATGCAGCAACGTCCCCATGCATTCGCCACCGTGCGCGCCATCGGCGTCGCGAGCCTGACGATCGCCACGCTCGCCCTGCTTTCCGCGTGCGGCGGCGGCAAGAGCAGCAGCAGCGGCGGCGGCACGCCCACCGCCACGGTCTCTGCCCTGGTCGTCAGCGCCACCAAGTACGCGTCGCCGGCCACCATCACGATCAATGGTACGGGCCTCGACAGCACGCTCGCCGTCACGTCCTCCGTCTGCACGGGCATGACGCTGCAATCCGGCAGCACATCGACCAGCGCCACGTATTCGTGCACCGTCAGCGGCGGCCTCACCGGCTCGGTGATCGCCAAGTCCAACGGCACGCAGGTGGGCTCGGCCACCCTGACCGTGCCGGCACCCATCGTGCGAATGGCGGTCAACAACGGCCTGAGCGCCGTGGGCAACATCGACATCACGCTGGCGCCGGACAAGGCACCGAAGACGGTCGACAACTTCCTGCACTACGTGAACACGAGCTGGTACAACAACACGATCTTCCATCGCGTCGTCTCGGGCTTCATCGCGCAGGGCGGCGGCTACGCGCCGCAGATCACGAGCGTGTCGACGGCCACGCTCAAGACCGGCACGTTCCCGGCCATCGCCGTCGAGTCCACCGGTTTGAGCAACGTGATGTGGTCGATCTCGATGGCCAATGCAAACAGCCCGCCGTCGGTCGACTCGATCACCACCACGTCCCAGTTCTTCTTCAACCTCGCCAACAACACGAACCTGGACGGCTACTACACCGTGTTCGGAGCCATCACTGCCGGGACGTCGGTCGTGAACGCGATCGTCGCGGCGCCGTCGTCGTGCGTGACCAACTCCGCCCCCGGCACCACCGATTGCCTGCCGGTACCCAACGCCGTCGTCACGTCGGCCACGCAGATCCAGTGAGCGCGGCGCGCCAGGCCGACGGGAGTCGGCCGGCGCCCTACACCCCTCGCGCGCGATCGCGCGCGAAGCCCATGCGGAACTCGGCGAAGCGGCCTTCGTCGAGCGACGCGCGCACCTCGCGCATCAGGTTCACGTAGTAGTGCAGGTTGTGGATGGTGTTGAGCATCGGGCCCAGCATCTCGCCGCACCGATCCAGGTGGTGCAGGTACGCGCGGCTGAAGTTGCCGCAGGTGTAGCAGTTGCAGCTCGCGTCCACCGGCGACTCGTCGCTCTTGTGACGCGCGTTGCGCACCTTCAGGTCGCCGAAGCGCGTGAACAGGTGGCCGTTGCGCGCGTTGCGCGTGGGCATCACGCAGTCGAACATGTCCACGCCGTGGGTCACGCCGTGGATCAGGTCTTCCGGCGTGCCCACGCCCATCAGGTAGCGCGGCTTGTGCGCCGGCAGCCGGTGCGGCGTATGGGCCACGAGGCGCTGCATGTCCTCCTTGGGCTCGCCCACCGAGACGCCGCCGATCGCGTAGCCCGGGAAGTCCATCGCCACCAGCGCGTCGAGCGAGAACTCGCGCAGCGACTCGAACATGCCGCCCTGCACGATGCCGAAGAGGGCGTTGGGGTTCTCCAGCCGCGCGAACTCGTCGCGGCAGCGCGCGGCCCAGCGCAGCGACAGCTCCATCGACAGCCGCGCCTCGCGCTCGCTGGTGAGCACGCCCTTGGTCTCGTAGGGCGTGCACTCGTCGAACTGCATGACGATGTCGGAGTTGAGCACCGTCTGGATCTGCATGCTGATCTCGGGCGTCAGGAACAGCTTGTCGCCGTTGACGGGCGAGGCGAAGCGCACGCCTTCCTCCGAGATCTTGCGCATCTCGCCCAGCGACCACACCTGGAAGCCGCCGGAGTCGGTCAGGATCGGCGCCTTCCAGGCCTCGAACCTGTGCAGGCCGCCGAACTGCGCCATCACGTCCAGGCCGGGACGCATCCACAGGTGGAAGGTGTTGCCCAGGATGATCTCGGCGCCCATCTCCTCGAGCGAACGGGGCAGCACGCCCTTGACGGTGCCGTAGGTGCCCACCGGCATGAACACGGGGGTCTGCACCACGCCGTGGTTCAGCGTGAGCTGCCCGCGGCGGGCGAGGGCGTCGGTGCCCAGGATCTCGAATTTCAGCATGTCGCCATTGTCGCCGCCCAATGGAAACGGGCGGTGCGAAAGACTCGCACCGCCCGTCGGGCCTGGGCTCAGGCGCGGATGCTGGAGGTCATCCGCGCGCGGATCAGCCGAGTTCGCCGACGACCGCCTTGTGGGTCTGGCGCCATTGGGCGAGCTCAGCCTTCACGTCGGCGCGGGTGCGGCCGGCGTACCGGGTCTGCGGCACGACCGACACGGCAGGCGCCTCGGCGCGCTCGCCCACGGTCTTCAGCTGGCCTTCGGCCTGCAGGTTGCGCGTTTCGGCGACGACGGATTCGCGGGTGCGTCCGGACGCCGCGGCTTGATCCGCCTGGGCGGCGAGGCTCTTGCCCTGCAGCGTCTCGGCGCGGTCGATTTCCTGGGCCATGGCGCCCACGGCGGTGGCGGCGAGCAGGGCGGCGGCGATGACTTGACGAACTTGCATGATGAACTTCTTTCTTCAACAGTTTGAGGATGTCCGGGGGCTTGCCTTCAGGGCTTCCACCGGGCCTCGGTGACGCGTTGTGTGTGTCTGCGCTTCATCGATGAATCCACTGTATTCCTGACGTCCTTGGGGATAAACAGGCAGTCATAGAATTGTTTATTGAAGTTTCAGGAAGAATCCGATGGATCAGCTGCGTGCCATGCGGGTATTCGCCCGCGTCATCGATGCCGGCGGCTTCGCCAAGGCGGCCACCGCGATGGACATCGCGCCGGCGGTCGCCACGCGGCTGGTGGCCGAGCTCGAGGAGCACCTCGGCGCCCGCCTGATCAACCGCACCACGCGCCGCCTGGCGCTCACCGACGTCGGCGAGGACTACCTCGAGCGGGTGCGCAACATCCTCAGCGAGGTGGACGATGCCGAGGCCGTGGCCGGCATCGCCACCGCCGAGGCGCGCGGCAGGCTCAGCGTGCTGGTGCCGCCCGGCTTCGCCGTGCACCAGCTCGCCAAGCACCTGCCGCGCTTTCGCGCGCTGCACCCGAAGGTGACGCTGGAGCTGACCGTCAGCGCCTCGGTGGAGACGCCCGACGAGAACCACGACGTGACGATCATCGTGCAGCGCGCGCGGCCCATCGAGGGCGCGTTCATCGCGCGCCGCGTCGCCACGTCGGAGGTGATCCTGTGCGCGACGCCGGAATACCTCGCCCAGCACGGCCGCCCCCTGCATCCGCGCGACCTGGCCCACCACGACACGCTGATGCCCACCCCGCCCAGCGAACAGCGCGAGCTGACCTTCAAGCCGGCCTGGGGCGACGGCGATCCGGAGGTGGTGGAACTGCGCGCGCTGCCGCCGCTGATGACCACGCACAGCGACACGCTCTACGCCGCGGCCCTCGCGGGCCTGGGCATCGCCGGCCTGCCGTCGTTCATGGCCGAGGACGCGCTGATGGAGCAGGCACTGGAACGCGTGCTGCCGCAATGGCTCATGCAGACGGTGACGCTGTTCGCCGCGATGCCCACGCGCAAGCACGTGCCCATGCGCACCCGCGCGTTCGTCGATTTCCTGGTGGCCACCTTCGGCCAGAGCCAGCGCGATCCGTGGCTGGCGGCGGCGGGGTGCGAGAGCTGCTGAGGGCTACTGATCCACCCGGTCCAACAGCATGGCGTCGCCGTAGCTGAAGAACCGGTAGCGCTGCGCGATCGCATGCGCGTACAGCGCGCGGATGCGCTCCATGCCCGAGAACGCGCTCACCAGCATCATCAGCGTGCTCCTGGGCAGGTGGAAGTTGGTCACCAGCCGGTCGACCACCTGGAAGCGGTAGCCCGGCGTGATGAAGATGCGCGTCTCGCCCGGCCCAGCCTGCAGCGAGCCCGGCGCGCCGGCCTGGCGCGCCGCCTCGGCCGCCGACTCGAGCGCACGGACGGTGGTGGTGCCGATGGCCACGACGCGCCCGCCCGCGGTCCGCGTGCGCAACACCGCATCGACGGTGGCCTGCGGCACGTCGAACCACTCGGTGTGCATCTGGTGCTCGTCCAGCTTCTCGCTGCGCACCGGCTGGAAGGTGCCCGCGCCCACGTGCAGCGTGACGCGCGCCGACTGCACGCCGCGCGCCGCGATCTCGGCCAGCAGCGCGTCGTCGAAATGCAGCGCGGCGGTGGGCGCGGCCACGGCGCCGGGACGGTCGGCGAACACGGTCTGGTAGCGCCGCACGTCGTCGGCCTCGTCGGCGTGCGTGATGTAGGGTGGCAGCGGCACGTGGCCGTGCTGCTCCAGCAGCGCGAAGACGTCGCCCGGGAAGCGCAGGTGGAACATCGAGTCTTCCGGGCCGCAGCGGCCCAGCACCTGCACCTCGAAGCTCGTGCCGGCCGCGGCGTCGCCGAACGTGAGCGTGGTGCCGGCCCTGGGCGACTTGCTGGCGCGGATGTGGGCCCAGGCCTCGTCCGGCGGCAGCACGCGCTCGACCAGAACCTCCACGCCGCCGCCCGTGGCCTTGGTACCGAACAGGCGCGCCTTGATCACGCGGGTGTCGTTGAACACCAGCAGGTCGCCGGCGTCCAGCAGGGCGGGAAACCCGCGGAAGATGCGGTCGACGAACGGCGTCGACGTGCCATCGAGTAGGCGCGAGGCGCTGCGCTCGGCCGCCGGATGCTGCGCGATCAGCTCGTCGGGCAGTTCGAAATCGAAGTCGCCGAGGCGATGCTCGCCCGAAGGCGGCGGCAGGTGGACGGCATCGCGGGCCGCCGCGACGTTCTCGTCGGCCACGTCGGGCTCAGGTGGCCGTGGTGGCGTGGACGCTGGCGTCCTGGGGCTTGTCGGACTTGTCCCAGGCCCACGCGAAGGCCAGGCTCACGCCGAAGACGGCAACCATCAGGAACACGAAACGGGCAATGAGGCGCATGTTGGACAGCGGAAGCGACAGCCGATATTGTCAGGCAACTGGCGAGCCAGGTTGGTATCGGCTTGTATTTCGCTGTGCGCATTCGTTCGATTTGGCCGATTCGCGCACCGGGAAACAACGCGGCAGGCGCGAGAATGCCCCGCATGTCCAGCAAGCCCGCCGACGGCGCCACCGAGAAGGCCGAACTGAGCGCCCCGCAAAGGGCGCTGCAGCGGCTGGGCCTCGTGCGCGCCATCGACCTCGCGCTGCACCTGCCGCTGCGCTACGAGGACGAGACGCAGGTCACGCCCATCGCCCGCGCCTACCCGGGCGAGAAGGTGCAGGTCGAGGGCACCGTGCTCGAGTCGCGGGTGGAGCAGCGCGGCCGGCGCCAGTTCATCGCCAAGATCGTCGACGAGTCGGACGCCGAGCTGGTGCTGCGCTTCCTCAACTTCTATCCCTCGCACCAGAAGACCTTCGCCCCGGGCCAGCGCGTGCGCGTGCGCGGCGAGATCCGCGGCGGCTTCCTCGGGCGCGAGATGGTGCACCCCAGCTTCAAGGCGGTGGTGCCGGGCGCGCCGCTGCCGCCGTCGCTGACGCCGGTCTACCCGACCACGGCGCAGCTGCCCCAGCCCTACCTGCGCAAGGTGATCGCCAGCAGCCTGGCGCGGGCTCCGCTGCAGGAGGTGTTGCCGCCGCAGGTGATTCCCGAGGGGCTGCCGTCGCTGCGGGTGGCCGTGGAGACGCTGCACCACCCGCCGCCCGACGTGTCGCTGCACGAGCTCGAGGCGGGCAGCCACCCGGCCGCGCAGCGCCTGAAATTCGAGGAGCTGCTCGCGCAGCAGCTGTCGCAGCTGGCCTCACGCGCGGAACGCGCGCTGTTGCGCGCGCCCGGGATCGTGCCTCGCAGCGGCGGCCTGCACGAGAAGCTGCTGGGCGTGCTGCCCTTCGGCCTCACCGGCGCGCAGCGGCGCGTGGTCGACGAGATCGTCGCCGACCTCGCCGGCCCGCGCCCGATGCACCGCCTGCTGCAAGGCGACGTGGGCGCCGGCAAGACGGTGGTGGCCGCGCTCGCGGCCGCAGTGGCGATGGACGCCGGCTGGCAGTGCGCGCTGATGGCGCCCACCGAGATCCTGGCCGAGCAGCACTTCGCCAAGCTCGTCCAGTGGGTGCAGCCGTTGGGCATCGAGGTGGCCTGGCTCAGCGGCAGCCGCAAGGGCAAGGCCCGGGCGAAGGCGCTCGAGCAGGTGGCCAGCGGCGCGGCCAGGCTCATCGTGGGCACGCACGCGGTCATCCAGGAAGGCGTGGAGTTCGCCCGGCTGGGGCTCGCCATCGTCGACGAGCAGCACCGCTTCGGCGTGCAGCAGCGCCTGGCGCTGCGGCGCAAGCTCGCCATCGAGGGACTGGAGCCGCACCTGCTGATGATGACGGCCACGCCCATTCCCCGCACGCTGGCGATGACCTACTTCGCCGACCTGGACGTGAGCACCATCGACGAGCTGCCGCCCGGCCGCACGCCCATCGTCACGCGCGTGTTCGCCGACACCCGCCGGCCCGACGTGGTGGAACGAATCCGCGACGACATCGCCGCCGGACGGCAGGTCTACTGGGTGTGCCCGCTGATCGAGGAGTCGGAGGACGCCGAGAACGCCGCCGCCGAATTCGCCGGCCGCGCCGAGCCGCTGACGCTGCAGAACGTCACCGACACCCACGCCGCGCTCGCCGCCGCGCTGCCCGGCGTGGGCGTGGGGCTGCTGCACGGTCGAATGAAGCCGGCCGACAAGGCCGCGACGATGGCGCAGTTCAAGTCCGGCGCGCTGCCGGTACTCGTGGCCACCACGGTCATCGAGGTGGGCGTGGACGTGCCCAACGCCAGCCTGATGGTGATCGAGCACGCAGAGCGCTTCGGCCTGGCCCAGCTGCACCAGCTGCGCGGCCGGGTGGGACGAGGCAGCGCCGCCAGCGTCTGCGTGCTGCTGTACGCGCCGCCGCTGTCGCTGGTGGGCAAGGAGCGGCTGAAGGCGATGGCCGAGACCACCGACGGCTTCGAGATCGCCAGGCGCGACCTCCAGATCCGCGGCCCGGGCGAGTTCATGGGCGCCCGCCAGTCGGGCGACCAGCTGCTGCGCTTCGCCGACCTGGAAGAGGACGCGCCGCTGCTTGCGCACGTGCGCCAGGTGGCGCCGGAGCTGCTGGCCCGGGCGCCCGGCGCCGCGTCGGCCCACGTCGAACGCTGGCTCGGCGGCAAGCTGGAGTGGATGAAAGCCTGACGACGCCCTAAAGTGTTGCGCGGGTCAATACGGGTCCCCCCTGGAGGCCCGGAGTCATCACAATACGGCATGACCCTCACCGAGCTGCGCTACATCGTCGCGGTCGCCCGCGAACGCCACTTCGGCCGCGCGGCCGAGGCGTGCTTCGTGTCGCAGCCCACGCTGTCCGTGGCGATCAAGAAGCTCGAGGAAGAGCTCGACGTCAAGATCTTCGAGCGTGGCAGCAACGAGGTGAGCCTGACGACGCTGGGCACGGCCATCGTGCGCCAGGCGCAGAGCGTCATCGAGCAGGCGGCGGCGATCAAGGAGATCGCCAAGCGCGGCCAGGATCCGTTGTCCGGCCCGCTGAAGCTGGGCATCATCTACACGATCGGGCCGTACCTGCTGCCGCAACTGGTGCGCCACGCCATCGAGCTGACGCCGCAGATGCCGCTAATGCTGCAGGAGAACTTCACCGTCAAGCTGCTGGACATGCTGCGCACCGGCGAGCTCGATTGCGCGATCATGGCCGAGCCCTTTCCCGACAGCGGCCTGGCCATCGCGCCGCTGTACGACGAGCCCTTCGTCGTGGCCGTTCCCCGCGCGCACGCGCTGGCGAGCGAGAAGTCGATCTCGTCGGAACGACTGAAGCAGGAGACCATGCTGCTGCTGGGCACCGGCCACTGCTTCCGCGACCACGTGCTGGAGGTGTGTCCCGAGTTCGCCCGCTTCTCCAACGACGCCGAGGGCATCCGCAAGAGCTTCGAGGGCTCGTCGCTGGAGACCATCAAGCACATGGTGGCTTCGGGCATGGGCGTCACCGTGGTGCCGCGGCTGTCCATCACGCACGGCATGGACGACCCGCAGTCGCACGCGCTCGTCACCTACATCCCGTTCGAGGCGCCGGTGCCCACGCGCCGGATCGTGCTCGCCTGGCGGCGCAGCTTCCCGCGCTACGAGGCCATCGCCGCGCTTCGCAACGCCGTCTACGCGTGCACGCTGGAAGGCGTGACCCGGCTGTCGGACTAGCGTTCTGGCACGCCATCCCGCTCCCGTCGGGCGACCCACCCGAGCCGCGTCGGCGGCGCTCGCCCTGGGCCTGGCCTGCGTGCTTGCCGCGGCCGCGCCGCCTGACGCCGCATCGGCGCCCGCCGCCGCCAGCGCCGCCGGCAGCGGCCCGGTCGCGGCGGCGCCGCACGTGCTGCGCGTGGTGGGCGCCGACAACTATCCGCCCTACCTGTTCCGCGACGAGGACGGCCACCCGGCCGGCCTCGTGGCCGACGAATGGGCGGCGTGGTCGAAGAAGACCGGCATTCGCGTCGACCTCGAGCCGGTGGAATGGTCGGACGCGCTGCGCCGCGTCGCCGACGGCAATGCCGACGTCATCGACACCATCTTCTGGTCGTCCGAGCGCGCGCGCACGATGGACTTCACGGCGGCGTTCGCCGACGTGCGCGAGACGATCTACGCCGAGAGCGGCGTCAAGGGCCTGGTCGACCTGCACTCGCTCAAGGGCTTCCACGTGGCCGCGCTGTCGGGCGACGTCTGCATCGACCGCCTGCGGGCCGGCGGCGTGACGCTCATCGACACCTACCCCAGCTACCAGAGCCTGATCGCCGCCGCCGTGGCCGGCGACCCGAAGATCTTCTGCATGGACGGCCCGTCGGCCGAGTATTACCTGTACAAGGCCGGCGCGTCGCAACGCTTCCGCGAGGCGTTCGTCATGTACTACGGCCACATGCACCGCGCCGTGCGGCGCGGCGACGCGGCCACGCTGTCGCTGATCGAGAAGGGCTTCGACGAGGTCTCGCCGGCCGAGAAGAAGGCGCTGGAGGACAAGTGGTTCGGCCAGGCACTCGCGGGATCCCGCTGGCTGCACGTGGTGGCCGTGGCGGCCGGGGCGCTGGGCCTGGCGGTGATCGTCGCGGTGCTGTGGGGCCTGGTGCTGCGGCGCGCCGTGCGCGAGAAGACCGCCGAGATCGACAGCCAGGCGCGGCGGCTGCGCACGCTGATCGACACGCTGCCCGACCTCGTCTGGTTCAAGGACGTCGACGGCCGCTTCCTCGCGTGCAACGTGCGCTTCGAGCGCTTCATCGGCGCGCCCGAGGACGAGCTGCTGGGCCATCCGGCCAGCGCCTTCCTGCCGGCCGCCGTGGCCGCCGAATTCGCGGCCGCCGACCGGCGCGCGATCGAAGTGCGCGCCCCGGTGCCGCACCAGTTCACGCTCACCTACGCGCACGACGGCCATCAGGAGCTGGTGGAGTCGCTGCACACGCCGGTGTTCGGCTCCCACGGGGAACTGGCCGGCGTGCTGAGCATCGGCCGCGACGTGACGCAGCGGCGCGACGACGAGCGCCACCTGCGCCGCCTCAACCGCCTCTACCAGGTGCTCACCAACGTGCACGCGGCCATCGCGCGCGAGCGCGCGCCCGAGCCGCTGTTCAACGCGATCTGCCAGATCATGGTGCGCGACGGCGGCCTGCGCATGGCCTGGATCGGCCTGCCCGACAGCGACGCCGGCGAGCTGGTGCCCGTGGCCTGGGCCGGCAAGACCGGCGGCTACCTCGATCCGCCGCACGCGTCGCTGGCCGCCGGCCCGCGCGGCCTCGCACCCAGCGTGCAGGCCTTCCGCGAGGGCCGCGCGATGCACTCCACCGACATCGGCACCGACCCCGGCATGGCCACCTGGCGCGACGGCGCGCTGGCGCTCGGCTACCGGTCGTCGTCGGCCTATCCGCTGAGGTCGCACGGGCGCACCGTCGCGGTGTTCACGATGTACTCGTCGGCGATCCAGTTCTTCGACGCCGGCGAACTCGCGCTGCTGGAGCGCCTGTCCGAGGACATCGGCCGCGCGCTGGAGGGCTACGAACTCGCCGAGGAACGCGAGCGCGCGGTGACCGCGCTGCGCGACAGCGAGGCGCGCTTCGCCACGATGTTCCGCATGAGCCCGTCGGGCCTGGCCCTGGCGGGCTACGAGGACAAGCGCTACGTGGAGGTCAACGACGCGTTCATCACGATGTTCGGCTACACGCCCGAACAGGCCATCGGCCGCAACGGCCTGGAGCTCAACACGTGGGTGGACGTCAAGGCGCGCGGCGAGGCGATGGCGGTCCTCGAGCGCGAGGGCGAGGTACGCAACATCGAGGCGCCGTTCCGCACGCGCTCGGGCGACATCTTCTACGCGTCGTTCTCGGCGATGCGCGTGTCCATCGGCCGCGAGGACCTGGTGCTCGCGTCGTACTTCGACCTCACCGCGCAGCGCCTCGCCACGCGCACGCTGGAAGACCGCAAGCTCGAGCTGGAACGCATCGTCTCGCAGCGCACCTCCGAGCTGAGCCGGGTGCTGGACGCGATGCCCGACCGCTATTTCCGCATCCGCCAGGACGGCACCGTGATGGACTTCCGCATGGGCCACCACGAGGACAGCTACACCGATCCCACCAAGCTGATGGGACGCCGCATCGCGGACGTGCTGCCGCCGCAGGCCGCCGCGCCGCTCCACGCCGGCATCCAGGAGGCCATGGCCACCAAGCGGCTCGTGATGACCGAATACGCCCTGCCGTATCCGGACGGCGATCGCCACTTCGAGGCCCGCACGCTTCCGCTGGGTGCCGACCAGGTGATCATGTTCGTGCGCAACATCACCGACCGCCACTCGCTGGAGGCCGATCGCGAGCGCGCGCGCCTGAGCGCGGTGGAGCTCGCGGACGCGAAGAGCGAGTTCCTGGCCAACATGAGCCACGAGATCCGCACGCCGCTCAACGGCCTGCTGGGGCTGGCGCAGATCGGCCTGCGCGACACGAGCGACCAGCGCACCACCGACACGTTCGCGGCCATCCTCAACTCGGGCCGGCTGCTGCTGGGCATCGTCAACGACGTGCTGGACTTCTCCAAGATGGAGGTGGGCAAGCTGCGCGTCGAGCAGCGGCCGATCGCACCGCGCGCACTGGCCGAGGAGGCGGTCGCGCTGCTGCGGGACCGCGCCGTCGAGAAGCGGATCGGCCTCGACCTGGTGGTCGACGCCGCGCTGCCCGAGCGCTGCCTGGGCGACGGCCTGCGCACGCAGCAGGTGCTGGTGAACCTGCTGTCCAATGCGATCAAGTTCACCGAGACCGGCGGCGTCGACGTGTGGGTGGGCCTGGAGCCCGGCCACGACGATGCCGGGGCCACGCAGATGGTCTACCGCGTCACCGACAGCGGCATCGGCATCGCGCCGGAACACCTGACGCACCTGTTCGACGCGTTCCAGCAGGCCGACACGTCCACCACGCGCCGCTTCGGCGGCACCGGGCTGGGCCTGGCCATCAGCCGCAGCCTGGCCGAGCTGATGGGCGGCATCGTGCTGGTGCGCAGCCAGCCCGGCGCGGGCAGCGTCTTCGAGCTGCGCCTGCCGTTCCTGCCCGCGCCCGCAGACGAGCCCGAGCGCGCGGCGGACTCCACCTGGGGCGACGCCCCGCGCCGCCTGGATGGCGTGCGCGTGCTGGTGGCCGAGGACAACGAGGTCAACCAGCTCGTGCTGGAGCGCGCGCTGGAGATCGAGGGCGCGACCGCCACCATCGTGGGCGACGGCCGCCAGGCGGTCAACCGCGTGCTGGCCGACGGCCGCGACGCCTACGACGTCGTGCTGATGGACATCCAGATGCCCGAGATGGACGGCTACGAGGCCACCCGCCGCATCCTGGAGCTCGCGCCCGACCTGCCCGTCATCGGGCAGACCGCGCACGCGATGCTGGACGAACGCCGCGAGTGCCTGGCCGCGGGCATGGTGGACCACATCGCCAAGCCGATCGACTTCCGGCTGCTTGCGGACACGATCGTGCGGCACCTCGGTTGAGCCAGGCGCCGCACGCGTCGTTCACGCGGACGGGCGCGTGCCCGAGGTACCCAGGCGCGCCAGCTCCGCGGCCTTGAGCGAGTTCATCAGCGACAGCAGCGTGCCGAACGCGTTGCCGCCGCCGTCGCCGGAAGAGCCGCCCACCTGGATCTGCGGCACCAGCGGCACGCGCGCCGTCTCGAAGGCCTCGGCCAGGCGCAGCATCACGGTCTGCATCAGCTGCTTGTCCGCGCCTTCGCCTTCCAGCGCGTCGGACTTGGCCTTGATGGCCGCGGCCTCGGCCTCGCCCACCGCCTTGATCGCCGACGCGCGGCCCGCGCCCTCGTTCTCCTGGCGGAACTTCTCGCCCTGGGCCAGCGACTCCATCTCCTGGCGGCGGCGCTCGGCGGCCTTCACCAGCGCGGCGCCGTTGTTGTCCTTGATGGAGATGTCCACCAGCGACGACGTGAGCTCGGCCTGCTTCTCGGCGCGCTTCTCGGCCTCGTTCAGCTCGCGCTGCTTGTCGGCCGCGATCTGCTTCTGCGCGAACGTCTCCACCTGCTCGCGCGCGATCTGGCGATCACGCAGCTGCGACATGATGTTCTCGATGCGGTTGTCGCCCGGCTGCGGCTTCGGCGTGCCGATCAGCACCTCCTGGAACTCCAGCGAATAGGCCTGGAAGCGGCCACGCATGTCGACGGACGCGCCGGCCTGCAGCTCGCTGCGCGACTGGATCAGCTCGATGAACGTGCGCGTCTGCGACACGTTCTTGAAGTACGACGACACCATCGGGTCGAGCGTCTGCTCCACCAGCTGCTTCACGTTGCCGAAGCGCTGCACCACCATCGGCGCCTTGCGGTAGTCGATGTGCACCACCACCGACAGCGGCAGCAGCGGCTCGAACGCGTCCTTGGTGATCAGCGTGATCTCGCGCAGGTTCGAATCGAAGTTCGAACCGCTGGCGCCCGACTGCCACATCAGCACGAAGTTGGTGGTGGGCACCAGCTCGATCTTGCCGGCGTAGGTGTTGAACGCGTACTTGCCGGGCATCAGCGGGTCGCGCCACACGCCGCGGCAGCCGGTCTCCACCAGCTCGCCGTGCGAATACTCGGCGCCCGACACGTCGTTGCCCTTGCGGCCCGTGTACGACACCACCACGCCCACGAATCCGACCGGGATCACCGTCTTGTTGATCAGCTCCACCGTCGCGAACAGGCGGTTGATGTAGTAGGTGCCTTCCACCAGCACGCGCTCCTGGCGGCCGCGCTTGCCACCGGCCTTGAGGAAGCGCTCGGGTTCCTGGAACGAGTTGTGGAGGTCGCCCACGTCGGGCGCGAGCAGCTCGTCGCGGGGCAGGGCGGGGCCGTCCTGCACCGTCACCACGGCCAGCAGGTCGGACGCGTGAGAGTCTTCCGTGCCCTTGATCACCAGCGGCGAGAAGCCGCGGCGCTGGTCCAGCAGCTCGCGCATCTTCTGGTAGTACTCGCGCTCGGTGGCGTCCATCGTCATCGAGTACGTGGCCTCCTCCGTCATCACCACGAACAGCGCCGGGTTGATGATGTGCGTGCCTTCGCGCAGGATCTTGCGCTGCGGGCCCTTCTGGCCGCCGCCGGCGAGGAAGGTGCGCACGTCGAGGAAGTTGCTGACCGTGGCGTTGTCGGCCAGCGTCTGGCCCGCGGGCAGGTCGACGCCGTCACGCGCGAACACGTAGCCGATCTTGCCCTGCGTCACCGACACCATCGGGCAGATGTGCACGCGGTACTGCAGCGGCGTGAAGAAGTGGAAGCCGCCGCGGCGCAGTTCGGGCTGGAAGCCGGCCTCGCCGTTCAGCGCGAGCAGGCCCAGCTTGACCGAGCCGCTGCCGCTCCACAGCTTCTCGACGACCCCGACGCGGTCGTTGGGGATGTAGCGCACCGCGCCCGACAAGGACGCGAGCAGCCACAGGACCAGCAGCGCCGCGAGCGTCAGGCCCAGCGCGGCCGCGGTGGCCGAGCCGGTGGTCCAGCCACTGTGAAAGAAATCCGAGAACATGATGACCTTCCTCGAGTGTTGTCACTCGTTGGTGTTGTGTCCGGGCGTGCGCGGGCCGCGCCGGCGCGTGTGCGCCAGGTCGCTGGAGTCCTGCACGAAGAAGCCCGGAACGGGAGCGCGCGGCACGCGGCCGCGAGGCCGTCTGCCGGAACGTTCAGCAAGGGAGTGGCGGAGGTGCCGTCAGGCCAGCTCCGGCGCGCCGCGCCGGTGTCGCAAGCCTGGAGGGGCGGCGCAATCGCTGCCATCGCGCGGCGAACATGCCGCTGCGTCGGACGCGGCAACGACGACGTTGCCGATCGGGGCCGGGCTCAGGTCGCTGAGGCCGGCGGGCGCGGCGCGCGAGGCGCCGCTGGAGCGAAAAGTACGCAAGTTGGACTCACTGTCAGCGGCCACCAGGGCCCGACAGCGCGAATCTTGCGCCGCGTGCTGCGGTGCGTCAATGGGGGCGCCGACCGCGATCTAGAGTCCGGCATCTAGGACGCCGAGAACAGCTTCCGGGCGCATTCGCGATGGCGCGCGAAGGTCGCCCAAATCGACGGATCGGCGCGGGGCGACATCCGGCGCACGCCTCAGAATCGATCGCGAGTGCCGGGGTTTCGCGCGCTGTCGCGAGGGCCCGGATCCCGTTCATCGCAACGCCTCGCCACGCCATGTCGTTCTCGTTCCTCGCGCCCCTGGTTCGACTGCTCTGCCCGCTACTCGCCGCGCTCGTCGCGCCGGCATCGTTCGCCACCGAGCCCGGCTCCGCGAAGCTGGGGCCGAGCGATTGCAAGCCGCGGAATGCGGACAGCACGTGTGCGACGGCGGTGGCGGGGGCGACAGTGGCGGTGCCGCCGTTCACGCCGGATGGGACGCTCTACGACGGCCCCCTGGGAGGCGTTCCCTCATCGGGCTACGCGTATTGGGGCTTCGATTTCGTCGCCGACCAATCCGGCATGCCGAGCCCGGTTCGCCCGGACGAGTTCATCAATCGAAGCGGCGTGCCGGTCACCATCACGTTGAGCTTCAATATCCCGACGGATCACTTCTGCGGGAACGACTGCCTTCCAGGCATGCAGTTCCAGGTCGGCCCCGGTTGGAACAAGGTCGATCCGCCTTACGTCGTCAAGGCGAACACTGTCTCGCTGACGTCGACGTTCCAGCCGGGGCAGGGCTACGGGTGGGTGATCGGGCTTTGGGAGTCCAGCAATACAAGATTGACGGTCACGGTGCCGAAGAACTCTGCGGCAACTCTCAGGAGCGTCGGGCTTCCTGACCTTCCGTCCGCTGCCATCGAGATACCGCGCGTGATCGGCACCTGCAATTGCATGGATGGCTCGACGACCGCCTGTTCCGACGGCAGCCACTTCACGAACGGCCTGCTGGGCCCCTGGTCGCAAAATGCCGACATGTATCGACGCAGCGGCGCATTCAGTCAATGCTTCATCGACCACTGACCGGATCGCCAGGCAGGCTCATCCCGCCACTGTCGTGAACGACCAGGTCCGAGCGAGCAGCACCGGCGTCCGTGAGGGAAACGTCACCGTGCTCCCCGAGAAGACAACGGCATACGTCGTGTTCGGCGTCAACGCGTTCAAAGGAACCAGCGCCGCGAACGACCCCGGAAGCAAGGAATTCGGATCGGTCCGGACGGTCAAGAGCCGGGCGGATACGACCGCTCCGCTCGCGACCTCCGTCAATGCGAACGAGTCGACGGTGATGGTCGTGTCGCTACCCACCGTGACCGATACGGGCGTTCCCAGGCTCAGGACGTCCTGACCCGGCACTGGATCGGGAGACTCCAGCCCAAGGCGAAGCGGCACGTCGCGCGCCGCATCGAGCGGCCAGATTGCAACGCCCCCGATCGATGGCTGCGCGGCCTGGCCCAGGCCACGCACGGGATCGGTTCCCGGCTTGGTCATATCAATGACAAGCGGCATTGAAACGCTCGCGGCCGAGAGCGCGGACCACCCGATCCCCACATCCACGGGCTCGAACGCCAGCATCCCCGCCCGGTGGTACACGCCATTGATCAACACATCGACGCCCTGCGCGCCATGGACGATTCCCGCCATGACTTCCTCGCCGCCCACCGGCACGTACCCCGACGCCTCATCACGATCCCACCAATGCGCACCCGTGAACCCGATCGTCCCCGCGGTCTCCTCGTGCGTGAACGAGTCGTTCGCGATGATCCACTCCGCGTGCGCCTGCGCCGCCTGATCCAGCAAGGTGTCCTGCGCCAGCATGCCCAGCCCCGCCGACAGCCGGATCTCGTTGAGGCGGTTGAACGCCGCCAGCCGGTCGGCGTCGTAGCCCACAGGCGTGGGCACCGACATCTGCGCGGCAATCGGCGCGGCGGGCGACGGCGCCGGGGTCGGTGCGGGAGGCGACGGGGGCTCGGGCGTGGTGCCACCGCTGCCGCCTCCGCCGCAGGCGCTCAGGGCCGCCAGCGCCGCCGCGGCCGTCGCCGCGCGAAAGAGCACCGCCAGCGAGCGCCGGCGCAGCGCATCCTGGAACGGGGAACGGGCCTCGGGCAGGGAAAGCATCCGGCGAACTCCAGAGTCGTACAAGAAACGCACCGCCGCCATCCAGGGCCGGAACGTCCGAGCGATCCATGCTTCCATGCCGATCCGCAGCCACCAAGCCGCCAAAGCCGCACTTCCTGGGAACAACGCCGCCCCGGTGTAAATCGGTCGGCTAATCGACCAATCCGCGCACCACGACCTCCACCCGCACCACAATCGACGCCATGCGAACTCCCTCCTGGTGGCTGCCCGCCGGCATCGAACCCGCGGCCGCGTGGCTACTCGCCAGCCGGATGCTGCGCGGCTTCGCCGACGGCTACGTGGCCGTGCTGCTGCCGGCCTATCTCGGCGCGCTGGGCATGAGCGTCGTGGAGATCGGCGTGCTGAGCACGCTGACGCTGGCCGGCTCGGCGGTGGCCACGATCGCGGTGGGCGCGCTGGGCCACCGCTTCCGCGCGTCCCGCCTGATGTTGGGCGCGGCGTTGACGATGGTGGCCACCGGCCTCGGCTTCGCCGGCCTGCACGCGTTCTGGCCGCTGGCGCTGGTGGCCTTCGTCGGCACCCTGAATCCCAGCTCGGGCGACGTCAGCGTGTTCCTGCCGCTGGAACACGCGCGCCTCGCCCGCGCCGCGTCCACCAGCGCGGCCCGCACGGCGCTGTTCTCGCGCTACGCGCTCGCGGGCGGGCTCAGCGCGGCCGTGGGCGCGCTCGCGTCCGCGTGGCCCGCGTGGTGGAGCGCGCACGCGGGAGGCGCCGTGCTGGACGCGATGCGCGCGATGTTCGTGCTCTACGCGGTCATCGGCGCCGTGGTGGCGCTGCTGTACCGCGGCTTCATCGCGCACGAGCACCGCGACCAGGCCGCCACGGCCGACGCCAACCCGGACGCGCCGCAACCGCTGGGCCCGTCGCGCGGCATCGTGATCCGCATGGCCGGACTGTTCTGCATCGACTCGTTCGCGGGCGGCCTGCTGGTGAACTCGATGCTGGCGCTGTGGCTGTTCAAGCGCTTCGGCCTGTCGCTGGGCGGGGCCGGCCAGTTCTTCTTCTGGTCGGGCCTGATGATGACCGCGTCGCAGCTGCTCGCGCCGGTGCTCGCGCGCCGCTTCGGCCTCGTCAACACGATGACCTTCACGCACATCCCCGCGAGCCTGTTCCTGATCGCGGCGTCGCTCGTTCCCACGCTGCCGCTCGCGCTGGCCAGCCTGCTGATGCGCAGCATGCTGTCGTCGATGGACGTGCCCGCGCGCAACGCCTTCGTGATGGCGGTGGTGACGCCGCCCGAGCGCGCGGCCGCGGCCAGCTTCACCGCGGTGCCGCGCAGCCTCGCGTCGGCGCTGGGCCCGACGATCGGCGCCTCGCTGCTGGCCAGCGGCGTGCTGGCCGCGCCGCTGGTGGCCTGCGGCGTGCTGAAGATCACCTACGACCTGCTGCTGCTGGGCATGTTCAGGTCACACCCGGTCGACTGAGCGTCAAGCCGTCTCGGGTTCGGCCAGCAGCGTCTCGAGGCAGTGCTCGCGGATGCCGTAGAACTGCTTCAGCTCCGCGATCTGCGCCAGCACGTCGGCGCGCCGGCGCTCGGCCTGCGGCGTGTCCTGGCGGCCCTGCCGCCGCACGGCCAGGATCATCTTGTTCTTGCTGGTGTGCTCCAGCGCCACGAACTCGAACACCTGCGCGTCGTAGCCGTGCGCCTCCAGCAGCAGGGCGCGCAGGCCGTCGGTGACCATCTCGGCCTGCTGGCCCAGGTGGATGCCGTGCTGGAGCATGGGCTTGAGCAGCGAGGGCATCCGCATCTGCGGACGGATCTGCTTGTGGCAGCACGGCGAGCACATGATGATGGATGCGCCGGCGCGGATGCCGGTGTGCAGCGCGTGGTCGGTGGCGGTGTCGCAGGCGTGCAGCGCGATCATCACATCCAGGCGCCGCGGCACGAAGCTGCTCACGTCGCCGGCCTCGAAGCGCAGGCCCTGCAGCCCGCATTTCGCGATCGCGTCGTTGCACAGCTCGACGAGGTCGGGCCGCAGCTCCACGCCCACCACGTCCAGCACGCGCGGCGCGCCTGCGGCCTGGCGGCGCAGCCAGTCGTGCAGCGCGAACGTGAGGTAGCCCTTGCCCGCGCCGAAGTCGACGATGTTGAGCGGCGCCGTCGCGCCCACGCCCGCCGATTCGAGCGCATGCGACATCACCTCCACGAACTTGTTGATCTGCTTCCACTTGCGCGCCATCGCCGGCACCAGCTCGTGGCGCGCGCTGGTGACGCCCAGCTCGACGAGGAACGGCGCATCCAGGCTCAGGTAGCGGTGCTTCTGGCGATCGTGCCGCGCGCCGTCGTCCTCGGCCGCCGCGGCCACGGCGGGCCGCGTCGCGTCGTCGGTCCCGAGCCTGGCGCGATGCAGCGTGTAGCGCCCCTTGCGGCTCATCATCAGCTGCAGCTCGGCGTCGCGCGTGAACAGGTGCGCGTGCGCGAATCGCGTGCCCACGAGGCCGGCGATCGTCTCCAGCGCCGTGGCCACGGGCTCGTTCTTCGTGATGTCCCTGGTGCGGTGCTTGAAGACGAACGACAGGCAGCGCTCGCCGCGCAGCACCAGCGGGCGGGCCGTCACGCGTTCGAGGTCGTCGTCCTTGGCGCCGGGCTTGCTGAGCAGCACGCGCACGGCGCTGCCGTCGGCCACGCCCTGGGCCAGGGCCTGCAGGAAGCGATCGCGCTGCGCGAGATCGGACAGCGAGCCGCTGCCCGCGTTCAGGGGTGCGGCGGATTCAGGAGAGACAGTGGACACGGCGACGACTGGTAAGTGATTGCTGCATTTTCCCGCAGCGCGCGCTTTCGGGCCACGGCCGTGCGACGATAGCCCTCCTTTGCAATTCATCGCGGACCTCGCATGACACTGGCCAGCCTGTCGGCCGCCCGCCGCCTCGTGGCGACGCTCGCATTCGCCGCCGGCCTGCTCGCCGCCGCGAGCCCCGCCCGCGCGGCCGATCCCGTCATCAACGCCGTCCCGCGCGCCCTCGCGCTGGCGCCCGCGTCGGCGCCGTGGGCCAACGCCAGCGGTGCGTTGATCGTCGGCTCCAAGCGCTTCACCGAGTCGTACATCCTCGGCGAGGTGCTGCGCCAGACCGCGGCCACCGCCGGCCCGGCCGAACATCGCGAAGGGCTAGGCAACACGGCCGTCGTGCTCGCCGCGCTGAAGGCCGGCGCGATCGACGTCTACCCGGAGTACCTGGGCACCGTCGAAGAGGAGATCCTGGGCCACCGCACGCCAGTCACGCGCGACGTCGTCACCCGCGAACTGGCCGCGCAGGGCCTGGGCCTGGGCGTGCCACTGGGCTTTTCCAACGGCTACGCGCTGGCCATGCCGGCCGACGAGGCCGAGCGCCTGCACATCACGCGCATCAGCGACCTGGCCGACCATCCCGACGTCGTGCTGGGCCTGTCGCACGAGTTCCTGGGCCGCATGGACGGCTGGCCCGGCTTGTCCAGGCGCTACGGCCTCGCCGCGCACCCGGTGGGCATCGACCACGGCCTGTCGTACGACGCGCTGGCCAGCGGCAAGATCGCCGTCACCGACATCTACACCACCGACGCGCAGATCGCCCCGCGCCACCTGCGCGTGCTGGCCGACGACAGGGACTACTTCCCGCACTACGACGCCGTGCTGCTGTACCGCCTCGACGCGCCCGCGCGCCACCCGGCGCAGTGGCAGGCGCTGCAGGCGCTCGCCGGCCGCATCCCGGCCTCCACGATGATCGCGATGAACGGCCGCGCCGAACTGCGCCACGAGCCCTTCGCCGACATCGCGAAGGAATTCGTCGGCGGCCACTTCGACGCGACCGCGCAGACGGCCGTCGACGACGCCGGGCAACGCGAGGCGCTGGGCCCGCGCTTCCTGAAGCGCCTGTTCGCCGCCGACCTCGCGCGCCTGCTGGGCCAGCACCTGCTGCTGGTGATCGTGGCCGTGGCCTGCGCCACCGTGCTGGGCGTGCCGCTGGGCGCCGCGGCGGCGGCGTACCCGCGCACCGAGGGCCCGGTGATGGCCACGGTGGGCGTGCTGCAGACCATCCCGTCGCTGGCCTTGCTGGCGATGCTGATCCCGCTGCTGGGCCGCATCGGCACCGGCCCGGCGCTGGTGGCGCTGACGCTCTACGCGCTGCTGCCGATCGCGCGCAACACCGCCACCGGGCTGCTGGGCGTGCCCATGGGCCTGCGCGAGGCGGGCACGGCGCTGGGCCTGACGCCCGCGCAGCGCTGGACGGCCGTCGACGTGCGCCTGGCCCTGCCCACGCTCATGGCCGGCATCGGCACCGCCGCGGTCATCACGGTGGGCACGGCCACGATCGCGGCCTTCGTCGGCGCCGGCGGCCTGGGCGAGCGCATCGTCACGGGCCTGGCGCTCAACGACTACGCGATGCTGCTGGCCGGCGCGGTGCCGGCCGCGGTGCTGGCCCTGGTGGTGCAGGGCCTGTTCGCGCTCTTCGCGCGCTGGGTCACCCCAAGGATCAACTGAGCGTCGCCTGCGGCACGCGCCGCACCGGCGTGCGCATCAGCATGAACTCCTCGGCCACGGTGGGATGCACCGCGATCGTCCGGTCGAAGTCGGCCTTGCGCGCGCCGCAGGTCACGGCCACGGCCAGGCTCTGCACGATCTCGGGCGCGTCGGGGCCGATCATCTGCACGCCCAGCACGCGCTGGTCGAGGCCGTCCACCACCAGCTTCATGAACGTGCGCTGCGAACCGCCGAAGAAGGCCTCCTTCATCGGGCGGAAGTCCGCGGCGTAGATGTCCACCGGGCCGCGCAGCGCCGCCTGTTGCTCGGTCAGGCCCACGGTGCCGATCGGCGGATCGGTGAACACGGCGCTGGCCACCACGCGGTGGTCGACGCGGCGCGGATCCTTGTCGAACTCGGTGTCGGCGAAGGCGCGCGCCTCGGCGATGGCCACCGGCGTGAGGTTGACGCGGTCGGTGACGTCGCCGACGGCCCAGATCGACGGCACGCTGCTGCGGCTGTCGTCGTCGACGACGATGGCGCCGCGCGCGTCGAGCTTCACGCCGACCTCGGCCAGGCCCAGGCCGGCGGTGCTGGGCTTGCGGCCGGTGGCGTTGAGCGCGGCGGCGGCGCGCAGCACGCTGCCATCGGCCCGGTGCAGCGCGAAGCCCGCATCGTCGCGCTCGAGCCGCTCCAGCGCCACGCCGCAGGCCAGCGTGAGGCCGCGTTCGCGCAGCGCCTTCGCCAGGCGTCCGCGCAGCTCGGCGTCGAAGCCGCGCAGCGGGTGGCTGTCGCGATAGGCGAGCGTGACGCGGCTGCCGAGCGCGGACAGGATGCTCGCGAACTCCACCGCGATGTAGCCGCCGCCGATCACCAGCAAGGTCTCGGGCACCTCGCGCAGGTCCAGCACCTCGTTGGAGGTCATCGCCGCCGCGAGGCCGGGGAACGCGTCGGCCGCGGGCGCGCCGCCGGTGGCCACGAGGATACGCGGCGCGGCCAGGCGCCGGCCGCCGACGTCCACCTCACGCGCCGACACGAGCCGCCCACGGCCTCGCACGGGCTCGACGCCGCCGTTGACCAGCATGTCGTCGTAGACGCCTTCCAGCCGGTCGATCTCGCGCTTCTTCGCGTCGGCCCAGCGCGCCATCTCGAAGCGCGCCCGCACGTCGGTCCAGCCGAAGCCCTCGGCGTCCTTGAACTGGTGCGCGAAGCTCGCGGCGTACATCATCAGCTTCTTGGGCACGCAGCCGCGGATCACGCAGGTGCCGCCGAAGCGGTCGGCCTCGATGATCGCGACCTTGGCGCCGTGCACCGCCGCGCGCCGCGAGCCCGCGACGCCGCCCGAGCCGCCGCCGATCACGATCAGGTCGTGGGTCATGTCCATGGATGGGTCTCCGCGCCGGGCGCCAGGGTTTCGAGCAAGCCCGCATGCTCGCAGAGTTTCGAACGCAACGCGACAGCGGGGTCTCGCTCGGCGGCAGCGCGGCGCGGTTACGGCAGCAGCGTTTTCTTACACGACACGGCATCCGGCTTGCCACATTTTTTCGCCCGAAGGTTCGGCGAGCGCCGAACCGCAACGCAATCAACCCCTGGAGAGTTTCCATGCAAAGCTATCAAAAGAAGTTGTCCGCCGTCGCTGCCGCCGCCGCGCTGCTGGCTGGCATCGGAGTCGCCGTGGCCCAGTCCAGCGACTCGAACTCGACATCGACCTCGACGGCGACCGACACCAGCGCCATGCCTGCTGCGCCTGCCGCGCCCGCCACGACCACCACCAATCCGAGCGCGACGCTCAACAACACCGCGCCGACCGACACATCGACCACGTCCACCACGACGACCACCGACACCTCGACGTCGGCCGCGCCCGCGACGCCCGCGCCGCGCAGCGACCGCAACTGAGCGGCCGTCACCGGGTGACCCGGGCTCCCTGTTCGTCCGCGAGGACGGGCCCCCGGAGCGCGGAGCGATCGCCGCCACGTCCTCGCGGGCTGGCGGCGATCTTCATTGCGGGCGGCGCGCGCGCGCCGCGCGATCCGCCACGAAGCGATCGAACGCGGCGAGCAAGGGCTCGTAACGCGCGGGCGCCGACTCGATGTCGGCCAGCGCGGCGCAGGCCGCCTCCAGCGTGCTGAGCTGATCGTGCAGGCGGGCCTTGCGCAAGGCCCGGTAGCGCGCGGGCGCATCCGGCGCGAGCGGCCATCTCGGCAAGGACTGCAGCAAAGGATTCGCGTGCAGCATCTTCAGGCTCTTGCGCCACGTGCCGTCGAGCAGGACGAGCCGTCGCGGCCGGGCGGCCTCGCCCGCGGCCGGCATACCGCCAGCCGTATCGGCCGGGTAAAGCAGCGCGGCCGTCGATACATCACCGCCGAGCAACGCGGCCAGCGTCGCGGGCTCGAACGACTCGCCCACCACGACGCGGCAGCGCGCCAGCCCGAGCCGCAGCAGCCGCGCGCTGTTCTTGGCCTCGCGGGCCTCGTCGGGATGCTGCAGCACCAGCACCTCGACCTCGTTGCGCACGGGCGTGACGAGCGCGCACACGCAGGTGGACGCGGGCAGGCCGCAAGTGGCGCAGCGCGGGCGCCGGATCGCTGGAGAAGAGGTGTGGGACATCGGACCCGCGGGCCGCCGCGTTGAACGCAAGCGCGCACCTTACAGGAGTTGGCCGATCAGATGAACATCCCGCCCGACACCTCGATGCGCTGCGCGTTGATCCACTGGTTCGCGTCGGTGAGCAGCGACGCCACCGCGCCGCCGATGTCGTCGGGCAGGCCAGTACGGCCCAGCGCCGTCTGCGATGCCACGAACGCATTGAGCTGCGCGTTGTCGCGCACTCGGCCGCCGCCGAAGTCGGTGGCGATCGCGCCCGGGGCCACCGTGTTCACCGAGATGCCGCGCGCGCCCAGCTCCTTGGCCATGTAGCGCGTCAGCACCTCCACGCCGCCCTTCATCGCCGCGTAGGCCGCGTAGCCGGGCAGGGCGAAGCGGGCCAGGCCGCTGGACGTGTTGAGGATGCGGCCGCCGTCCTTGATCAGCGGCAGCAGCTTCTGCGTGATGAAGAACGTGCCCTTCAGGTGCACGTTGAACAGCAGGTCGAACTGCTCCTCGGTGGTTTCGGCGACGGTGGCGTGGTCCACGCCCATGCCCGCGTTGTTGACGAGGTAGTCGAAGTCCGTGCGCTGCCAGGTGGTGGCCAGCGCCGCCTTCACGCGTTCGGCGAAGGCCGCGAAGCTCTTGCTGTCGCCGGCGTCCAGCTGCAGCGCGACGGCCCGGCGGCCCAGCGCCTGCACCTGGCGGACGACCGCGTGCGCCTCGGCCTCGTTGCTCTTGTACGTGAGGATCGCGTCGACGCCGCGCTCGGCCAGCTTCAGCACGGCGCTGCGCCCGAGGCCGCGGCTGCCGCCGGTGACGAGGGCGATGGGAGGGGATGTGGTCATGTCGGGCTCCGGTTGGGTGATTCGATGGGGCCACTTTAAGAATTCTGGCCCGCGCGATAAAGTCGGCATCCAACGCCACACTGTTTCCTCAAACAGAACAATGGACCTCCACGAGCTGCGCATCTTCGCCACCGTCGCCGAGCTCGCCAGCTTCAGCCGCGCGGCGGAGCAGCTGGGACTGGCCAAGGGCCGCGTCTCCACGGCGGTGCAGCAGCTCGAGGCGCAGGTGGGCACGCGGCTGCTCCAGCGCACCACGCGCAGCGTGCGCGTCACGCCCGACGGCGAGCGCTTCCTCGGTCGCTGCAAGGAGCTGCTGACCGAGGCCGAGCAGCTGCAGGCGATGTTCCAGCCGGCGTCCACGGGCCTCACCGGCCGGCTGCGCATCGACCTGCCCAACCGCCTGGCGCGCGACATCGTGCTGCCGTGCCTGCCCGAGTTCCTCGCCGCACACCCGCTGCTGGAGATCGGCATCAGCACCACCGACCGCCGCGTCGACCTCGTGCACGAGGGCTTCGACTGCGTGCTGCGGGTGGGCGCCCTGGCCGACTCCGAGCTCGTCGCGCGGCCGCTGGGCTTCCTGCGCATGCGCAACGTGGCCAGCCCGGCCTACCTGCGCGCGCACGGCACGCCGCGCACGCTGGCCGACCTCGCGCGCCATCGCGTGGTGCACTACATGCCGTCGCTCAACGCGCAGGGCGCGGCGTGGGACTACGTCGACGCCGACGGCCAGCACCGCGCCATCCCCATGCGCGCCCAGGTCACCGTCAACGGCACCGATGCCTACCAGGCCGCGGCGCTCGCCGGGCTCGGGCTGATCCAGGCGCCGGCCTTCGGCATCCAGGCGCTGGTGGATTCCGGCCAGCTGGTGGAGGTGCTGCCGGACTTCGTCGCCCCGTCCATGCCCGTGTCGCTGATGCTGCCGCACCGGCGCCAGCTCGCGCCGCGCGTGCAGGCGGTGATGGCCTGGCTCACGCAGCTGATGTCGCCGCTGCTGTCGCCCACGGCCTGAGCCTCGGTTTGTCGCGCGCATGCGCATCGCAGGCCACGCGCGGCGCAGCTCGTCGCAGCGCCCTGGAGCGCCCGAAACCGCGTTCCTAGAATCGATCGCATCGACAACGACACGACCGAGGACACCGATGCGCACCGCCCTGACCCTCTCGCTCGCCATCGCCGCCGCCCTGGCGTCGGTGCATGCGGACGCCGCCGAACAGGTCCGCAGCGTCGGCCCGTTCAGCACGGTCTCCAACTCGGGCGCGGTCAGCGTGAGCATCGAGGTGGGCAAGCCGCAATCGGTCACGGTCAGCGGCGACGACGAGCTCGTGCGCGACCTGCTCACCGAGGTGGTGGGCACCGAGCTGAAAGTCCACATGCGCCACGACACCGTCAACATCGGCGGCCGCCACGAGGAGGTGCGGGTGACGATCACCGTGCCCCAGCTCACCGCCTTCGCGATGGCCGGTGCCGGCGAGACCACGATCACGCACATGAGCGGCGACAGCCTCGACGTGCGCTTCGGCGGCGCCGGCAGCCTCAAGGCCGACGGCAGCGTCCGCAGGCTGAAGCTCAACGTGGGCGGCGTCGGATCGATCGACACGCGCGACCTGCACGCCGACACCGTCGACGTCAACGTGGGCGGCGTCGGCTCCGTGCAGGTGTGGGCCGGCACGCGGCTGGACGCGAGCGTGGGCGGCGTGGGCTCGCTGACGTACTACGGCGACCCGAAGACGGTCAACACCCGCGGCGGCGGCCTGGGCAGCATCTCGCGCGCCAACTAGGCGCGGCGCGCCTTCCATTCCGCGCGCAACAACCCGTAGAGCCAGGAGTCGCTGACCTCGCCCGCGACGATCCAGCGCTCGCGCAGGTGGCCCTCGCGGACGAAGCCCAGGCGCTCCAGCGCGCGCGCCGACGGCACGTTGCGCGGGTCGATGTCGGCCTCGACACGGTTCAGGTCGAGGTGGTCGAAGCCCCAGTCCAGCAGGCTCGTCACGGCCTCGTTGGCATAGCCCTTTCCCCACTCCGGCGCCAGCAGCGCGTAGCCGACCTCCGCGCGCCGGCATGCGGTATCGAGGGCGTACAGCACGCAGGTGCCGACGACGGCGCCGTCCTCGCGCCGCTCGATGGCGAATTGCGCATGCTCGCCCGCCGCCATGCCGCGCTCGCTGCGCGCGATCCAGGCGATCGCCTCCGAACGATCGGTCCAGGGCGGATGGCTGCCATAGCGTTGCACGACGGGATCCGAACGCAGCGCGAACACGGCATCGGCGTCGGCGGGCCCCGGGCTGCGCAGGGTCAGTCGCGGCGTCTGCAGGACCACGTCGGAGAGGGAGGGCATCGGCAAATTCTCGCATGCCGTCCGCGCATCCCAACCGTCGCGTCAGGCCTCGAGCACCATGCGCCGCTCGTTCCAGGCCTGCAGCAGCGCGGGCGGCCAGAACGTGGACGGCACGATCATCGGCACGACGCTGGACGAGTGGATCAGCACCGGGAACCAGGCCCCGGCCAGGATGCCGTCGGGCAGGTGCGCGCGGATCGCCACGAAGCTGCTCAGGAACGGCTCCTTGGCGCTGAGCGCCGCGGGCACCGTCAGGCCCAATGGACGGCCGGTGTCGTTGCGCACGCCCTGGGCGAAGCGGGCCAGGTCGGACGCGCCGCCGGCGGACTTCAACTCCAGCAGCCGCGCGCCGATGGCGGCGAGCTCCATCGGGCGGGCGTCGAAGTATTCGTCCTCGCTGTAGACGAGCACGCCCGGCAGGTCGTCCTCGCCCCGCGCGAACACGCCGTCGTCGGCCTGCACCAGCGCGCCCCAGCCGATGCGGCCCTTGCGGAACAGCGTCTCCTGCTTCTCGTAGAAGATGCGCACGGGGTCGCCGCCGGCCGTCATCCACGCCGGCGGCTCGGTGCGCACCTGCTTCATCCAGCGGCCGCCCTGCAGCAGCCGGCCGGCGCCGAACGAGCGGCGCAGCGCGTTGATCAGCTGCTTCATCGTCGCGTCGGCGGCGCGCTCCACCGGCCCGGACGGCGCCGGCATCGGGGTGACGAACTGCGATTCGAGCAGCGACATCGGCGCCGTGGCGCCCGGTCCCGTGGCCACGGCCACGTCGTCCTGCGCCGCCTCGCGGGCGGCCGCGGCCACCACCGAGGGCGGGCGCGGCGCCATCGGGCGCGCGCCGACACGCAGCGGCTCGGGCGCGGCCGTGGCGATGCCCGGCGGCAGGTCGGCCAGGCTGGGGCTGCGCAGCAGCGGCAGGCGCAGGCGCCAGGCGATCTCGGGAAACCTGCCGGAGTCGGCGAGCACGAACACGCCGATCTCGCCGTTGTTGTAGCGGCCCGGGGCCAGGCGGTAGACGCGCTCGGGCCGGCCGAGGCGCTCCATCAGGGCGTCGACGGCCGCCATCACGGCGTCCACGTCCATCGTGGAGCCGCGGGCCGGGGCCTCGAAGACGGCGGTCTCGTCCTCGAACACATACTCGACGCGCCAGACCGCGCGGTCCTCGGTGCGCACCAGCGCCTGACGCAGCTGTTGCAGGCGGCCCTGCGGCAGCAGCGAGGCCACCAGGCCGCCGAACAGCGTGTCGTGCGCGGGCGTGGTGCCGTCGTCGTGCAGGTTGTACGAGACGAGGCGCTCGCCGAACAGGGCCTCCACGATCTCGGTGGCCTCGCCAAGCGCCTTCACCGGGTCGGTGACCCAGCCGTCGATGGACTCGAGCGACGCGGCCTTGAGCGGCTTTTCCATGCCCCCGTCGCGCAGCATCAGGGCGATGCGCGGCGCGCTGGCGCGGCGCTGCTGCCACTCGAACATCAGGCCTTCCCACGGATGCAGGGCGCTCATGGTGGGCTTCTGGCGGCAGCCGTAGCGCACCAGCGCCCAGGAGGTGTAGTCGGCCGCCTCGCTGCCGAAGTTCTCGCCCAGCACGACGCGCAGGGCCGTGACCACCTGCGAGTCCGTCGGCCCGGACTCGCGTCGGGCCTTGGCATCGGGTTCCTGGTACAGCCGCAACATCAATGCGACGACGGCGGTCCAGATCACGTGCGTCTCTTCTGCACGCGACACGAATGCTCGCACGGCATCGAGCCCGGCCAGCCGCAGCAGCGGCCTCGTCCCGGGCTTGAAATCTTCGCTCATCCTCACAGTATGCAGGCACCCGAGGCCTGCAGTCCAAAGTAGAGCTCGTCAGGACCGGCCAGTTCACTCGAATTGACGAATGGAACGGGTGGTTACACCGGAGCGCCGGCCCGGCGGACTGCGGGTAAATCGGGAGGGGTCAAGGTGCCGGTGGCGCGCCTCGCAGCGCGCCATGCCCCGGCATCGCCACGTGTTTGCGCAATTACGCACCGATGCGTAAAATTCGCCATCGATTCACTTTGCGCAAGCCACCATGTCCGACCTGACCCAGGCGTGGCACCACGCCCGCGCGCCGCTGGCCACCGCGCTGGGCAAGCGCCTGCTCGCGCACGAGCGCATCGCGATGTTCGGCCCGCGCCAGACCGGCAAGACCACGCTGCTGCGCGACGAGGTCATCCCGTACGTGCAGTCGCGCGGCGCCATCGCCGTCTACATCGACTGCTGGATGGACATGGACGACCCGCTGCAAGGCATCAACTACGCGCTGCAGAAGGCGCTGGAAGGCCTCAGCGTGCAGCCCCGGGGCATGAAGCGCACGGGCAGCACGCCGGTGAAGCGGCTGGGCGTGATGGGCGCGAGCATCGACCTCGGCGATCCGCCGAAGCGCCAGACGCCGGACCGGCCCGCGCTGATGCTCGACAGCCTGCTCACCCAGATCCTGGAGGAGACGACGCATGACGTGGTGCTGGTCTTCGACGAATTCCAGTCGATCGCGTCGGCGAAGAACGGCCCGCAGATCTCGGCGTCGCTGCGCGCCGCGCTCACGCAGGCCGACAAGCGCATCGGCGCGATCTTCTCCGGCTCGTCCGACGTGCAGCTGCTGGACATGTTCTCGCGCACCAACACGCCGCTGTACGGCTTCGCGAAGACCGAGGGCTACGAGCCGCTAGGCCTGGATTTCATCGGCTTCGTGGCGCGCAAGTTCCACGAGGCGACGCGGCGCGACCTGAACCAGGTGCTGGCCCACGAGACCTTCCAGCAGCTGGGCACCCAGCCCGAGCCGTTCCTGCATGCCGTGAGCCTGGTGATGGCCAACCCGGCCTGGACGCTGGATCGCGCGCTCGACGAGATGCTCAGCCAGCACTCGCCCAACAAGTGGTCGGCCACCTGGCGCGGCCTCACCGGCCTGCAGCAGGTCGCGCTGCGCCTGGTGTTCGAGGACAGGCCGCCGACCGCCGCCGACAGCGTCGTCTGGGCCGCCGCTCAGCTGGGCGCCAGGGTCGCGCCCTCCAGCATCAGCCGCGCGCTCGAAGCGCTTGCGGCCAAGGGGATGCTGGAGCGCAGGACCGACGGCCGCGGCTGGATGCTGATCGACCCGGTGCAACGCGCGTGGCTCGAGCGCAATGCCGCGGCGCCGATCAAGAGCGCCGCATCGGGCCATTGAAGCCGGCTTACCATTCCGGCATGAATTCGCCCCTGAAGATCTGCATCCTCGACAACGACAACCTCGACCCGGCCGTGGTCGACACCTACGTCAGCTACGGCGCCATGACCGAGACGATGTTCGCGGCCGCCGGCGTGCCCTGGCGGTTCGAACGCTTCAACACCACGCGCGGCGAGTACCCCGCCTCGTTCGACCCGTACGACGCCGTGCTGCTCACCGGCAGCAAGGCCGATTCGTTCTCCGACGAACCCTGGGTGAAGACGCTGCGCGAGCACGTCACCGAGCTGCTGAAGCAGCGCAAGAAGCTGCTGGGCATCTGCTTCGGCCACCAGCTCATCGCGTACTGCCTCGGCGCGCAGGTGGGCCGCGCGCCCAACGGCTGGGGCATGGGCCGCATGGACTACGAATGGGTCGGCGCCAGGCCCTTGAAGCAGGACGCGGCGGACGCGACGCTGTCGTTGCTGGCCTCGCACCAGGACCAGGTCCAGAGCCTGCCCGTGGGCGCCACGCTGCAGGCCCGCAGCGCGTTCTGCCCCATCGCCGCCTACAGCGTCGACGACCGCGTGTTCTGCATCCAGCCGCACCCGGAGTTCGTGCCGGACTACAGCGCGTGGATCCTGCAGAAACGCCCCGAGTCGGTGAGCGACGACCGCCGCGAGCGCGTGCGCGCCGACCTGGCGCTGCCGCACGCCGGGCTGGACGTCGCGCGCTACATGCAGTCCTTCATCGAAGGCCAGCCGGCCTGAGTGCCGCGGACATTCCCGACACATGCCGGGCGCCGTTCAATCCTGCTTCAGAAGGCTGATGAACGACGGGTTCAGAAAGAAGGTACGTTCATGCGCCGCTGGGTCAGGCGCGCGATTTCGCGCTTGCGCGGCGGTTGCCAGCTGCGAGCAACAACCAACTCGCCAGAAGGACTGCGACGGCGATGCCCAGAGAGTACGCGGCGACCCCGCCGTAGCCACCAACGTTCGCCGGGTTCAGAAACGGATAGGGATACCAACCTGTCGAAGCGCCGCGCAGCAAGACATACACGAGATAGAACGCGGGGAACAGGAGCGGAAGAAAGTGGCTGTTCGAGTGCAGCTTCAGCCCCGGTGGATCGGCCAGCCAGTCCAGGACGACAGCGACGGGCATGACGTAGTGGAGGACGAAGTTGACCCATGGAAGAAGCGTCCCGAAATCCGTGTTTCGGAGCAGCACGGCAAACACGAGACCAACCACGGCCATGTTCACAGCCGACACGTATCGCGCCAGCGTCATCGATCCCTTGCTGCTTGACCCCACGTCGAACGCGCAAAGGAGCAAGACCGACGCGGCGACCAGGTTGGAGAGATTCGTGAAATAGCTGAAGAAGTTCAGAACGCTGTGCGACGCGCCAACGTGCAGCACCAGTTGCGCACCGATGGCAGCGAGGGCCAACGCCGAGAGGCTTGCGCGAATGATTGTCAGAATGGACGGCATGGATATCAAATCCTGCTTGGTGACTTCCTCCGCCGTCAGCTACGCGGCCAAGAAAGTCTTTGCCTGGCGACTTGTGCCGGTCGCGATGGAGTGCCAGAGAAGATCCGGAAAGCCTTCGGGCAACATCTCCTTCGCAACTTCCAGCGCAGTCTCGACGCCCTTTGCGAGCAGAACCATCGACTGCGCCAAGTCGGGGACGCCAGACTTTTGAGCCAGCGCGAGCCAGTGTCTGGGAAGGATTCGCGACATCCGGTAGTCGCACCAACTAGCGCCGTTCAGTCGCAGAACTGTGGCGCGAGTCGCATTTACTCTGGCGCCCTACGCGGCGTACAACTCATGTCGGGTGACACGAAAAGTGAAATGAACACCATTGATTTTGCTCGCCTTTTTCACTTTCCGTGTCACGCCTGTCCAAGAGAAGTGACACGATTACTGACAGGTTCCGACGGGTGTGACACGATAAATGAAATATCCCGCCGCGCCCTCCGTCGAGCCCAGGGCGCTCGGATCGGGCTTGCGGAAAAACAGGCTGACCCGCATCAGTCCTTGTCGAGCAAGACCGACTCGTAGAGCGCGTCGAACGACCCCATGTGCCGATTCGTCGCCTGACGCTCGACGTAGAGCGCCTCGATCTCGCCCATCGCTGCGTCCAACAACTGGACGTAGTCACCGAAATACTCGGCCTGTTCGTCTGAAAGCGAGTCGTCCTTGAGCTTCGCCGCACAGCGCTTGTTTTCCATGATCAAGGCCCGGGCAGCGGTGATCACTGCCTGGTCGGTCAATCGGATCGGTTCGGTCATCACTTGCCTCCTTCAGCCTTCAGGCTCGCCTCGATCGCACCCAGCCAGACAAGGAAGAGGCTCAACGGCATGTCGTCTTTCGGCGCAACGGTGTAATGGTAACCACCGAAGCGTCGGTTGAACGTGTCCTTGGTCACCGCAAGCGCTTCCGGGATTGCCGTGCCACCCGGGATACGGAAGTACATGAATGATTTGCCAAGATCAGGCATGACGTCGAACGTCGACACACCGCGGTAGTCGCCTTCGCCTGCAACACACCGACAACCGCGGACCATCGTGACGCCGTCGCTCTCGCGCTCGAAGACATCGACGTCGGGAATGCGAAACGTTCCGTCGCCACGCACGAAGCCGGTAAGCTCAGGGTAGAGGCCCCCCCGCTTTTTCTTGATCAGATCTCGCTTTTGACCACGCCAGAGAGCAACTGGCGTTTTGTCGTCAAAGTAGTTTTCCAGCTTACCCTTGGACTTGTAGATGTCCTTGAGAACGTTCGACATGTGGCGGTCAGTACCGTGTAGGTGGACGGGCTACGCAATTCAATGCTGAAGTGGCGCGCGACCGATCATTGGGCCGATGCCGGGCGCTTCGCGCAACCACCCGAAATAGGGGTGGCTGTATCAATGAGCGCGGAATGAGGTCTGCCGCTCGCAGCAAAATGAAAACGTATGCCTGGACGTGAGCAGAGAGCAGGACGATGGCGGCGCAGGCAATGAGCTTCGTGCGCTGCAGTCGCTGGTGTGGGAGACTTCGCGGCAAAGAAGAAGAGGAGCAGGGCATGGAATGGGCTGAGCTGATACTGAGCTTCATCGAGAAGCAGACTGGGCACCTTGTCACGCTCATTGCTGCGTTTGCTTGGCCGCTCGTGGTGGTCGTCTTCCTCGTCCAGCAGAAGGCCAAGATCGGTGCGCTCATCGATCGCGTCAAGAAGGTCAGTGCAAGCAAAGAAGGCGTCACCGTTGACATCGCCGACCAACTGGGCGAAGTCAAGGAGAACGTCGCGGTTGCCAAGGAAGAGGTTGAGAAGCAGAAACCAACTGTCGAGGATGTCAAGCCGGAGGCAACGGACAAGGGCGTCCGGCGCATGATCGAAGAGGTTGATACTGAAGCTGCTGCGCAAGGCCAGCCAAAGCCCTATCGCTTCAGAGATGCCGCGATGCCTCTGCCTGGCACTCCCATGTTCAGCATGAAGGACTACGAGGATGACCAGCGCAACTGGCTCCGCATGATGGAGGTCTACAAGAATGCTCCACCCGTTGTGATTCACCACGCTTGGCAAGAGGTGCGTGGGATGCTCTACAAAGTGCTCGGATTGGAGAAGACTGCGACGGACTGGTGGTCGCTCGATGGCATTCCGGATGAGCAGCTTGTTGGGCGTGCACATCGAGCAGGCAAGCTCACGGGTTCGCTCTACAAAGCTGTCGTTGAACTCATGATGATCCACAACGATGCGATGAGCACGATTGGTTGGCAGCCGAACCAGGTTCAAGTCTTGGAATACGTGCAGAACGCGGGGGAGGTCGTGACACTATTGAGCATGCACCTTGCGCTGGGTCTACCGAAGGTAGCCGATTGAAGGTGAACGCACTACAAGCGCTGGGCTGTAGTTTGGCCTCGACGGCGTGCGAGACTTCGAGGCAAAGGGATCGGGAGAGCTAGGATGGATGCTGCGGGGTTGGCGAAGATCATTGAAGCGGTGCGCTGGCCGGCCGTCGTCATCCTGCTGGGTGGCGTTGTGATCGTGATCGTGCGCGGTGCCCTCGTGCGCCTTGTTGACCGCATCAAGAGTGCCGAGTATGACAAAGGCAAACTGAAGCTCACGTTTGAAAAGACGATGGATCGGGTGCGGCTCGATCTCGACGCGCTGCGTAAGAAGCGCATGGTGAGGGCGAAGACAAGGGATGCTGCTTCCGATGACATTCCTCGTCCTGTCTCCATTCCCGAAGACTTTGATCGCCTGCACTACGCAGACGAATACTCGCTGTCTGCGGCGGAACAAGTTCAGGCCGGCGTTCCTCCGCTGTCGATCATTGAGCGTGCTTGGATAGAGGTGGAGGAACTACTTCGCCAAGTCGTCTCCATGCGTGCACCTGTCGGATCTCATGTGATGACAGCAGACAAGCTGTTTCGGAAAGCTGCGGAATGGAAGCTGCTTGAGCCCAAGCTGCTTGATGCGGTGTTCGGGTTGCTGGCTGTGCGCAATGAGACCATCACGTCCATCATGGGCTGGCAACCGTCGAAGGAACAGCTTGTGGACTTTGTGCGGAGCTGCAAAGAGGTCGCGAGACTCATTGCTCCTTACCTCACTGTGGGGTTGCCGAAGGAGCAGGTTGAGGGCGAACGCACGAGCAGTTCTGGCCTGTAGTTTTCAGTCTAGATTGTCGGAGGAGCGTTGTGCGTTGGAATGCCACATGCACTGGCTGGTTGCACCAACGGACGTTGAGGTGTTGAAGAAAGCGCAGGGCGGATGGGAAGCGATCGCTGCTTCGGCTGCAGCTGCCGTTGCCGCGAGTGCTGCAAGCTACTGATATTGCATAGGTCGCGTGTGGCCTCGGTGCGCGCAGTCGCCGGGCTCGCTGCTGCTGTCCAACCGCCCGCAGCCGTCAACGATTGTTCAGTTGACAGAGGCTTCGTAGGGCGATCGCAAGAACTGTGGCGCCCAGTCGCACAGCTTTGGCGCCAATCGCAATTACTTCGGCGCCCTACGTCACCCGACACATCAAACGTCGATATTCGCCGCCCGCAACGCATTCAGTTCGATGAAGTTCCGCCGCGGCTCCACCTCGTCGCCCATCAGCATCGTGAACACGTGGTCGGCCTCGATCGCGTCCTCGATCTCCACCTTCAGCAGGCGGCGCACGTTCGGGTCCATCGTGGTCTCCCACAGCTGCTCGGGGTTCATCTCGCCGAGACCCTTGTAGCGCTGGCGGGCGACGGCGCTTTCGGCTTGCGCCATCAGCCAGGCCATCGCGGCGCGGAAATCGGCGACCTTGCTTTCCTTCTGGCGTTCGCCTTCGCCGCGCTTGACGACGGCTTCGGCGCTGAGCAGGCCCTTGAACGTGACGCCGGCCGTGCTGAGGGCCTCGTAGTCGGCGCCGTGCACGAACTCCTGCGTGATGACGCTGGCCTTGGTGTTGCCGTGGTGCTGCCGCTCGATCTTCAGCACGTGCTTGTCGGTGCGTTCGTCGAACAGCGCGCTCACCTGGGCGCCGTGCAGCGCGCCGGCCAGGCCGCGGGCGCTGGCTTCGGCCTGGGCGGCGTCGTCCAGGTTCAGGGTGAGGCCGTCGGCGATGGTGCGCAGGGCCTCGACGTCCATCCAGTTGGACAGGCGATCCATCACGCTGGTGGCGAGCAGGTACTTGCGGGCAAGCTCTTCCAGCGTCGAGCCGCTGAGCGCCGGACGGCCTTCGCCGGGCTCGATGGCCGCGCCGTCGAGCGCCACCTTCAGCAGGAACGCGTTGAGTTCGTCGCCGTCCTTCAGGTACTGCTCGTGCTTGCCCTGCTTGACCTTGTACAGCGGCGGCTGCGCGATGTAGATGTGGCCGCGCTCGACCAGGTCGGGCATCTGGCGATAGAAGAACGTGAGCAGCAGCGTGCGGATGTGGGCGCCGTCGACGTCCGCGTCCGTCATGATGATGATGCGGTGGTAGCGCAGCTTGTCCGGGTTGAAGTCGTCGCCGCCCATGCCCTTGCCGATGCCGGTGCCCAGCGCGGTGATGAGGGTGAGGATGGCCTCGGACGACAGCAGCTTCTCGTAGCGCGCCTTCTCCACGTTCAGGATCTTGCCGCGCAGCGGCAGGATGGCCTGGAACTTCCGGTCGCGGCCCTGCTTGGCGGAGCCGCCGGCGGAGTCGCCCTCGACGATGTAGATCTCGCAGAGCGCCGGATCCTTCTCCTGGCAGTCGGCCAGCTTGCCGGGCAGGCCCATGCCGTCGAGCACGCCCTTGCGGCGGGTCATCTCGCGCGCCTTGCGCGCGGCGTCACGCGCGCGCGCGGCGTCGACGATCTTGCCGCAGATGATCTTGGCGTCGGTCGGGTTCTCCAGCAGCCAGTCGGTGAGCAGGCGGCTCACGATGTCTTCCACGGGCGCGCGCACCTCGCTGGAAACCAGCTTGTCCTTGGTCTGGCTCGAGAACTTGGGCTCGGGCACCTTCACGCTCACCACGCAGGCGAGGCCTTCGCGCATGTCGTCGCCGGCGATCTCCACCTTGGCCTTCTTGGCGAAGTCGTTGTCATCGATGTACTTGTTGATGACGCGCGTCATCGCGGCGCGCAGGCCGGTCAGGTGGGTGCCGCCGTCGCGCTGCGGGATGTTGTTGGTGAAGCACAGCACCGACTCGTTGTACGAATCGTTCCACTGCATCGCCACTTCCACCGACACCGGCGTGTTCTGGTCGCTTTGCTTGTCGCCTTGCGCGTGGAAGATGTTCGGGTGAAGGACGCTCTTGCCCTTGTTGATGAACTCGACGAAGCCCTTCACGCCACCCACGTAGGCGAAGTTGTCTTCCTTGGCGTTGCGCTCGTCGACCAGGCGGATCTTCACGCCGTTGTTCAGGAACGAGAGTTCGCGCAGGCGCTTGGCCAGGATGTCGTAGTGGAAGTCGACGTTGGTGAAGATCTCGGTGTCGGGCAGGAAGTGCACTTCCGTGCCGCGGCGCTCGGTGTCGCCGGTGATCTTCATGGGGCTGGTCTCGAACCCGTCGCGTACCTCGATGACGCGATCCTGGGGGAAGCCCTTGCGGAACTCGATGAAGTGCTGCTTGCCGTCGCGGCGCACCGTCAGGCGCAGCCAGCTGGAGAGCGCGTTCACGCAGGACACACCCACGCCGTGCAGGCCGCCCGACACCTTGTAGCTGTTCTGGTTGAACTTGCCGCCGGCGTGCAGCTCGGTCAGCGCGATCTCGGCGGCCGAGCGCTTGGGCTCGTGCTTGTCGTCCATCTTCACGCCGGTGGGAATGCCGCGGCCGTTGTCGATGACGGAGATCGAGTTGTCGGTGTGGATGGTGACGACGATGTCGTCGCAAAAGCCGGCCAGCGCCTCGTCGATGGAGTTGTCCACCACCTCGAAGACCAGGTGGTGCAGGCCGGTGCCGTCGGACGTGTCGCCGATGTACATGCCCGGGCGCTTGCGCACCGCTTCCAGGCCTTCCAGGATCTGGATCGAGCCTTCGCCGTAGGCCGCGGAAACGGCGGCCGACTTGGCCTTCACCTCTTCGGCCGACAGCGCCGGCATTTCCGGCAACACGGGCGCGGCGCCATTGACATCGGGCTGCTGCGGCGTCGGAACGTCCTTCGGGGTGTCGTCGGGCGAGGTCTGGTCAGTCATTGCAATTCACTTCCTGGATGCCGGCGCGCCTCATGGCGGCAGGCTCTTGTCTTGGTGCGGACAGAAAAACTCCGCGCCGTCCCTCGTTCGAAGGCGGCGCGGCCTGCGCGGGCAGGCTTCAGATGCGCATCGGCATCACGACGTACTTGAAGCCAGGCTGCTCCGGCACGGTGATGAGCGCGCTCGAGTTGCCGTCCTGCAGCTCGAGCTTGACCATGTCGTGGTCGATGTTGTTGAGCGCGTCCATCAGGTAGGTGACGTTGAAGCCGATCTCGATGGCGTCGCCGCCGTAGTCGATCTCGAGCTCTTCCTTGGCCTCTTCCTGCTCGGCGTTGCTCGACGCGATGCGCAGCGCGCCCGGCTCGAGGTTCACGCGCACGCCCTTGAACTTGTCGCTGGTGAGGATGGCCGCGCGCTGCAGGCTCGAGAGGAACGGCTGGCGGCCGAGGATCACCGAGTTCTTGTGGTTCTTCGGGATCACGCGGTTGTAGTCGGGGAACTTGCCTTCCACCAGCTTCGTGACGAACTCCAGGCCCGAGAACGAGAACTTGGCCTGGTTGCCGGCGAAGCGCATCTCGATGGGCTCGTCGACGTTGCCCAGCAGGCGCGCCAGCTCCAGCACGGTCTTGCGCGGGAGGATCACCTCCTGCTTCGGGATCTCGGTCTCCAGCGTGGCCTGCGCCAGGCCCAGGCGGTGGCCGTCGGTGGCCACCAGCGTGAGCGTCTTGCCCTCGGCCACGAACAGGATGCCGTTGAGGTAGTAGCGGATGTCGTGCACCGCCATGGCGAAGTGCACCTGGTCGATCAGGCTCTTGAGCACCTTCTGCGGCACGCCGAAGCTGGGGCCGAAGTCGACGGCCTCGTTGACCAGCGGGAAGTCGTCGGCCGGCAGCGTCTGCATCGTGAAGCGGCTCTTGCCGGCCTGCAGCGTCAGCTTGGTGCCGCTGGAGGTGAGCGAGACGATCTGGTCGCCGGGCAGCGACTTCAGGATGTCGATCATCTTGCGCGAGCCGACGGTGGTCGAGAGGCTGCCCTCGTCGCCACCCAGCGATGCGGACGTCCGCACCTGGATCTCCAGGTCGCTGGTGGTGAACTCGATCGAGTCGCCGTTCTTGCGCATCAGCACGTTGGCCAGGATGGGCAGGGTATGCCGGCGTTCCACGATCCCCGACACCGCCTGCAACGCGCCAAGCAGCTTTTCCTGAGGCGCTTTGAGAACAATCATGTCTTCCTCTTTTTTAAACCTGGTGGTAGCTGGTAGTGCTCGTCGTGCACTGTGGAGAACTCTATTTTCGCCTGAAATATCAAGGGCTTGGAGGTCGCACAAGTCTGGGGGTCGAACCCCCGGTTGCCGTCGGACTCATCGATAACAAGTTTCGCGCGTCGCATCGTCCTGTGGACCACTGCCTGGTTGTCCCGGAACGGTCCCCAGGGTTGTGAGTTGACACTGTGCCTGCCTCCGGTGAAGGAGGCTTGAATCGCGCCCGTCATCATCCCTTCAGGGTCTGTTCCAGGACGTGGAGTTGCTGGTTCAGTTCGGTGTTCTTCTGCCGCTCGCCGCCGATCTTGCGCACGGCGTGCAGCACGGTGGTGTGGTCGCGGCCGCCAAAGAGCTCGCCGATCTCGGGCAGGCTCTTCTGGGTGAGCTCCTTGGCCAGGTACATGGCGATCTGGCGCGGGCGGGCGATGCTCGCCGGGCGCTTCTTGCTGTACATGTCGGCCACCTTGATCTTGTAGAAATCGGCCACCGTCTTCTGGATGTTCTCGACGGAGATCTGGCGGTTCTGGATGGACAGCAGGTCCTTGAGCGCCTCGCGCGCCAGGGCGATGTTGATGTCCTTCTGCGAGAAGCGCGAGTAGGCCAGCACCTTGCGCAGCGCGCCCTCGAGCTCGCGCACGTTGGCGCGCACGTTCTTGGCGATGAAGAACGCCACTTCCTCGGGCATCTGCGCCTGCTCGCCTTCGGCCTTGCGGATCAGGATGGCCACGCGCATCTCCAGCTCGGGCGGCTCGATGGCCACCGTCAGGCCGGAGTCGAAGCGGCTGGTGAGGCGTTCATCGATGTCGGCCAGACCCTTGGGATAGGTGTCGCTCGTCATGATGATGTGCGCGCGGCGCGACAGCAGCGCCTCGAACGCATTGAAGAATTCTTCCTGCGTGCGTTCCTTGCCGGCGAAGAACTGCACGTCGTCGATCAGCAGCAGGTCCAGCGAGTGGTACTTGGCCTTCAGTTCGTCGAAGGTCTTGCGCTGGTAGTTCTTGACGACGTCGGAGATGAACTGCTCGGCGTGCAGGTACAGCACGCGGGCGTCGGGCTTGTCCTTGAGCAGCTGGTTGCCCACGGCGTGCACCAGGTGGGTCTTGCCCAGGCCCACGCCGCCGTAGACGAACAGCGGGTTGTACATGGCGCCAGGCGCGCCGGCCACGTGCAGCGCCGCGGTGCGGGCCATCTGGTTGGCGCGGCCGGCCACCAGCGTGTCGAAGGTGAGCGCCGGGTTGAGCCGGTGCGAGTTCATGGCCGGCGCGATGTGCATGGGCCGCGGCTGCGCGGGCGCGCTCGCCGCGGCATGGCCGTTCGTCGGCGCGTTGGCCAGCGCCTGCTCGAACACGGCGCCGATGCGCTGCGGCGGATTGCTGGTGATGAAGCCGCTGCCGGTGGGCACGTGGGCGTGGCCGGGGGCCGGCGCCTCGCGCGGCGCGAGCGCCAGCTCGAGGCGCACCGGCTTGCCGGCGAGTTCGGTGAGCACCGACTCGATGCGCGAGCCGTATTGCGAGCGGATCCAGTCGAGCTTGAAGCGGTTGGGCACGCGCACGAGCGCCACCGTGCCGTCGCCCACGTCGGTGAAATCGGCGGGCGGCAAGGGCCGGATCCAGGTGCTGAATTGCTGTTCGGGCAACTCGGTGGCGAGGCGCTCGCAACTCCGGTGCCAAAGGTCTAGGGACATTGTGGACAAGTTCTTCTCAAGCCGGCAGATTCTACCCGCGCCTGAACGGCGAAATGACGGTTATCCACAGAAATCGGCGCGCGGTCAATCCCCCCGCATCGTACGGCCGCTCGTGCCAAGTCGTTGACTCGTAATGCGTTTCTCTGCTCTAATCGAGGGTTCCCCGGAGATTTTCATCCATGAAGCGTACCTACCAGCCCTCCAAAGTCCGTCGCGCCCGTACGCACGGCTTCCTCGTCCGCATGAAGACCCGTGGCGGCCGCAGCGTCATCGCTGCTCGTCGCGCCAAGGGTCGCAAGCGTCTCGCCGTCTGATTCCAGACGTCGGACTGAACGCTTCGCCGGTAAGGAATTCCAGGGCGGCTTCTGCCGCCTTCGTCGTCTCCGCGTCGCCCTCCTCGTCGAGGACGTCGCCGCAGCGCATTGAATTCCTGCTTCACGGCACACCGGGCCGGCGGCCATGACCGCAGGCGACCTCGATTCCCAGCTGCTCGGCCGCATCGTCCGGCCGGCGGACTACGTGCGCGTGCTCGCGACGCCGATGCGTCTGCGCAGCCCCCATTTTGCCGTCCATCACCTGGTCGGCAGGCCGCTGCCTTTGAAGCGGCCGGGAGTGCGTTCCGTGATGGCACCCGTTTTGGCGACGGCGAGCCTCGAGGTCGACGCGACCGGTCATGCACCGGTTACCGCCAGCTTGTCTACAGAGTTATCCACAGGCCGCTCCGATTCCTCGGTGACGGATGTGGACGACCCGCAGGTTCCGGGCCCGTCCGGGATGGTGGAAACCCCGACGGCTCCGGGCGGCATCGCTCGTTGGCTGGGACTCGTCGTGCCCAAGCGCCACGCCAAGCGAGCGGTCACGCGAACACTGGTCAAGCGCCAGATCCGCAACGTGGCGTCCGCCTGCGCGCCGCAGCTGGAACCCGGCCTGTGGGTGGTGCGCCAGCGCTCGCCGTTCGATCCGAAAGAGTTCCCGAGCGCCGCGTCCGATGCCTTGAAGGAAGCGGCGCGCGAAGAGCTGCGCGCGCTGTTCGACCGGGCCGTTCGCGGTGAACGCGATCGCCTGAAGCCGCGGCCATCGGGCGAACTGCCCGCCAAAGGCAAGGGCGGCAAGGTTCGCCCCGCCACGGCCAGGCCGCCGGAAGGACCGCCATGCGCGGCCTGATGCTGCTGCTGCACCTGCCCCGCACGCTGCTCGTGGGCGTGGTGCGTGCCTATCGCCTGCTGCTGAGCCCGTGGGTGGGCCAGAGCTGCCGCTTCACGCCCACCTGCTCCGCCTACGCGATACAGGCGCTTGAAAAGCACGGCGCCCTCGTCGGCGCCGGCCTGGCCGGCTGGCGCATCCTGCGTTGCAATCCGTGGTGTCACGGCGGGTGCGACGAGGTCCCCGACAATATGCCCTGGGATCACGCGAAAGCGTCCCCATCTGAACCCTCCGCCGCGGGCCTGTTCACGGGCCTGCTGCAAGCTGACTCCGGCCGTGCGCCGGCCGCCGCGACGCCGACCCCGGCAGCGACCGACAAAACAAACTTCTCGAACACCCCCACATGAACGAATTCCGCCGCACCCTGCTGCTGGTCGTCTTGATGATGTCGCTGCTGATGCTGTTCGACAAGTGGCGCGTCTATCACGGCGAGAGCTCGCTGCTGGCGCCGCACCCGGCCGCCAGGGCCGTCGTCGCGCCGCAGGCCGCCTCCGCGGTCGTCAACAACGCGCCGCCGGTGGCCGCGGCCGCCACCGCGGCTTCGGACGCCGCCTCCGCCGTCGTGGCGCTGCCCATCGAGGACGTCACCATCCAGACCGACGTCGTCAAGGCCAAGCTCACCACGCTGGGCGCCGACCTGATCGACCTCGACCTGCTCAAGTACCAGGACGTGGACAACCACTCGGAGATCTGGCGCCAGATCAAGGGCCTGGTGGGCATCCACGACGTCGTGCCGCCCAAGGCCGACGTGAAGGTGTTCGACACCAGCGATTCGCAGTTCTATGCCGCGCAGACCGGGCTCACCGGCCTGGTCGGCCGCGACGCGCTCAAGCACGGCGTGATGCGCCTGGCGAGCACCGAGCGCACGCTGGCCGACGGCAAGAACGAGCTGGCCGTGCGCTTCGAGTCGCCCGAGATCGACGGCGTGCAGCTGGTCAAGACCTACACGTTCCATCGCGGCAGCTACGCCATCGACGTCACGCACCAGGTCGTCAACCACTCCGGCGCCCCGATCGCGCCCGACCTGTACCTGCAACTGGTGCGCGATGGCCGCGTGCCCCCGGGCGGCTACTTCAGCGGCCCGAGCTCGTACACCGGCCCGTCGGTCTACACCGAAGGCTCGTTCCACAAGATCTCGTTCTCCGACATCGACAAGGGCAAGGAAAAGGGCGTCATCGATCCCAAGGCCACGTCGCAGAACGGCTGGATCGCCATGATCCAGCACTACTTCTCGTCGGCCTGGATCCTGCCGCCGGACACCGCGCGCAGCTACAGCGTGGGCCGCTACGACGCCGGCATCCACGGCCAGACCACGTACTTCACCGCGCTGTACACGCCGGTGGGCACCATCGCCCCGGGCGCCAGCCAGACGCTCAAGGCCACGCTGTTCGCCGGCCCGCAGGAAGAACAGCTGCTCGCCCCGCTCGCGCCCAACCTCGAACAGGTCAAGGACTACGGCCTGCTCAAGATCATCGCGCAGCCGCTGTTCTGGCTCCTGAGCAAGATCCACCTGGTCATCGGCAACTGGGGCTGGTCCATCGTGGCGCTCGTGTTCCTGCTGAAGATCGCGTTCTACGGACTCAACGCCAACGCGTACCGCTCGATGGCCAAGATGAAGGCCGTCAACCCGCGCATCCAGGAGCTGAACGTCCGCTACAAGGACAACCCGCAGCAGAAGCAGCAGGAGATCATGAAGATCTACCGCGAGGAGAAGGTCAACCCGCTGGGCGGCTGCCTCCCGATCCTGATCCAGATGCCGATCTTCATCGCGCTGTTCACGGTGCTCACGTCGTCGGCCGAGATGCGCGGCGCGCCCTGGCTCGGCTGGATCCACGACTTGTCCATCATGGATCCGTACGCGATCCTGCCGATCCTGATGACGGCCACGTCGCTGCTGCAGGTCTCGCTGCAGCCCACGCCGGCCGACCCGATGCAGGCCAAGATGATGTGGCTGATGCCGCTGGCGTTCAGCGCCGCGCTGTTCTCGTTCCCGGCCGGCCTGACGCTGTACTGGGTCACGAACAACACGCTCACCATCGTGCAGCAGTGGCTGATCAACCGCCAGATCAACGGCCCGAAGGACAAGGCGCCCAAGGTCTCCGACGCGAAGATCGTCAAGGGCTGAGGCCAGGGGTCTGGCTCCGCCGAGACATCGCCGGCGACCCTGCTTTCTCAAATGGCGGTGCCTGACCCCGATCGCAAGGGACCATGCATGCCAGCCGCCGTCTCCCTCGCCCACCTCAACGACCCGATCGTCGCGATCGCCACGGCCCCCGGCCGCGGCGCGGTGGGCATCGTGCGCGCGTCGGGCCGCGACCTGTCCACACTGATCGCCGCCGTGTGCGCAAAGCCGTTGACGCCGCGCATGGCGCACTACGGGCCCGTCCTCGACGCGCAGGGCCAGGCGCTGGACCAGGGCCTGGCGATCCACTTCCCCGCCCCGAATTCATACACCGGCGAGGACGTGCTGGAACTGCAGGCGCACGGCGGCCCCGTCGTGCTGCAGCTGATACTCGCGCGCTGCCTGGAGGCCGGCCGCGGCATCGGCCTGCGCCTGGCCAACCCCGGCGAGTTCACGGCCCGCGCGTTCTTCAACGACAAGCTGGACCTGGCCCAGGCCGAGGCCGTGGCCGACCTGATCGACGCCAGCACCGAGGCCGCCGCGCGCTCGGCGGGCCGATCGCTGGCCGGCGCGTTCTCGAAGGAGATCGACGGCCTGGCCCAGCGCATCGTGCACCTGCGCATGCTGGTCGAGGCCACGCTGGATTTCCCGGAGGAAGAGATCGACTTCCTCGAGCGCGCCGGCGCGCGCCAGCAACTCGCCGCGATACGCGCGCAGCTCGAGGCCGTGATGGCCCGCGCGCGCCAGGGCGCGCTGCTGCGCGAAGGCCTGCGCGTGGTGCTTGCGGGCGCGCCCAACGTCGGCAAGAGCTCGCTGCTCAACGCGCTGGCCGGCGCCGAGCTGGCCATCGTCACGCCCATCGCCGGCACCACGCGCGACCGCATCACCGAGACCATCCAGATCCACGGCGTGCCCGTGCACGTGATCGACACCGCCGGCCTGCGCGACGCCAGCGACGAGGTGGAGAAGCTGGGCATCGCGCGCAGCTGGCAGGCCATCGCCGATGCCGACGCGGTGCTGTTCCTGCACGACCTGAGCCGCGCCGACGACCCGCAGGCGCAGGCCGACGACGCCGCGATCGCCGCCGAACTCGCGCAGGCCCACGCGGCCGAACCGCTGCACGTCTTCAACAAGCGCGACCTGGCGCCCGACCATGCGCTGCCCGAGGGCGCGCTGGCGTTGTCGGCCCAGACCGGCGCCGGCCTCGATGCGCTGCGCGACGCCCTGCTCGAACGCGCCGGCGCCACCCACGTGCCCGACGGCGTGTTCATCGCGCGCACGCGCCACGTGGAGGCGCTGGTGCGCACCGACGCGCACCTGCAACTCGCCCAGTCGCACGCCGACCGGCGCGACGCGGCGCTGGATCTGTTCGCCGAGGAACTGCGCCTCGCGCACGGCGCGCTCGGCGAGATCACCGGGCAGTTCACCGCCGATGACCTCCTGGGCGAGATATTCGGGCGGTTCTGCATCGGCAAGTGACGGGGCACCCGGACAAGGAATCGCCGCGACATCCCCGAAGCGCGGTATTTCGAGCTCTCCCAAGGACGCTGGAAGTGAGCGCCTGCCACCGCGATCAGCGGGTCAGCAAGCGTGAGTGAGGGCTGAGTCGTCCCGCGGATGCGACAGACGGCGCCCGGGTGCCGACGGACGTCGCGCTTTGTGTTGATCCGAGCCGGTCGCGACGTGACAATTGGTGTCCAATGCCTGACAGCAGGCACGATGGCTTGTCATGCCCGGCTCCAGACCGGGCGCCATCGACGAGGATCCCCCATGATGAATGTTGCAAACCTGGTTCAGAGCATCCACACGCTGAACGCCTACGACGCGTTCCGGCCGCGCTTTTCCCCGGAAAACTGGCGCGTTGTGGGTTCGTACCTGATCCGGCGCGACATGAAGGGCGGCGACGTCCTGATCTACCAGGGCGATTCCGACCGCACGATGTATTTCCTCGAGTCGGGCACGCTGCAGGTGTACGTGCGCGGCACGGCCACGTCTGCGGCCAAGATCGCGTTGCTGCGCGCCGGCGCCATCGTCGGCGAGCCGGCGTTGTTCGGCGAAACCATGCGCATGGCGCAGGTCGACGCCATCGCGCCCAGCGTCGTGTGGGCGCTGAGCCGCCAGCGCCTGGACGAGATGCTGGCCAGCCAGCCCGAACTCGCCTACGAGATCCTGCGCGCTTCGGGGGCCGTGATGGCCGAGCGCATGCGCGGCACGCTCGAGCGCGGCACGCCTGTCGCCTGACCGCCTGACCTAACCGCCTGTCGTCAGGCGTTCTTCCGCGGCCTGCAAGGCCTCGGGCATGCCCGCCAGCACCAGCGTGTCGCCCGCGGCGAGGCGCTGGTCGCGATTGGGCTGCAGCACGCGGCCGTTCGACAGCCGGATCGAGACCACTTGCACGCCCTCGGCGTCGACGCCCGTCTCGGCCAGCGTGATGCCCGCGGCGCTGCCGTTGGCCGGGATCGTGACGCTGGCCAGGCGCGCCTGCTGCTGCTCGCCGGCCTCGTCGTCGTCGGCGCCGTGGAAGAAGCCGCGCAGCAGGCCGTAGCGCGCCTCGCGGGCGTCGCGCGCGAGCCGGATGACGCGCCGCATCGGCACGCCCACCAGCGCCAGCGCGTGCGAGGCCAGCATCAGCGAGCCCTCGATCGCCTCGGGCACCACTTCGGTGGCGCCGGCGGCCTTCAACACCTCCAGGTCGGAGTCGTCGATGGTGCGCACCACCACCGGCACGCGCGGCGCGTGCGTCTGCACCAGGTGGAGCACCTTCAGCGCCGATGGGGTGTCGTGGTAGCTGCACACCACCGCGCTGGCGCGCGCCAGGCCCGCGGCCATCAGGCTCGACAGGCGCGCCGCGTCGCCGAAGACCACGTTCTGGCCGGCCGCGGCGGCCTGGCGCACGCGGTCGGGGTCGAGATCGAGGGCCATGAACGGGATGCGTTCCACCTCCAGCATGCGCGCCAGGTTCTGGCCCGAGCGCCCGTAGCCGCAGATGATCACGTGCTTCTCGGCGGTGATGGAGCGCTTGGCGATCGTGGTGAGCGCCACCGACTGCATCAGCCAGTCGCTGCTGGCCAGCTTCATCACGATGCGGTTGGCGTACAGGATCAAGAACGGCGACGCGAGCATCGACAGCACCATGCTGGCCAGCACCGGCGCCACCCAGCGCTCGGGCAGCACGTGGTTGTCGGTGCCCAGGCTCAGCAGCACGAAGCCGAATTCGCCTGCCTGCGCCAGGTACAGGCCGGTGCGCAGCGCCACGCCGGCGGCGCCGCCGAAGATGCGCGCGAGTCCGGCGACGAGCGCGGCCTTGGCCATGATGGGCAGCGTCGTGAGCACGATCACCAGCACCCACTCGTCGGCCAGCGTGTGCCAGTCGAGCTTCATGCCGATGGTGATGAAGAACAGGCCCAGCAGCACGTCGTGGAACGGCCGGATGTCGGTCTCCACCTGGTGCTTGTATTCAGTCTCGGCGATCAGCATGCCGGCCACGAACGCGCCCAGCGCCAGTGACAGGCCCGCCAGCTCCGTGACCGCCGCCAGGCCCAGCGTGACGCCCAGCAGGCTCAGCATGAAGAGCTCGTCGCTCTTGCGGCGCGAGATGGCCGTCAGGAACCACTTCATCACCTTCTGTCCGCCCGACAGCAGCACGGCCAGCACCACCACCGCCTTGATGATGGCGGGCACCAGCGTCTTGAGCAGGTCGCGCGTCTCGCCGCCGAGGGCGGGAATGATCACCAGCAACGGCACCACGGCCAGATCCTGGAACAGCAGCACGCCCATCACGCGCCGCCCGTGTTCGCTCTCGAGCTCCAGCCGCTCGGCCATCAGCTTGACCACGAGCGCCGTGCTCGACATGGCCATCGCGCTGCCCAGCACCACGGCGGCCTGCCAGCTCAGCTCCCAGTGGCGCCCCAGCATCGTGAAGACCCAGGCCAGCGCCAGGTTGCCGGCGACGGCCCCCAGGATGGTGGCCACCACCTGCGACGCCCCCAGGCCGAACACGAGGGTGCGCATCGCGCGCAGCTTGGGCAGGTTGAACTCCAGCCCGATGACGAACATCAGGAACACCACGCCGAACTCGGCGAGGTTGCGCACGCCGGCCGTGTCGTGGGCCAGCTGCAGCGCGTTGGGGCCGATGATGACGCCGGCCACGAGATAGCCGAGCACGGGCGGCAGCTTCAGCATGCGGAAGCCGACGACGCCGGCGATGGCGGCGGCGAGATACAACAGGACGAGTTCGAGGGTCGAGGCCATGCGGGACCGGGCTGGGGCGCGGGGCAACCCGCGCGGGTGGAAGGGTCGGGCAGCGCCTTGCGCCTGGCGTGCTTGCGAGGGCTCGGGACACTAGAATCACCCCCATCCTAGAACACTGGCTGCCCACTTTGAAAAACGACTTGCCGTTCGATGCAGAACGCGCATTGCACCTGGCCCGCGAAACCTTCGTCATCGAGGCCGACGCGCTGCTGGGAATGCAGCGGCGCCTCACGGCCGAGTTCGCGCGCGCGGTCGAGACCATCCTGCGCTGCGAGCACCGCGTCGTCGTGATGGGCATGGGCAAGAGCGGCCACGTGGGCCGCAAGATCGCCGCCACGCTCGCCTCCACCGGCACGCCGTCGTTCTTCGTGCACCCGGCCGAGGCCGCGCATGGCGACCTGGGCATGGTCACCTCGGGCGACGTGTGCCTGCTGATCTCCAACTCGGGCGAGTCCAACGAGCTGAGCACCATCATCCCGGCGCTGCGCCGGCTGGGCGTGACGCTGGTCGCGCTCACCGGCCGCTCCGATTCGTCGCTGGCCAAGGTCTGCGACATCGTGCTGTCGTGCGCGGTCGACAAGGAGGCCTGCACGCTCGACCTCGCGCCCACCGCCAGCACCACTGCACAGATGGCCATGGGCGATGCGCTGGCCGTGGCCCTGCTCGACGCGCGCGGCTTCCGCGAGGAAGACTTCGCCTTGTCGCACCCTGGCGGCGCGCTGGGCCGCAAGCTGCTGACGCACGTGTCCGACCTGATGCGCAAGGGCGACGACGTGCCGCGCGTGGCGCGCGACGCGAGCTTCTCCACGCTGCTTCAGGTGATGTCCAGCAAGGGCCTGGGCCTGTCGGCCGTCGTCGACGGCAATACACCCGTGGGTATCTTCACCGACGGCGATCTGCGCCGCCTGATCGAGACCGGCGCCGACCTGCGCCAGCGCGTCGCGCACGAGGTGATGCACCCGCGGCCGCACCTGATCCGCGCGGGCGCGCTGGCCGTCGACGCGGCCGACCTGATGGAGCGCCATCGCATCACCAGCCTGCTGGTGGTCGACGCGAAGGGCGAGCTCGTCGGCGCGCTCAACACCTACGACCTGCTGCGCGCGAAAGTCATTTGATGGCCGCCACCCCCAAGTCGCACCTGAGCTTTCCGCCCGAGGTGCTGTTGAAGGCCCAGGGCACGGGCGCGGGCATCAAGGCCGCGATCTTCGACGTCGACGGCGTGCTCACCGACGGCAGCATCTGGATCACCGAGCACGGCGAGACGCTGAAGAACTTCAACGTGCTCGACGGCCAGGGCCTGTTGATGCTGCGCAAGGGCGGCATCACGCCCATCGTCATCACCGGCCGCGACTCGGCCGCGGTGCGCCGGCGCGTGGCCGACCTCGGGCTGGCGCACGCGTCGTTCGGCGCCTCGGACAAGCTGGCGGTGGCCAACGACCTGCTGCAGCAACTGGGCGTGGACTGGGGCGACGTGGCCGTGATCGGCGACGACTGGCCCGACCTGCCGCTCTTTGCCAACGCCGGCTTCTCGTGCGCGCCCGCCAACGCGCACCCGGAGGCGCAGGGGGCCGCGCATCACGTCACCGCGCGCGAGGGCGGGCGCGGCGCGGCGCGCGAGTTCTGCGACCTGCTTCTGATGGCCAATGGCCTGTACGTTCCGCTGATGACCAAGCTGCTGGTGACGCTGGACAGCAAGTGACGCGCGCATGAAGGGCGAACTCCACATTCCCGACCTGCCCGAGGTGCCGGTCGTCCTCAGCCCGCTCGGCGCGCCGGTGGACGACCAGCAGCGTCGCACGCGGCCGTCGTGGCCCGTGCGCGTGCGCGAGACGCTGGTGGGCTACCTGCCCTTGATCCTGATGGTGGGCCTCGCGCTGGGCACGTGGCTGGTGGCCAAGAACACGCCCGGGCTGCTCGCGCCGTCCGCGCCCGGCCCCGTGGCGCACGAGCCCGACTACACGCTCGATCACTTCACGCTGCAGCGCTTCGACAATACCGGCGCGCTGAAAGTGCAGATCGAGGGCGAGCACATGCAGCATTTCCCCGACGACGACATCATGGAAGTGGAGCAGATCCGCGTGGTCACGCTGGATCCGGACGGCCGCCAGATGACGGCCACCGCGCAGCACGGCCGCGCCCGCGGCGACGGCAGCGAGGTCTGGCTCGATGGCCAGGCGCAGGTGGTCAGCACCAGCGAGGGCGAGCTGCCGATCCAGATGAACGGCGAGCACCTCCACGCCTTGCCCAAGCTGCGCCGGGTGGATTCGAAGTTCATGGTGCTCGTGCGCCAGGGCGACAGCGAGTTCAACGCCGACGGCATGGAGTACGACGACATCTCCCGCCTGGCCACGCTGCACGGCAACGTGCATGCGCTGATGCAGCCGGCGATGCGCAAGTCGGTGGCCGGCCGCGCGGCGGCCGCCAGGTGATGGTCGCCCCGCTCCTGTTCATCACGGGGGCCTCCAGCGGCATCGGCCAGGCGATGGCCCTCGAATGGGCGCGCCGCGGCGGCCGTCTCGCGCTGGTGGCGCGGCGCGGCGACGAGATGCGCGCCTGGGCCGCGGCGCAGGGCTTGCCGGCCGATCGCGCGGCGGTCTACGTGGCCGATGCGCGCGACGTGGCCGCGATGACGGCCGCGGGCCGCGACTGCATCGCGGCGCAGGGCCTGCCTGACGTGGTGATCGCCAACGCCGGCATCAGCGTCGGTGTCGACATGAGCGTGGAAGCCGACCTCGACGTGCTGCGCCGCGTGCTGGAGACCAACAACATCGGCATGGCCGCCACGTTCCAGCCGTTCATCGCGCCGATGCGAGCGCGGCGCAGCGGCCGCCTGGTGGGCATCGCCAGCGTCGCCGGCGTCCGCGGCCTGCCCGGACACGCGGCCTATTCGCTGAGCAAGGCCGGCGTCATCAGTTTCTGCGAGAGCCTGCGCGTCGAATTGCGCTCCTCCGGAGTGCGTGTCGTCACGATCGCGCCGGGATATGTCGATACTCCCCTGACCCAGGGGAATTCATATTCGATGCCGTTCCTGATGCCCGCCGACAAATTCGCGCACCAGGCATTGGACGCGATAGCCGCGGGCGTCGGATTGCGTTTCATCCCGTGGCAGATGGGGGTGCTCGCGCGCGTGCTGCGAATACTGCCCAACTGGGTATACGACCGCGTCCTGGCGAATCGTCCGCGCAAGGCCCGTCAACCGCAGTAAGCGCTTGCTAGGCTGTTCCAGGCCGCGGCAGGGCGGGTCGCTCGCCGGCCGCCCCGGCTCGGCGGTGGCAGGTCTTGAATCCTTCACGGCGACACTGGCGTGTCCCGGCAAACCCATGCAAGATCCGAGACCGAATACCGCGATATTCAAGACCTGAGGCAGCGCATGGGTGAGGTCATGCGCGCGCAGATCCTTCGATGGTGAATCGCGCGACCAATTGAAAAAGCCCGGGCACCGCGAGGCGCCAGGGCTTTGTTCATTCAAACCGACAGATGCGTGTCAGCAGCAACCAGCAGTTGCTCAGTAGCCGCCACGGCCACCGCCGCCGCCGTAGCCGCCGCCGCCGCCGGAACGGCCACCGCCGCCACCGCCGTAGCCGCCGCCACCGCCGGAGCGGCCACCGCCGCCGCCGCCACCACCGTAGCCGCCACCACCACCGCCGCCGTAGCCGCCGCCACCACCGCCACCCGAGCGGCCACCGCCGCCGTACGGGCTGCGCGGAGCGCCGCTGAAGCCGCCCGGACGCTCTTCGCGCGGACGGGCTTCGTTGACGACCAGGGGACGGCCTTCCAGGGGCTGGCCATTCATGCCGTTGATGGCTGCTTGCGCTTCAGCATCCGAGCCCATTTCCACGAAGCCGAAGCCCTTGGAACGACCCGTTTCGCGGTCCATCATGACCTTCGCGGACGTGACGGTGCCGAATTGACCGAAAGACTCTTGCAGTGATTCGTCGCGGACGCTATAGGCCAGGTTGCCTACGTACAGTTTGTTTCCCACGGGGGAAGCCCTTTCAAAGATAAAAAACCATGTGGAGCTTCAACCCAGCGTGATCCATCAAGCGAAGGCGCCGCAACCAGACACAGCATCAACGGGAGACAGTTGCGCGAAGCACCCGCTGCCCTGGAATGATTATGAGCCTAACAAATCACGAAATGCAAAGCACAGTCAAGGAAATTGTTGTTTTGTCGTTTCGCGATGCTGAACCCCCCTCATTGCAGGTGGAAGCGGCCCGATTTCGCGCATTTGTCGAGGGTTTGAACCAACGGGTTTTCCCGCAAAAGGGCGGCCATGGAGGATCGCGAACGGAACTTCGTGGTTGGCAAAGCGGCCGGCGCGGCGAGAATCGCCGGCATGGATCTGCACCCGCTCAAGCCGCTCGTCGCCCTGCTGGCGATCGTGAACCCGATCGGCGCGATTCCGTTCTTCCTGCATTTCACGCAGAACCTCACGCGCGAGCAGCGCCAGCGCACGATCCGCGTCGCGTCGATCGCCTCGTTCCTGGTGGTGGGACTCAGCGCGATCTGCGGCCTGCAGATCATCGAGTTCTTCGGCATCACCATCGCCTCGTTCCAGGTCGGCGGCGGCCTGCTGCTGCTGATCTCCTCGCTGAACATGCTCAACGCCCAGCAGGCCGAGAGCCGCGGCTCCGACGTCGGCGACGGCCAGGCCAAGGCCGATGCGGGCGACTCCATCGCCATCGTGCCGCTCACCATCCCGCTGCTCACCGGGCCGGCCACGATCTCCACCATGGTCATCTACGCCGACAAGACCCGCACCCTGCTCGAGCACGCCGTGCTGGTGGGCTACGGCGTGGTCATCGGCGCGGCCACCTTCGCGGCGTTCTCGGCCGCCGGCCGCATCGCCCGGCTGCTGGGCCGCACCGGCATCAACGTGATGACGCGGCTGATGGGCCTGATCCTCGCGGCGATGGCCGTCGAGCTGCTGTCGGACGGCCTGCTCAAGCTGTTCCCGGCGCTGTCCGGGGTATCGGCCAATTGAGTTCGCGCATCCTGCTGCTGGAAGACGACCCGGCCATCGCCGGCACGGTCGCGTTCGCCCTGCAGCGCGAGGGCTTCGTGGTGGAGCACGTGTTGCTGGCGGGCGCGGCGCGCGCCAGCGTCGCCGCCGCGCCGCCGGCGCTGGCCATCCTCGATGTGGGACTGCCGGACGGCAACGGGCTGGACCTGTGCCGCGAGTGGCGCCAGTCGGGTGCCGACACGTTGCGCGCGCTGCCGGTGCTGATGCTCACGGCGCGCGCCGAGGAGCTCGACCGCGTCGTCGGCCTTGAGCTGGGCGCCGACGACTACCTCACCAAGCCGTTCAGCCCGCGCGAACTGGTGGCGCGAGTGCGCGCGCTGCTGCGGCGCGCGGCGTTCTCGCCGCCGGCCGCGCAGGCGCCCGTGGCGGGCCTGTTCGAGCTCGACGCCGACGGCCGGCGCATCCGCTTCGCCGGCCAGTGGCTGGCGCTGACCCGCCTGGAGTTCGGCCTCCTGCGCGCGCTGCTGCGCGCGCCCGGGCGCATCCGCTCGCGCGAGGCCCTGCTCGACGAGGTGTGGGGCGCGGACGGCGAGGCCACCGATCGCACCGTCGACACCCACGTGAAGACCTTGCGTGCCAAACTCCGCGCCGTGCGCCCCGAGCTCGAGCCGATCGCCACGCATCGGGGCATGGGCTACGCCCTCGATCCCTCCGTCCTCTAGTCACCGCCACTTCGATGCGCCTCGGCCTGCGACTGCTGTTCGCGTTCTTCGTCATCACCGGCCTGGCCGGCTTCTTCGCGCTGCAGGTGTTCCAGAGCGAGGTCAAGCCCAGCGCGCGCGAGGTGATGGAGGACGTCCTGGCCGACACTGCCAACCTCGTCGCCGAGCAGGCCGCGCCCGCCCTGCGCGCGATGCCGCCCGGCGGCACGCTGGTCGACTCGCCGCTGGCCCGCGACCTCGCGGCCTACCGCCTGCGACCGGTCGACGTCCAGATCTGGGGCCTGCACAAGCGCACGCTGGACCTGCGCATCTACGTCACCGACGCCACGGGCCGCGTCGTGCTCGATTCCGGCTTCGGCACCGGGGCCTCGCGCACGGCGGTGGGCGCCGACTACTCGCAATGGCGCGACGTGCACCTGACCCTGCGCGGCGAGTACGGCGCCCGCGCCACGCGAACCGAGCCCGGCGACGACGGGACCTCGGTGATGTACGTGGCGGCGCCGGTGCGCGACGGCGATCGCGTGATCGGGGTCGTCACCGTGGGCAAGCCGCTGGCCACCGTGCAGCAGTTCATCGACAGGGCGCAACGCCGCATCTTCGTGGCCGGCTTCTGGCTGCTGGGCCTGTCGGCCGCGGTGGGCGTGCTCGTGACGATCTGGATGGTGCGCTCGGTGCGCAAGCTGAAGTCCTACGCCATGCAGGTGCACGCGGGCGAACGCGTTGCCGTGCCGCGGCTGCCCGGCGAGCTGGGCGATCTCGCCGTGGCCGTCGACGAGATGCGCGAGCGCCTCGAGGATCGCGAGCGGCTCGAGCACACGGTGCGCGCGCTGACCCACGAGCTGAAGAGCCCGCTCACCGCCATCCAGGGCGCGGCCGAGCTGCTGGGCGACGAGCTGCCGCCCCAGGATCGCGAGCGCTTCGCGCGGCAGATCCAGGAGCAGTCGCTGCGCCTGCGCGACCTGGTCGACCGCATGCTGGAGCTGTCGCGCCTGGAAGGCCAGCGCGCGATCGCCAACCCGCGCGAGCTCGTGCTGCTGACGCTGATCGACGAGGTCGCCACCGCGCACGTGCCGCTGGCGATCCAGCGCGGCATCGGGCTGGTGTGGGAGGCGCGTGCCGACATCGAGCTGCGCGGCGATCGCGAATCGCTGGTGCTGCTGTTCTCCAACCTGTGGGCCAACGCGCTGGACTTCGCGCCCGAGGGCACGGACATCGTCGTGGCCTTGCGCCGCGTTGATTCGGAGGCCGTCTTCACGATGCGCGACACGGGCCCGGGCGTGTCGGACTTCGCGCTGCCGCAGCTGGGCCAGCGCTTCTTCTCGCTGCCGCGCCCCCGCGACGGGCGCCGCGGCAGCGGCCTGGGCCTGGCGATCGTGCGCCAGGCCGCGGCCCTGCACGGCGGCAGCGTCTCCTTCGAGCCGGCGTCGCCCGGCCTGCGAGTCACCGTCCGACTCCCCGTCTGAGCGGGACTTCACACCCGCCACACAAACCTCATCGCGCCCTCACCGCGCGCCCGCATCGTCGCCACTTCGGCGCCGACCCCCGGCGCCCGGGAGGAGCGAAAGATGAAGTTTCCGTTGCTGGCCAAGGTGGGCGCGATCGCGCTGGTGGGCCTGATGCTGCTGCTGGTGCTGGGCCGCATCGAGGGCCTGGTGCAGGAGCGCAAGGGACGCGGCGAGGAGGCTCAGCGCGGCGTCGAGCACTCGCACGCGGCGGCGCAGTCCGTGCTGGGGCCGCTGCTGGAGCGCAGCTGCACCGAGGAGTGGGACGTGGTCGACGGCACCGGCAAGGATCGCGTCGTCAAGACCGCCTCGCGCGGCTTCCGGCTGCAGCAGGTGCCCACGCGCCTGGCCGTCGACAGCCGCACCAAGGCCGACCCGCTGTGGCGTGGCCTGTTCAAGATCAACGCCTGGGTGGGCCACTTCACGGTGGCCGCCGACTTCGCGACGCTCGCGGCGCTGCAGCCTCGCGCGGAACATCCCGACGGCCGCCTCAAGTGCGACGCGCCCGTGCTGCTGATGGCCTTGAGCGACGTGCGCGGCGTGCGCTCGGCCACGGTCGTCGCCGATGACCACGCGCTGGCCGTCGAGCCCGGCACTGCCGGCTCCGCCTACACGAGCGGCCTGCACGCCACCCTTGCCGCGACGCGCGTGGACGGCGACGCCGCGGCCCGCCCGCTGTCGCTGCATCTGGAGCTGGACCTGATCGGCACCAGCCAGCTCGCCTGGGTGCCCGCCGCCGACAGCCTGCGCTGGACGCTGAACTCCGACTGGCCGCATCCGTCGTTCGGCGGCCAGTTCGCGCCCGAGCAGCGCGCGGTGCGCCCCGACGGTTTCAGCGCCACCTGGAACCTGTCGGCGCTGGCCACCACGGCGCCGGCCGACGTCGCGCGCGCGCTGGCGCTGTGCACGCCTGCGAGCGTGGGCGCCTATGACGTCGGCGACGACCCGACGGCCAAGTCCGACAAGTGCCTGGACCTGATGGACGTCGCCTTCATCGATCCTGTCAACCCGTACGTGCTGAGCGACCGCGCGGTCAAGTACGACCTGCTGTTCATCGCGCTCACGTTCATCGCCGTCGGGTTGATCGAGGTGCTGTCCGGCCGTCGCGTGCACCCGGTGCAATACCTGCTGGTGGGCCTGGCGCTGTCGCTGTTCTTCCTGCTGCTGCTGTCGTTGTCGGAACATCTGCCGTTCGAGCGCGCGTACGCGGCGGCCGCGGCCGCGTGCGCCGCGCTGCTGGGCTTCTACGCGAGCTCGATGCTGGGACGCCTGCTCTCGGGCGTGCTGTTCGGCCTGGGCATCGCGCTGCTCTACGGCCTGCTGTACGTGCTGCTGCAGATGGAACAGAACGCGCTGGTCATCGGCTCGGTCGGTCTGTTCGCGGCGCTCGCGGCGGTGATGACGCTCACTCGGCGCATCGACTGGTACGCGTTGTTCGCGCGGCTGCGCGGCCCGGAGGCGCCGGTGGCTCGCCCGGGCGCCACCGACCTGCGGGACTGATCGTGCGCAGCAACTGGGTCAGCGCCTGGGCCGACCAGCGCTTCGCCCTGCCGGGCGCTCCGCCGGCCGCGTCGCTAAGATGCGGCTCCATGCACCTCGGCGATCCGTTCGACTTCATCGTGATCGGGGCCGGCACGGCCGGCTGCCTGCTGGCCAACCGGCTGTCGGCCGATTCGCGCCACCGCGTGCTGCTGATCGAGGCGGGCGGGCGCGACACGTATCCGTGGATCCACATCCCGGTGGGCTACCTGTACTGCATCGGCAACCCGCGCACCGACTGGCTCTACAAGACGGAGCCCGACCCGGGCCTCAACGGTCGCGTGCTGCGCTACCCGCGCGGCAAGGTGCTGGGCGGCAGCTCCAGCATCAACGGCATGATCTACATGCGCGGCCAGGCGCGCGACTACGACGGCTGGGCCAGTCGCACCGGCGACCCGGCCTGGGAATGGGCCAACTGCCTGCCCTGGTTCCTGCGACACGAGGATCACTGGCGCGGCGACGAGGCCGGCGAGACGCCCCTGCACGCGGGTCCCGGCCATGACGCCACGGGACGGCGCAGCGGCGGCGAGTGGCGGGTGGAGAAGCAGCGCCTGTCGTGGCCCATCCTCGATGCCTTCGCCAGGGCCGCCGTGCAGGCCGGCATCCCGGCCACCGAGGACTTCAACCGCGGCGACAACGAAGGCGTCGGCTACTTCGAGGTGAACCAGCGCCGCGGCGTGCGCTGGAATTCGGCCAAGGCCTTCCTGCGGCCCGCGTTGAAGCGCGCCAACCTGCAGGTGCTCACGGGCGCGCACGTGACACGGGTACTGCTGGAGGAGGCGCCCGCGGGCGCCGGGCAGCGGCTCGTCGCCCGCGGGGTCGAACTGCGCCTCGGCGACGATGCGCCGGTGCAGGTGCGTTGCCGCGGCGAGGTGCTGCTGTCGGCCGGCGCGGTGGGCTCGCCGCAGATCCTGCAGCTTTCGGGCATCGGCGACGGCGCGCGCCTGAAGGCCGTGGGCGTAGCGCCGCGGCACGAACTGCCGGGCGTGGGCGGCAACCTCCAGGATCACCTGCAGGTGCGCGCCGTGTTCGCCGTCGACGGCACGCGCACGCTCAACACCCTGTCGGCCACGTTGCTGGGCAAGGCGCGCATCGCGGCCGAATACGCGCTCTCGCGCAGCGGGCCCATGAGCATGGCGCCGTCGCAGCTGGGCGCGTTCACGCGCTCCGACCCCGGGCGGCGCTGGCCCAACCTGCAGTACCACGTGCAGCCGCTGTCGCTGGATGCGTTCGGCGAGCCGCTGCACGCGTTCGAGGCCTTCACGGCCAGCGTCTGCAACCTGAATCCCGAATCGCGCGGCGAGGTCCACATCACGTCGGCCGATCCGGCGCAGGCGCCGCGCATCGCGCCGCGCTACCTGGCCACCGAGGGCGACCGGCGCGTCGCGGCCGATTCGCTGCGCCTGACCCGCCGCATCGTGGCGCAGCCGGCGCTGGCGGAATTCCATCCGCGCGAGGTCAAGCCGGGCCTGCAGTTCGAGACCGACGAGGAACTCGCGCGCCTGGCGGGCGACATCGGCACCACCATCTTCCATCCGGTGGGCACCTGCCGCATGGGCCGCGCCGACGAGCCCGGCGCGGTGCTGGACTCGCGCCTGCGCGTGCGCGGCGTGGCGGGCCTGCGCGTGGTCGATGCCAGCGTGATGCCGGACATCACCAGCGGCAACACGAACTCGCCGACGTTGATGATCGCCGAGCGCGCCGCGCAATGGACCCTCGAAAACTTCACGCGCTGAATGAACCATGAACAAGCGCTGAACAATGTTGGTGCACGGTCACAGCGGGAAACCCCGGATGTGCAGCCGAGCGACGCCACCATTACAGTGCATATACTTTCTTGTCATATGCACCCACAAGGTGCGCATGTGGCGACGAAGGGGGTACGAGGAGACAAAACGCGCCGGCTCGAACGCTTATCGAGCCAGGCAGGCGGCGCCCGATGCGACCGCCAGACACAGAACAGACGAAGGGCGCAGCCTACAGGCCGCGCCCTTTTGTCCTTTCCGGGACTCGAAAAGCGCGACGTCGCACCGCGCCGGCCCATTGCCGGCGCCCATCGATAATGCCCTGATGATCGAACTCATCACCGTGGCGGCCGCCTCGGGCCTGGCTGGCTTCGTCGACGCGGTGGTGGGCGGCGGCGGGCTGGTGCTGATCCCGGCGCTGTTGGCCACTTATCCCAACGCCGTCCCCGCCACGTTGTTCGGCACCAACAAGGGCGGCGCCATCTGGGGCACCGCGTGGGCCGCCCTGCAGTTCGCGCGCCGCGTGACGCTCGCGCGCATGACCATGGCCTGGGGCATGGCCGGCGCGCTCGCCGGCAGCTTCTTCGGCGCGTGGGTGGTGACGCTGGTCAGCGCGAAGCCGCTGAAGCAGGCGCTGCCGTTCGTGCTTCTGGCCATCCTGGTCTACACCGTCGCCAAGAAGCAGCTGGGCCGCGACCACGCGCCGCGCATGGCCGGCCGTGCCGAGGCCATCGCCGCCGGCGTCATCGGCCTGGGCATCGGCTTCTACGACGGCTTCTTCGGCCCGGGCACCGGCAGCTTCTTCGTGTTCCTGTTCGTGCGCGTGCTGGGCTACGACTTCCTGCACGCGTCCGCGGCCGCCAAGCGCCTGAACACCGCCACCAACTTCGCGGCGCTGGTGCTGTTCGCGTGGACCGGCCACATCTGGTGGCCCGTGGCCGCCGTGCTGGCCGTGGCCAACGTGGCCGGCAGCCTGCTGGGCACGCGCCTGGCGCTCGCGCGCGGCGCGGGCTTCGTGCGCGTGGTCTTCATCGTGGTGGTGTCGGCGCTGATCCTGAAGACGGCCTGGGACTCGTTCGGTCCGCTGATCGCCACCCACGCCTGAAGCGGCGGCCCGGCGAGCGGGCCGCCTCCGGTCTGTCAGCCCTGGCCGTCGATCGCGCGCAGCGTGTTGCCTTCGACGTTCACGCGCTGGCCGACGGTGGGCACGCTCGCCTGGCGCACGGTGCGGATCGAGCCGTCGGACATGCGCACGCGCACGTCGTAGGCGGTGGCGGTGCGCTCGTGCGACTCGATGGCGTTGCCCAGCAGGCCGCCGCCGACGGCGCCGATGACGCCGCCCAGCGTGTGGTTGTTGCGGCCGGCGATCTTGCTGCCGATCAGCGCGCCGCCGAGGCCGCCGGCCACGGCGCCGACGCCGTTGTTCTGGCCCTTGACCTGCACGGCGCTGTAGCCGTCGATCACGCCGCAGGTGGTGCACGCCGGCACGGCGGCCACCTGTTGCGGCTCGCCCGTCGTGGCGACGGTGTTGTGCGACGGCGTGTGGTGCACCGGGCGCGTGGCCTCATGGACCGGCGTGGCCGCCGTGGGTTGCGGGGCGGCCGCGACCGAGCCCGTCGGCGTCGCGCCGGGCGTGACGGTGGTGGAGACCAGCGGCGACGGCGTGGCGCTGGCGCTGTCGGACAGGCCGTCGTTGTTCTTCACGACCAGCGTGGTCGCCAGCGCGATGATCGTCAGGGCCATCAGGCCGCCGCCGATCCAGACGCCGCGATGGATGCCGGTGGTGGTGGAAGGGGTGGTGTTCATGTTCAATTTCCTCTTTCGTACCCGCTCGTGGGGCTGACACAGATTAAACGAGCGAGACGCCGGTCGCGTTGTCAGACAAGGTGCCGAGTTGCGTCAGAACGTGAACATGCGGCTGCTCATCCGCGCCCGGACTACACGGACGTTGCCGTTTGTCCTACAAGCCTGGGGGGCACGCCCGGTCGGGTACGCTTCGCGCCATGTTGAAAGACGCCTCGTTCTCGGCCCTGGTCGCCGGCTTCATCGCGGTGCTTGTGGGCTTCACGAGCTCGGTGGCGATCGTGTTCCAGGCGGCGCAGGGCCTGGGCGCCACGCCGGAACAGATCACCTCGTGGATCTGGGCGCTGGGCGTGGGCACCGGCGTCACCAGCATCGGGCTGTCGCTCTGGTACCGCCAGCCGGTGCTCACGGCCTGGTCCACGCCGGGCGCCGCGCTGCTGGTGGCCACGCACGGCATGTCGTTGGCCACGGCGACCGGCGGCTTCATCGTTTCGGCCGTGCTGATCACGATCGCCGGGGCCTCGGGGCTGTTCGAGAAGCTGATGGACCGCGTGCCGGTGGCGATCGCCGCGGCGCTGCTGGCCGGCGTGCTGACGCGCTTCGGGCTGGACGCCGCGCTCGCCGCGCACGCCGACCCGCTGCTGGTGGGCGTGATGGCGCTCGTGTTCGTCCTCGGACGCCGCCTGTGGCCGCGCTTCGCCGTGCCGGGCGTGCTGCTGGCCGGCATCGCCGTGGCCGCGGCGCGGGGCGGCATCTCGCTGGCCAACGTGCAGTGGGGCTGGGCGAAGCCGGTCTTCGTGATGCCCGAGTTCAGCATCGCCGCCGCCGTGGGACTGGGCCTGCCGATGTTCATCGTGACGATGGCCTCGCAGAACCTGCCCGGCGTGGCGGCGCAACGCGCCGCGGGCGTGACGGCGCCGGTGTCGCCGGTCATCGCGACGACCGGCATCGCCACGCTGCTGCTGGCGCCGTTCGGCTCGTTCGGCCTGAACCTGGCGGCCATCACCGCGGCCATCTGCATGGGCCCCGAGGCGCATCCCGATCCGAGGCGGCGCTACATCGCGCCGGTGTCGGCCGGCGTGTTCTACCTGTCGATCGGCCTGGGCGGCGGCGCCGTCGTCGGGCTGATGGCCGCGTTCCCGCACGCGCTGGTGGTGGCCGTGGCAGGGCTCGCGCTGCTGGGCACGGTCTCCGGGGCGCTGTCGGCGGCGCTGGCGGTGGAGAAGCACCGCGACGCGGCGGCGCTGACCTTCCTCATCACGCTGTCGGGCGTGAGCCTGGGCGGCATCGGCGCGCCCTTCTGGGGCGTGGTGGCCGGGGGTGTCGCGCTGGGTGTGCAACACTTCCGGACTGCCGCGCGACCGGCGCCCTGAAAAGCCCCTGCCGGCCCGCCGCCGGCGCGCCGCGCGCGATCATGGCGTGCCACGCCCCTTCCCTCTCATTCCAAGGCCCCGCATCCGTGCGCGGGCGCACGCCCAGGTGTTCCCATGAAGCTGCTGTTCGTCGCCGATCCGCTCGACACATTCAAGGTCTACAAGGACTCCACCTTCGCGATGATGCGCGAGGCGAGCCGGCGCGGCCACACGTTGTGGGCCACGCAGCCGGTGGACCTGAGCTGGCAGCGCGGCGGCCGCGTGCAGGCGCGCGCGCTGCCCATCACGCTCACGGGCGTCGACACGCACAGCCACGACGCCTGGTACACCACCCCCGGGCCCGAGACAGTGGTCGTCGCCGAGTTCGACGCGGTGCTGATGCGCAAGGATCCGCCCTTCGACAGCGAGTACTTCTACGCCACGCACCTGCTGGGCCACGCCGAGCGCGACGGCGCCATCGTGCTGAACTCGCCGGCCGCGTTGCGCGACCACCCCGAAAAGCTGGCCATCCTGGAGTTCCCCCAATTCATCGCGCCGACGCTGGTCACGCGCTCGGCCGCCGACGTGCGAGCGTTCCACGCCGAGCACCGCGACATCATCCTCAAGCCGCTGGACGGCATGGGCGGCATGGGCATCTTCCGCGTGAAGGACGACGGCCTGAACCTGGGCAGCATCGTCGAGACGCTCAACCTGAACGGCGCCCAGACGCTGATGGCGCAGAAGTTCGTGCCGCAGATCGTGGACGGCGACAAGCGCGTGCTGGTGATCGACGGCCGGCCGGTGCCGCACACGCTGGCACGCATCCCGCAAGGCGGCGAAGTGCGCGGCAACCTGGCCGCCGGCGGCCTGGGTGTGGCGCGCGCCATCACCGACCGCGAGCGCGAGATCGCCGGCGTCATCGGCCCCAAGCTCGCCGCGCGCGGCCTGATGCTGATCGGCCTGGACGTGATCGGCGACGTGCTCACCGAGATCAACGTCACCAGCCCCACCTGCTTCCAGGAAATCACCGACCAGACCGGCTTCGACGTGGCGGCGACCTTCGTCGACGCGCTCGAGGCCACGGTGAACCGACTCCTTTCCAAGAACAACGACTGAAACGATGGCTCTCCTTACCCTGACGAACGCGCACCTGGCGTTCGGACACGTCGCGCTGCTGGATGGCGCCGACTTCGCACTCGAGACCGCGGAGCGCGTGGCGCTGATCGGGCGCAACGGCACCGGCAAGTCCAGCATGCTCAAGATCCTCGCGGGACTGGACAAGCCCGACGACGGCCTGCTGCAGGTCGAGCGCGGCCTGCGCCGCACCTACGTGCCGCAGGAGCCGCAGTTCGCGCCCGGCATCAGCGTGTTCGACGCCGTGAGCGAGGGCGTGCGCGAGGCCAAGGAGACGCGCGAGAAGTTCGAGAACCATGACGGCGTCGACCACGACGAGATGGATCGCCTGCAGACGCGCCTCGAGGCACTCGGCGGCTGGGATTGGGAGCGCCGCGTCGACGAGACGCTGCATCGCCTGGACCTGGATCCGCAGGTGCTGGTGGAGAAGCTGTCGGGCGGCGTTCGCAAGCGCGTTGCGCTCGCGCAGGCGCTGGTGGCCGCGCCCGACGTGCTGCTGCTCGACGAGCCTACCAACCACCTGGATCTCGACGCGATCGACTGGCTCGCCGACCTGCTCAAGACCTACCGTGGCTCGCTGATCCTGATCTCGCACGATCGCGCGTTCATCGACGCCACGGCCACGCGCATCGTCGAACTCGATCGCGGCCAGCTGTGCAGCTATCCGGGCAATTTCACCGCGTACGAGGCCACCAAGCAGCGCGAGCTCGAGTCGGAGGCGCTGGCCAACGCGCGCGCCGACAAGCTGCTGGCGCAGGAAGAGATCTGGATCCGCAAGGGCGTCGAGGCGCGCCGCACGCGCAGCGTCGCGCGCATCGGCCGGCTCGAAGTCCTGCGCGCGACGCATGCCGCGCGGCGCGACCAGGTGGGCCAGGTCAAGCTGGAGGTGGCCACCGGCGGCCAATCCGGCAAGATCGTCGCGGCGCTCGACGAGGTGACGATGCGCTACGGCGATCGCACGCTGATCGACAAGTTCACCACCACGGTGCTGCGCGGCGACAAGATCGGCCTGATCGGCCCCAACGGCTGCGGCAAGACCACGCTGCTCAAGCTGATCCTGGGCCAGCTGCAGCCGACGTCGGGCGACATCAAGCTGGGCACGATGATGAACGTGGCCTACTTCGACCAGATGCGCGCCGGCCTGAAGCTGGACGCCACGCTGGCCGACACCATCAGCCCCGGCAGCGAATGGATCGAGATCGGCAACTCGCGCAAGCACATCATGAGCTACCTGAGCGACTTCCTGTTCGCGCCGGAGCGCGCGAACGCGAAGGTGATGTCGCTGTCCGGCGGCGAGCGCAACCGCCTGCTGCTCGCCCGGCTCTTCGCGCTCCCGGCCAACGTGCTGGTGCTGGACGAGCCGACCAACGACCTCGACATCGACACGCTGGAGCTGCTGGAGGAACTGCTGGCCAACTACAGCGGCACCGTGTTCCTGGTGAGCCACGACCGCCGCTTCGTCGACAACGTCGTCACCAGCACGCTGGTGTGGGAAGGCGACGTGAGCCCGGGGCTGTGGCGCGAATACGAAGGCGGCATCGAGGACTGGCAGGCGCAGCGCGCACGCAGCCGCGCGAGCGGTGGCGCGCGCGGCGCCGCGCTGGCGCCCGCGGTTGCGGCCGCACCTGCACCCGCGCCTGCGCCTGCGACGCCCGCCGCCAAGCCCAAGGCCAAGCTCAGCTACAAGGAACAGCGCGAGCTCGACGAGCTGCCGAAGAAGATCGAGGCGCTGGAGGCCGAGCACAAGACGCTGGAGACGGCGCTCGCGAGCACCGAGCTCTACACCCAGGGCAAGGACAAGATCGCCGCCGCCCAGGCCCGCTTCGCGGAGCTGGACGAACTGCTGCTCGGGATGATGGAGCGCTGGGAAGAGCTGGGCAGGAAGTAGGAGTCAGCCATCCGGCGCGCCCCGCTCACGCCCCGTCGCGCCGCGATCGCGGTGGCCGTGGCGCTGCTCGCGGGCGCGGGGTGGTGGGTGGTCCGCGCCCCGGCGATCGCGCACGTGGCCGCGGCACCGCCGCCGGACATCGACCTCGATACCCCGGCGATGCGCGCGCAACGCGAGGCTGTGCTCGCGCTGGCGGCGATGCCCGACGATCCGTGGACCTTCGCGGAATCGCTGGCGGCGTCGGCGCCGGACAGGGCGGCCGACAAGGAGCAGTGCGGCATGGAGGACGGGCCGCAGTTCTCGAATCCCGCGGCGGACGGCGAGTTGCCTGTCCAGACGCGCGCCGCGACCGCGCGCTATCTCAGCGCCGAGGCCCGCATCGACGCGGCGCTGCGATCCAGCGCCGATCCGCTGGATCGCGCCGTGGCCGATCTCGTCAATACCGGCGACATGCGCAGCACGGAAGGCCGCGACGAAGCCGTGGTGCAGCAGGCAGTCGCCTCCACGGACGCCCGTCTCTACGCGCTGGGCTACGGCCTTTGCCACTCGATGCGCGCGGCCCCGCCGAGCTGCGCCCGGATCGACGCTACGCGCTGGGCGCAGGTCGATGCGGGCAACGGCATCCCGTGGTTCTACGCGCTCGCACAGGCGCAGGCCGCGGGGGATGCTGCGGGCGTGAGCGACGCGATGTCGCGGCTGGCGGGGTCGTCGCGGTTCGACCTCTATCCGCATGCGGTGGCGGGCGTCGTCGCCAGGCGTGTGCCGCAGGACGGCGAGGATCTGGCGGCGGCCGGTGGCCTGGTGTCGAAGGCCTTTTTCGAGGCGATGAGCTTGAACTTTCCGAGCTTCCAGCCGCTGGTCCAGGTCTGCGGCAACCATGCCGGAGGCGATGAGCAACTCGAGCAGCAGTGCCGCGCCATCAGCGACGCGATGTTCGAACACTCCGACAATCTGATCAGCCTGTCCATCAGCGGCGCCGTGCTGGCCAAGATGACGGGCGATACATCGCGGCGCGACCTCGTTCACGCGGAACGCGTCGTCCTCGCCGCGCATTGGTCGCCCGCAACCGGGTTTTCGCCCTGCCAGGAAATACGCGACGCGATCAAGTTCCACCTGCGCAGCGCGCAGATCGGCGAGGTCGAGGCGCTGCGCGAGCGGGCACGCAAGTTCGTGACGCCCTGACCGCGCTTCAGGCCCCGCGCGCCTTCTCGAACGCCCGCCAGAACCGCGGATCCTGCGTCGTCGCGAAGTTGATGCGCATCAGCGTCGACGGCCGCCGTCCCGGATGGAACACGGTGCCGGGCGCGAGCAGCCAGCCTTCGTCGAGCAGGTCGGTGGCCAGGCGCTCGGTGTCGACGCCGGTGTCCACCCAGCCGAACAGGCCCGCGGGGGGCGTCGCGAAGCGGCAGCCGGCGGCCAGCGCCAGTTTCACGCTGCGGGTGCGCGCGGCACCCAGCCGTGCGACGACGCGGTCGGCGTGGCGGCGCAGCCAGCCCTGTTCGAGGCACACCGCCACCGCCTGTTCGAGCAGCGCGGGCGTGGTGAGCGTGCCCAGCAGCTTCACGTCGACGAGGCGTTCCACGAGGTCGGGCGGCGCCGCCATGAAGCCGACGCGCCAGCCCGGCGCGAGGATCTTGGCGAAGCCCGAGACGTAGATCGTGCGGCGCAGGCCGTCGAGCGCGGACAGGCGCGGCGCGTGCGCGGGTGCCAGGTGGGCGTAGGTGTCGTCCTCGACGATGCGGAAGTCGTGCTGCTCGGCCAGCCGCAGCACCTGGTGCGCGGAGGCCAGGCCCAGCGACGCGCCGGTGGGGTTGTGCAGCACCGAGCAGGTGACGTACAGGCGCGGCTGGTGCGCCTTGGCGAGCGCGTCCATCGCGGCGAGGTCGGGGCCGTCGACGCCACGCGGCACCGGCAGCAGCCGCATGCCCAACTGCGTGAGGCGGGCGAACTCCACCGACCAGCCGGGGTCGTCCACCAGCACGGCGTCGCCCGGCGTGAGCAGGCCGCGCGAGACGATGTCGAGCGCGTGCGTGGCGCCGTTGGCGGTGACGATCTGCGCGGGCGTGGCGGGCACGCCGAAGTCGGCCAAGCGTTGCGCCAGCGCGTGGCGCAACCGCGTGTCGCCGGCCGGTTCGCCGTAGCTGAGGTAGCTGGAGGGCAGGTGCGTGTCGCTGGCCGATCGCGCCGGCGCCATCACGCGGCGCAGCGCCGTCTGCAGCATGGCCGCGTCCAGCCACTCGGGCGGCAGCGTGCCCAGGCCCGGCGCCGGATGCTGCGCATCGGCCGCGAACATGCCGCGGATCAGCGCGGTGGCGTCCACCGGCGGCGGGCGCAGCGGCGCGGACTGGCGCGGCGAGGTCTCGGTGGTGATGGCTCGGTGCACGGCCAGGTCTGGCGGCTCGGCCAGCGTCGCGCCGGCGGCACGCGGCGTCATCGTGTCGCCATCGCGCACGAAGAAGCCGCGCTGGCGCTTTGCTTCCACGAGGCCTTGCGCCAGCAGTTGGTCGTAAGCCGCCACCACTGTCGACGGGCTCACGCGGTGGCGGCGCGCGCTCTCGCGCACCGAGGGCAAGCGCGCGCCGGGCAGCAGCAGGCGCTGGCGGATGCGGGCGGCGTAGTGGCCGGCGAGCTGCTCGGCCAGCGTCTGCGCGGCGCTGCGCGCCAGCACGGCGGCGCCCACCGCGACGGCCGCCGGGGCCGCGGGCACGGGCGGCGCGCGACGGGCGCGCGGCGGAGAGAGGGCGTCGTCCTGCATCGAAGGCGTTCCTGGCTGGGCGCGATCTGTACTGCCGCGGGCGACGATACAGATCACCGAACTGCACCAAAGACTGTACTGCTCGTGTACTGATTATCCGCCTAGACTGCCTGTTCCGCGCACCGTTCGTCCGCTTTCTCCCGAAGGCACGGCGCGCCCGCCGCACGCCATGCGCCTCGAGCCCGAACCCGCCTTGCCGCTGCCCGCGCCCGCCTCCGCGGCGGCGCACGCGGTCGCGGACGAGCACGCGCGCCGCTCGCGCGCGGGGCTGTGGCTGGGCGTGCTGGGCATGCTGATCTTCGCGGGCACGATCCCGATGACGCGGCTCGCCGCCGGCAGCCAGGAAGCGCCGCGGCTGCCCGCCGTGTTCGTCGCGATCGGCCGTGCCGGCGTCGCGGGACTGCTGTCGATGGCCTACCTGCTCGCCACGCGCGCACCCTGGCCGCGCCGCCAGCACTGGCCGATGCTGCTGCTCACCGTGTTCGGCAACGTGCTGGGCTGGCCGCTGCTGCTGGGCCTGGCGGTGCGCCGCGTCGACGCGATGCACGCGGCCGTCATCACCGGCCTGATGCCGCTGGCCACCGCCGCGGTCGGCGCGCTGCTGCTGCACCAGCGCCCGTCGCGCGGCTTCTGGGGCTTCGCGCTGCTCGGGGCGGCGCTGGTCGTCGCCTTCGCCGCGTGGAGCGGCGCCGGGCGCCCGCAACTGGGCGACCTGCTGCTGGTGGGCGCGGTGATCGCGTCGTCCATCGGCTACATCACCGGCGTGCGCGTGTCGTCCGGCCCGGACGGCATGACGCCGGAGCAGACGATCTCGTGGGTGCTCGTGCTGGCGCTGCCCGTCACGCTGCCGGTGCTCGTCACGCAATGGCCCGGCGAGGCCGTGCCTGCGTCGGCCTGGGCCGGGTTCGCGTACGTGGCGCTGTTCTCGATGTGGATGGGCTTCTTCGCCTGGTACCGCGGCCTGGCCTGGGGCGGCACGCTGCGCGTCAGCCAGGTGCAGCTGCTGCAGCCCTTCATCTCGATCCTGCTGGCCGTGCCCCTGCTGGGCGAGCGGCTGCGCCCAGCCACGCTGGGCTTTTCCGTCGCCGTGATGGCGTGCGTGTACCTCGGTCGGCGCATGCCGGCCGGCGCGCCGCGGCTCCGTCCCTGATGTTCGAATTCCGTTGACTCCCGTTGAAGGCTCTCCCATGACCGGTTCCACCCCCTCCTCCGACTCGACCCGCTCGCCCTGGCAACTGGCCCGGCGCTGCGAACGCATGAACCCGTCGGTCATTCGCGAGATCCTCAAGCTCACCGAGCTGCCGGGCGTGCGCTCGCTGGCCGGCGGCCTGCCCTCGGCCGAGACCTTCCCGGTGGAGGCCATGCGCGAGGCCACCGCCAAGGTGCTGGCCGAAACGCCGCGCGAGGCGCTGCAGTACGCGGCCAGCGAGGGCTTCGGCCCGCTGCGCGAATGGGTCTCGGCCATGCTGGGCGCGCGCGGCATCGACGCGCCGGCCAACCGCGTGCTGATCACCAACGGCTCGCAGCAGGGCCTCGACCTCGTCGGCAAGGTGATGCTGGACGCCGGCAACGTCGTGGCCGTCGAGACGCCCACCTATCTCGGCGCGCTGCAGGCCTTCAACCCGAACGAGCCGGTGTTCACCTCGGTGGCCGGCGACGCCGATGGCCCGCTGCCCGACGCCATCGCGGCGCTGCCGCAGGGCACGCGCTTCATGTACGTGCTGCCCAACTTCCAGAACCCGACGGGCCGCGTGATCCCCGACGCCCGCCGCGACGCGATCATCGCCGCCGCGCAGCGCGCCAACGTGCCGCTGGTGGAAGACAACCCGTACGGCGATCTCTGGTACGACGACGCGCCGCCGAAGCCGCTCGCCGCGCGCTGGGGCGACGGCGTGCTGTACCTCGGCTCGTTCTCGAAGGTGCTGGCGCCGGGCCTGCGCCTGGGCTTCATGGTGTGCCCGCCCACGCTGTACCCGAAGCTGCTGCAGTCCAAGCAGGCGGCCGACCTGCACACCGGCTCGTTCAGCCAGCGCGTGGTGTACGAGGTCATCAAGAACGGCTTCCTCGAGCAGCACATCCCCACGATCCGCGACCGCTACCGCACGCAGCGCGATGCGATGGACGCGGCGCTGAAGGCCTCGATGCCCGCGGGTTGCGAATGGCGCAAGCCCAGCGGCGGCATGTTCTTCTGGATGCGCCTGCCGGCCGGCTGCGACGCGATGGCGCTGCTGCCCAAGGCGGTCGAGGCCGGCGTGGCCTACGTGCCGGGCGCGGCGTTCTATGCCGACCATCCCGACACGCGCACGCTGCGCCTGTCCTTCGTCACGCTGTCGCCGGCCGACATCGCCGATGCCGTGCAGCGCCTGGGCAACGTGGTCAAGGCGCATCTCGCGACGCAGCCGTCGCTGGCGGCGGCATGAGCGGCCAGCGCCAACGCGGCTTCAGCCAGGTCGACGTCTTCACCGACACCGCGATGCTGGGCAATCCGCTGGCCGTGGTGCATGACGGCGGCGGCCTGGATACCGAGCGGATGGCGGCGTTCGCGCGCTGGACCAACCTGTCCGAGACCACCTTCCTGCTGCCGCCCACCACGCCCGAGGCCGACTACCGCGTGCGCATCTTCACGCCGGGCGGCGAGCTGCCGTTCGCCGGCCATCCCACGCTGGGCTCGTGCCACGTGTGGCTGCGGGCCGGCGGCCAGCCGAAGCGCGCCGGCACGGTGGTGCAGGAATGCGGCATCGGCCTGGTGCCGCTGCGCCACGCCGAGCGCCTCGCGTTCGCGGCGCCGCCCACCACGGTGGAACGCGCCGACGCCGAGCTGCTGCATCGCGTGTACGCTGCGCTGGGCCTCGACCCCGCGCGGGTGCGCGACGCGGCCTGGCTGTCCAACGGCTTTCCGCAGCTGACGTTGCTCCTGGACAGCGCCGCCACGGTGCTGGCGCTCAAGCCCGACCATGCGGCGCTGAAGGCGCACGGCAAGGTCGGCGTCGTCGGCCCGCATCCGGCCGGCAGCGAGTCGGATTTCGAAGTACGTTTCTTTGCCGCGGCCATCGGCATCAACGAAGACCCGGTCACCGGCAGCCTCAACGCCAACGTCGCGCAATGGCTCATCGACACCGACCGCGCGCCGGCGAACTACGTCGCCGCGCAGGGCACCGCGATGGGCCGCGCCGGCCGCATCCACGTGCGGCGCGACGCCGAGGGCACCTGGATCGGCGGCGACGTGGCGGCCTGCATCGCCGGGTCGGTGCTGCTTTGAACTTTCGCGTGGGAGACGCCGCATGACCGAGGAACTGTTCCGCGCCGATGCCGCGCTCACCGAGTGCGACGCGGTCGTCACCGCGGTCGACGAGCGCGGCGTGCAGCTCGATCGCACCGTTTTCTATCCGCACGGCGGCGGCCAGGCGGGCGACCGCGGCGAGCTGGTGCTGGCCGACGGCCGCGTCGTCGCGACCAGCGACACGCGCAAGGGCGAGCAGCCCGGCGACGTGGTGCATGTGCTGGCCGATGCCGACGATCTCTCCGCGTTCAAGCCGGGCGACAGGGTGCGCGCGCGCATCGACGTCGCGCGGCGCCGCGCCCACATGCGCTTCCATACCGCGACGCACCTGCTGTGCGCGCTGATTCCGCACCCGGTGGACGGCTGCTCGATCACCGCCGATTACGCGCGGCTCGACTTCCACATGACCGACCCGCTGGACAAGGACGCGATCGAGGCCGGCCTCGCCCGCCTGGTGGCCGAGGCGCATCCGGTGTCCATGCGCTGGATCACCGATGCGGAACTGGATGCGAATCCGGGCCTGGTGCGCAGCATGAGCGTGCAGCCACCGCGCGGCACGGGGCGTGTGCGGCTGCTGGAGATCGAGGGCGTCGACCTGCAGCCCTGCGGCGGCACGCACGTGTCCAACACGGCGGAGATCGGCGCGCTGATGGTCAAGAAGATCGAGAAGAAGTCGGCGTCGACGCGGCGCGTCGTCCTGGCGTTCGCGTCATGAGCTAATGCGTCATTCCGCGCGCAGTCGCGGGTTCGACGGTCGATCAAGGACACGGTGCACCGTTGCCGGCCACCCAGATCTCGTACCAGGTCTGCGCGTCGATGGCCACGTCGAGCGCCGCGACGGCCTCGCGCATCGCGTCGAGACGGCGCGAGCCTGTGAGCGGGATCAGGCGCGCCGGATGGCGCAGCAGCCACGCGTAGACCAGCGTCGTGACGCTGATGCCGCGCGCGCCGGCGATGCGCTCGAGCACGCCGCGAACACGGCGCGCCGCGTCGTCAGTGCCAGTGAACAGGCGGCCGCCGGCCAGCGCCGACCAGATCATCGGCGCGACGCCGAGATCCTGCGCCTGGTCGAGCGTGCCGTCGTGGAACGGCGCGATGTGCAGCGGCGAGGCCTCGATCTGGTTGGTGACCAGCGGCACGCGCCGGTGCAGCAACGCGAACTGCGAGGGCGTGAAGTTGGAGACGCCGAAGTGACGCACCTTGCCCGCCGCGCGCAGGCGCTCGAAGCAGGCGGCCAGCGCGTCGGCGTCCATCAATGCGTCGGGACGGTGGATCAGCAGCACGTCCAGGTGGTCGGTGCGCAGGTTGGCCAGCGAGTTTTCCACCGAGCGCTCGACGTGCGCGGCCGACGTGTCGTAGTGGCCGAGGCGATGCTCGGGCCGCGCGCCCGAGACCATTCGGATGCCGCACTTGGTGACGATCTGGAGCCGCTCGCGCAGTTGCGGCGCGGCGGCCAATGCCTCGCCGAACAAGGCCTCGACCGCGTAGCCGCCGTAGATGTCGGCGTGGTCGAAGGTGGTGATGCCGAGATCCAGGCAGCCCTCGATCCAGCGCACGCGCTCGGCGACGGAGAAGTTCCAGTCGCCCATGCGCCAGGCGCCGGCGACGATGCGCGAGAGGGTGGGGCCGCCGGCGGCGGTGACGAGCGTGGGGGCGTGGAGCATGGGTGGGAACTCGGTTGGTCAGCGCGGGATTTTGACCCAGGCGCAGCAAAAACGCCGTCAGGCATTTGCCCGCGTCAGCGGGTCAGAACGCCGCGTGCACGCCCGCCGACAGGCTCCACTTCGGCTCGAGCTGCATGCCGTTGACGCGCTGGTACACGGGCACCTGGCCGAACAGGTAGACGCTGGCCTTCTCGCTCACGTTGAAGGTGGCGCCCGGGCTGAAGTAGACGAGCGTCGCGCCGGAGTTGGGCGTGTCGGCCTCGCTGCCCGTCTCGCGCTTCTCGATGCGCGAGTTGAACTGCACCTGCGGCACCACGGCGCCCAGGCCCCGGTAACGCACGCCGGCCGTGAGGTTGGCGCCGACGCCCGGCTTGAACGCGCGGTCGGAGGCGACGGGGATCTGCAGCAGGGCCTGGCCGAACCAGTCGGCTGACTCGCCGATCGCGCCGAACTTGAACGCGCCCGCGAGCAGGTCCGTGGAGCCGGTGCCGGGCTGCAGGCCGCGGTCCACCATCTCGCCCTGTTGCGGGCCGCCGTCGAAGTCCACGCCGTGCGAGTCGCCGGTGGGCAGCTTCAGGCCGAACTGCAGGCCCCAGTCCTTTTCCTCGGACAGGCCCATGTAGCGAGCCAGCACGCGCACGTCGCCGATGCTGCTGGAGCGCGAGCTCGAGATGCCGGTGTCGCCCGCGGCGATGGTGGTGTGGTGGCGATCCAGCCACGGCAGCATCAGCGTGACGCCCCAGTCCGCATCGAGGCCGTAGTCCAGCGTCAGCGTGGCGTTGCTGTTGATCGTGTGCTGCTGGATCTCCTCGCCGTTGGGCACCTGGAGCGAGGCGCGGTTCACGCGGCCGGTGCCGGAGCGCAGGTCGTCCTGGTCGAACCAGTCGATGCGCAGGTCGGCGGTGAGGCCCGTGCGGCTCGTGAGGCCTTGCGTGGCCCAGTCGGCGTTGAGGGTGCAGCCGCAGGCGGAGCAGGCGAGGGCGTCGGCGGAGGCGGCCGCGAGCAGGAGGGCCGCGACGGCGCGTGCCGCGGGATTGAGCGAGAACATGGTGGAGTCGTCCGGGGTCGTGCCGCCGCGTCGTGCGGCGTCACAGGGTCTGGTGATCGACGGCGCGGACCGCCCTGGGGCAATCCACGCGCCGGCGGCGAGAGCCTCAGACCAGGGACGGGGGCGCGCGGGCGCTCGGGGCGCGCGCCTGCGGCACGCCCGTGCGCACGGGGGCGGGCGCGAGCGGCGCCGGCGGCGCGAAATCGATGGCGGCGACGACCGCCTGCGCGGCGCCGGGCAGCACCGGCGTGGTGTGGGCGAGCGTGCAGTACGCGCAGGCGTCGTCGTGGGCTCGCGCATCGCCCTGCGTCGTGTCCGATGGCGAGGACTGGCAGATGGCCGCCCAGCCCGCGAGCCCGGCGGGTTGCGCCCAGCGCGAGAACGACGGCATCAGCGCCGCGGCCAGCACCGCGACGAACGCCAGTCGGACGCCCAGGCGTCTCAGGGCGGCGGTCGGTCGCAGGAAGGTCAGCGCGTGCACGGAGCGAAGTCTAGTTCAATGCTTCTTGCGGAAGTCGTCGTGGCACGACTTGCAGGTGTCGGCGGTGGCGCCGAACGCGGCCTTCAGGTCGTCGGCCCTGGTGGCCTTCGCGGCGGTGGCGGACAGCTTGACCACCGCGTCCTGGAACTTCGCCGATGCCGCCTTGAACTTGTCGGGCTGCGACCAGACCTCGGGCTTCGCGCTGGTGTCGCCCTTGTCGCTGCCTTCGACGAACGCGGACCAGGGCAGGCGCGACAGCGTCAGCACCAGGTCGGCGTCGGCCTGCGCGGCCTTCGCGTCGAACGGCGCCTTGCCGCTGGCCATCGCGCCGATGCGGCCGAAGTGGTGGCCCATCACGGCCAGCGCGCCCTGGCGGTACTCGACCGCATCGTCGGGGCTCTTGAATTGCGCGGCGGCGGGGCCACAGGCCAACAAGGCGGCGGCGGCAAGCGACCAGGTCTTCATCGATGTTCTTTCGTGGAATGCGTGTTCGAGCGAGGAGGTCGCCCGAGTGGGTGTGCGGAGTGTACGGAGTTGGCGCGATGCCGGATTCGGCGCTGGGGTATCGTCGCCGGCTTGTCCACGCCGCACGCCTCAGCCCCTTGACCGATACCGTTCCCGTCCGGATCTGGGACCTGCCCACGCGCGTGTTCCATGCGGCGCTCGCCGTGGGCGTGACGGCGGCCATCGTCACCGCGAAGCTGGGCGGCGACTGGATGGCCTGGCACCTGCGCTGCGGCGAGGCCGTGATGGCCTTGATGCTGTTCCGCTGGGCCTGGGGCATCGGCGGCGGCCGCTGGTCGCGCCTGGCGGCGTTGCTGCCCACGCCCGCCCGTCTCGCGCGGGCGCTGCGCGGGCGGGCGAGCGTCGAGGACGGCATCGGCCATGGCGCGCTCGGCTCGCTGTCGGTGTGGGCCTTCCTGCTGCTGCTGTCGCTGCAGGCGGCCACGGGCCTGGTGGCCGACGACGACGTGGCCACCACCGGACCGCTCAACGCGCACGTGGCCGGCCGCCTCGCGAAGCGTGCCAGCGCGTGGCACGCGGGTTGGGGCGCCGACCTGATCCTGGCGCTGGTCGCGTTGCACTTGCTGGCCATCGCCTGGTACACGTGGCGGCTGCGCGCTCCCCTGCTGCGGGCCATGTGGAGCGGCGACAAGCCGTTGCCCGCGGCCACGCCCGCGAGCCGCGACGGCCCGGGCCGTCGACTGCTTGCGTTGGCGATCTGGGTGGCCGCCTGCGGAGCCGTCTGGGCGCTGGTTCGCTGGGCGGACTGAGCGACCGCGCGAGTCAGTGTCGCGACAGTTTCCCGTGCTTTCCCCGCGGTCGGCCCGGGGCGGGAGCGGTTGAGGTGCGTAGTGCACCGGGGTGGCATCGGCGCACCCTTTCGGGTTAGAATCGACAGGCTTAGTTCAACTAAAGCAGGTTTTCTCCGGGCAATCGGAGGCAACTTGTCCGGTAACCGCTGGGCCTCACGACGGGAGCGGCGTTCAAGCAAGACCGAGTGAACGCTTCTTCCCTTCCGACACCCATGAGTCCTCCGAGTTCCGTGCCGCAGCAAGAAAAGCCCCAGCAACCTGGCGACGTCGCCGGCAAGCCGGTGCTCAACGCTGCGAACTGGGACGACGAGGATCCGCTGCCGCGCCGCTTGTCGGCAACGGAAGCCGAGGCGTTTCGCGATCAGCGCAGCGCGCCGTCTCCGTGGCGGGTGGTGTTGGTGCAGGCCGAGGCCGGCGCGGTCATCTCGCTGCTGGTCGGCCTGATGTTCGGGTTGCCTGCGTTGTGGTCGGCGTTGTACGGCGCCGCCACCGCCATCGTTCCGGGTGCCCTGATGGCGCGCGGCGCGACGCGGATGGCGGACAGCAAGTCGCCGATGGCCACGGCGCTGGCCCTGCTGGGTTGGGAATCGGCGAAGATTGTCTGCTCGGTGGCGATGCTCGTCAGCGCCGCGCGAGTGCTGCACCCGGTGGTGTGGCCGGCACTGCTGGTCGCGCTGGCTGGGTGCTTGACTGTGTATTGGGTGGCGCTCGCGTGGCGCTCGCGTTGAAGATCTGATCGGGAAGCTACGGACACCACATGGCCGCAGAAGAACATGCAATGACCTCGGGTGAGTACATCCAGCATCACCTGACCCACCTGTCCAACATCGAGAGCTCGGCGCCGCTGAATTTCCACGTGGTGCACTGGGATTCGGTGGTGTTCTCGTCCGTCCTGGGCATCGTCTTCCTGCTGCTGGGACTGCTGGCCGCGCGCCGCGTCACCTCCGGCGTGCCGGGCCGCTTCCAGGCCGCCATGGAAGTCATGATCGAGATGGTCGACAGCCAGGCCAAGGCCATCGTCCACAACGCCACGAGCCGCAAGCTGGTCGCCCCGATGGCGCTGACCGTCTTCATCTGGATCTTCCTGCTCAACGCGATGGACCTGCTGCCGGTGGACCTGCTGCCGTTCCTTTTCCAGCACATCACCGGCGATCCTGAATCCAAGCTGCGCGTGGTGCCGACGGCCGACATCTCGGTCACGATGGGCCTGTCGGTGGGCGTGCTGATCGCCTGCCTGTACTACAACATCAAGATCAAGGGCGCCGGCGGCTGGGCGCACGAGCTGGTCGTGGCACCGTTCGGCACCAGCAAGAACCCGATCGCGGCCGTGCTGCTGGGCATCGTCAACTTCGGCATGCAGATGATCGAGTTCGTCGCCAAGACCGTCTCGCACGGCATGCGGCTGTACGGCAACATGTATGCCGGCGAACTGATCTTCCTGCTGATCGCCCTGCTGGGCGGCGCATTCACCTTCACGGCAGGCGGTTTCGGCCTGGCCCTGATGCACATCATTGCCGGCACGGCGTGGGCGATCTTCCACATCCTGATCATCACGCTGCAGGCCTTCGTGTTCATGATGCTGACCCTGGTCTACATCGGACAAGCCCACGACGCGCACTGATCTCCTTGCGCCGCCGGTCCGCCGGCGGTGCGGCTTGCGCCGTTCGAACCCTCATTTCCTCTCTTTCAATTTCTCAACTGGAGTCAACATGGAACTCATCAGCTACGTCGCCCTGGCCGCCGGCATCATCATTGGTCTGGGCGCTTGCGGCGCTTGCATCGGCATCGGCATCATGGGCAGCAAGTACCTCGAGTCGGCCGCTCGCCAGCCGGAACTGATGGGCGAACTGCAAACGAAGATGTTCCTGCTGGTCGGCCTGATCGACGCCTCGTTCATCATCGGCCTCGGCATCGCCCTGTGGTTCACCACCAGCAACCCGTTCCTGGCCCAGCTGGCGCAGATCGCGAAGTAATTCGCCCTGCACTGAAGTCGTCGGCGCGACCGGATTCCCTGAAGGGGAGCCGGCGCGCCGCCCTCCGACAACGGCTTTCGAGGCAATAACGTGAGCATCACCGCAACCCTGATCATCCAGATGATCGTGTTCCTGATCTTGGTCGGGTTCACGATGAAGTACATCTGGCCGCCCATCACGGCCGCCCTGGACGAGCGCGCCCGCAAGGTCGCCGAAGGCCTGTCGGCCGCGGACAAGGCCCGTAGCGAGCTGGCCAGCGCCAACAAGCGCATCGAGGCCGAACTCGGCGCGGCCCGCAACGACGCGGCCCAGCGTCTGGCGGCCGCCGAGCGTCTCGCGCTGCAGATCGTCGAGGAAGCCAAGTCCAAGGCCTCCGACGAAGCCGCGAAGATCGTTGCCCAGGCGCAAGCCGAGGCGCAGCAGGAATCGGCCAAGGCGCGTGACGCGCTGCGCGACCAGGTCGCCGCGCTTGCCGTCAAGGGTGCCGAGCAGATCCTGCGCCGCGAAGTGAGCCCGGCCGTGCACGCCGAGCTGCTGAACCGCCTGCAGACCGAGCTGTAAGACCATGGCCGAGCCCTCCACCATCGCGCGGCCGTATGCCGCGGCGCTGTTCCAGTCGAGTACTGCCGCCGACGGCGCGCAGCTCGTGGCCCAGCTGGACGTGCTCGCCGGCATCGCCGGTGACGCCGGCCTGCGCCAGTTCGCCGCCGACCCCAAGGTCAGCGACGAGCAGGTCTTCACCCTGGTCTCCGGCATCGCCCGCTCTGGCCAATCCGGCGAGCTCAGTCCCAAGCTGCTGAACCTGCTGAACGCCGTCATCGACAACGGCCGCCTGGCCGTGCTGCCCGAGATCGCGTCGCAGTTCCGCTCGCTGGTCAACGACCGCGGCGGCGTCGCCGATGCGCACGTCGTCAGCGCCTTCCCGCTCGACGCCCCGCAGCAGGCCGCGCTGGCCAAGGTGCTCGAGAAGCGCTTCGGCCGCCAGCTCAACACGTCGGTCACGGTCGACCCGTCGCTGATCGGTGGCGTGCGCGTGACGGTGGGCGACGAGGTGCTCGACACCTCCATCGTCGCCCGCCTCGAGCAGATGCGCGTCGCGCTGACCCACTAGAGAGCCGGACCGCTCGAACTGCAATCGTCTCTTCAACCCAGGCGGCCTCGCGGCCTCACCTTTGGGAGCTAAGTCATGAATTTGAATCCCGCTGAAATTTCCCAACTGATCAAGAGCCGCATCGAAGGCCTGGGGGCGTCGTCCGACATCCGCAACCAGGGCACGGTCGTTTCCGTCACCGACGGCATCTGCCGCGTGCACGGCCTGTCCGACGCGATGCAGGGCGAAATGCTCGAGTTCCCGGCCACCAAGGACGGCCAGCCGACCTACGGCCTGGCGCTGAACCTCGAGCGCGACTCCGTCGGCGCCGTTATTCTTGGCGAATACGAGCACATCTCCGAAGGCGACACCGTCAAGTGCACGGGCCGCATCCTCGAAGTGCCGGTCGGCCCCGAGCTGCGTGGCCGCGTGGTCAACGCCCTCGGCCACCCGATCGACGGCAAGGGCCCGGTCAACACCAAGCTCACCGACGTCATCGAGAAGGTCGCCCCGGGCGTGATCGCGCGCCAATCCGTCGACCAGCCGGTGCAGACCGGCCTGAAGTCGATCGACTCGATGGTGCCCGTCGGCCGCGGCCAGCGCGAGCTGATCATCGGCGACCGCCAGACCGGCAAGACCGCCGTGGCGATCGACGCGATCATCAACCAGAAGGGTCAGAACATGACCTGCGTGTACGTCGCCATCGGCCAGAAGGCGTCGACGGTGAAGAACGTCGTGCGCGCACTCGAAGCCAACGGCGCGCTGGAGTACACGATCGTCGTGGCCGCCACCGCCGCCGAATCGGCCGCCATGCAGTACGTCTCGGCGTACTCGGGCTGCACGATGGGCGAGTACTTCCGCGATCGCGGCGAAGACGCGCTGATCGTCTATGACGACTTGTCCAAGCAGGCCGTCGCCTACCGCCAGGTCTCGCTGCTGCTGCGCCGTCCGCCGGGCCGCGAAGCCTTCCCCGGCGACGTGTTCTATCTCCACAGCCGCCTGCTCGAGCGCGCCGCGCGCGTGAACGCCGACTACGTGGAAGCGTTCACCAAGGGCGAAGTCAAGGGCAAGACGGGTTCGCTGACCGCCCTGCCGATCATCGAGACGCAAGCCGGCGACGTGTCCGCCTTCGTCCCGACGAACGTGATCTCGATCACCGACGGCCAGATCTTCCTGGAAACGAGCCTGTTCAACGCCGGCATCCGCCCCGCCATCAACGCCGGCATCTCGGTGTCGCGCGTCGGCGGCGCCGCGCAGACCAACCTGATCAAGAGCCTGTCGGGCGGCATCCGTACCAACCTCGCGCAGTACCGTGAGCTGGCCGCGTTCGCGCAGTTCGCCTCCGACCTGGACGAAGCCACCCGCAAGCAGCTCGATCGTGGCGCGCGCGTCACCGAACTGCTCAAGCAGAACCAGTACTCGCCGCTGCCCATCAGCCTGATGGCCGCCACGCTGTTCGCTGTGAACAACGACTTCATGGACTCGCTGACCATCAAGCAGGTGCTGCCCTTCGAGCACGGCCTGCACCAGCACCTGAAGTCCAACCACGCCGCGCTGCTGGCGACGCTGGAAAAGAACGGCGCGAAGTGGAACGTCAAGTTCAAGGACTCGGACAAGCCGGAGAAGATCGAATTCGCGAAGGCCTGCAAGGCCGCGGAAGACGAGCTCCGCGCCGCGATCACCGCGTTCAAGAAGTCGTTCGCCTGATCCTCCCCACCACGACACTCTTCCAAGGAGCACCGTCATGGCGGTAGGAAAGGAAATACGCGGCAAGATCAAGTCGGTGGAGAACACCCGCAAGATCACGAAGGCGATGGAGATGGTCGCCGCGTCCAAGATGCGCAAGGCGCAGGAACGCATGCGTGCGGCCCGCCCTTACGCGGAACGCATCGCCGCGATCACCGGCAACCTGTCGAAGGCGAATCCGGAATACCGTTCGCCCTACATGCGCGAGATCACGAAGACCACCGGCGGCAACGTCGGCTTCATCGTGATCACGACCGACAAGGGCCTGTGCGGTGGCATGAACACCAACATCCTGCGCGCGCTCACCATCAAGATGCGCGACGTGCAGGCGACCGGTGGCAAGGTTTCCGCGGTGGCGATCGGCAACAAGGGCTTCGGCTTCCTGAACCGCTCCGGCGCCCAGGTCGTCAGCCACGTCACCCAGCTCGGCGATGCGCCGCAGCTCGACAAGCTGATCGGCCCCGTCAAGGTGATGCTCGAGCAGTTCGTCGAGGGCAAGCTCGACGCGGTGCACCTGTGCTACACCCGCTTCATCAACACGATGAAGCAGGAACCGATGATCGTGCCGCTGCTGCCGCTGACGTCCGAAGGGATCCAGTCCGGCGCGACGACCGACAAGAGCGGCTATGCGTGGGACTACATCTACGAACCGGACGCGCCGGGCGTGATCGAGGAACTGCTCAAGCGCTATGTCGAGGCCCTCGTCTACCAGGGCGTGGCCGAGAACATGGCGTCCGAGCAGGCCGCGCGCATGGTGGCCATGAAGGCCGCCACGGACAACGCGGGCAACCTCATCGGCGAGCTCAAGCTGATCTACAACAAGACGCGTCAGGCGGCGATCACCAAGGAATTGAGTGAGATCGTCAGCGGTGCGGCTGCGGTTTAAATCTTTCGAGATATCAAGGAAAAAAGATGACGACTTCTAATGCCATGGGCAAGATCGTTCAAACCATCGGCGCCGTGGTCGACGTCGAGTTTCCGCGCGACCAGATGCCCAACATCTATGACGCGCTGAAGATGGACGGCACCGCGCTGACGCTGGAAGTCCAGCAGCAGCTGGGTGACGGCGTCGTGCGTACCATCGCGCTGGGCTCGTCCGACGGCATCCGCCGCGGCAGCATGGTGCGCAACACGGGCGCGGGCATCACCGTGCCGGTGGGCAAGGCCACCCTCGGCCGCATCATGGACGTGCTGGGCAACCCGATCGACGAACGCGGCCCGGTCGACATGACCCACTCCGCCCAGATCCATCGCAAGCCCCCGTCGTACGACGAACTGAGCCCCTCGCAAGAGCTGCTCGAGACGGGCATCAAGGTCATCGACCTGATCTGCCCGTTCGCCAAGGGCGGCAAGGTGGGCTTGTTCGGCGGCGCCGGCGTCGGCAAGACCGTCAACATGATGGAGCTGATCAACAACATCGCGAAGGCGCACTCTGGCCTTTCCGTGTTCGCCGGCGTCGGCGAGCGCACCCGCGAAGGCAACGACTTCTATCACGAGATGGCCGATTCGAAGGTCGTGGATCTCGACGACCTGCCGAACTCCAAGGTGTCCATGGTCTACGGCCAGATGAACGAGCCGCCGGGCAACCGCCTGCGCGTGGCCCTGACCGGCCTGACCATCGCCGAGTCGTTCCGCGACGAAGGCCGCGACGTGCTGTTCTTCGTGGACAACATCTACCGCTACACGCTGGCCGGCACGGAAGTGTCCGCGCTGCTGGGCCGCATGCCGTCCGCCGTGGGCTACCAGCCGACGCTGGCCGAGGAAATGGGCCGCCTTCAGGAGCGCATCACGTCGACCAAGGTCGGCTCGATCACCTCGATCCAGGCCGTCTACGTTCCGGCCGACGATTACACCGACCCGTCTCCGGCCACGACCTTCGGTCACCTGGACTCCACCGTGTCGCTGTCGCGTGAAATCGCCTCGCTGGGCATCTACCCCGCGGTCGACCCGCTCGACTCCACCTCGCGCCAGATCGACCCGAACGTGATCGGCCAGGAGCACTACGACACCACCCGTGCCGTGCAGGCCACCCTGCAGCGCTACAAGGAACTGCGCGACATCATCGCCATCCTGGGCATGGACGAACTGGCGCCGGAAGACAAGCTGGCCGTGTCGCGCGCCCGCAAGATCCAGCGCTTCCTGTCGCAGCCGTTCCACGTCGCCGAAGTGTTCACCGGCTCGCCGGGCAAGTACGTGCCGCTGAAGGAAACCATCCGTGGTTTCAAGATGATCATCAACGGCGAATGCGACCACATGCCGGAACAGTCGTTCTACATGGTCGGCACCATCGACGAAGCCATCGAAAAGGCGAAGGGCATGCAGTAAGGCGCCCCGGCCGCCCTGAAAGAGCGGCGGCCGCCGCCCTGCACACCTTCTCCTCCATCGAACTGGAACTCACATGGCAACCATTCACGTCGACGTCGTCTCCGCCGAAGAGCAGATCTTCTCGGGCGAGGCGAGCTTCGTCGCGCTGCCGGGCGAGAACGGCGAGCTCGGCATCATGCCGCGCCACACGCCGCTGATCACGCGCATCAAGCCGGGCGCAGTGCGCATCAAGCGCGCGTCCGACGGCGGCGAGGAGTTCGTCTTCGTCGCCGGCGGCATCCTCGAGGTGCAGCCCGATCGCGTCACCGTCCTGGCCGACACCGCGATTCGCGGCAAGGACCTGGACGAGGCCAAGGCCACCGAAGCCAAGAAGGCTGCCGAGGCCGCACTGACCAACGCCAAGGGCGACTTCGACGTCGCCAAGGCGCAGAGCGAACTGGCCGTGCTGGCCGCTCAGCTGTCCGCCATCCGTCGCTTCCGCGGACACACCGGTCACTGACGCAGCGCAGCAAGGCTGCACCAGGAGCCCGCCCACGGCAACGTGCGCGGGCTTTTTCACGTCCGGGGACTCCCCTTTCGCGCGGTCGGCCACCACCCAAGAAACAGGGATTGGCGCCGAAGATCCCGCACGACACAATGAGTCGAGACCAGCCGAGCAGGCGCGGTGGAGACCTCGATGAACCAGATTTCCAGCGAACAGTGGAGCCAGATGGGCCGCGACTCGTTCGATGCGCGCCTGATCGCCATCATTCGCCGCAACCATCCGGACCAGGCCAGGACGATGGACTTCGCGGCGCTGGTGGGTGCGTTCCGCCGCCAGGCCGCGAAGGCGCTGCACTACGGCCTGACCGACGAGTTTTCGGCCGCCACCTACGTCTACACCGCCTGGCTGATGGGCGAGGAGTTCGACACCCGCATTCCCGCGGTGGCGCAGATCCTCGCCGACCGGCGCATGAAGGCGCCCGACAAGGCGAAGGCGCTGTCCAACTTCAGCCGCCTGGTCTTCCGCACCCTGTCCGGCGGCGCCGCCGCCAACGAAGCCCCCAGGAGCGCCGCATGAGCTTGCCCAGTCCTCCCGCTCTCGGCGGACCTCTCGGTGACGCGCTGGCCGGCGCCGCACCCGCAGCCGCGCAGCAGCTTCAACAGCTCGCGGCGCCGGCGGCAGATGCCGCGACCAAGGCGGCCGACCTGCAATCGCAGGCCGAAGCCGCGGCCGGCGCGCTGGCGCAGCAGGCGGTCGCCCAGGCCCAGGCGGAGGCGGCGCAGGCGCAGCAGGCGGCAGCGGCGGCGCAAGCCCAGGCCCAGCAGGCCGTCGCGCAGGCACAGGGCCAGGGCGACGCCGCGGCGCAGCAGGCCCAGGCGCTGGCCAGCCAGGCCGTGCAGGACGCACAGGATCAGCTGGCCCAGGCCCAGCAGGATCTCGCCACCGCACAGTCGCAGGCCGCCCAGACTGCCGACGACGACGCCGGCGCGGTCGAAGCCGCCACCGCCAATGCCGCCAAGGATCTCGGCAACGAGTTCTCCAGCGTCACGCCCACCGGCCTGCCTGCCGTGCCCTGCGCGTGCGGCGACTGCATCCGCAAGGCCGTCGATTCGGCCATCCCGGCCATTCCCGGCACGCCCGCGCTGCCCGCGATGCCCGACATGCCCGCGATGCCCGCCATGCCCGCCATGCCGGCGATGCCCGCCATGCCGGCGCTGCCCGACATGCCGGCGTTGCCCGCGCTGCCCGCGATGCCGGCCATGCCCGCGTTGCCGGCGCTGCCGGCGATGCCCGCCATGCCGGCGATGCCCGCCACGCCCGCGATGCCCGCCACGCCGGCCATGCCGGCCATGGACGGCCTGCCGGCACTGCCCGCGCTGCCGCCCATGCCCGCGTTGCCGGCGATGCCCGCGATGCCGGCCATGCCGTCGATGCCGGCCATGCCCGCGCTGCCCGCACTGCCCGCCACCCCGGCGTTGCCCGCCCTGCCGGCGCTGCCTGCCCTGCCGGCGTTGCCCGCCATGCCGGCCATGCCCGCGATGCCCGCAATCCCGGCCGCACCGGCCTTGCCCGCAGTGCCGAGCCTCTGAGCCCCCGGGTTGCCGGCCGGGGCGCCACGAACCAGGGCATCATCCGGGCATGACCAAGAAGAATTCGCGCAGCAAGGGCGATGGCGGCGGCCACGGCTACGAGGACCAGCTGCGGCCGCTGCAGGTGGAGCTCAACGGCGTCATGCGCCTGCTCAAGGAGCGCGGCGAGCGCGTCGTGGTGCTGTTCGAGGGCCGCGACACCGCCGGCAAGGGCGGTGCCATCAAGGCCATCTCCGAGAAGCTCAACACGCGCCAGTGCCATATCGCGGCATTGGGCATCCCCACCGCGCGCGAGACCGGCGAGTGGTATTTCCAGCGCTACGTCACGTGGCTGCCCAGCGCCGGCGAGATGACGCTGTTCGATCGCAGCTGGTACAACCGGGCGGGCGTCGAGGCGGTCATGGGCTACTGCACGCCCGCGCAGACCGATGCCTTCCTCAAGACGGCGCCGGTCTTCGAGAAGATGCTGGTGGACGACGGCATCCGCCTGTTCAAGTACTGGCTCACCGTGGACCAGGCCGAGCAGGAGCAGCGCTTCGCCGACCGCCAGGACGACCCGCTCAAGCAATGGAAGCTCTCGCCGGTGGACCTGCAGGCGCGCAGCAAGTACGACGAGTACGGCCGCGCGCGCGATCGCATGCTGGAGGCCACGCACACCAAGGCCGCTCCGTGGACGCTGGTGGACTTCAACGACCAGAAGGCCGGCCGCCTGAAGCTGATCGCCAACCTGCTGTCGCGGCTGCCGGTGGCCACGGCCTCCGCGCCGGAGGTGGAGATCCCGCCCCTGCCCGGAAAGCCGCTGAAGGAGAAGTTCCGCGGCCCGTTGAAGCCCATCTGATCCCGCATGAGGCGGTGCCTCGGCGGGCGGGGATAATTCACCGCATGTGGCCCGCCCTCAAGAACGACACCTTCCTGCGCGCCTGCCTGCGCCAGCCGACCGACTACACGCCCATCTGGCTGATGCGCCAGGCGGGGCGCTACCTGCCCGAGTACAAGGCCACGCGCGCCAGCGCCGGCAGCTTCATGGGCCTGGCCACGAACACCGACTACGCCACCGAGGTCACGCTGCAGCCGCTGGAGCGCTTCCCGCTCGACGCGGCCATCCTGTTCTCGGACATCCTCACGGTGCCCGACGCGATGGGCCTGGGCCTGTCGTTCGCGGAAGGCGAGGGTCCGCGTTTCGAGACGAAGGTGCGCGACGAGGCCGCCGTCGCGAGACTCGCGGTGCCCGACATGGACAAGCTGCGCTACGTCTTCGACGCGGTCAGCTCGATCCGCAAGGCGCTGGACGGCCGCGTGCCGCTGATCGGCTTCTCGGGCAGCCCATGGACGCTGGCCTGCTACATGGTCGAGGGCGCCGGCTCCGACGACTACCGCCAGGTCAAGACGCTGATGTACGCGCGGCCCGACCTGATGCACCGGATCCTGGCCATCAACGCCGACGCGGTGACGGCCTACCTCAACGCCCAGATCGACGCCGGCGCGCAGGCCGTGATGGTGTTCGACAGCTGGGGCGGCGTGCTCGCCGACGCCGCGTTCCGCACGTTCTCGCTGGCCTACACGCGGCGCGTGCTGGCCGGCCTGCAGCGCGAGAAGGATGGCCAGCGCATCCCCGCCATCGTGTTCACCAAGGGCGGCGGCCAGTGGCTGGAGGCAATCGCGGGCATCGGCCCCGACGTGGTGGGCCTCGACTGGACGACGGACCTCGGCGCCGCCCGCCGCCGCGTGGGCGACCGCGTCGCGCTGCAGGGCAACCTCGACCCGATGGCGCTGTTCGCCCCGCCCGAGGCGATCCAGGCCGAGGCGCGCGCCGCGCTCGACAGCTTCGGCGCTTCGCGCAACCCCGACGGCAGCACCGCCGGGCACATCTTCAACCTCGGCCACGGCATCAGCCAATTCACTCCGCCAGAACACGTGGCGGCCTTGGTGGAGGCGGTTCACGGCTACTCGCGCCGCCTGCATGCGGCGTAGGAAACCACTTACAACCGCCGAACGCAGGCAGTACGCGATTTGTCCGGTAAGTGAGCGCTCAGGTGTTGACTTATCCCCAATATTCAGAGAGCGATAACGTGAGCTCCCCGGGGAACCCGGCACCCCCTGGAAAGCCCGGAGTTTCGTGCCAAGTCGTTGATTCACCTGAATTTTTCCGCGGTGCATCAAATTTGAGCGATCCGGGGCCGCCCGCGGTGAATCAAGCCTTTGGCGGCGCTGCTGCCAGCTTTCCCACAAAGTTATCCACAGAAACTGTGGGCGACTTCAAAAACACTTACGGATCATGAGCTTACCGCTCGCAGCTCATAAGTCTGACAACTTTCGCCCGCAAGTCTGCTCATCAGTGGAGCGGTCGACTTGACGCGCATCGGCGTCGCCATCGATGCGCCACAGTACGCGGGCATGAGCTCGCTGCTCACCTACGAAAGTGAGCAGCCGCTCGTGCCGGGCACGTTGGCGCGCGTGCCCCTGGGGCGGCGCGAAGTGACCGGACTGGTGTGGGACGCCGATTTCGCCGCCATCGACGCGGCCGCCGCCGGCACTCCGCCGATGACGCTTCGGCCCGTCATCGAGGCCATCTCCGCGCTGCCGCCGCTGCCGGCCGACTGGCGGGCGCTCGTCGAGTTCACGGCCCGCTACTACCAGCGCAGCCTCGGCGAGGTGGCGCTGGCCGTGCTGCCGCCCGAGTTGCGCAAGCTCGACGACACGGCCATCGCCAAGCGCGTGAAGAAGAAGCGCGACCACCTGCTGCCCGAGGCGGTGGGCGCCTCCGCGCAACGTCCTGAGCTGACCGCGGAGCAGGCGGCGGCCATGGACACGCTCGCCGCCTGGGCCGCCGAGCCGGCGCCGCCGCCCACCCTGCTGTTCGGCGTCACCGGCAGCGGCAAGACCGAGGTCTACCTGCGCCTGGCCGAACAGGCGCTGGCCGCCGGCAAGCAGGCGCTGATCCTGGTGCCCGAGATCAATCTCACCCCGCAGCTGGAACAGCGCTTCGCCGCACGTTTCCCGGGCCGCCGCCTGGTCTCGCTGCACAGCGCGCTGACGCCGGCGCAGCGGCTGCAGCACTGGCTCTCCGCGCACCTCGGCGAGGCCGACCTGGTGCTGGGCACGCGGCTGGCCATCTTCGCGTCGCTGCCGCGCCTGGGGCTGGTGGTGGTCGACGAGGAGCACGACCCGTCGTACAAGCAGCAGGACGGCGCGCGTTACTCGGCGCGCGACCTGGCCGTCTACCGCGGCCACCTGGCACGCGTGCCGGTGCTTCTCGGGTCGGCCACGCCGTCGCTGGAGACCTGGTCGCACGCCCAGACGGGCCGGTACCGGCAGGTCACGCTCTCCGAGCGCGTGGGCCAGGGCGCGCTGCCCACGGTGCGCCTGCTGGACATGGCCACCGTGCCGCGCGCCGCGCCGCGCGCGCCGCCGCAGGCGCTCGCGCCGCAGCTGGTCGCCGCGATCCAGGCGCGCGTCGCGCGCGGGGAGCAGTCGCTGCTGTTCCTGAACCGCCGCGGCTTCGCGCCGGTGCTGCACTGCCCGGCCTGCACGTGGAAGAGCGGCTGCCCGCACTGCAGCGCCTGGCGCGTGTTCCACAAGGGCGAGCGCATCCTGCGCTGCCACCATTGCGGCACGCAGGAGCCGGTGCCGCGCGCGTGTCCCGACTGCGGCAACCTCGACATCGAGCCCATGGGCCGCGGCACCGAGCGGCTGGAGGAGCAGGTGGCCGAGCTGCTGCCCGGCGCGCGCGTGCTTCGCATCGACGCCGACACCACGCGGGCCAAGGGCACGCTGGAGGCGCAGCTGGCGGCCGTCCACGAGGGCGTGGTCGACGTCCTGGTGGGCACGCAGATGGTCACCAAGGGCCACGACTTCCGCCGCGTCACGCTGGTGGCCGCGGTGAACCCCGACAGCGCCTTGTTCGCGGCCGACTTCCGCGCGCCCGAACGCCTGTTCGCGCTGCTGATGCAGGCCGGCGGCCGGGCCGGCCGCGACGCGGGCATCGCCGGCGGCAGCGAGATGTGGGTGCAGACGTACAACCCGGGCCACGCGCTGTTCGAGGCCTTGAAGAAGCACGACTTCGCGGCGTTCGCGACGACCCAGCTGGCCGAGCGCGAATCCGCCGGCCTGCCGCCGTATTCGCACCTGGCGCTGCTGCGCGCCGAGGCCCGCACCGAGGATGTGGCCGAGGCCTTCCTACGCGCGGCGCGCGACCTCGCCAGGACATATCCGGAGGCCGCCGACGTGATGTTCTACGCCCCGGTGCCGCCGTCGGTGGCCAAGGTGGCGGGCTTCGAGCGCCGCCAGATGCTGGTCGAGTGCGCATCCCGCGCGACCCTGCAGCGGCTGCTCGCGCTGTTCACCCCCGAGCTGCCGGCGTTGAAGAATGCGCACCGCGGCATCGTCCGGTGGGCGATCGACGTCGATCCGCTCGGAATTTGAGGCCGCCGCCGCAGTACAGTCGCAGCTGTCCTTCACAACGACCGGGAGCTCTCGAATGAAGACCAACACCACGCTGATCGTCGCCGCCTTCCTCGCGCTGGCCGGCCCGTCCGCCTTCGCCGCCGGCAAGTCCTGCGACGAGCTGAAGACCGAGATTGCCGCCAAGCTCGACGCCAAGAAGGTCGCCGGCTACATGCTGGACATCGTCGCCGCCGACAAGGCCGGCGATGCGAAGGTCGTCGGCAGCTGCGAAGGCGGCGCCAAGAAGATCACCTACACGAAGAAGTGATGCGTGCGTCGCGGTGAGCCGGCGGACCCGCGCATGCCCGTCTCCGTCCGCTTCGTCACGTTCACCGACGTCGACTTCCACGCCTGGCTCGTCCAGGCGATCCCCGCGTTCGCGCTGACCAACGTCGAGGACGGCCGCTGGACGCTGGCCGAATCCATCGAGAAGTCGAAGGAGGCGCACGCGGCGCTGCTGCCCCACGGCCTGCAGACCCTGGGGCACTACTTCGTCCGCCTTCGCGACGCCGACAGCGGCGCGCAGGTCGGCACGTTGTGGTGGGAGGAGTCGGACAAGGCGGGCGGGCGCCAGGCCTACGTCTACAGCATCGAGATCGAGGACCCCGCGCGCCGCCGCGGCTACGCGCGCGCCGCGTTCCACGAGCTCGAGCGCGTGGCCCGCGAGCGCGGCATCCACCATCTGGCCCTGCATGTGTTCGGCCACAACCACGGCGCGCGCCGCCTGTACGACGAGCTGGGCTTCGAGCCCACGAGCATCACGATGAGAAAGTTCCTGGGATGAAGACGTGCCTGCTGCTTGCCGCCACGCTGCTCGCGGGCGCCGCGTCCGTCCGCGCGGCCGACGCGCCGGACGACGGTGGTCCGGCCGTCGTGCCCTACCGGCCCAGCGTGTCGACGCCGGCGCAGCTGTCGGCGCCGGGCTACCTGGAACTGGAGGCCGGCGGCCTGCGCGCCACGGACAACGGCGTGTCGCGCACGTCGATCCCGTACACGCTGAAGCTCGCGTTCACGCCCGACTGGGGCGTGCGCGTCGGCGGCGAGGCCTGGGTGCGCCAGGCCGCGCCCGGCGTGGCGCAGACCGGCGTCGGCGACACCCAGCTGGTGCTCAAGCGCCGCTTCGAGGTCAGCGACGCGTCCGCCTGGGGCCTGGAGCTGGGCGAGACGTTCCCGACGGCCAGGACGTCCATCGGCCTCGGCCACGCGGCCACCACGGTCAACGGCATCTTCAGCAGCGACTTCGCGCCCGCGTGGCACGCCGACATCAACGTCAACGAGACGCATCTGGGCGGCCAGCCGGGCGCGTGGCAGCTGGGCTGGGCGGCCGCGTTCTCGCGCACGCTCACCGACGCCTGGGGCGCGGTCGGCGAGCTCTCGGGCACCCACCAGGCCGGCGCGGCCGACACCGCCCAGCTCCTCGCGGCCGCCAGCTGGAACCAGTCGCCCGCGGCGGTGTTCGACTTCGGCTTCGCCCGCGGGCTGACCGACGCCACGCCGCATTGGCAGGTGTTCGCGGGTGTCACCGTGCGCCTGGGCAAAGTGTTCTGACGGAACCTCGCGCCGGCGATTCGATCAGAATCGGCCCATGAGACTGCTGCTCGTCGAAGATGACCGGATGATTGGCGAGAGCCTGCGCGCGGCGCTCAAGCTCGAGGGCCATGCGGTCGACTGGGTGACGGACGCGCAGGCCGCGGCCACCACCACCGCCACGGAGCGCTTCGACCTGGTGCTGCTGGACCTGGGCCTGCCCAAGGGCAACGGCCTGGACGTGCTGCGCGGCATCCGCGCCCGCGACGACTCCACGCCCGTGATCGTGCTCACCGCGCGCGACGCGCTGGGCGACCGCGTGGCCGGCCTGGACGCCGGCGCCGACGACTACCTCACCAAGCCTTTCGAGCTCGACGAGCTGCTGGCCCGCATGCGCGCCGTGCTGCGCCGCCACAGCGGGCGCACGGCCACGCGGCTGACGCACGAGGATCTCAGCTTCGACCCGGCCACGCGCGAGGTGACGCTGCGCGGCGAGCCCGTGATGCTGTCGGCGCGCGAGCTGGCCGTGCTGGAGGCCTTGCTGCAGCGGCCCGGCGCCATCCTGTCGCGCGCCCAGCTGGAGGACCGGCTGTACGGCTGGGGCGAGGAGGTGGAGAGCAACGCCGTCAGCGTCTACGTGCACCAGCTGCGCAAGAAGCTGGGGCCGGAGCTGATCCGCACGATGCGCGGCGTGGGCTACTACCTGGGCAAGCGCGAGGCGGCGGCCGATGACGCCGGCGGGGCCGCCTCTTGACGGCGCCAGTGCACGGCCTTCGCGGCCCGCGCCGCTTCGGCTTCAACTCCGGCAGCACGCTGCGCGTCCGCCTGCTGCTGTCGTTGCTGGCGGTGCTGGTGATCGCCGCCCTGGCGATGGGCGGCTCGGTCTACTGGAACGTGCTGCGCCAGACCGAGAGCCTGTTCGACTACCAGCTGCGCCAGATCGCGCTGTCGTTGCGCGACCAGGGCGAGATCGCGCCCGAGGACGCCGGCGCGCTGGCCGACGGGCAGCTCGACTACGTGGTGCAGATCTGGCGCGACGACGGCCACGAGGTCTACGCGTCGCGCCTGCAGACCGAGCCCCCGGCGCGCGCGGTGCTCGGGTTCGCCGACATCGAGGCCGGCGGCATCGTCTGGCGTACGTTCGGCGTCGAGACGCGCGACCGCGTGATCCAGGTGGCGCAGCCCGAGCGCGTGCGCCACGAGCGCGCCGCGCAGGCCGCGCTGCGCAGCGTGGTGCCGCTGCTGGCGGTGGCGCCGGCGCTGGCGCTGGTGATCGGCTGGCTGGTGTCGCGCTCGCTCGCGCCGCTGCAGCGCCTTGCCGGGGAGGTGCGCTCGCGCGACAGCGGCTCGCTGCAGGCACTCCCCGAGACCGACCTGCCCGACGAGGTGCTGCCGCTGGTGCAATCGCTCAACGCGTTGCTCGACAGGCTGGGCGCGGCGCTGGCGGCGCAGCGCCATTTCGTCGGCGACGCGGCGCATGAGCTGCGCTCGCCGCTCACCGCGCTGAAGCTGCAGGTGCAGGTTATGCGGCGCGCGCCGGACGAGGCCACGCGCGACGAGGCCGCGCGCGCGCTCACCGCCGGCGTCGACCGCGCGACGCGGCTGGTGGAGCAGCTGCTGGCGCTGGCGCGCAGCGAGGCCGGTCCGCCGCGCGAGGCCAGGGCCGCGCCGCTGGCCGCGATCGTGCGTCTCGCGATGGGCGACGTCGCGCCGCTCGCCGACGGGCGCGGCACGACGCTGGAACTCGACGTGGCCGACGGCGCCGAGGCCGCGACGGTCGCCGGCGACGCCGACGTATCGGTGCTGGCGCGCAACCTGATCGACAACGCGGTGCGCTATAGCCCGCACGGTGGCCACGTGTCGGTATGGATCGGCCTCGATGCCGAACACCCGCCGGCGCCGGTGCTGCAGGTGGACGACGACGGCCCGGGCATCCCGGAGGCCGATCGCGAGATGGTGTTCGACCGCTTCGTGCGGCGCGACAACGCGGCCGACCAGACCGGCTCCGGCCTGGGCCTGGCCATCGTGCGCCAGGTGGCGCTGCGCCAGGGCGCGGACGTGGCGCTGTCGAGTTCGCCGCGCGGCGGCCTGCGGGTGCGAGTCACCTGGCCCTAATGTTGGCCTCATGTTGAGCTAACGATGCCTTCATCGTCGGCGCGCACATTGCGTCCCATGCGCTGGAAAAGCGCGTGATCCAAGCCGACAAGGAGTCGAACCGCATGAACAAGACCAACCTGAAGCCGCTCGCCTGGGGCCTGCTGGGCGCGGGCGTGGCCGTGATGGGAACCGCCGGCGCGCTGGACCTGCCGTCCTGGCTGCGTCACTCCACCTCCGCCGTGGCCACTCCCGGCGGCAGCGCCGCGGGTATCGCCGCCGCGGCCACCGGCCAGCAAGTGGCACCGACGCCGGTCACGCCGCCGCTGCCCGCGCTGCCGCCCGGCACCGCGCCGAACTACCGCGCCATCGTGCAGGAGTTCGGCCCGTCCGTCGTGCACGTCAGCGTGGAAGGCACGCACAAGCAGACCGCGCAGGAGCTCCAGGAAGAAGGCGGCATCAGCCCCGACGATCCGATCCTGCGCTTCTTCCGCGGCATGCCCGGCGCGCCGCAGTTCCAGCGCGGCGGCCAGGCGGCCGAGCAGCCGTTCAAGGGCCTGGGCTCGGGCTTCATCATCGGCTCCGACGGCCTCATCCTGACCAACGCGCACGTGGTCAAGGAAGCCAAGGACGTCACCGTCAAGCTGCAGGACCGCCGCGAGTACGTCGCCAAGGTGCTGGGCGTGGACGCGGCCACCGACATCGCCGTCCTCAAGATCGACGCGAAGAACCTGCCCGTGGTGCGCTTCGGACAGCCGTCCAAGCTGATGGTGGGCGACTACGTGCTGGCCATCGGCGCGCCCTACGGGCTCGACCAGACCGCGACCTCCGGCATCATCTCCGCCAAGGGGCGCTCGCTGCCCAGCGAGAGCGGCGAGAACTTCGTGCCGTTCCTGCAGACCGATGCCGCGGTCAATCCCGGCAACTCCGGCGGCCCGCTGTTCGACGCCGCGGGCAACGTGATCGGCATCAACTCGCAGATCTATAGCCGCACCGGCGGCTTCCAGGGCGTGAGCTTCGCGATCCCGATCGACGTGGCGCTGCAGATCAAGGACCAGATCGTGGCCACCGGCAAGGCCACGCATGCACGCCTGGGCGTGTCGATCCAGTCGCTGAACCAGGACCTGGCCGAGAGCTTTGGCCTCGACCGGCCCGATGGCGCGCTCGTGTCCACCGTCGCGCCCAACAGCGCCGCGGCCAAGGCGGGGCTGAAGTCGGGCGACGTCATCACCAAGGTCAACGGCGAGGCGATCCAGGAGCCGGGCATGCTGTCGTCGCGCGTGGGCCTCGCGCGCCCGGGCGACAAGGTCACGCTGGAAGTCTGGCGCGACAAGAAGCTCGAGACCGTCGTCGCTACGCTGGGCGCCAGCACCGACAAGGTCGACGTGGCCAAGGGCGGCGACTCCGGAAGCGGCGAGAAGCTGGGCCTGGCGCTGCGCCCGCTCAACCGCGACGAGCGCGGCGAGGTGGGCACCAGCGGGCTGGTGGTGGAGAACGCCGACGGCGCCGCCGCCAAGGCCGGCGTGCAGCAGGGCGACGTCGTGCTGGCCGTCAACGGCAAGCCGGTGGCCTCCGTCGACGATGTCAAGGCCATCCTGGCGACCAAGCCCAAGCGCGTCGCGCTGCTGATCTGGCGCGACGGCGAGCGCATCTTCTTCCCGGTGAACCTGGGCTGATCGGACACGCGCGGGGTCGGGCCCGCGCCGTCCACCTCTCGAAAGGGCGCTCGCGACGAGCGCCCTTTTTGCATGGCCGCGCGGCTGGCGCGGGCGAAAAAAAACCGACCCGGGCAACCGGATCGGTCTTTTTCGTTTCCAGGTGCGGCGCGGGCCGCACGGCTGGAATTACATGGCCGAAGCAGCCTTGGCGGCCTTCGCAGCCTTCTTGGCCTTGTGCTTGGCGGCCTTCTTGGCGACGGCCGACGCGGCGACGTCCGGCGAAGCGGTGGCCGTCTGCGCGGCGGGAGCCGGGGCTTGGGCGAAAGCGGCAACGGTGGCCAGGGACAGGACGGCGGCGAGGATCTTCTTCATGGTGAAACCTTTAAGAGTGGAATGACGCGGGGGTCGTGGATTTAACGAGCCTGGGGCACGAACGGTTTACGTGCATCCTTCTTTTTCTTTCACGGGAATGAAGAAAACGCGGGATCGCTCGACCGGAAACGGTGCGAGCGGGATTTTCGGGTAACTACGGAGGCCGCGCAACGCGTCGGCACGCAGTCTCCCTACGTCGAGCACGAAACCTGAATGCAAGCTTGCGATTGCGCGGGTGCGCGCACCAGGACGGGGCGCTCCGCCAATTGACGGGTCGAACCGCGCCTAGCACAGGCTGCAACGCGGGACGCCGGAGGCCGGGCCGCTATGATCGCAGCGACTCCGGCGTGCGGGTTCCCGCGTTGTTTCGCTGTTCCGGTTCCCTGTTTCCCGCTCCATGGCCGCCACTCCCGAATCCCGTTCCCCGCATGCCACCGCGTCCGTCGCCGCGTCCGGGCTGAACAACGCGCAGATGGAGGCCGTGCACCACCTCGACAGCCCCTGCCTGGTGCTGGCGGGCGCCGGCTCCGGCAAGACGCGCGTGATCACCTACAAGATCGTGCGGCTGCTGCAGCACGGCCTGGCGCCGAAGAACATCGCGGCCATCACCTTCACCAACAAGGCCTCGCAGGAAATGCGCGAGCGGGCCAAGCAGCTGGTGGGCTCGCGGGCGGCCAGGGATCTGGCCATCAGCACGTTCCACTCGCTGGGCGTGCGCATGCTGCGCGAGGACGGCCAGAAGCTGGGCCTGAAGGAACAGTTCTCCATCCTCGACTCCGACGACGTGCTCAACGTGCTCAAGGATGCGGGCGCGACGACGGACATCAAGCTGGCGCGCCAGTGGCAGTGGACGATCAGCCTGTGGAAGAACATGGGCATCAACAGCGACGCGGCCCCGCACGCGGCCAAGGATGCCGACGAGCAGGTGGCCGCCCGCGTGATGAAGCTCTACGAGGAGCGCCTGACCGCCTACTCGGCCGTCGACTTCGACGACCTGATCGGCTTCCCGCTGAAGCTGCTGCAGCGCGACGAGGAGACGCGCACGAAGTGGCAGAAGCTGTTCCAGCACGTGCTGGTGGACGAGTACCAGGACACCAACGCCGTGCAGTACGAACTGCTCAAGCAGCTGGTGGGCGACCCCGGGCGCGCCCGCTTCACGGCCGTGGGCGACGACGACCAGAGCATCTACGGCTGGCGCGGCGCCACCATCGAGAACCTGAAGCGCCTGCCGGCCGAGTACCCCACGCTGAAGGTGATTCCGCTGGAGCAGAACTACCGCTCCACCGGCGCCATCCTGCGCGCCGCCAACGAGGTGATTGCGCTGAACCCGAAGATCTTCCAGAAGAAGCTCTGGAGCGATCTCGGCGACGGCGAGCCGGTGCAGGTGGTGCAGTGCGACGGCGAGGAGCACGAGGCCGAGCGGGCCGTCGCGCGCATCCAGGCGCTGCGCGGCAACGACGCGCGCGTGAAGTTCGCCGACTTCGCCGTCCTGTACCGCGCCAACCACCAGTCGCGCGTGTTCGAGCAGAAGCTGCGCGCCGCGCAGATACCCTACAAGGTGTCCGGCGGCCAGAGCTTCTTCGACCGCGCCGAGATCAAGGACCTGTGCGCCTGGCTGCGCCTGATCGTCAACGAGGACGACGACCCGGCCTTCCTGCGCGCCGTCACCACGCCCAAGCGCGGTATCGGCCACACCACGCTGGGCGCGCTGAGCGACTTCGCGGGCAAGTGGAAGGTGAGCATGTTCGAGGCGCTGTTCGCCGAGTCGCTGGGCGTGGCGCTGAAATCCAAGGCCATCGACGGCCTGCACGAGTTCGGCCGCTATCTGAACGACTTCCAGCACCGTGCGAAGGCCACGATCGGCGCCGAGGCCGCCAAGCCGATGCTGCTGGAGTGGCTCAAGGACATCGGCTACGAGCAGCACCTGCACGACAACGAGGACTCCGACAAGGTCGCGGCGGCACGCTGGGGCAACGTGCTCGATTTCGTCGACTGGGTGGCCAAGCGCTGCGGAGGCGAGATCACCGAGGACGGCGGCAGCTTCGAGAGCGAGAAGAAGAGCGTGCTGGAGATCGCGCAGTCCATCAGCGTCATCCTCAGCCTGGCCGAGCGCGGCGACGAGCAGGACGTGGTGGTGCTGTCCACGCTGCACGCGTCCAAGGGCCTGGAGTGGCCGCACGTGGTGCTGGCCGGCGTCAACGAGGGCCTGCTGCCGTTCCGCTCCGACACCGAGGAGATGACGGCCGACCGCCTCGAGGAGGAACGCCGCCTCATGTACGTGGGCATCACCCGCGCGCGCACCACGCTCGCGGTGAGCACCCTGCGCCGCCGCAAGAAGGGCCGCGAGACGGTGGCCGGCGTGCCCAGCCGCTTCATCGCCGAGATGAAGCTGCACGAGGCGAAGTCGCAGGAGGATCCGCGCGAGCGCTTGCGCAAGCTGCGCGAGTCCATCGCCGCCAAGACTGCCGCGGCGCCGCCCACGGCAGCGACCTGACGCGACCTGCATCCGCGTCATGCGCCTGCGTGTCGCGTGCGCCCCACGCGGGCGCGGAGACGAACTTGCCTAGACAGGTTCGCACATGTGCACTAATGCGCAAGGCCGCTGGAGGCGCTTCCCCAATACCGGGGATTCGCCGGGCAATCCCTGAGCGGTGCCGCGACGCGGCCGGTGGACACTCGCGCCCTATGCCTGCCGCCATCTCCCCTGCCGCCCTGCGTCGACTGCTGCCCTTCGCGGGCGCGGTCGCGGCGGTGCTGACGATCGCATCGGCGCCGTGGGCGCTCGACCGTGCGTGGCTCAACTTCGCGTTCAAGCCGCTGGCGACGCTCTGCGTGATCGCGTGGGCCGCTCTGGGACGCAGCGACGACGGCCTCGTCAAGCGCTGGATCGTCATCGGCCTCGTGTTCTCGCTGGCCGGGGACGTGGCGCTGCTGTGGCCTGTGCAGGGCTTTCTCGTCGGCCTCGTCGCGTTCCTGCTGGGCCATCTGTCCTACCTCGTCGCGCTGACGCGGCGCGTGAAGTTCCTGGCCAGCCCGCCGGCGTTCGGCGCATGGGCCATCGTCGCGGCCAGCGTGCTGGCCGGACTGTGGGCCGGCGTCCCCGCCGAGCTGCGCGCGCCGGTGCTGGTCTACGTGTGCGCGCTGGGCGCGATGGCGGCGCAGGCCACGTCGGTGTGGCTCGCGCGCCGCGAGGCCGTGGACGCCGCGCGCTGGCGCACGGTCGCGGCCGGCGGCGCGCTGTTCGTGCTGTCCGACGCCATCCTCGCGGCCGACAAGTTCGTCGGCGGCGTGCCGATGCCCACGCTCTGGAACCTGTCCATCTACTGGCTCGCGCAGTGGTTCATCGCCCGCGCGGCCGTCGCCTTCTCCAACAACGACAGTCGAGACGCTACATGAGCATGCCCAAGCCTGCCGAAGGCCGGGCCACGCTGGCCCGCAGCTACCGCAACCTGTCGGAGCGCGAGATCCGCACCAAGCTCGAGGGCACGATGTCCGAGGCCGAACGCGTCACCGCCAAGGCCGAGCTCCTGCGGCGCAACGCGGGCGACAACGGCCCTGACACGACGCTGGCCACGGGCTTCGTGCCCACCAGCGCGTTCGAGGCCGAGGTGGCCGAAGGCGACGCGGCGGCCGCGTCGCTCGATGGCGGCACCCGGCGCGGCAGCGCGTGGCCGTGGGTGGCGCTGATGGTGGCGGGCACGCTCGCCGCGCTGGTCTGGGCGATCCACGCGAAGCTCGTGCACCTCGGCTGAGGCGCCTCACATCCCCTTGAACAGGTGCGTGTAGGAGCGGCTGACTTCCAGCTTCTCGTTGCTGCCCTTGATGCTGACGATCTGGCGTCCGCGCAGGTCGCGCGTGACGCCCGCGATGCAGTGGGTGTTGACGAGCGTGGAGCGGTGGATCTGCCAGAAGAGGTCGGGGTCGATCTCGTCCACCAGCTCCTTGATGGGCTTGCGGATCAGCGCCTCGATCGTGGCGGTCTGCACGCGCGTGTACTTCTCGTCGGAGATGAAGAACAGCACGTCCTCGATGGGGATCATCTGGATGGCCTGGCCCACGGTGGCCTGGATCCATTTCAGTACCGGAGGCGTGCCAGCCGGATTGAGCTTGGCCGACAGCTTGTGCAGCAGCTGCTGCATGTGCGGCGCCGGCGGCTCGTCGTCGGTGCCGCGCAGCGCCAGGCGCTGCTGGATGCGCGTGACGGTGACGCCCAGGCGCTCGCGCTCGGCGGGCTTTAGCACGTAGTCGGCCACGCCCTGCTCGAACGCCTCGATCGCGTACTGGTCGTAGGCGGTGATGAAGACGATCTCCGGCAGCGACCATTCATCATCGTCGTCCTCGGGCGCCGGCAGCTGCGCGATGCGGCGCGCGGCATCCACGCCCGACAGGCCGGGCATGCGGATGTCGAGGAAGACGACGTCGGGATGGTGCTCCGCCACGAGGTCGACCGCCTCGAGGCCGTTCTTGGCCTCGCCGACGATCTGCAGTTCGGGCCAGACCTCGGAGAGGCGGGCTTTCAGCTGGTCGCGCATCAGCCGCTCGTCGTCGGCGATGACGCCGCGCACGGGGGGCGCGGCAGAAGGGTGGGTCGTGCTCATGCGGCCATCCTAGCCGACGCCGGCAGCGACGGCGAGCGGCGCCGGCGCGCGATGAGCCAGACGATGAGGCCCACGATCCAGAACGGCGACGTGACCACGCCGAGTGCCAGCGCGAGCACGAGCAGGGGCACGCCGATGCCGAACACGAGCGCGATCGCGACGGAGCCGACGATCAGCAGCACCAGCAACGGGATCAGCAGCAGGAGCAGCAGCGCGAGCATCAGCGCGCCCACGCCCAGCAGTGCCTGCGAGCCGTCGGTGAGTCCGTTGATGGTGAGGCCGTCGCTCAGGTCGTCGCCGCTGATCACGATGTGCACCGGCGCTGCGCCGAGGTCGTGCAGGCCGAACGCCACGCAGAACACGCACGCGAACAGCACGACGATGCTCAGGCCCAGCCACCAGCGGAACAGGCGGCCGAAGCGGCTCGGACGCGGCCGGTAGGGCACGAGTGCGCGGCTCGCGCTCACGGGGCGGTCGTCGGTTTCGGGAGCGGGATCGAACGAGGTGGTCATGCCTTGACTCCTTCGGCTGGGGTGTCGGTATGGGCGGTGTAGGGCACTGTGATCGTGACGATGGTGCCGCCCACCGGGTTGTTGGCGATCGTCAGCGTGCCCTTGCTGCCGTACAGCAGCGACAGGCGTTCGCGGATGTTGGCCAGGCCGATGCCGGTGCCGGCCGTCTCGCCGCCGGCCGCGCCGGCGAAGCCCAGGCCCGTGTCGGCGACCGTCACGCACAGCTTGCCGTGGCGGATCTCGGCCTTGACCGAGAGGTTGCCGCCCTCGGCCTTGGGCTCCAGGCCGTGCTTGATCGAGTTCTCCACCAGCGTCTGGATCATCATGGGCGGGAACTCGGCCGACAGCAGGCCGTCGGGCACGTCGATCTCGGTGGTCAGGCGTTCCTCCATGCGCACCTTCAGGATCTCCAGGTACGGGCGGACCACCGCCAGCTCGAGGTCCAGCGGGCGCAGGCCCGAGTCGGTGGAACGCATCGACGGCATGCTGGCGCGCAGCAGCGAGATCAGGTTGCGCTGCATCTGGCTGGCGCGCTTGGGATCGAACTCGATCAGGTGGTCGATCGACGCCAGCGTGTTGAACAGGAAGTGCGGCTCCACCTGCGCCTGCATCATGGCCATGCGCGCCTCCAGCACCTGGCGGCGCAGCGACTCGGCCTCGGCCGTCTCGGTGGCGACCGCGGCCTTCACCTCGGCCTGCATGCGCCCCTTGTAGGTGATCTTGACCAGCATCGAGCCCAGGATCCACCACACCGCCAGCAGCGGCAGGTTGCCGTAGTGCACGGTGTGTTCGCGCGTGGAGCGGTGCTGGTTGTCGCCCTCGTCGCCGTTGTCGCCGCCTTCGTCCCCGCTGTCGCCTTGCGCGGCCTCCTTGGCCTCCTTGGCCGCCTGGGCCGCGTCCTTGGCCTCCTGCTCGGCGTCGCGCTTGGCCTGTTCCGCGTCCTTGAGCGACTGCACCAGCGAGTCCTTGGCCTCGTTGATGGCGTCGCGCACCTCTTCGGCGTCGGCATGCGACGGCACGGCGATGCGGATGTGCTGGCCACCCACCACCATGTCGACGGCGGTCTCCGGCGTGCTGGCGGCCGCGCCCGACGCCGCCGCGGCCTTGGCGGCGGCCGCCTTGGCCAGCGCGGCGTCGTGCTGGGCCACGGCCTCGCGGCGGGCAGCCTCGGCGCGATCCTTGGCCGTGACCGCCGTGGCCTTGGCGGCCGAAGCGGCGGAGGCGGCGGCAGATGCGGCGGCGGCCTCCCCGGGCGAGTCGTCGGTGGTGATCTGGATGCCGTTGCCGTTGAACGTGATGTTCACGCCCTTGTTCTTGCCGGGGTGGTCCTTGGTGGTGTTGACGGTGATGCCCGGCAGGTCGATGTTGACCGTCTTCGTGCCCGTGCCGTCCTTGTGGGCCTCGGGCTGTGCCTGCGGTGCCGATGCCGCCGCGCCGGGGATGCCGGGCACACCCGGGACGCCGGGCACTGCAGGCACCGCCGGCACCGCCGGCATGGGAGGCGCGGGGGGAACCGCGGGCATCTTCGGCTTGTGATGGCGCGCCGACTCGACGATGGTCTCGACATAGGTCATGCTGAACGGCGGCAGCTTCTGGATCAGCCCGGTGGCGATGATCAGAAGCAGCGCGTACCAGCCGAAGCGCCACCAGCTCAGCGACACCAGCCAGGTTGCGTAGCGATGGAACGATCGCACCGCGGCAGCGCTGAACCACTGCCAGCGTTCCTGCGCGTTCTTCGAGTTCCAGGAGGGGGAAGCCATTTCAGAGTGCCCAACGATCTTTGTCGATGCTTGCACTCTACGTGGCTGCCCGGCCGCTGTCAGGGCGAAGCGATTGGCGTCGCGTTTGGCGGGACAGGCTGCATGGGCGGAGGACGAGCCGGACCGGCCAGGAGCCTGCGCGGCCTCCGGATGCCGGCAGCGTGCTCGACATGGCGCGGCGAGCGCCTACAAGACGCCAGGCCGTCGCGAGCTACGCTGGCGTCACCGCGGCCCGCCCGCACGATCAACACGGAGCCAACCCATGCGCGTCCTCGCCATCGTCCTCATCGCCCTCGGCGCGCTCGTGCTGATCTACGGCGGCTTCAGCTACACCCAGGACAAGACCGAGGCCAAGATCGGCCCGATCGAGCTGAACGTCAAGGAAACAAAGACGGTGCCGATCCCGATGTGGGCCGGCATCATCGGCATCGTCGTCGGCGGCGCGCTCCTGGTGACGGGCAACCGGCGCTGACCCGCGGCGGCCGGCGCTCGGCGCCCGGCGCCGCTCAGGGGTGCGCGGCCACCACCTGCGCCACCGCGGCCGTGAGCCGCTTCGCGTAGGGCAGGTGCAGGAACTCGTTGGGGCCGTGCGCGTTGCTCTTGGGGCCCAGCACGCCGCACACCATCATCTGGGCCTTCGGGAAGCCCTCTTGCAGCAGGCTCATCAGCGGGATGGTGCCGCCCTGGCCGATGTAGCCCAGCGGGGCGCCGAAGTGCGCCTGGCTGGCGGCGTTGAGCGCGGTCTCCATCCACGGATCGAGCGACGGCGCATTCCAGCCGGTGGCGCCGTACGCCCCCATGCGGCCGTCGGCTTGGAACGTGACCTTGGCGTTGTAGGGCGCGTTGTCCTCCAGCAACGTCTTCAAGCGCGCGGCCGCCTCGTTGGCGTCGACCAGCGGCGGCAGGCGCAGGCTCAGCTTGAAGGCGCTGAACGGGCGGAGCACGTTGCCGGCGTTGCGCAGCTCGGGGAAGCCGTCGACGCCCGTGACCGACAGCGTGGGACGCCAGGTGCGGTTCAGCAGCGCCTCGGCCGGGTCGGTGGTGGTGGGCAGCGCCGGGCCGCCGTCGGCCCCGCAGGCCCACGGCATGCGCTTCCACACCTCGTCGCCCAGGATGGCGGCGGCGGCGTTCACCTGCTCGATGCGGTCGGTGGGAATCCGGCAGTGGAAGCTCTCGGGCAGCAGGCGGCCGGTGGACGAATCCTCCAGGCGGTCGAGCACGTTGCGCAGGATGCGGAAGCTGGAGGGCACGAGGCCGCTGGCGTCGCCGGAGTGGATGCCTTCGGTGAGGATCTCCACCTTCAGCGTGCCGGTGACGGCGCCGCGCAGGCTGGTGGTGAGCCACAGCTGGTCGTAGTTGGCGGCGCCGGAATCGAGGCAGACCACCAGCGTGACGTCGCCCAGGCGTTGCTTGAGCGCCTCGAGGTAGACGGGCAGGTCGGACGAGCCCGATTCCTCGCAGCTCTCGATGAGGCCCACGATGCGCGGGTGCGTGAGGCCCTGGGCCTTCAGGGCCTCGATGGCGCTGACGGCCGCGTAGACCGCGTAGCCGTCGTCGGCGCCGCCGCGGCCGTAGAGCTTGTCGTCCTCGACCTTGGGCGTCCACGGGCCCAGGTCCTTGCGCCAGCCGCTGAACTCGGGCTGCTTGTCGAGGTGGCCGTACATGACGACGGTGGGCGGCGTGCCGAACGACGCGCTGCGCGTGGCTTGGACCTCGAAGAAGATCACCGGCGTGCGGCCCGGCTGGCGGATCACTTCCAGCGTGAGGCCGGGCACCTTGCGGCTCTCGACCCACTGGGCCGCGTCGCGCACCACCTTGTCGAGCAGGCCGCGTTGTTCCCACTCGGGGTCGAACATCGGGCTCTTGGCGGGGATCGCCACGTAGTCCACGAGCTGCGGCAGGATGCGCTCGTTCCACGCGGTGTTGGCGAACGCGGCGAGCGCGGCGTTGTCGGGTTCGGCGGGGACGGGCAGGCGTTCGGGGGCGTTCATCGCGGGCTCCATGGGGCCAGGGCGGCGTAGGTCGGGAGCGGGACTCGCTGGTGGCGCGTCCGGCCCGGCGCACCGGGTGGCGGGTTCGGGGTGAGCCGATATTTTGCGCCTTTCGCGCCGTGGATGCCGCGCGCCAGACCGCGTCGAAACCGAGGAATATGCGGCGGTGGCGGCTCAGGCGGCCGGCCGCGAGCCGGCGCCGGCCCACACCACCAGCGACACCCCGCGTGCCGGCACGTCGGCACGGTTCAGGTAGGAATGCGGCAGGTGGCCGGGAAAGGCCAGCGTGTCGCCGGGCTCCAGCACGTGCAGCTCGCCGGCCACGACCAGCGTCGCGCGGCCGTCCAGGCAGGTGAAGTACTCGCGCGTGGCCGGCAGGTGCGGCGTGCCGGCCATCACCGCGCCGACGCCCAGCGTCATCAGCTCCATCTGCTCGCTGGGCACCGGCTCGGGCACCAGCGAGCGCACCACCACGTCGCGGCCCTTGTGGTGCGGCGTGAATTCCGCGGCGCGCCACAGCCGCACGGCGGCGCGCGGCGCGGCCAGCAGCTCGTCCAGCGGCGCGGCCAGCGCCTGCGCCACCTTCAGCAGCGACTGCAGCGACGGGTTGCCCGTGCCCGACTCCAGGCTCGTGACGGTGGAGCGCGGCACGCCCGCGGCGGTGGCGAGGTCCTGCTGCGTGAGGCCCCGCGTGTGGCGCAGCGCGGCCACGTTGCGGGCGAGGTGCGAGGTGGCGTCGGCCGTGGACGGAGTGGTGGACATGGCGCGATTGTGGCGCGGGGCCGGCCGTGTCCGTCAAACCAACCATCGGGCGGGCGGCCACGCAGGCACGTGGCGCGCGAAGGGGCGTCGACCGAGACTGGACGCGTCACTTCTCGCAAGGAAACGGCCATGAACCCGAACCGCCTCGAACACCTGAACGTCACGCTGACCGACCTCGATCGCGCCACCCGCGCGCTGCAGGCCATCGTTCCCGAATGGGCCGTGCGCGGCGCCGGCACCTGGGACGACGGCAACGGCCACGCCTACGAGTGGCGCCATGTGGGCGACGACTTCCAGTACCTGTCGCTGTACGAGACGCCGCCCGGCAGCGCGCTGCGGGCCTCGGGCGGGCGCTCGGCGTTCAACCACCTGGCCCTGGTGGTGGACGACCTCGACGCCGCGCTGGCGCGGCTGCGCGCCGTGGACATCCCGCTGGACCACATCGGCGGCAGCACCGAGCACCGGCGCAGCGCCTACGTGGTGATCGAGCCCGAACGCCTGCAGATCGAGCTCGTGGCCTACGACAGCGCGGTGCCGTCGGAGCGCAACGTCTACGCGTGAACGGCCTGTGGAACGGCGCGCGCCAGCCAGTCGTCCAGCACCTTCAGCACGTCGCCCTGTTCCGGCTCGTTGAAGATCTCGTGGAACAGCCGGGGCCATTCGCGCACGGTGACCACGCCGCCCGGCGCGCCGGCGGCGAACGCGGCGCTGCCCCGCGGCGACACGCAGCGGTCGGCGCCGGCCCACATCAGCAGCGTGGGCGTGGCCCAGCGCGGCGCGGCGGCGATCACGGCGGGCCCCTGGCGCGCCACGAACAGCCCCAGCCGGCCGGTGATGCGATCGTGCACCAGCGGATCGGCGGCGTAGGCCTCGACGACGCCGGCGTCGCGCGAGATCCAGTCCACCTTGAGGCCGTTGTTGACGGCCAGGTTGGGCAGCATCGGCGCGACGACGGCCAGCAGCAGCTTCTGCACGGCGTTCGTTCCGGGATCGAGCGCGGGCGACGACATCACCAGCGCGTCCACCGGACGCCACCACGCCGCCGGCGTCGGCTGCAATCCCTCGGCCACGAAGCGGCCGGCGATCAGGCCGCCCAGGCTGTGGCCCAGCAGCACCAGCGGGCCGGGGAACTCGGCGCGCGCCGCGTACAGCACGCGGCCCAGGTCGGCGCACAGCGACTCGTCCGACGGCATGCCGCCGCGCGGGCCGGGCGAGCGCCCGTGGCCGCGATGGTCGTAGCCGACGACCGCGAAGCCCAGGCCGTTGAGGCGGCGCGCGACATGGTCGTAGCGGTCGATGTGCTCGCCCAGTCCGTGCACCAGCACCACGACGCCGCGCCGCGGATCGCCGGCGGGCCAGACGCGCAGGTGGAGGGACAGGCCATCGTCGGTGATCACGGGATTCATGCGGCGCAGTGTAGGACGGTGCCGTCGCCGCCACCATCGGGTTCGCCACCAGAGCGCCGCGCTATGCTGCCGAGGCCACGAGACTCCCGGACACCATGACGACCACCGCCCACGACGCCATCACCTTCCGTGCCGCCGCACCCGCCGACGCGCTGTGCCTGGGCGTGCTGTCCACGCAGGTCTTCCTCGACACCTATGCCACACAGGGCGTGAGCCCGTCGCTGGCGCGCGAGGCGCTGGCGCAGTACTCGGTGGCCGTCTATGACGCGCTGCTGGCCGATGCCACCGTGACGATCCTGGTGGCCGAACGCGCGGGTTGCCTCGTCGGCTTCGCGCAGGTCAAGGACGGCCTCGGCCACGCGCTGGTGCCGGCCGCCGGGGCCTCGGAGCTGCGCCGGCTGTACGTGCAGGAGCGCTTCACCGGGCGCGGCGTCGGCCGCGACCTGCTGCGCCACGCCGAGAAGGCGGCCGCCGCCCGCGGCGCGGACACGCTGTGGCTCACGGCATGGGAAGGCAACGTGCGCGCCTTGCAGTTCTATCCGCGCTGCGGCTAAGAGGACCTGGGCGGCACCGTCTACTCGTTCGGAGGGGAGGACTTCCCGAACCGCCTGTTCGCCAAGCGCGTGCGCCACGTCGCGCGTGCCATCATCGCGCCATGAACGATTTCTTCCGCCTCGACGCCGATTCCGCCACGGGCATCGCGGAGCTGGTGCTGAACCGGCCCGAGCGCATGAACACGATGGCACCGGCCTTCTTCCCGGCCCTGCGCGACGCCGTCCAGGCGCTCGACGACGCCGGCGCCACGCGCGTGCTCATCGTGCGTGGCGAGGGCAAGCACTTCAGCGCCGGCATGGCGCTCGACACCTTCGCCCCCGACGGCTCGATGCAGGCGCTGCTGGACACCGGCAGCGCGCGCAAGCGCCTCGCGTTCCAGACCCAGCTGCGCCGCCTGATGGCCTGCTTCGACGCGATCGACGCCGCGCGCTTTCCCGTCGTCTGCGCGGTGCAGGGCGCCTGCGTGGGCGGCGCGCTCGATCTCGCGGCGGCCTGCGACCTGCGCGTGTGTTCCGCCGACGCGTTCTTCACGGTGCAGGAGATCCACATCGGCATGGCCGCCGACCTCGGCGTGCTGCAGCGGCTGCAACGCCTGCTGCCGCAAGGCCTCGCGCGCGAGCTCGCGTACACGGGCGACCGCCTGGGCGCGGAACGCGCGCTGGCCACCGGCTTCGTCAACGCCGTGGCGGCCGACGCCGACGCGCTGCTGGCCCACGCCCGCAAGCTCGCCGCGGCCATCGCGGCCAAGTCGCCGCTGGCCGTCGCCGCCAGCAAGGTGGCCCTGAACCACGCGCGCGACCACGGCACCGCCGAGTCGCTGGAACACATGACGCTGCTGCAGAGCGCCGTGTTCGACATCGACGAGATGGCCCGCGCCATCGCCGCGTGGCAGGCGAAGAAGCCGGCCACGTTCGACCCGTTGGGCGAGATCGCCCGGCCCTGAGTCTTGCGCGGCGATGAGCGTCGTCTCCACCCAGTTTGCCAGCCGCGTGACGCTGCTGCGGGATCGCGTCGACAGCTTCGAGCGCTATCCATTCGCGTTGCCGGCGATCCGCACGCTGGACTTCATCGACTTGCATCCGAAGATCACGTTCCTGGTCGGCGAGAACGGCTCGGGAAAATCGACGTTGCTGGAGGCGATGGCCGTGGCGCTCGGATTCAATCCGGAGGGCGGCTCGCGCAACTTCAACTTCGCGACGCGTACTTCGCATTCCGACTTGCACGCCTTCCTTCGCATCGCCAAGGGCTACCGGCAACATCGCGACGGGTTCTTCCTGCGAGCGGAGAGCTGGTTCAACCTCGCCACGGAGATCGAAGCCCTGGACGCGGAGCCGGCGCCGTCGCCGCCCATCATCAGCTACTTCGGCAATCGGTCGCTGCATGAGCAGTCCCACGGCGAGTCGTTCATGGCGCTCCTCGAGCACCGGCTGCACGGCGACGGGCTGTACCTGCTGGACGAGCCCGAGGCTGCGCTGTCGCCGGCGCGCCAGATCGAGGCTTTGCAACGCCTGCACGAACTGGTGCTCGCCGGCTCGCAGTTCGTCATCGCCACGCACTCGCCCATCCTGATGGCCTATCCCGATGCGCAGATCCTGCACTGCGGGCCGCTGGGCATTCGGCCGCTGCGCTACGAGGACACCGAGCACTTCCGCATCACGCGCGATTTCCTGCTGCATCGCGAGCGGGTGCTCGACATCCTGATGGCGCCCTGACCATGGCCGCCGCCGCGCCGGGCTACTCGGGCACGCCGCTCGCGCGCAAGCTGGGCATCGCCGCGGGCTCGCGCGTGGTGGTCGTCAACGAGCCGCCCGGCTACCGCGACTGGCTGGCGCCGCTGCCCGAGGGCGTGCGTTTCGACGCGAAGGTGTCGGCGCAGTCCGACGTCGTGCATGTCTTCACCGACCGGCGCGCGGAACTCCAGGCCCAGCTCGACAGTGCGCGAGGGCGCATCGCCCCGGCCGCTGCGCTGTGGGTGTCGTGGCCGAAGAAGGCCTCGAAGGTGCCCACCGACATCACCGAGGACACGATCCGCGAGCTCGCGCTGCCGCTGGGCTTCGTCGACGTGAAGGTGTGCGCGGTGAGCGACGTGTGGTCCGGACTGAAGCTGGTGATCCGCAAGGCACTGCGCGGTCAACCAGCCGGAGGCGCCTCGCGTTGATGGAGGGCATGCCTCGTGATGAAGCTTCCTCGGTTGCTCGACATTGCGGTGCGGCGTGCCGCAAGGCACCATGCGCATTGACCTGAAAACTACCTGGAACACAACATGAACTTCCGTACCCTCTCGATCGCCGCCGCCCTGATCGGCGTTGCCTCCATCGCTTCCGCCGCCGAAGGCGCGACCGCTCCGGCCAGCGCCGCCAGCGCCGTCAAGCACGTTGCCAAGGCCACCGGCCACGCCGTCGCCAAGGGCGCGTCGGCCGTCGCCACCGGCACCGAGCACGTCGCCTCGGAAGTGGCCACCGGCACGGTGCACGCCGCCCACGCCGCCGCCAGCGGCGTCAAGCACGTGGCCCACAAGGCGGCGTCCGCGGCCTCGGAAGCCGTCACCAAGTAATCCCCTCGTGCGGATCCGGCCCCGTCGCGGGCCGGACGTCCACGTTCCAGCCTGGGGCACGGCGAGAATGGCGGCTCATGGCCGCCCCCAACCGCCCCAGCATCCTGATTTCCGCGGCGCTGGCCGTCGCCACGCCCTTCCTCGGCGGCGCGATGGCCTGGCGGCTGCTCGATGACGACGGCCGCAGCGGCCTCGTCTACGTGCTGGTGTACTGGCCCAGCATCCTCCTCGACGCCTTGCCCGGCGTGGTCGCGGACGCCTTCACGGTGTCGGCCCTGCCCACGGTGCTGCTGTACTTCGGCGGCTACCTCCTGCTTTGCCAGGGGGTGCGCGCGCTCTGGCGGAGGCCGCGATGACGATCCGCGTGGCCCTCGAGGATCCGGCCGGTGCCGATGCGCAGGCCCTGGTGGCGGAACTCTCGGCCACTCTGGAGGCGCTCACCGGCGCCACCGGCCAGGCCTCGTTCGACCCGGGCGACGTGCGTGGCGAACGCGCGGGCTTCGCGCTCGCGCGTGACGCGCAGGGCCGCGCCCTGGGTTGCGGCGCGCTGCGCCCGATGACGGACGACTGCGCCGAACTCAAGCGCATGTTCGCGCGTCCCGGCACGCGAGGCGTGGGCGCCGCGCTGCTGTCCTTCCTGGAGCAACAAGCCGCAGGCTGGGGCTACGCCGCGCTGCGCCTGTCCACCCGGCGGATCAACCAGCGCGCCGTCGCGTTCTACCTGCGCCACGGCTACCGGCCCATCGCCGGCTACGGGCGTTACGTGGGCAGCGACGAGTCGCAATGCTTCGAGAAGCGGATCGCGGCATGAGACTCTCCCGCGCGCTGCTGCTTGCCGCCATCCGCATCTACCGGCGGCATGTCTCGCCGCGCAAGGGCTTTGCCTGCGCGTACCGCGTCCATGTCGGCGGCTGCAGTTGTTCGGCGCTCGGCCTGCGGGCCGTCTCGCGCTTCGGCGCCTGGCGCGGCCTGGGTGTCCTGCGGCTGCGCCTGCAGGAGTGCCACGTGGCAGCCGAGGCGTTGCGCGGACGTGCCCGCTTCGTCGCTCCGCTCGGGCAGGCCGGCTTCATCGACTGCGATGCGTCGTGCGTCGATGGCTGCTCGCCTTGCGACGCCTGCGAGCTGGCCAGCTGCCTGGATTGCGGCGACTTCGGCGACTGCAGCTGGGGCCGCTCGCGTCCGACAGAGTCGCGCCAGGTGCGGCGCAGTCGCCGGCGCGGTGAGCCCGTGGTGCCGGAGCCCGGGCCCGGCGCATCACGGAAGCGTTAGCGGCGTTCACATCTCCCCGCATCCCGGATACCATGCCGGCCTATCCAGGGACATGAGATTCGGAGAGAACGCGCCATGCAGATCCAGGAAGCCGTCGAAACCTGCGTTACGAAGAAGTACGCCGATTTCACCTCGTGCGCCACGCGCTCGGAGTACTGGTGGTTCGTGCTGTTCCTGTGCATCATCAACGCGATGCTCAGCTTCGCCGCGGACTGGGCCGCGGGCGTGTTCGGGCTGGTGATGCTGGTGCCTTACTTCGCTGTGGGCACGCGCCGGCTGCGCGACACCGATCGCAGCGCGTGGTGGTGGGCCCTCATCGTGGTGCCCATCGTCGGCTGGATCGCGCTGGCGGTGTTCCACGCGCAGCTGGGCAAGACCCCGCCCACGCCGACCTGATCTACGCCCGCTGGAACTTGAAGACGGCCACGCTGGCCATCAGGTTGGGCCGGCGCCGCACCATGCGGCCGCGCTGCAGGCCGAACGATTCGAGGATATCCAGCCCGTTCTTGCGCGCCAGCACCTCGAAGTCGGCGTGCGTGGTCACGCGGATGTTGGGCGTGTCGTACCACTCGTAGGGCAGCGCGCGCGTGACGGGCATGCGGCCCATGGCCACGTGCAGGCGGTTGGGCCAGTGCGCGAAGTTGGGGAAGCTCACGATGCCGATGCGGCCCACGCGCGCCGTCTCGCGCAGCATGCTCTCGGTGTTGCGCAGGTGTTGCAGCGTGTCCAGCTGCAGCACCACGTCGAAGCTGTGGTCGTCGAAGAGGGCCAGGCCTTCCTCGAGGTTCAGCTGGATCACGTTGACGCCGCGCTGCGTGCTGGCGAGCACGTTGGCGTCGTCTATCTCGATGCCGTAGCCGGTGCAGCCGTGGTGCGCGATCAGGTGAGCCAGTACCTCGCCGGTGCCGCAGCCGAGGTCGAGCACGCGCGAGCCGCGCGGCACGAGGCCGGTGATGATCTCGAGGTCGCGTCTCTCGCTCATTGCGCCACTCCCTGCGCGACGCGCTCGAAGTAGGCCCGCATCACGCCGTGATAGCGCGGATCCTCCAGCAGGAACGCGTCGTGGCCGTGTGGCGCGTCGATCTCGGCGTACGAGACCTCGGCGCGGTTGTCCACCAGGGCCTTGACGATCTCGCGCGAGCGCTGCGGCGCGAAGCGCCAGTCGGTGGTGAAGCTCACCACCAGGAAGCGGCAGGCGCGCGCCGCGACGAAGGCCGCCGAGAGGTCGCCGTCGTGGCCGTGCGCCGGGTCGAAGTAGTCCAGTGCGCGGGTGATCAGCAGGTAGGTGTTGGCGTCGAAGTACTCGCTGAACTTGTCGCCCTGGTAGCGCAGGTAGCTCTCCACCTGGAACTCGATGTCCTGCGTCGAGTAGTTGTGGCGCGGGCCGATCGCGTCGCCGGCGGCGCGCGTGGCGCGGCCGAACTTGGCCTCCATCGAGTCGTCCGACAGGTAGGTGATGTGGCCGATCATGCGCGCCACGCGCAGGCCGCGCTTGGGGATGGTGCCGGCCTCGGTGTAGTGGCCGCCGTGGAAGTCGGGATCGGTGACGATCGCGCGCCGGGCCACCTCGTTGAACGCGATGTTCTGCGCCGACAGCTTGGGCGCGGTGGCCACGGCCACGCAGTGCGCCACGCGCTCGGGGTAGCGCAACGTCCACGCGAGCGCCTGCATGCCGCCCAGACTGCCGCCCAGCACCGCGGCCAGCCGCGCGATGCCCAGGCGCTCGATGAGGCGCGCCTGCGCGTCCACCCAGTCCTCCACGGTGACCACGGGGAAGTCGGCGCCGTAGACGCGGCCGGCGGCGGCCGGATCGGGATTCGGCGACGTGGGGCCGGTGGAGCCGAAGCACGAGCCGGGGTTGTTGATGCCGATCACGAAGAACCGGTTGGTGTCCAGCGGCTTGCCCGGCCCGACGAGGTTGTCCCACCAGCCGGTGTCGCCCTTGGGGGAGAGGCCGGCCACGTGGTGGCTCGCGTTCAGCGCATGGCACACGAGCACGGCGTTGTCGCGCGCGGCGTTGAGCGTGCCGTAGGTCTCGTAGACCAGCGTGTAGTCGTTCAGCTGCTTGCCGCTGGTGAGCGGCAGCGGCTCGGCGAAGTGCATCGCCTGCGGCTCGATCCGGCCGACGGAACCCATCTAGTGTCCTGTCCCACAAGTACGCGCGCAGGCGAAACGCGCGCCAATCGGGGCGGGGCTAGGCGGAAATGCGAGCCATACCTTGCGTATGGTGAGTATTTCCAACGACGCACCGGCGCGATTGGCGCCGTTTAGCGCGTGCGTACTTGTGGGACAGGACACTATGCACCCTTTCTCAGTCATCCGGGACAAAAGCACGGACACCGACAGGGCGCCCTCTTTAGCGATATTTGTAGAGCGCCCGCAAGCCGGAAATCAAATCGGCGCTATCGGCTGATTATAGTGGGACGACATGAACCGAAGCCTGCCGCCTTCCGCCCGTGCCGCCGCGGGCGCGTTCGTCCTCGTGCTGGCTGCCGCCGTCCACGCCCAGGAAACCGGTGCCGACACCGCCGGCGCCACCGAGCCGACCCGGCCCAGGGAGCCGCTGCCGCTGTGGGAGATCGGCGCCGTGGCCATCGCCGCGTACCTGCCGGCCTATCCGGGCTCCGACCAGGACCTGGCGCGCCTGCGCATCCTGCCGTTCGGCATCTACCGCGGCTCGGTGCTGCACGCCGACGGCAACGGCATCGGGCTGCGCGCGCTGCGCACGCCCCGCTTCGAGTGGGACGTCAGCGGCTCGGGCTCCTTCGGCTCGGCGGCAAACAAGGTGAGCATCCGCGCCGGGATGCCTTCCATCGGCACGCTGGTGGAGATCGGGCCGGCGCTCAAGGTCAATCTCGGCGATCTGGTGGATGCCAGGCACGAGCCGCGCCTGACGCAGCTGGAGATCCCGGTGCGCGCCGTGTTCGATGTCAACGACGGCTTCGCGCACCGCGGCTGGACCTTCGAGCCGCGCCTGTCGCACACCGCGTGGACGGGCCCGTCGTTCGCGCTGGTGCTCTCGGCCAGCGCGCTGCTGGGCGACCGCGCGCTCAACCATCTCTACTACGGCGTCGATGCGCCCTACGCCACGGCCGGCCGTCCCGCGTACGACGCGAAGGCCGGCCTGATCGCCACCCGGCTGAGCGCCAGCCTGCGCCATCGCATCAACTCGACGCTGCGGCTGCAGTACTTCGCGCAGGTGGAGACGGTGCGCGGCGCGGCCAACGAGGACAGCCCGCTGGTGCGCAGCCGCCAGGACGCCGGCATCGGCGTGAGCCTGATCTGGGGCGTGTGGCACTCGGCGGAGTCGGGCGTCGAGTGAGACAGGCCGACGAGATCACGATCCGCCCCGCGCCCGACCGCGGCGCCGTGCCGTACTGCGAGATCTGCGTCGCGGGCCGGCCCACGGGGCTGCACGTGCCGGGCAAGGTGTTCGAGGCGGCCGTCGAGGTCGATGGCCGCTACCTCGTCTTCGTCACCGAGGGCGTGACGATGGAGGAACTGCTGGCTATCCATCTCGTCTCGGCCGACGGACGACTGCTGGACAGCGCCGGCATCGGCCTGATCTACGCCCTGGGCATCTTCGCGAAGCTGAAGCTGGAGCCGCCGCGCGAGGTGCGCTTCCAGTTCCTGGGCGACGTCACGTGGCGCGTGGAGGTCCATCCGCGGCCGCGCTGGGCCTGGCCCCCGTGGCGCGAGGCGCCGGGCGTGCGGCGCCCCTGGGCGCTCCGACGCGCGTTCCGCGTGCACGCGAGCGCGGCCGCCTGAGCGAGGGAAGTCACCCGGCCACACCGGACATCCCGGCGCTACATTGCCGGAATTCAGAAACCCCCATGAGACATCCCCATGCCCACCTGGCTGCTGTCGCTCGATCGCTTCTTCCCGATCCGCTATCTCGCGTGGATCACCTGCGCCATCGTGATGCTGCTCGGGGCGTTCACCGAGGTCCTCGGGCATGGCGGCTGGCCCTGGGCCGTGCTGGGCCTGGTGGGCGTGATCACCGGCCTGCGCGACGTGCGCCAGCGCCGTCACTCGATCCTGCGCAACTACCCCGTCATCGGCCACCTGCGCTTCCTGTTCGAGTTCATCCGCCCCGAGATGCGCCAGTACTTCATCGAGGGCGACAACGAGGCCGCGCCGTTCTCGCGCCAGCAGCGCTCGCTCGTCTACCAGCGCGCCAAGGGCGACCAGGACAAGCGCCCGCTGGGCACGCAGCTCGACGTGCAGGCCGAGGGCTACGAGTGGATCAACCACTCGCTGCAGCCCACGAAGCTCGCGTCGCACGACTTCCGCGTCACCATCGGCGCCAACTGCGCGCAGCCCTACGATGCCAGCATCTTCAACATCAGCGCGATGAGCTTCGGCGCGCTGAGCGGCGCGGCCATCCGCGCGCTGAACGGCGGCGCGCTGCGCGGCAATTTCGCGCACGACACCGGCGAAGGCTCGATCAGCGTGCACCACCGGGCGCAGGGCGGCGACCTGATCTGGGAGGTGGCCTCCGGCTACTTCGGCTGTCGCAATCCCGACGGCACGTTCAACCCCGAGCTCTTCGCGAAGCACGCCACCGAGCCGCAGGTGAAGATGATCGAGATCAAGCTGAGCCAGGGCGCCAAGCCGGGCCACGGCGGCGTGCTGCCCGGCCCCAAGGTCACGCGGGAGATCGCCGACGCGCGCGGCGTCGAGATCGGCGTCGACTGCATCTCTCCGGCCAGCCACAGCGCGTTCTCCACGCCGATCGAGATGCTGCAGTTCATCGCGCGGCTGCGCGAGCTCTCGGGCGGCAAGCCCACCGGCTTCAAGTTCTGCGTCGGCCATCCCTGGGAGTGGTTCGCGCTGGCCAAGGCGATGCTGGAGACGGGCCTGCTGCCCGATTTCATCGTGGTCGACGGCGGCGAGGGCGGCACCGGCGCCGCGCCGCTGGAGTTCACCGACCACGTGGGCGCGCCGCTGCAGGAAGGCCTGCTGCTGGTGCACAACACGCTGGTCGGCCTGAACCTGCGCGACAGGATCAAGATCGGCTGCGCCGGCAAGGTGGTCAGCGCGTTCGACATCGCGCGCATGATGGCTCTCGGCGCCAACTGGTGCAATTCGGCGCGCGGCTTCATGTTCGCGCTCGGCTGCATCCAGTCGCAGAGCTGCCACACCGACCACTGCCCCACGGGCGTGGCCACGCAGGATCCGCTGCGCCAGAAGGCGCTGGTGGTGCCCTCGAAGATCGAGCGCGTGCACAACTACCACCGCCACACGCTGGAGGCGCTCAAGGAGCTGGTGCAGGCCGCCGGCCTGAAGCACCCGAACCAGATCACGGCCAACCACGTGGTGCGCCGCGTGGCCGGCGACAAGGTCAAGCTGCTGGCCAACCACCTCGAGTTCGTCGCGCCGGGATCGCTGCTGGCGGCGGCGCGCGGCGAATGCGACTGGCCGCACAACGTCTACCAGATCTACTGGCCGATCTCGCAGGCCGGCAGCTTCGCGCCGGCCTGCGCCGCCGAGGCGCTCAGGGTGCCGCTGCCGACGTTGGCCGAGGACGCCGTCGACCTCGCGCTCTAGTTCATTTTTCGCCGATGCGCACCAGCTCGCGCCTGGCGGCCTGGTACTCCACGAACTCGGTCACGCCGGTGGCCACGCTTAGGCGCAGGTACTTGCGCGCGGTGGCGAGATCGCCGTCGGCCAGGGCCTTCTCGCCGGCGAAGAAGTACAGCTCGCATTCGCGGTTCAGGCTGCGCTGGCCGTTCTCGCGCGAGGCCTCGAGCGCCGCCGCGAATCCGATGCGGCCTTCCATCAGCTGCAGCACGCCGTACGGCCACTCGGGGTAGGGCGCGGTTGGCTCGTAGGCCTTGACCGCCCGCACGCCGTCGCCGCCGCCGCGGCGCGTTGCCAGGTACAGCCAGATCGCGCCGTAGCTGTGCTCGATCTCGTCGCGCGCCTGCAGCGCCGAGACGAAGTCGGCGCTGGCGGCCGCCATGTCGCCGGCTAGGTAGTGCGCGATGCCGCGGGTCTTGTAGGGATCGGTGCGGGACGGCGCGAGCCGCAGCGTCTCGCCCACCTCCTTGAGCATCATGGCGTCGTCGCCGCGGTACATCGCGTTCTCGGCGAGCGCGCCGTGGGTCTCGGCGCTGGCCGGATCGAGCAGCAGCGAGGCCTCGAAGGCCCCCTTGGCCGCGTCCAGCTTGCCGAGGTGGTCGAGCTGCACGCCCTTGGCCGCCAGCACCTGCGCGCGCAGCGGTGGCGGCAGGCGATCGGAGTCGAGTTCCTTGTCGAGCGCGAGCATCCTCAGGTACGCGGCCGCCTGCACCTGCGTGGTCGTGAGCATGTCGCCGCGGCGCAGCTTGGCCAGCAGCGCGTCGCCCTCCGTGCGCAGCGCCGCCTGCTGTTCCACCGAAAGCGGCGAGACGACGAAGTTGCCGGACAGCTTGGGCCACGACTTGTTGAGCTTGTCGCGATGCGCCTGCCAGTCGGCGGGCGCGACGGTGTCGGCGAGAAGGCGCAGCTCGCCGTACGCGTCCTCGCGCGGCGACTGCGCCTCGAAGCGGACGTGCAGGTCGAAGACGTCGTTCGTCTCGTCTATGTGCGTGCTGACGGGCGCGCCCGGGAACGGCTCGCCGAATACCACGCTAGTGTGGTGCAGGTAGCGGCCCGGCGAGGCGATGCGGTAGGGCTGCGTGCGCGTGGCCTGGTCGGGCAGCCGCAGCGGCACGGCGAGGCCGAACAGGGCGTAGCGTCCCACCAGCCAGCGCTGCTCCGGCAGCGTCCAGAAGTCGCCGGTGCGGAAGTGCGACGTGATCTTGACGGTGTTGTCTTCCGTGGCGGTCTCGAACTCGATCGGCCCGGAGATCGTCAGCGACGGGTACGCGCGCACGATCTCGGCGCTGACGGCCCGGTCGATGTCGGCCTGCGGCTGGCTCGCCTGCAGCAGGCGGAACCACTCGGCCGGCTCGCCGTGCAGCGTCGTGACCGAGGTCATCGAGCCTTCCTCGTTCAGCTTCGGGAACGAGAAGGTGTCGATGGTCTCGGTGCGCACCGTGTCGCGGCCGCTGGGCAGCGGCGTGAGGGCGTCCACGCCGTCGCGGGCGAGCAGGCCCAATCCGAGATCCCGCGATTCGCGCGCGGCTACCGTGCCCGTCTGCTGCGAGCGCGTCGCGTCGAGGAACACCGGCTTGCCGTCCACTATCACGCGCACGATCGCGTGGTCGAAGGCGAGCGGGCTGGGCAGGCGCTGGCTGGTGGCGTCCTGGTATTGCGCGGACACGATCACCGGTGTGGCCTCGAAGCCCATGCGCGCGAGCAGCTCGGCCAGCAGCGCCACCTTGTCCTTGCAGTCGCCGAAGCGCTGGTGCAGCACCGTGTCGGCCGTCGCGGGCTGGTGCGACTCGCTGCCGAAGTAGCGGATGTCGCGCTGCACGAAGTCGAGCGTGGCGCGCAGCAGCGCGTCGCGGTCGGCGGCCTTGGCCTTCAGCGCCGCCACCTGCGCGTCGACGGCCGGGCTGGACTGCATCGCGCGGGCGAACAGCTGCGCGGCCCACGCCGCCACGTCCTTCCAGTCGGCGTACTCGCTCAGGTCGACCTGCCACTTCAGGTATTCGGCCGGTGGCAGGTGGTCGTCGCTCTGGGCCTGCGGCACGCTGACGCGCTTGAAGATCGTCTCGCGCACGCCGTCGTGCACGCTGCTGGTGACGGTGGTGGTGGCCGGATCGCCCACGCGCGTGCGGATGTCGCGCGCGGCCGGTGCCAGCACGCGCATGCGCCAGACACCGATGGGTGCGTTGGAATAGGCGTCCCAGTCGCTGGCGACGAAACGCCCGCCGAAGACGGGGTTGTCGCCGATGAGGGAGGCCGACCATTCGACGCGGTCGCCCGCGCGCAGGTCGTCCAGCACGATCGACGCCGTGATCCGGCCGTCGATCATCTGGCGCTCGAGCTGCTGCTCGCGCTGCAGCAGGCGGATCTTCTTCGCGTCGAGCTTGTCGATGCGCAGGGTTCCGCGCAGGATCTCGATCTTGTGGAACACCAGCCGCTGGTAGCTCGGGTCGAAGTCGATCTCGATCTGGCCGCCTTGCTGCAGCGCCGACGTGTCGTTGATCTGGCGCAGCGTGTGCTGGTAGCGCGTGGAGCCGCCGTCCTGCACGCGGATCTGCTGCTCGGTGAACAGGAACTGGTACGGCGCCGCGGGCACCGGGATCGACGCGTCGTAGGCGAGCGGCTGCACCCACGCGGGCGTGCGAGCGATCGTGAAGGCGGCGGCCGACGACGCGGCGTTGCCCGGCGCGTGGGCGCCCTTGCCGGCCTTCGGATGCGTGGCGTTGGGGGGCTGCTGTGCGCTTGCGGCAAGCGGCCATGCCGCCAGGATCAACCATGCGCCCACGCTGCCCGTCCGGGCCGTTCTGCCGAATCCCATCCCACGCTCCCTCGGTCGTTTCGGCGCATTCTCGCAGCGCGCGGACGAGCGACTTCGTACGCGGGCGAGCGCGCCATGAAAAAAGGCGGCCCGAGGCCGCCTTCGTTCACGTTGCCTGCGGGTTCAGGCCGCGGGCGGCACCGTGTCGATGAAGCTCTGGCGCGCGGCGAGCTTGTCGGCCAGGCGAACGACGTTGGGGTAGTCGGTGCGCCAGGTGTTGGCGGGGAAGCGGAAGTCGAGGTAGCCGAGCGCGCAGCCCACGGCGATGTCGGCCAGCGAGAAGTGCGTGCCGACGCAATAGGCCTTGTCGCCCAGGCCCTGGCTGATGGACTTCAGCGTGGCGGCGATGCGCACCTGCTGGCGGGCTATCCAGGCCTGGCAGCGCTGCGCGTCCGTGCGGCCCGACCAGGTGGCCTCCAGGCGCGCGGCCACGCAGGCGTCGAGCAGGCCGTCGGCCAGGGCTTCCCAGGTGCGCACCTCGACGCGCTCGCGGCCCGATGACGGGATGAGCTTGCCCACCGGCGACAGCGTGTCGACGTATTCGACGATGACGCGCGAGTCGAACACCGCCTCGGCGCCTTCCATCACGAGGCAGGGCACCTTGCCCAGCGGGTTCGACGCGAGGATGGCGTCGCTGCCCCAGACGTCCTCGAGAACGAAGTTGTAGTCGAGCTTCTTCTCCGCCAGCACGACACGCACTTTGCGAACGTAGGGGCTGGTGAGAGATCCGATGAGTTTCATGTGGGCAGGGAGCTTGGACTGAGCTTCATTCTATAGAAGCGCTCCCCGAAAAACGCGTGGCGAAAGGCGCCCATGCGGGGGTTTGCGGGCGCCGCAAAATCGCGTAGCAGCGTATCGGGGGCCTGCCGGAAGGCAGCTGACGCCCGGACTGCCGCGCGTCGCGAAGCAGCCTTCGCGCCAGGCGTTCCCCCACGAACTGGGGGGCGGCTGTCTCCCACGCGCAACAAGTCAGGCGTCAGAGGGCGAAGTGGCGCCGCGCTTCCAGGCCCAGTCCGGTGGCCACGCTGGCGAAGCGGTCGCCGTGCACGGGCTGGGCGTTCGGGAACGCGGCGGCGAGGCGGTCGGCCAGCAGGCGCAGGCCGGTGGAGCCGCCGGTGAAGTACAGCGCGTCGATCCGGTCGGCCTGCACGCCGGCCAGGCGCGCGGTGTCGCGCGCGGCCTGCACGATGCGTTCGAGGTCGTGCCCGATCGCGGCCACGGCCTGCTCCTCGCTGACGCTCACGGCCAGGTCGCGCTCGATCTCGAACAGGTCCACCTCGTGCGTGCCGCCCTGCGCCACGGCGATCTTCGCGTCCTCGGCGAGGCCGGCCATCGAGTGGCCCAGGCGGTCGCGCAGCACGGTCATCAGGCGCGCGTGATGGCGCGGGTCGGCGTAGTCGTCGCGCATCGCGGCGATCTCCATCACGCGCTGCGGCCGGTAGACGGTGTTGATAAGGTGCCAGGTGGCCAGGTCGAAGTAGATGCGGCTGGGCACCTCCAGCGGCGCCCGGTCGCCGCGCGGCGGCCCGTACGCGCCGAAGCCGAGCGCCGGCAGGATGCGGGCGAGCTCGACGTGGCGATCGAAGTCGGTGCCGGCGGAGTGCACGCCGTGGCTGGCGAGGATGTCGGCGCGGCGGTCGATGTGGCCGCGGCGCTCGGGCCCGACGCGCACCACGGAGAAGTCGGACGTGCCGCCGCCGATGTCGGCCACGATCACGGTCTGCTCCCGCGTCACCTGCTCCTCGTAGTGGAACGCGGCGGCGATCGGCTCGTACTGGAAGCGCACCTCGGTGAACCCGACGGCGCGCGCGGCGGCTTCCAGCGAGGCCTGGGCGGCGGCGTCGCGCTGGGGGTCGTCGTCGACGAAGAACACGGGGCGGCCCAGCACGATGCGCTCGATCTCGCGGCCCGTGTGCGCCTGCGCGGCCTTCTTCAGGTGCAGCAGGTAGCTGGCGATCACGTCGCCGAAGGCCACCGAGCGGCCGGCGCCGATGTCGGTGTGCTGCTCCATCAGCGCCGACCCCAGCACGCTCTTCATCGAGCGCATCAGCCGGCCGTCGGTACCGTCGACGTAGGCGGCGACGGCGGCGCGCCCGTACAGCTTGGGCAGCGTGTGCAGGTCCTTGCCCTCGGCCACGTAGAACACGGCGGTGGGCATGGTGCGGCCGCGTTCGCCGTGCCTGGGCTCCAGCGGCACCAATTCCATGCCGGCGTCGGTGGGCACGGCCACGGCCGAGTTGGAGGTGCCGAAATCGATGGCGCAATAGTCGCGGGCGGAGGCCGGCATGGGAATTGGAGGGCGAAAGGGGCGTGATTGTGCGAGGGTCGGGAAGACGCGTCAATGGCGGCCTGGATCCTTCGAAATGGCTTGCCGTGGGCCGGAATCCAGGGTCTGCATTCGGGTTGCCCCTGGCACCGGGGCGCCGCGACCCGTAAAATCGGTGGGTTTTGCGCTTCCGCACGGCCGCGCCATCTTCCGCCTCAAGCTCGCCCCACGCGAGCCCAGCCCGAGTTCCCATGCCTCATTCCGCCCTCACCGCCCTGTCGCCCCTCGACGGCCGTTACGCTCCCAAGCTGGCCGCGCTGCGCCCGCTGCTGTCCGAGTTCGGCCTGATGCATCGCCGCGTGCAGGTCGAGGTGGAGTGGTTCATCGCGCTGTCGGACGCCGGCTTTTCCGAGTTCCCGGCACTGCCCGAGTCGGTCAAGGGGCTGCTGCGCTCGCTGGTGGTGCGCTTCTCCGAGGCCGACGCGCAGGCGATCAAGGACATCGAGAAGGAAACCAACCACGACGTGAAGGCCGTCGAGTACTGGCTGCGCCAGCGCATCGGCCACGTGCCCGAGCTGAAGGACAAGCTGGAGTTCATCCACTTCGCCTGCACCAGCGAGGACATCAACAACACCAGCCACGCGCTGATGCTCAAGGCCGCGCGCGAGCAGGTGGTGCTGCCGGCCATCGACGGCATCCTCACGCGCATGCAGGCCATGGCGCACCGCTTCGCCGCGGTGCCCATGCTGGCGCGCACCCACGGCCAGACGGCCAGCCCCACCACCGTGGGCAAGGAAGTGGCCAACGTGCTCGCGCGCCTCGTGCACGCCCGCGCGCGCATCGCCGACGTGGTGCTGCTGGCCAAGATGAACGGCGCGGTGGGCAACTACAACGCGCACGTCTCGGCCTACCCCGAGGCCGACTGGGAAGACTTCTCGCGCAAGGTCGTCGAGGAGCGCCTGGGCCTGAAGCTCAACCCGTACACGATCCAGATCGAGCCGCACGACTACATGGCCGAGCTGTTCGACGCCACCGTGCGCCTGAACACCATCCTCATCGACTGGGCGCGCGACGTCTGGGGCTACGTGAGCCTGGGCTATTTCAAGCAGAAGACCAGGCCGGGCGAGGTGGGCTCGTCCACGATGCCGCACAAGGTCAACCCGATCGACTTCGAGAACGCCGAAGGCAACCTGGGCATGGCCAACGCGATGCTCACGCACATGTCGCAGAAGCTGCCGGTGAGCCGCTGGCAGCGCGACCTGACCGATTCCACGGTGCTGCGCAACATGGGCGTGTCCATCGGCTACGCGGTGCTGGCCTACGACAGCCTCACGCGCGGCCTCGACAAGCTCGAGCTCAACGAAGCGCGCCTCGCCGAAGACCTCGATTCGTCGTGGGAAGTGCTGGCCGAGCCCATCCAGACGGTGATGCGCCGCCACGGCCTGCCCGACCCGTACGACCAGCTGAAGAAGTTCACGCGCGGCCAGCCGATGACGCGCGAGCTGATCCAGGGCTTCGTGGCCGCGCTGGACCTGCCTGAGGCCGACAAGGCCAGGCTGCTGGCGATGACGCCGGGCAGCTACACCGGCATCGGCTCCCAACTAGCCGCGAAGATCAAACTTTGAGAACGACGCGGCTCACGGGCCGCGTTTTCACATCCGAACGACGACGACAACAACGAAGGACACCGACGCATGCGATTCACCGACACCCTGCAGGCCGCCTCGCTCCGCAACGACTCCACGCTGTGCGTCGGACTCGATCCCGAACCCGCGAAGTTCCCGGGCGCGTGGAAGGGCGACGCGAGCAAGGTGTTCGACTTCTGCGCGCGCATCGTCGATGCCACCAGGGACGTGGTCTCGGCCTACAAGCCGCAGATCGCCTACTTCGCCGCCCAGCGCGCCGAAGACCAGCTCGAGGAGCTGATGGCCTACATCCGCCGCACCGCGCCGGGCGTGCCCGTGATCCTGGACGCCAAGCGCGGCGACATCGGCGCCACCGCCGAACAGTACGCCCGCGAGGCCTTCGTGCGCTACCAGGCCGACGCCGTCACGCTGTCGCCGTTCATGGGCTTCGACTCGATCGAACCCTACATGAAGCACGACGGCAAGGGCCTGATCCTGCTGTGCCGCACCTCCAACCCGGGCGGCTCCGACCTGCAGGCGCAGGTGCTGGCCAACGGCGACAAGCTGTTCGAGCACCTGGCCAGGCTGGCCGCCGGCCCGTGGAACCGCAACGGGCAGCTGGCGCTGGTGGTGGGCGCCACATTCCCCGCCGAACTGGCCCGAGTCCGTGAGCTGGCGCCCACTTTGCCGCTGCTGATCCCCGGCATCGGCGCCCAGGGCGGCGACATCGAGGCCACCGTGCGCGCCGGCTGGCGCGCCGGCGGCCCCATCATCGTGAGTTCCTCGCGCGCGATCCTGTACGCGGGCGCCGGCGACGACTTCGCCGCCGCGGCGCGCCAGGTGGCCCTGGCCACGCGGGCCGCCCTGAACGGCGCCATCGCCGCGCTGCGATGAGCGGTCCGGGCTCGCCGCCGGCAGCGGGATCCGTGGCTGGCGCCGAGCCAGAGATTTCATCGGAAGTTCAACCCGTTACGGATAGAACGCGCGAATTCGCGTCAAACTAGGGGTCTGGGGGGCGAACCGCGAACGGCTCGCCATAAGAACACCGATGGCCGAACCGACGCCGAACAAGGACGCCAGGCACCGCCTGCGCCAATCGCTGACGCGCCACCTGCTGGATGCGACGGCGGGGGTCGCGTTCGCGTCGGCGTTGATGTTCCTGGGCTTCGGCCGTCCGCTCGACTGGGTGGCGCGGCTGTCGCTGACCACGGCGTTCCTGGGCCTGGGCGGCGTGGCGTTCGCGCTGCGCCGCGACGCCGGCAGCGGCGTGCAGGTGCGGTCGCTGCCTTACGTGATCGGCTCGGCCATCGGCTTGTCCGGAGTGGCCGCGGCCGTGGCCGGCGAGGGCCTGATGTCGCCGGCGCTGGCCATCGTCGGCGTCTTCCTGTGCCTGTTCACCGTGGTGGGCAGGCTGCGCGCCGGCGTGCTGGCCGCCGCCATCGGCGCCGGCATGCTGCTGCTGCTGGCGGTGGCGATGGCGTTCGACTGGCTGTCGTCGGCCGGCATCGCGCCGGTGGCCTCGCCCCTGAGCCTGGTGCGGCCGCTGCTGACGCACGCGCTGGTATTGGGCATCGCGCTCGGCGGCGGCGAGCTGCTGGGGCGCACGCTCGACCGCACCCTGCGCAGCGCCGACGAGCGCGAGCGCCGCTTCCTCGGCCTGCTGGCCGTGGCCGCCGACGCGTACTGGGAGATGGACGGCAACGGCCGCCTGATCCGCTTCTCCGCGAAGGAGGAGTTGCGCAACTTCGTGGGCCTGCGCCGCCACGGCGTCGACGCCGGCATGGGCAAGCTGCTGTGGGAGACGCGCGGCGTGTTGTTCGACCAGCAGGTGCTGGAGGCGTTCCGCTCGGAGCTCGCCGCGCGCCTGCCGATGCGCGACGTGCCGCTGCGCTGGAGCGATGCCGCGGGCCGCATCCGCCATTTCACGCTGAGCGCCGAGCCGCGCACCAACGAGTCGGGCAAATTCGCGGGCTACTGGGGCGTGCTGCGCGACATCACCCAGGACGTGAAGGCGCGCCAGGCGCTGTGGTCCACCGAGACGCGCTACCAGGACCTGTTCCGCCGCATCCCCACGCCGCTGGTGCTGCACCGCGAGGGCCGCGTGCTCGACGCCAACCCCGCCGGCGTGGCGCTGTTCGGCTTCGGCGAGCTGCGCGTGCTGCTGGGCCAGGATCTCGTCGCGCTGTTCGAGGCCGGCGCGTCGCGCGAGCGCGCGGCCGAGCACGTGCAGCGACTCGAGGCGCTGGCCACGGGCGAGGGCCTGCCCGAGGCCGAATTCACGCTGATGCCCGGCGTGGACCGCCTGCTCACCGTGCGCGTGAGCAGCGTGCGCGTGGACGCCGACGGCGAGCCGGCCACGCTGTCCATCATCACCGACGACACCGAGCGCCGCGCCGCCGAGGACCTGGTGCGGCGCAGCGAGACGTTGCTGTCGCACCTCGTGTCCACCTCGCCCGACTGGATCACGCTCACCGAGTTCGCCAGCGGCCGCTACGCGATGGTCAACCCGACCTTCCTGGCCACCACCGGCTACCGCGCCGAGGAGGCCATCGGCCGCACG